>Ga0111538_10014307_pt1 | contig 10463 bp, 9 predicted proteins | sample SoiMethybrSBSTD1_FD_79669 | JGI IMG/M metagenome (GOLD analysis project Ga0111538, IMG submission 79669) | Bulk soil microbial communities from a Populus tree surrounding site in Tennessee, USA - Soil MetaG P. TD hybrid SBSTD1 (version 2)... | ecosystem: Environmental > Terrestrial > Soil > Tree... | reverse complement strand
CGTGATTGAGAAGGAGGGGGCTCATGGGGGAACCATGGGTTCCCCCATGATTTTCTCGGAGAAGTTCGCCTGCCCCGACCACGGCGTCTCGCTCCCGGAGCTGCAGCCGCGCATCTTTTCCTTCAACTCGCCGCACGGCGCCTGCCCGCGCTGCACCGGGCTCGGCCACCAGCTGGAAATCGATCCCGACCTGCTCGTGCCCGACCCGACCCTCTCGATCGGCGAGGGCGCGCTCGTGCCCTGGGCGCTCGGCAACTCGGGCTTCTACGAGTCGGTCATCCAGGCGATCGCCGATCGCTACGAGATCGACCTCGAGCAGCCCTGGCAGGACCTGTCGGAGAAGGAGCAGAACCTGTTCCTGTACGGCACCGACGGCGAGCGAATCTACGTCTCGTACCGGAACCGGATGGGCCGGCGCCGCGCGTACACGATGGCGTTCGAGGGGCTCGTCCCGAGCCTGGAGCGCCGTTACCGCGACACCGACTCGAGCCAGCAGCGCGAGCGGATCGAGGAGTACATGAGCTTCCGGCCCTGCCCGGTCTGCCACGGCGCGCGTCTGAAGCCGGAGGTGCTGGCGGTCACGGTCGGGGAGCTCAACATCCACCAGTTCACCCGGATGTCGGTCACCCGCGCGCTCGGGTTCCTCGAAACGCTCGAGCTCAGCGAGACCGACCAGCTGATCGGCTCGCGCGTGATCAAAGAGATCAAGGAGCGGCTGACGTTCCTCGACAACGTCGGGGTCGGCTACCTCGACCTCGATCGCACCGCGGCGACCCTCTCCGGCGGCGAGGCGCAGCGCCTACGTCTGGCGACGCAGATCGGTAGCCAGCTCGTCGGCGTGCTCTACATCCTCGACGAGCCTTCCATCGGGCTCCACCAGCGCGACAACGGCAAGCTGATCGCGACGCTCGAGCGGCTGCGCGACCTCGGCAACACGGTCCTCGTCGTCGAGCACGACGAGCAGATGATGCGCGCCGCCGACCACCTGGTCGACATGGGGCCGGGAGCGGGCGAGCACGGCGGCCACGTGGTCGCCGAGGGGTCGGCCGCGAAGGTGGAGCGGAACGGCAAGTCGATCACGGGCCAGTTCCTCTCGCGCAAGCGCACGATTCCCGTCCCAGAGCGCCGGGGCGAGGAGAACGGCAGCTTCTGGGTGCACGGCGCGACCATGCACAACCTCAAGGACATCGACGTCGAGTTCCCGGTCGGGAAGTTCGTCTGCGTGACGGGCGTCTCGGGGTCGGGCAAGTCGACGCTGGTGAACGAGATCGTCTACAAGGCGCTCGCGAACCGGCTCCACCGCATGCGTGTGAAACCGGGCGACCACGAGTCGGTCGATGGGATCGAGGTCTTCGACAAGGTGATCGACATCGACCAGTCGCCGATCGGACGCACGCCGCGATCGAACCCGGCGACGTACACCGACTTGTTCACGCCGATCCGGGAGCTCTACTCCCTCACGCCGGAGGCGAAGGTGCGCGGCTACAAGCCCGGCCGGTTCTCGTTCAACGTCCGCGGCGGCCGCTGTGAGACCTGCAAGGGCGACGGCCAGATCAAGATCGAGATGCACTTCCTGCCCGATGTCTATGTCCCGTGCGAGACGTGCAAGGGAGCGCGCTACAACCGCGAGACGCTCGAGGTGCGCTTCAAGGGCAAGTCGATTGCGGACGTGCTCGACATGTCGGTCGAGGAGGCGCTCGCCTTCTTCGCGAAGATCCCGAAGCTCCGCCGCAAGCTGCAGACGCTCCACGACGTGGGGCTCGACTACATCAAGCTCGGCCAGCCCGCGACGACGCTCTCCGGCGGCGAGGCGCAGCGGATCAAGCTGGCGAAGGAGCTCTCGAAGATCGCGACCGGGCGGACGCTCTACATGCTCGACGAGCCGACGACAGGCCTGCACTTCGCGGACATCGAGAAGCTGCTCGACGTCCTCCAGCGGCTCGTCGACGCCGGCAACACCGTGCTCGTGATCGAGCACAACCTCGACGTGATCAAGCAGGCCGACTGGCTGATCGACCTCGGGCCGGAGGGCGGCGAGGCCGGCGGCGAGATCGTCGCGACCGGGACGCCGGAGCAGGTCGCCGCCGTCGAGGAGTCCTTCACCGGCCAGTTCCTGCGCGAGCTGCTCCCCGCGCACGCCGCCGCAGCGGCCTGAGGCCTACTGGTCGGTGGCGGCGCGCTGGCTGCCGCTGAAGGTGTAGCTGACCGTCGACGACTTGTTCTGGAACGTGTTGTCGGCGCCGCTCGGGAAGGTGAGCGTCACGCGCAGGTGGTCGGTCGAGCCGGCCGTCAGCGTCAGGTTCGACAGGGCGATGGCGCTGCCGATCAGCGCCCGCGTGGCGAGCACGGTGGAGATCGAGCCGCCGCACGTGTAGGTGTAGGGCGGGCCGGCTTCCGTCCAGGCCTGCGAGCACTTGTCGATCGCGATCTGGAGGCCGTTCGTCCCGTCGGTGTCGAGCAGGGAGGAGGGCGATGCGCTCGTCGTCAGGGTGGCCGAGGCGAAGGAGATCGTGCCCGAGTAGCTGAGATCGAGCGCGCGCTGCATCGTGTCGCCCGGTGCGATCGGGCTGGCGCCCGTGCCGAGGCGGCTGAACGGAGCGGTAAGTGAGAGCGTGCCGCTCGCGATCGTGTTGCTCGTGCTCGTCGAGCTCGTGAAGGTCGCGAAGGTGCCGAGGCCTGCGATCGACGCCGCTGCGCCGAGTGCCGCAAGCGACAGCAGGATCTTGCGTGCACGGAAGGAGGCTCGCCGCATGATGGCCTTGTTGTCGGCGCCGGCGGCCGCCAGCCCGTCCCTCGTAGGGGGGTTTACGGAGGTCAATCGAGGTAGTAGGTGAAGGTCGCCTGCATCTGGTCGGTGACCGACTTGACGCAAGACGGGTTTTGGCCGCCGCCGCAGAGCGGCGCGATCCAGTAGTACACCTTGATCGTCATGCTGTTGGCCTCGGCGACGGTGTCGACGTTCGTCAGGTTGACGGTGTCCGTCTGCCAAGTCGTCGCGCTGTTGTTGCAGGACAGCGCCGTGGCCTGCGTGTTTCCGCCGTGGCTCTCGACGAGTGTCGCTCCGTTGTAGACGTCGAAGTAGTTGCAGAGCGTGCCACCGTTACCCGGCGCGGCCGAGTCGCGCCAGACGTTCTTCAGCGTGACGCTCTGGACGACCGCGCCTGCCGGAAGGTCCGCGTGGTCGAACGTGAACTGGAGGTACCTCGAGGTGGACGGATTCGCCGAAGGCCAGTTGTTCGTGTCGGTGTAGATCGTGGCTCCAGCGCCGGTTCCTTCGGCGTTAGCGAGCGCCCACGTTGTCGTCGTCGCAGCGCCGGTCGACTGGTCGGTGACCGTTGCCTCGAACAGCGTCCAGCTCGAGTAGCTCGTTCCTGTCACGGTTGCGTACTCGATGTTCCACGCCTTGGCGCCCGTTTCGTATCCGAAGACCTTGATTCGCAGGTCGTTCGCGATGTCGGTCGAGGTCACGTATGCCGAAATGTCCTCGTTGACGACGCGGTATGTCGTTCCGGTGCTGCAGAGCGGGCTCGCTGAATGGTCGAGCGTTCCGAGGAGGCTGTCGTTGGAAGCCCGCCGCACTTCGATCTTGTAGATGCAGGCGTTGCCGGAGCCGCCGCCGCCCTTGCTCGCGTACTTGATGTTGAAGTTCACGCTCGAGGTCGGCAGCCCCCCGGGGCGTGGGCTGTTGAAGTCGATCTGGTAGAAGCGCGACGCCGAGAACGCGCTCGCCCAGGCGCCGGTCACGGCGGGGGTCGCGTCGTCGTAGTCGAGCTGATCGGTTTTGTTCGCGGCAGCGCCGCTGCTCGCGTCGCGGAGGTCGCCCGGATACGTCGAGCGTGGTCCGGAAAAGATCCGCTTCGTCGTCACCGACATCGGGCCGCCCGTCCTCGACGCGGTGAAGCCTGCGACTGCGAGCGATGTGACGACGAAGGCTGCTAGAGCCGAGCCTAGAACCGCGGCGCCGCGCCGAAGGGAGGGGCGTTCACACCAGGGGCGCCGGCTGCGAATGCGCATCGCGCACCTCCTCCACGTCCCCGTCGTCCGGATCGGTCCAGATCCGCCGAAGCGCCAGGAGCAGGAACGCGATCGGCGCGAGAAAGACGGTCAACAGCCGCAGCAGCGGGTTCCGCAGCCAGACGATCGCCCAGCCCAGCTTCGGGACGACGAGCCGGACCCGCCATGCTGTTTTCCCGTCCAGGCGGGCCGTGAACTGATCCTGCGCATCGTTGGCATCTCCTTTCGTGCGGACGACCGGGTGCTCGCCGCCGCGGACGACCTGGACGATCCGATGCGTCTGGACGTGGTGGTCGCCCTTCGGGACGTGGATGCTGATCACCTGCCCGACGCGGACGTCGCGCACCGGCTCGGGCGTGACGACCAGGAGGTCGCCGGCTCCGAAGTGGGGCCTCATGCTGTTCGAGAGCACGGTCTCGGTGCGGTAGAAGCCCGTGTGGGGGAGAAGCGCGAGGAACAGAAGCGCTGTGAACGCGATGACCAGTAGCGCGCGCAGGGCCAGGTCGGCGAGCGACAGGCCTCCTCCGCCGAGGCGCGACCGGAGCTCCATGGGCCTGCCCGGCTCGACCGGTGCAACGGCCATGGCTACTTGTTGGTCGCCGCGCGCTGCGTTCCGGTGAACGCGTACTGAAGCGTCGAAGACTTGTTCTGGAACGTGTTGCCGGCGCCGCTCGGGAAGGTCAGTGTGACGCGAAGGTGATCGGTGGTGCCCGCCGTGAGCGAGCTGAGGTTGTTCAGCGTCACTCCAGTCTGGATCACGGCCCGCGAGCTCAGCACCGTCGACGTCGAGCCGCCGCACGTGTACGTGTAAGGAGGCCCGGATTCCGTCCAGGCCTGCGAGCACTTGTCGATGACCATCTGAAGCCCGTTGGTCGTGTCCGTGTCGAGGAGCGAGCTCGTCGTGGCCTGCGTCGTCAACGTCACCGAGGCGAGATCGAGCGTGCCCTGGTTGATGAGGTCGACAGAGCGCTGGATCGTGTCGCCGGGCGCGATCGCGGTTGCGTCGACGTTGAGGCGGTTCGTCGACCCGCCGGTGGCGCCGAGCGCGATCGTGACGGTGCCCGAGGAGACCGTGTGGCTCGCCGAGGTCGAGCTCGTGAACGTCGCGAAGGTTCCGAGCCCCGCGATGCTCGCGGTCGCACCGATGACGGCCGCGGTCGCAAGCAACTTCTGCGCACGCGAACGCCGCCGACGCCGGCCGGCTGGCCGCAGGTGGTTTCGGGGGGCTCGCCAGTTCATCCCGTTGCTTCGAAAACCAGCGGTCGCTTCATCGGCAGGATCGGGCGTTGACTTGAACGCAGTTGCATACGCTTGGCCCGTGAACACTCAAGCCGAGCCTGCGCGCCGCGACGAATCCCCGGAGTGGTGGCTGCGTGCGCTTCTCGTGGCCCAGGCCCCGCGACCGGTCTTCGCGGCGCTGCGCGACGACTCGCGCGAGGCTTCCGAGGACCGCCAAGACGTCGTCGCGGCGATCGCCTTCTTCGTCGGCTTGGCGTTGACGCTGGTGACGGCGCAGGCGTCCAACTTCGCCGACGATCCGGCCAGGAAGGGGATCGTCATCCCGGTCTGGCTGTTCATCGCCGGCCTGCTGGTCGGCCTCGTCAACTACTGGCTCGCCGGCGGTGTCTTCTACCTGGCGCTCGACTGGCTCGGCTCGAGGACGAGCTACCGGCAGGCTCGTCATCTGCTCGCGCTCGCCGCGGTCCCGCTGGCGCTCTCGCTCGTGCTGCTTCCGGTGCGCCTTGCTCTCTACGGCGGCGACATCTTCCGAAGCGGCGGCTCGGACGCCGGCTCGGGGGGGCACGTGTTCCTGGCGCTGACCCTGGGTTTTGCGCTTTGGTCGCTCGTGCTCCTCGCCATCGGGATTCGCGTCGTCAATCGCTGGAGCTGGGGACGAACCGCGGCCGCGGTCGGTCTGTTCGGCTTGCTCGTCGCGCTCGCCGATCTAGCGCTGAGCGTGCTCGGCGGCTAGTTCCGCTTCGAACTCCGCTAGCTCTTCCTCCGGAATCGAATAGGTGTGCTGCTCCTCGGGGAACCGCTGCTCGCGCACGTCGGCCGCGTAGCGCTCCAGTGCCCCGCGGATCTCGCCGGCGAGGTCGGCGTAGCGCTTGACGAACCGCGGCGCGCGGCCTTCGTAGAGGCCAAGCAGGTCGTGATAGACGAGCACCTGGCCGTCGGTCGCGGCGCCGGCGCCGATCCCGATCGTGGGCACGGTCAGCGCTTGGGTGATCCGCGCCGCGACTGCCTCGGGGACCGCCTCGAGCACGACCGCGAAGCAGCCTGCACGCTCGAGCGCCAGCGCGTCTTCGTAAAGCTTCAGCGCCTGGTCGGCAGTGCGTCCCTGCGCCTTGAAGCCCCCGAGCACGGTCGCCGACTGCGGCGTCAGGCCGACGTGTCCCATCACGCCGATCCCGGCGCCGGTGATCGCGCGCACGCGCGAGAGCGAGGGGCCGGCGCCTTCGAGCTTGACGACGTCGGCGCCGCCCTCCTTGACGAAGCGGACGGCGTTGTGGACAGCGTCTTCGTCGGAAGCCTCGTAGGTCCCGAAGGGCATGTCGCCCACGATCAGCGGCCGCTTCGCGGCGCGCGCCACGGAACGCGTCAGGAACAGCATCTCGTCCATCGTCACGGGCACGGTCGACTCGTGTCCGAGCACGACCATCGCCGCCGTGTCGCCGACCAGGATCAGGTCGATGCCGGCCGCGTCGGCGAGCCTGCCCCCGGGTGCGTCGTAGGCGGTGACCATGACCATCTTCTCGCCGGTTCGCTTCATCTCGGCGAGCTCTGGAAGCGGCAGCTTCCCGGCGGTGCGGGGGCGAGTGCTCATTTGCTTCCTTTCGAATCGAGGACGACATTGTCGATGAGGCGCGTGCCGTCGACGCGAACGGCGGCGGTGAGGACCGGCGGGTCGAAGTCGGCCACCTCGACGTAGTCGACTTCGAGCTCGGCGAGGAGCTCGCGCGCCCTGGCCGGGTCGCGCGTCGCGAGCGCGCGGGGCAATGCGAGGGCGCGTCGCCGTTGCGCCGGCGAGAGGTACGCGTTTCGCGAGGAGAGCGCCAGCCCGTCTGGGTCTCGCACGGTCGGGACGACGCGGATCTCCAGGTCGAGGTCGAGGTCGCGGACCATCTGCTTCAGCACGGCCACTTGCTGGGCGTCCTTCTGGCCGAAGTAGGCGCGGTCCGGGCGGACGATGTTGAAGAGCTTCAAGCAGACCGTCGCGACTCCGCGAAAGTGGCCGGGTCTCTGCTCGCCTTCGAGCCGCCGGCCGAGTTCCGCGACCTCGACCCAGGTCTGGAAGCCGGGCGGGTAGAGCTCATCCGGAGCGGGGGCGAACAGGATGTCGACACCTGCATCCTCCGCCAGCCTCGCGTCGCGCTCCTCGTCGCGCGGGTACGCAGCGAAGTCCTCATCCGGGGCGAACTGGGCCGGGTTGACGAAGAGGCTCGCCACGACGCGATCGTTCTCCTCGCGCGCCGCGCGGAAGAGCGCGAGGTGGCCCTCGTGGAACGAGCCCATCGTCGGGACGAGGCCGAGCAGGCCGCGCGGCTGCGCGCGGAGTTCCGCGATCGTCCGGACGACCTTCACGGGCGAGTCGCTTCCGCCAGAACGCCGTACAGGGGCTCGAGGTCGGGGCGCGCGGCCCGAATTGCCTCGCGGTGCGCGGTGACGGTCTCCCAGTCGCCGCGCTCGATCGGCCCGGTGAGCTCGAAGCCGTTCTCGATCGTCCGCCGCATCAACGGGACGAGCGCGTCGGTCGGCGCGCCGGCGGCTTGGAAGAGGTCGGAGGCGACCTTGTGCAGAGTGACGAGGTAGTTGGAGGCGATCGCAGCGCCTGCGTGGTAGAGCGGACGCGCGTCGTCGGCGAGCTCGAACGGCTTGAGCCCGAGCAGGCGGGCGAGCGCGAAGCCTCGGTCCCGCGCCTCGTCCGATTCGGCCGTGACCGCTGCGAAGGCGCCGTCGAGCTGTTCCGGTCCACGCGAGCGCGTGAAGGTCTGCAGCGGGTGGAGGCCGAAGCGGCGGGTGTGCGGATCGAGCGCGGCGAGCGGCGTGCCGCCGCTGACATGCGCGATCCAGCCACGTCCGGAGGTCAGACCCGCGGCCACCTCTCCGATAGCCGCGTCGGGAACGCACAAGAGCGCCAGCTCGGCGTCTTCGCCTCGCAGCTCGATCCCGCGCTCTTCGAGCCGCGCGGCGATAGCCGACCCGACACGGCCGCGACCGATCACGTTGACGGTTTCGAACATCGTTCTGCTCCAGTTCCCGAGCGGATACCGGGCCGCCCAAAGCCTAGCTGGCTGCAGGTATCGTGGCGTTCCTCGCAATGCGGCTTCGGGGTCTCATCATCCTCATTGCGCTCTGCGCAGCGCTGTGCGCTTCCCCTGGCGCGCCCGCCGCCGCGCGCACGGTCTTCGTTCCTTGCGGTGAGAACGGGCTCGAGTGCACGACCGTGACCGTGCCGCTGGATCGGAGTGGCGTTACGCCAGGCACCGTCTCTCTCCACGTCGAAGAGCTGCCCGCCCCAGGGAAGCCTCGCGGCGTTCTGTTCTTCGTTGCGGGCGGGCCCGGCCAGGCTTCGTCCGGCACCTTCCAGCTCGGCGCGGGCGCCGTCGACTGGCGCGGGCAGTTCCCCGGTTACACGCTGGTCGCGTTCGACAATCGCGGCACGGGGAAATCCGGCGTCCTGCGTTGTCCAGAGCTCCAGGCGAATCCGTTCGCTTCGGGGGCCAGAGCGCAGGCGCTCGTGGCGAAGTGCGCGACGGAGATCGGCCCCAGCCGCGCCTTCTACTCGACCCGCGATCACGCCGATGACATCGACGCGGTGCGCCAAGCGCTCGGCGTGGACAAGATCGCGCTCTGGGGCACGTCCTACGGCACGCAGCTCTCGGTCGCCTACGCGCTGACGTATCCGAGCCACGTCGACCGGCTGCTGCTCGACTCGGTCGCCGACGCGCAGGGCCGCGACCCGTTCGCGCTGGACGACCTCCAGCAGATGCCGAAAGGCCTCGCCTCGCTCTGCTCGGGCGGCATCTGCAAAGCGGCAACTTCGAACTTCGTCGGCGAGGTCGCGAAGCTCGGTAACCGGATGGCCGCGCACCCGCTCAAGGGGAAGGTCGCGAAGGCGACCGGCGGGACGAAGACAGTGCAGGCGAACGGCATCGACTTCCTGAGTGGGGCGCTCCTCGACACCGACCTGAACGCGGGTCTCGCCGCCGAAGTGCCCGCGGCGGTGCACGCGGCGCTCCGCGGCCGCCTGCGCCCGTTGCTCAGGCTCGTCGAGCTCGATCGGGAAAGCTCCGCCACTCCTGCGGATGACCTCAGCATGGGGATGTTCACCGCCACCGTCTGCGACGACGGGCCGTTTCCGTGGGATCCGAGCACGCCGCTCGCGCAACGCCCGGCCAAGCTCGCCGCGGCCCGCAATGCGCTCCCGGGGGGCTCGACCGGGCCGTTCGGTCTCTGGGCGACCGAGCTCGGTCCCGCCGCGTTCTGCCTCCTGTGGCCGCCCCAGGCGTCGCGTCCGGGGATCGGCTCCGGGCCGCTGCCGAATGTGCCGGTGCTCGTCTTCGAAGGCGAGCGCGACCTGCGCACGCCGCTCTCCAACGGCGCCGCGCTCGCCGCGCGCTTCCCGCAGGGGCACCTCGTAACGGTGCCGGGAGTCGGGCACAGTGTTCTCGGCACTGACCTGACCAACTGCGCGCGGAACGCGGTGGCGACGTGGCTCTCGGGAGGCGTGCCGACTTCGCGCTGCCCGCGCTCGCCGTTGCTCGTCAATCCAATCGGGGCCTTCCCCTCGTCCTTGGGTTCACTCGGATCCCGCGCGCGCGGCCGTACGATCGCGGCCGTCTCGAGGACCGTGCGTGAGGCCGCGGCGTCCTGGGCGTTCGCGCTCACCGGTTTCGGCGGGGCTCACGCGATCGCGGGGCTCTACGGCGGCTCGATCCGCATCTCCGGGACGAACTTCACGCTGAAGCGTTACAGCCTCGTCCCGGGAGTGCAGGTGAGCGGGAGCCTTCACCTGTACAGGCCGGAAAGAGGGGCTATCCTGCCGGCCCGGTTCATCGGGTCGCTGCGGGTTCTCGGGACGAAGGCGGCGCACGGCCGACTCACGGTCGGGCCCAAGGTGCTGTCCGGCATCCTCGGCGGGCTACGGGTGCGCGGGCGCAGCTAGACCCGGTTTGGGCTCGTCCGGCCGCTGATCCACAGCGTTCGCGTCGGAAGCAGTTCGTGGACTGATTTGCGGCTCGTCCGCGCGGCATCGCTTGCGATGCCGCTCAAGAGGCCGGCCGATTCACTCGGACGGCCGCTGATCCACAGCGCTCGCGTCGGAAGCGTTCTTGGACCGATTTGCGGCTCGTCCGGCACGGTGCTTACACTCCCGCGGCGATGCCGATCTATGAGTACGTGTGCATGGAGTGCGAGTCGCATTTCGAGGAGCTCGTCCGGAACGG
>Ga0111538_10014305_pt1 | contig 10463 bp, 7 predicted proteins | sample SoiMethybrSBSTD1_FD_79669 | JGI IMG/M metagenome (GOLD analysis project Ga0111538, IMG submission 79669) | Bulk soil microbial communities from a Populus tree surrounding site in Tennessee, USA - Soil MetaG P. TD hybrid SBSTD1 (version 2)... | ecosystem: Environmental > Terrestrial > Soil > Tree... | reverse complement strand
CCGCGCTCGCGATTCGATGGCTGGAAGTTCACGCCCGGACTGCAAGAGATGAGTGGCGGCTCTTGAGCCGCAAAGCGCAGCGGTGGCTCGATGATGTGCCTGCTGCCGCGCCTCGCGGTTCGTCGTGGATGGACGCAGCGATCGGGTTCATGTCGTAATTACTCCGAGGGGCTGCGCCCCTCGGACTCCCTTACACGCTCGCTCGCGGGGACCCCTGCGCCCCGCTCCGCTCGCGTCGGCTCACTCGCGCGCTCGTTCGCCAAGTGCGTCCACCACCACAATGGATCCCGGACACCGGATCCCGGATCCCGGACAACGGATCCCGGATCCCGGTACAATGGCTCTGAAAGACCATTTCAGAGAGCCGCCATGTCTACACCGACTTCGACCATTCCAACCCCGACCCCAACGTCGCCGAACACTGACTTGTCGCACACCTCAACCCTCGGCGCCTTTGGCGGCATTCGCCGAGTGCCCCAGCCGGTGAATGAGCCGAACAGGTCGTATGCACCAGGCGCACCCGAGCGTGCGGAACTGAAGGCGCGTCTCAAACAGATGGCGTCTGAACGGATCGAGATTCCGCTGGTGATTGGCGGGAAGGAAGTGAAGACGGGTCGCACCGCGCAGTCGGTGATGCCGCACGATCACAAGCACGTGCGCGCGGATTATCACCTCGCGGGACCGGAGCACGTTCAGGCGGCGATTGCGGCAGCGGCGGCGGCACGGCGAGAGTGGGGAAGCTGGCCATGGGAGGATCGCGCGGCAGTCCTGCTTCGCGCCGCAGAACTCCTCGCGACGACGTGGCGGCCGACGATCAACGCGGCGACGATGCTCGGGCAGTCGAAGACCGTTTTCCAGGCCGAGATTGATTCGGCGTCCGAGATGATCGACTTCTGGCGCTTCAACGCGTTTTTCGCGCAAGAGCTTTACAGTCAGCAGCCGGTCAGCGGGCCCGGTGTCTGGAACCAGATGGAGTATCGCCCGCTCGAGGGATTCGTCTACGCGATATCGCCGTTCAACTTCACGGCGATCGGCGGCAATCTCACGACCGCCCCCGCGTTGATGGGAAACACGGTTGTGTGGAAGCCGGCGTCGAGCGCGATGCTCAGCGGGTATTACACCCTCAAGGTCCTCGAGGCTGCTGGCTTGCCGCCCGGCGTGATCAACTTCATTCCCGGCGATGCCCGTGAGATCAGCAACCAGCTGCTCGACTCGCCAGAACTCGCCGGGATTCATTTCACCGGCAGCACCGAAGTGTTCAACGCGATGTGGAAGAAGATCGGCGAGAACGTCGGTCGCTACCGTGGCTATCCCCGTCTCGTTGGCGAAACCGGCGGCAAAGACTTCATCGTCGTGCATCCGTCTGCGGATCCGGTAGAAGTGGCGGTCGCGATCGCGCGCGGAGGATTCGAGTATCAGGGACAAAAATGCTCGGCGGCGAGCCGCGTCTATATCCCGCGATCGATGTGGAACGACGTCCGGGATCGGACCGTCGCGATGATGCAGGAGATTAAGGTTGGCGACGTGACCGATTTCCGCAATTTCATGGGGGCCGTAATCGATCATAAGGCCTTCACCAAGATCAGCGGCTACCTGGACGATGCAAAGCGCAACGCCAGGATTGTGTCGGGGGGAACGGCCAGTGGTGACGAGGGGTACTTCATTCAGCCCACGCTGATCGAAACGACCGATCCGGCGTACCGTTCGTTGTGCGAAGAGATTTTCGGACCGGTCGTCACGGCATATGTGTACCCGGACAACGAATGGCGCGAGACGCTCGACGTTGTCGATCGCACGTCGCCGTACGCGTTGACCGGCGCCGTGTTCAGCCGCGACCGCGTCGCGATTCGCGAAGCGATGACCGCATTACGCAACTCGGCCGGCAATTTCTATATCAACGACAAGCCGACCGGGGCGGTCGTCGGACAGCAGCCGTTCGGCGGTGCGCGAGCATCCGGCACGAACGACAAGGCAGGTTCGATGCTGAATCTGGTGCGATGGGTGAGTGCGCGGACGATTAAGGAGACGTTCGTTCCGCCGCGCGACTATACGTATCCGTTCATGGGTGCGGAATAGCATTCTCGCTGCTCGCGGCTGGCGGCTGGCTCCTCGGTGAAGGCGCGGTCTAAAGACCGCGCCCTACTTCAGAGCAATCGACCGCATTTCGCCGGTCGCAAGATCAAGGGTGCCCCCGCCTCTGGTAGGTCCGGGCTTGTAACTGTCGTCTAGCGATAGCACTCGACTGATCTCCACCCTGCACCGACCAATCGAGGGCTTCGTCGGGTAGCACACGAAGCCGATTTCCGTCGCGTTCTTGGAATTCGGAATCGCGATCCGCACCCAGCCGTTGCGATCGACGGCGAGGTCCTTGATGCCGCGGTCGGACGTGCGCCAGGTCCCATCCGCACCCCGCGCAACTGCAGCGACAGCGGTTTCCGACAGCGTCAGCCTCGCATCGACATAGAGGTACTCGCGCACGTCCCCGTACACCGCCGCTTTCCCTTCTTCGGCCAGTTCGTTTGCCATGCGCCGATAGATCCACGCGTTCATGTCCATGACCGACTCGCGCGTAGCCGACTGCAAATGAACTAGCAGCGGTACCATGGTGACGCGGACGCTCGACCGGCCGCGATCGAGGAACACGTTGTTCAACGTAGCATCGAGCAGCGACGGATGGTCCGCCTGTCGTGACCCGGCATATGCGAGCACGTGGTGATCGGGCGCCTGATAACGTGACGCAGTGATTTGCCCATCTTTCCATTCTTCCTCGTACGCCATTTCGATATCAGTCGTGCGCCCCCATCGCGCCAGAAGCGCTGGCGTCGCGGTCCCACCGTCCTCGTTCGAAAAGATGTAGCTGTAGCGAAGAACGCCGGTCCCGTTGACGCGCAGATCTTCGGCGTATAACACCAGCGGCAAATCGGTCGACGTGCCGATCGTGTCCGCCCGCAGCCACAGCGCCGGCGCGCGCGAAACGACGACGGATTCGGGCGCGACAGACGCCGTGAGGGCTGGTGCCGGCGCTGTTGCAGGCCAGCTCCAGAACGGTGATCGCAGCGCGGTGATCTCGTGGCGTCCAGGCGAAAGGGAATGAAGCAGTGCTGTGTAGGCCGGATGTCCAATCTTCCCGAACACGAGCACCGTCGTGTTGACCTCGCCGTCAACGGCGAGGTCGAGAGCAGTTGCGGCGGGAAACTGCGAATCGTCAAGGGTAATCGTGACGACCGCGTCGCCGGACTTCGCCATGACGATTGAAGTAGATGCGAGCGGCGGCGTGGACGGTGGTGGCGTCAGTACGAGCGCCAGAAGAATGGAAAACATGGCGCACATCGTATCTCAGCCACCCTACCGTGCAACTTCGGCTTCGATCGTGCGCTGCAACGCCTCCGCGTATATGAAATCGTACGTCTCACGGCCTTCAACGATGGAATCGCAGATCGCGAGAGCCTCCCGAGCGGCCTTCGCGCGGCCGACGCCGAGCAGGAAGCTCGCGTAGCCGCGCGAGGAACGGAGGATGTACCACTGTGCACCCTGCGCCTTTGCGATCTCGAGCGACTCGAGATACGTCCGTTCGGTACTCTCGTGATCGCCTTGAGCGAGGAAGACCTCAGCTTGCAGCCGCCGGTGCTCGGCGTCGTAGGCATGCTGTCCGGTCTCCTCAGCCACGTTGCGTGACTCGGTCAGCGCCGTCTGCGCTTTGTCGAGCTGGCGGGCGCGCAGCCACCCACCCGCGACCAGCACAAGATAGTAGGGACGGAGCAGCGCCGATCGAGTCAGCGTATGCGTCTCCATCCCGGCCATGAGTTCTTCCATGCCGCGCTCGATCTGTCCGAGCTCGATGAGCGCGCGGCCGCGAAGCGGGGCGCCCCAATTGAGTTCCTGCGCGATTCCATGTGCGCGGCACAGCGTCGCCAGTTCATCGTACACACGGCAAACCTGTTCGGGCTCGCGGCGTGCCAGATGCACGATGGTGCTGAAAAGCAGCGCGAAGGCGAGAGGCTGTGGATGCTCGAGCGCACGGGCCTCGGTGACTGCATCGCGTACCATTCGAAGACCCTGATCGGGAAATCCTCTCATCATCAAGGTTCGCGACAGCTCGCAGCGGCAGAAGATGCCGGGATCGATGCCCGTTTCCCACACGCGCGGCTTATGGAACGCCGGCTCATAGAGCTCCAGGCCGCGCATCAAGTGATCGTGTCCGACCTCGAGCTCACCGAGGTGAAAGAGCGACGCGCCAAGATTCCACTGGCCGATCATCTGAAGATTCGGATCGCCGAGCCGATTGAACAGGTCGAGCATTTCGAGCGCGACGTCGCGCGCTGTCATGATTTCGCCAGAGACGATATGGTGCGCGCCGAGACCAATGAGCGCGGGGACGACTCGCGCCGGATCGTCGAGATGTCGCGACAGTTCGCGGGCGCGAGCGTAAGCACGGCCGACTTCGGCAACTGCGTAGCCCTTGCTTGTCTTCATGCACAAGCCGTAGGTCATCTGCAGCCCCAGTTCGGCTGCGTCCTTCTGGGCAGAATCCGGCTCTCCGGCAAGAAGTTTCAGGCCGCGGAGCGCAAGCCGCTCGGTTTCGTCGTGCGCGTACAGTCGCGCCGCCACCTGCGCCGCCTGGTTCCAGTATTCGGCCGCACGAATGTTGTCGCGCGCCGACTCGAGCAGCAGCGCGATATCCGCTGCACAGTCGCACGGTTTGCCGCCGAGCCGCGTGATCAAACGCTGCGCGATGGCGCGGCTAAGGGTCGCCCGGCGTGTCGCGCGCAGAGAGGCGTCAAATGCATTGTGATAAATGTGGTGCGCAAACCGATAACGCAGCGTCAGCTCGCGATTGTCGGTCTCGTGCTCGTCAACGAAGCGCACCAGCGCGTGTTCGCGCTCCAGTCTCTCGAGACAGTCCTCGACGTCGTCCTGATCGCGATCGAGGACGCCGGCAACGATCGACGAATCGAAATCAAGCCCCTGTACGCTTGCCGCACCAAGCAGACGTCGGTCCGCATCGTCGAGCGCGTCGATCTTCCGTTGCACGAGGCTGCGGACGGATTCCGGCAGCGCCTTCTCCAGAGACGGAAGGTCCTCGCCGATGATCCACTTGCCGTCCTGCTGTCGCAGCACATGACGGCGTCGAAGATCGCGAAGCAGGTCGACGACAAACAGCGGGTGCCCTTCCGTTCGTTGATGAATGAGCGCCGCGAAACCCCGCGGAAATGCGTGGTCGACAAACTGCAATGCGAGATAGCGCCCGATTGCCGTCTCGTCGAGAGGGCCGGGCGTAATCTCGCGGCAGGCTCCTCGCGCGACCAGATCGAGTTTCAATGGCAAGAACGGATGCTTCGCCTGAGCCAGTTCGGACGGCCGATAGGTCGTGATGATCAAGAGGCGCATCGTATCGACCCGATGGGCGAGATACCCGATGAGATCGATAGTCGATGGATCAGCCCAGTGCACGTCGTCAAAGCAGAGGACGACGGGATGCATCCGCGTGATTTCTTCGAGCAGCGCCGAGATTTCGCGTTTGAGCCGTTCCTGCGATCCGATGGCGACGTCGGCGGCGAGCCGCGCGGCAGAGGAATCGTTATCCGCCAGCGGTGTAATCTGCACGTACCAGCTGGGCGCCAACGCGCGCAGGAGGCGCGACAAGCTGCCGTGCTTCTCGCTGCGCTGCAGGCTATCCAGCACCTCGAGCACCGGCAAATACGCTTCGGCGCCAGCGAGCCGCTCGGAACATCGGCCGCGTCCGACACGCGCAACCTCACCGCGATCTTCGAGCAGTCGCAGGAACGCGTCGAGGATCGTCGTTTTCCCGACGCCGGCCTCTGCGGAGAGGGCAACGAGGCGGCCGTGACCACCGTCGGCACGCTCGAATTCGTGCAGCAGCGCGTCCATCTCGAGGTCGCGGCCGACAACCGCACGACTGGCGCGCGCGGCGCGCTGCGAAACACTGACGGCGGACAATGCGGTCGCAACGGACGCGTCATGCGCGAGCCCGAGGCGGTACAACACCTCACCTGCGCCTGGCCGCAGCCGCGCGTCCTTCTGGAGCATTTCGAGAATCAACTGATCGAGCGCTCGAGGAATCTCCGGGTTGAGCAGCGACGGCGGCTCGGGCATTTCCCACATCAAGGCGTGAAGGGTGCCGAGGTGGGATGCGGCCATGAACGGATGGCGGCCCGTGACCAACTCGTACAACACTGCGCCAAACGCGAAGATGTCAGTCTCCGGTGGAACACTCTCGCCACGCGCCTGTTCGGGAGACATGTAGCCGACGGTGCCGATGATGAGACCTGGCTCGGTCACGATTCCAGTTGGTCCGGCGCTGATCGTCGCTTGATGGACGCGTGCGAGGCCGAAGTCGAGCAGCTTGATGTAGCCGTCCGGCCGCACCATGACGTTATCGGGCTTGATATCGCGATGAACGATTTGCGCTGTATGGGCGACGGCGAGCGCTTCGGCGATTTGACGCGCAATCGCCACCGTCCGCTCGATTGGTAAGCCTTCGTTCGCCAGGTCGCGGAGGGTCCGTCCCTCGACGAGTTCCATCGCGATGTAGCGATCGTTGTCAACGGTTCCGGTTTCGTGAATCGTGACGATGTTGGGGTGATTGAGCGCCGAGGCGAGCGTCGCTTCACGGAGCAACCGCTCGATGGCGTCATCAGGTCCTTTCGAATCGGCAACGAGCGCGCGTCGAATGACCTTCAAGGCGATGTCTCGGCCAAGTCGCGGATCGTGCGCGCGATACACTTCGCCCATGCCTCCCGCGCCGAGCTGGCTCAGAACGCGGTACGGTCCGACACTTGCGCCTTCGGAAAGTGGCATGAGTTAAGGGGTCGTCGAGGTTCGGCGGTTCAACCGGCCGACGAGAGGAGGCGATTATATCAATTGAACTGGAGCGAACCCATTAACGGAAAATGATCCGAACCGAAACGCGATTCACTTCGACGAACATCGAGTCGCCATTCGCGCGGCAACCGATAGAACACGTGGTCGAGCCGCAGCAGGCCACGAAACGTCGGACGCCGATCGGTGACGCGCGTTTCCGGGAATTCACGGACCATTTCGAGATACGCCTGATCGGAGAATCCAAACCACGTATTGAAATCGCCGGCGAGAATGGTTGGCTGCTCGTCACGAAGGAGTGCTGCCAGCCCACGAGCCTGCCGAGCGCGACCGTACTCCGATCCAATCCATGCACGCCTCGCGCTTCCCATATTGTCGAGATGTGCTGAGACGACCCGCAGGCGCCACGCACTGCCCGCTGAGGTGCGGCCCTCCACGGTTGCCGCGATAGCGACCCGCCGTTGTCGTTCAAAGGGGAGCTCGATTGCCTGCAAGTCGGTGAGGGGAACGCTCGAGAGAATGGCATTGCCGCGATCCTCGTTCGACGCCTGGCCGCCATTCCGCATCGAGGGCACGTAGTAGACGCCGAGACCCAGAAGCCGTCCCACCTCTTCGATCTCCCCCTCGTCGCGCCCGGCCGTTTCGCTGCCCAGTCGGCCGGCGAACGCAAAATCGTCAAGAAGCTTCGACGGGACTTCGGTACCCGATCGGTAAACCTCCTGTAGCAGCATCACGAGCGGCCGACGAGCATCGGTTTGCGATCGAACGAACCCGACGATGTCGGCGTCGCCGACGGCCGTGTTCCAACTGACGATCGTGATCGCGTCATCGACCGTGTCGGTGGACAACGGACCTGGAATCACGGGTGGGCCAACGCTTTTTCTCCAGCGGCTGAGTGACACGTTATCGCGGTCGACAAGCGGTGCGAACCAAGCAACTGCACGCGTCGTATCGGGCGACGACAGCTCAACAGTTGGGCGCGCACCAAGAGAGGCGCCGGCGACACAGGCTTGTGAGACGCCGGTGACCAACAACAGGAAAAAAAAGGAATAGGAGCACCGGCCGGATCGGCCGGTTCGCGAAGACTTCATCTAAAAATGTTCCGCTGGAGGACTTCAGTATAGCACGTACGACTCGAATCGCTGGCGACTTTCGTGCATGACAGCTGAAGCGTGTGTCGCCCACCTCTGCTGTGTCCGCGTCACCTGAAGACCATTCTTCCGGAGTTGCTCGCGGCCGCCACGACGGCATCTCTGCTCTCGCTCACGGTTGCATGCGGTAGTTCCGCGACGACAAGTGTCGCCGCCCCAACGAGCACGACGACCGCGCGATGCCAGCCAAACGTTGCATCGTCGACGACGTCGTTTGGTTCGACCGGTGGGGCGGGAACCGTTTCGATCACGGTGGAACGCGATTGCACCTGGAACGTGACGACATCGTCGCCATGGATCGGGTTGACGTCCTCCGCGAGCGGGCAACGGGACGGATCAGTCGGGTATCGCATCTCGGCGAACGGCGATCCCGTCACGCGGAGCGGCACCATCGATGTAGGCGATCGTCATGTGTCCATCGCGCAAGAAGCGGCCCCATGTCGCTATGACGTGGCCGCGAGGGGCAGTGCGGTTCCCCCGCAGGGAGGGGAACTGTCGGTTACCGTTCACACCCACTCCGCCTGCGCGTGGACAGCGAACAGCGCAGTCGCGTGGGCCTCGGTGACTCCGGCATCAGGCCGCGGCGATGCTGAGGTGCGCGTGATCGTGACGACCAATTCCGGAGCCGCGCGACCCGTGTCGGCCGTGGTCGCAGGGACGCCGGTGAACGTGATGCAGGCTGCCGCGACCACACCGTCGCCGACGCCGACACCGACGCCCACCCCCACACCGTCGCCGGTGCCGACACCAACTCCGACTCCTACGCCTGTGCCGGTGCCAGTGCCAGTGCGGGAGGTCCATTTCTCGGGCAAGGCGAACGCGGTATCTGGGGTGTGTCCGGTCATCACGTTCGTTGTCAAGGAACAGACCGTCTATACGACTCCATTGACGCAGTTCGAAAAGACGTCATGCGATCGCATCGAGAAGGGAACGGACCTCGAGATCCACGGCATGGAGATGTCGGATGGTCGAGTCCGGGCCGACGAGGTCAAACGAAAATGATTCGATCCCTGGTTTTTGCAACGCTCGTCGCTGTTTTCGTGTTGGCATCGCGTGGCCGGGTCGCCGCGCAGGCAAGCGTCAACGATGTCGTCGGCTTTCTGGTCACGAACCAGGCGGTCGAAACAGGCGACCTGCCGAAAGACAAAACGGCGGCCGAAGCCGCCCGTGACGCAATCGCCAAATCGTTGCTGCTCGATCTCACATCGGTGCCTCTCGCAACGGCATCGAGTGGATTTCTGTATCGGCTCAACCCTGAGCTCGGCACAGTTGAACGCGCGACCGACAGTTTCGGCGGATTCTTCGTCGAACGCGCGCTGACACCGGGAAACGGCCACGCCTCGTTTGGTGTATCTACGTCAACGGCGTCCTTCGATCGCTTCGATGGACGGAGCTTGCGCGACGGTGCACTTGTCACGGTCGCGAATCAGTTTCGTGACGAAGCGGCGCCGTTCGACACCGAGTCGCTGATTCTGCACCTCCGCAGCAGCATGATGACGCTGTTCGGCAGCGTCGGGATCGGCAGTCGCGTCGAGATTGGCGCAGCCGTTCCATTCGTCCAGCTCACCCTCGACGGTCAACGAATTGAAAACTATCGGGAGACGACGCTGGTTCAGGCGTTGGGCAATGCAACCGCCAGTGGACTGGCGGACATTGCGCTTCGCGGCAAAGTCAATCTGGTAGCCGTACGGAGTGGAGGCTTGGCGGTTGCCGGCGAAGTGCGCTTGCCGACGGGTGATGCAGACAATCTTCTCGGTGCGGGGAAAGCGTCGTTTCGGATCATGGGCATCGGGTCGCTCGAGCGCGGTACTTTCGCGCTGCACGGTAATGCTGCCGTGGTCACTGGGGGAATCTCGTCGGAGTACGATTTCGGCGGCGCCGTGTCGCTCGCTGTTGCCCCGAGGGTGACCGTGTCAGGGGAAACGCTGATCCGCAGGGTCACCGAGTTACACAGCCTTCTCCTCGTGTCCGCGCCGCATCCGGTGTTGATCGGCGACCCTCAAAAAGGGATTGCACCGGTCGATACGTTTCGTCTTTCGCCGGCGCTCGGCTCCGAAACGCTCGCTGGAATTGTCACCGGCGTGAAGTGGAATGTCACTCACACGCTGGTGATCGGCGGCCACCTCAACTGGCCGCTGACGCGCGGCGGATTGACCGCGCCGCTGACGCCAACAGTTGCACTCGAGTACGCGTTCTAAATGTAAGGAGTCGCTTTTCCCTTTTGCCTAGCGTGCCTGCACGTGCACGATGCTCCAGGCGCCGTTGGACTCTCTCAAATCGAACGTCCATTTGCGGGCGGCGCTGCGCTCGCCGCCGCCGACTTTCGGAATCCACGACGCGTTGCCCGAACAACTTGCGCGTGCACTTGGTCCATCCACATCAACGTTGCAGTTCTGCAGTGCGACCCGCTGGGCGGTGAGGCCGTCGAATGCGCGAGCCAGTGCGCGTTGATCGAGCGACGGCCAGATCGAT
>Ga0111538_10014302_pt1 | contig 10464 bp, 4 predicted proteins | sample SoiMethybrSBSTD1_FD_79669 | JGI IMG/M metagenome (GOLD analysis project Ga0111538, IMG submission 79669) | Bulk soil microbial communities from a Populus tree surrounding site in Tennessee, USA - Soil MetaG P. TD hybrid SBSTD1 (version 2)... | ecosystem: Environmental > Terrestrial > Soil > Tree... | reverse complement strand
GCGCACCCGCTCTCGCGCAGTCCATTTGGCATCGATGACATGGCCGGCAATGTGTTCGAAGTGGTTCGGTCGTCGCTGACCCCGGACGAGTTCGTTGCCCGCGGCGGCGCGTAATACTTCAATTCCGCGACCTGCCGCCTCACCAACCGCAACACCGTCCCGTCGACGATCCGCGACGTGACCGCGGGAATCCGGGTCTGCGCATCGGTCGCGGAGACACCATGAGCTGGCGCTGGGTGGTGGTGCTGGCGTTGCTGTCGCTGCCCGCCTCGGTGGCGGGCGCGCCCAGCAGCCAGGGGATCTCGCTGCAAGGGATCTCGCTGCAAGGGATCTCGCTGCAAGGGATCTCGCTGCAGGGGATCTCGCTGCAGGGGATCTCGCTGCAGGGGATCTCGCTGCAGGGGATCTCGCTGCAGGGGATCTCGCCGCAGGGGATCTCGCTGCAAGGCACGCGGGTCTCCGGCGCGGCGCTGATGGGCTCGGACCTGCTGAAGACCGAGCTGGCCGGCGTCGACATCGCATCGGTCGACATCCGCGGCACGACGGCCGACAGCGCCGTGCAGTCGTTCGAGCTGACCAGCGGCCCCGGGATCAGCACCGGCGCGGGCGACTACATCTCGGTCGGCGGCGCCTCCGCGGTCGGGCACTACGCGGTGGCCCACCTCGTGGACGCGGCCGGGAATCCCGCCGAGGCTCTGGACCTCTACATCGCCGAAGAGCGCCCCGATCCCGTGCCGAACCTGCTCCATCGCGGCGACGCCCAGTTCAACGAGGACGTCACGCTCTACACGGTGTTCGCGTTTCACGCCTCCAGCGGACAATGGGCGTCGCTCTGTCCCTTCGACGCGGCCACCGGCGGCGCCACCGCGATGGCCATCGCCGAGGACCCGGCCGCGCCCAGCCGGTTCATCTTCGGCTGCACGGCAAACGGCGTGGCCGCCAAGTGCGCGCGTGGCTGGGGCTTCCGTCCGTGGCGCAGCGACCGCAGCTTCGTCTACGACGACGCGGCCGGCGATTGGGTCGAGCGGACGTTCGCGCTGAAGCCGTTCTACGACGCCTGCAAGCTCGCGGCGCGCGCGGCTTACTGCCAGGACCGGCAGAGCTTCACGCGCGAAGGCACGCTGGTCGACCTGTTCGACACCCGTCAACTCGTCTGGCCGAACGCGATCGAAAGTCCGTTCGGCGACGATCCCGCGTCGCGCTGGATGTTCGCGCAGGAGCTGTTCGTGTCGGTGGATCCGCTGGCGGGCCACCCGACGCTCAAGGCATCGGCGCTGCAGCGCACGCGCTATCGCGAGCTTTCGCCGGTCGGGCAGTGCGCGGAGCTCGCATTCGTCGATCGCCTGGAGCAGGACCACTTCGAGGACGGCCGCTGGGCCAGCCCGCTCACCAACACCCCGCGCATCCAGGTGCTTTCGCCCAACTACTGCGGGCACAGCGAACACGAGGTGGGCACCGGGCTGGCGTGGGACTGCAGCCCGTGCACGACGTCGGTCTGCAAGACCCAGCCGCGCTGCTGCCGCGTGGACCAGGCGCTGGACGGCTGGGATCCGCTCTGCGTGGCGCAAGCCGACCTCACGTGCGACGAGCCGCCGGGCCGGGTGTGGCCGCGCGATCTGCCCGCCGTCGCGGCGGCGCCGCCCAAATACCTGCTTGGCCCCGGCGGCGCGGTCGAGCGCATCGAACGCGATGGCGCCGGCGCCGTCACGCTGGCGGGGTGGGCCTGCGACCCGGAGTGGCCGGGCGCCGCCGTCACGGTGGCGATCCACGGCGGCGCCCCACGCGAGCAACCGGGAAGCGCGTTGGTGGGCATCGCCTACGCCGATCGGGCGCTGGCGTCGCCGCTGTCGCTCGAGGTCAGCGCCGCGTGTGATGGCGGGCGCCGGCCCGCGGCCCGCCACGGATTTTCGTTCGCGCCGCCAGCCGGCAACGCCGGTCCGTTCTTCGTCTATGCGCTGGACGCCGCCACGGCCGACGGCCCGGCGGCGCCGCCCACGCTGCTCAGGAACGGGATCGTCGATCTGGACTCCCCGGTGGCGGGCGGCATGCCCCGCGCCACTGTGACCACGGGGTGGCTGGAGGCGCCCGTGTCGGGGAGCTACACGTTCTCGTCGGGGCTCGAGCCGAGCCGCCTCTTCGTGAACGGCCGCAAGCTGGTCGACTGGTGGGCCGGCTCCGGTCCGACCGAGGGCGACATCGACCTGGTGGCGGGCGGCAAGTACCACGTCCGCTGGGATCGTTTCGAGCCTGCGCCGCGCCCGCCGGAGTCAGCGTCCGGCTTGACCTGGCGCGCGCCCGGCAGCGCGGCGCAGGCCCCCATCCCTTCCTCGCTGCTGTATCGGCTGGCGCCGGGCCGCGGCGAGGGGCTGGCCGCGACCTACTTCGACAATCCTGGTTTCGTGGGGCCGGTGGTCGAACGGATGGACCCGGTCATCGACGTCGGCACGGCGTGGCCAGCGGCCACGCGGCTTCCGGCCGGCATCGCGCCGTCCGAGTTTTCAGTGATCTGGCAGGGCGAGATCGTGCCGGCCTATTCGGACGCCTACCGGTTCGTCGTGACGACAGCGGGGCGTGCCGACCTGTCGATCGCCGGCCAGGCGCTGTTGCCGGTGGAGCCGATCGCGGCGCCGCTGGCGCCCGGATGCCGGCACGACATCTGCGCGCTCGGCGACAAGCTCACCGCCAGCACGTCGTACCAGGCGGCTTGTCATCCCTGCGTCGATCAGATCTGCGCGCAGGATCCCTTCTGCTGCAACGGCGGCTATCGCTCGTATTACTCGACCGAGCCCGAATGGGACGCCAAGTGCGTGACCGAGGTGAGCGCGATCTGCGGCCTGACCTGCACGAACCCGCTGCCCAGCCCCACCACGCGCCAGCGCGTCAGCACGCCCGTGCTGCTTCAGGCCGGCGTGCGCTATCCGATCCGTCTGGCGGTCGACAACGGCACGGCCGATGTCACCACCCAGCTCGCCTGGTCGAGCGAGCGGCAGGCGCGCGAGGTGGTTCCCGCCCGGGCGTTGTTCGCGGCCGCGGCCGCCGCGGAAAACGCTGGTGCCGGTCTCAACGTGGTGGTGTTCGCGCGCGGACCAGTCGGCAGCGGGGCGCCGCCCGATCTCGACGAGCCGCTCGGCGCCGGGCCCACCCCCGATCTGACGCTGCGACCGCCCGCGGGCGCGACCGGATTGCCGCTGGTCGACGTGATCGCATCGGGCGACGACGCGGCTGCCGGCGTGCCGCCACCGCCGGCGGTGGTGAGCCCGCGGCGCGGCGCCCATGTCTTTCAGCCCGCCCCGCAGGTCTTGCTCACCGCGCTGGGCGGCGTGCGGGGCGGCGCGCTGCGCGCCCAGGTTCCCGCGGCGGCGGGCGGCCAGGCCACCGACGTGGTGTTGCCGTTCGACGCGGACGGCAACCTGGTCGGCGGCGTGGTGCCGCTGCCGGGGTTCGGCGCGCACACGCTGCTGCTGTCGCAGCGGACGGAGTCGGGCGGGGAGGGCGTGCCCGTGACCTGGGACGTCGTGGTCGACGCGCAGGCTCCCGCCGCGCCGCCACCGCCGCTGATGTCGGGACCTCGCGATCCGACCCACAGCCCGGATCCCACGCAAAACGTGTTCGTGGTCAGCGGGCGCGGTCTGCCGGCGCCGGTCCAGGTCTGCGATCGCGGCGGCGCCGGTCAGTCGGGAGTGATCGCGCATTCGGTGCAGGCGGCCGCGGACGGGACGATCACGGGCCGCGTGACGCTGACCGGCGGCACGCCCGTCGATCCCAATCCCGGCTGGCACAAGCTGTCGCTGTCGCAAGACGGGTGCGCCACCAGCAGCAAGCCCGCCTTCATCAGCGTCGGCATCCGGCCTCCCACCGTCGAGTTTCCGCGCTCGGGCGCGCCGATCGATTGCGGCGCGGTGAACGTCGGGTCGATCCTCGCGCGGGGGACGATCCCGTATGCGGAGAGCAGCTTTGGCCCGCTGGTCGTCGCCGAGGAGCTGGGACGCCTGGCGCTGGGGTTGATCCAGGCGCTGGTGACCGTGGATCCGACGCCACGGCCGGACGGATCGTTCGCTTTCCAGGCGACCATCCCGACGCTGCCGCTCGGCAAACATCTTTTGTATTTCTTCCAGGCGCCGCCGCCGCCCGCGAACGCGACGCAAGCCGAGATCGACGCTCACTATCGCGCGTTCGCGAGCATCGCCGCGACGCCGGCGAGCCGCATCGCGGTGGCGCTGCCACCGCCGCCTCTCGGCCTGCCGGTCGGCGCCGGCGTGCTGACGGGTGCCGCCGGGTTGGTGCTCGGGGCGTCGAGCTGCGCTCTCTCGTCCGGGCCTGGCTGCGCGCTCCCGGGCGCCGACGTGAACATTCACGATGGGCCGCGCGTCTGGACCACCCGCGCCTCTGACGCTGGCGACTGGGAGATCGCGCTCCCCGCCATCACGGCGGGCTGGCACCAGCTGACGTTCGGCCAGGTCGTCGATTCGCCGGCGGGCGGCGGCTGGGTTGAAAGCTGTCCGTCGCCCGTGTTGCCCCTGGGTGTCGGGACCGCGGGGGCGGCCGCGCCGGCGCTGCAGCTGCCGAGCGGGCTGTCCGTCGAGGCCGCCAGCGTCGCCGGCGCGCTGATGGACTACGCCGCGGGCGCCACCACGGCGACCGGCGCGCCGCTGCCGGTCGATTGCCAGCCTCATTCCGGTGCGCTGTTCCCGCTCGGCATGAGCCATGTCGTCTGCACCGCCGTCGATCCGGCGACGCAGGCCGTGGCGGTCGGGACGTTCCCGGTCACGGTCGTCGACGGTCCGCCGATCATCCAGACGAACGTCCCGGCAGGCGGCATCGTCGCCGAAGCCGAGAGCGCGCTGGGCGCGCTCGTCAGCTACCAGGTGACGGCCACCGACGCGGTCAGCGGCCCCGTGCCGGTCGAGTGCACGCCGTCTGCGCCCGCGCTGTTTCCGGTGAACCAGGACACGGAAGTCGTCTGCCAGGCCACCGACGGCGCGCAGCAGACCACCACGCGGACGTTCGTGGTCCGCGTGCGCGACACGACGTCCCCAGCGCTGCATCTACCCGGGCCGCTGCAGGTTGCCGCGACCAGCGCGCAGGGCGCGGCTGCGACCTACGCCGCCACCGTGACGGACAGCGTGGATCCGACGCCGCAACTTTCGTGCGCGCCGTCCTCGGGATCAAATTTCGCCCTGGGCGCGACACCCGTCGCCTGCACAGGCAGAGACGCGAGCGGCAACACGACGCAGGGCAGCTTCACGATGACGGTGGCCGTCTCGTGGTCGAACCTGCTGAGCCCGATCAATCCACTGGCGGTGACCGCTTTTCTGCGGGGGCTGCCCGTCACGGTGCAATTCGCGCTCGCCGGGAGCAGCGCCGGGATCACCAACCTGTCGGCGCGCCTCTACGTCGCGCCGGTGGACGGCGCCGGCAACGTCGGTGTGGAGCGCCCGGCGGTGGGCCTGGCCCCAGGGGTGGGAAACCTGTTCCGGTACCTGCCGCTGGCCGGGCAATACCTCGTCTTGCTGAGCACGACGGGGATGCAGAGCGGAATCTGGCAACTCCGCGTCGACCTGGGCGACGGTATTCCCCACACGGCCCGCATCAGGCTGCTCTAGTCGCTGCCGGATGCCCGTGCCAAGTTTCGGTGCACGGAGATGATCACTCACCCCGAGAAGGTCCTTTTTCCCGACAGTGGGATCACGAAGGGCGACCTCTGTGCGTATTACGAGGCGATCGCGCCGCTGATGCTTCCTCACATCAGCGGGCGTCCGGTCACGATGGAGCGTTACCCCGCCGGCATCGACAAGAAAGGGTTCATCCAGAAGGACGTCGCGAAGGGATTTCCAAGCTGGCTGGAGCGCGTGGAGGTCGAGAAGCGCAGCGCCAAGGAACCGGGGGCGGTGCACTACCCGCTGGTGGGCGACGCGCGATCGCTGGTGTGGCTCGCCAATCAGAACTCGATCACGCCGCATGTCTGGTGCGCGCGCGTCCCGAAGCTGCACGAACCGGACGTCTGCGTCTTCGACCTCGACCCTGCCGCGGACGACCAGGAGACGTTGCGGGCGGCCGCGCTCTCGGTGCGGGACCTGCTGGACGAGCTGGAGCTGCCGTCGTTCATCAAGACGTCGGGCTCCAAGGGCTTCCACATCCTGGTCCCGCTCCAGGGCGAGATCGGTTTCGAGACGAGCTGGCGCTTCGCCCACGGCGCGGGCGCCGTCCTGGTCAAGCGGCACCCCGAGGTCTTCACCCAGGAATTCATCAAGGCCGATCGCGACGGCCGCATCTTCATGGACACCGGTCGAAACGGCGCTGGCGCCACGTTCGCGGCGGTCTATGCCGTGAGGCCGAAGCCCGGGGCGCCCGTGTCCGCGCCCTGCACCTGGCAGGAGGTCGAGCGCGGCGTCGTCGGCCCGCGCACGTTCACGCTGCGAACGATGGCCGACCGCACGCGTGAGGTTGGCGATCTCTGGAGCGCGATGCAGGGCCAGGGGCGCTCGCTGCACGCTGCGATGGCCAAGCTGGAAGGATTACTGACCGAAGGAGACTGGAAAGAGGCGCTGGCCGCATCGACACGCAGGCCGGTGTCGCGGAAGCCGAGCCGCAAGAACTAGCCAGGTCAGGCCGCGAGGGACCGCGCGGGGTCCGCGTCGCAGAGCTCCTCGAGCGACGCGAGCAATCTGTTGACGTCGTTCTGGAAGGCGACGTCGCTCCGGAGGTCGCCGTCGGTGAGAATCTTTCGCGCTTCCGCCACGGTCAGGATCATGTAGTCCGCGTCATCCATTTGACTGTCTCCGTGGACAGGGATTGAGCAACGGACATGCCACGCGGGGAGGCGCCCAATGTGGAAGCGCGGGCGCGAAACCGGCCACGCGGTGCGGCCGCAGCGCACGGGCCGTGGCGCTCCGGCCACGCCCGGATCGTGTGGTGTGACCGCTGGCACTGCGCGGCGGACGTGCGTCAGGGATCCGCCAGCATCGCGTGCAGCCAGCGCAGGCCCTGCTGCTCGTCGGGACTGGCCGCGGACGCTGACCCGATCGCGGCGAGGACCGCGCGGGCGTCCGCCGGCTTGTCCGCCATCAGCAGCGCGAAGGCCTGGTACACGCGGGCACCGATCGCATCGCGCCCGCCCGGCGCCGCGGCGGCAGCGAAGTGCGCCGCCGCCCCCGCGTAGTCGCGGCGGGCGAGGGCGCCCGCGCCCATCTGCGCCTCCAGCGCCGGCGAGCGCATCCCCGTCGCCCAGGCGCGGGCACTGATCTCCTGCAGGACGGGGCTGCTGCCCGCGGCCAGCAGCGGCAGCGTCCGGAGCGTCGATTCAATGAGCAGATCGCGCAGCGCCTCGAGGCCGGGCGGCCGGGGCGGCCAGAAGGTGACCGCGTTGACGATCCGCTGGGGCGCGAACAGCGCGCGGCTCCTGTCGCGCAGCGCCGGCGGCCACAGGCGCTGGACCAGAGTGCTGCGCTCGAAGCGCGCGGCCGCGTCCGTCACCTCCATCCAGCGCTCGATGAAGTCCTGCCGCGCCGGATCGGGGCGCCCCGGCGAAAGCCGGTGCGGGTGGTCGTCCTCCAGCGCGGGAACCCCCGCGATCCAGGGCGCGAGCTGCTCGGCGTCGGCGAGGAACGTCGCGCCGAGCTGCTCGGGCTGCTCGATTCCGAGGCGGACCAGCTCGGGGCCCACCACGTCGTCGCGCCACTGCGCCGCGAACGCCTCCTCGGTCGCGCGCGCGCGGAGGCCGCGCGTGCCGGCCAGGATCCAGTGCGCGCCCGCGCCCGTCCACAACGAGCAGTCCGCGAACGCCGCGCAGAACGCGCTCACGATCGCGCGCGCGTCGTCCTCGGCGAGCTCCTCGACCGGGAGCCAGTAGGTGGCGACGCCGCCGTCGTTCAGCCGGTCATGGAGCAGCTGGAAATATTCGCGGCTGTACAGATTGACGATGCCGGCCGCCTTGGGGGGCGGCGGCTCGCCCGTGATCAGATCGAAGGACGCGGCGCTGGTCTGCAGGAAGAAGCGTCCGTCCTCCACGTGCACGCGAACGCGTGGATCGGCGAGCGGGCTCTGCCCGGGCGCGAAGACGACCGGCGCCATCCCGAGGATCTCGGGGGAGACATCCACCACGTCGATGCGGGTCAGGGCGCGCGTATCGGTCAGCGCCCTGGCGGTGGAACCGAGGCCATAGCTGATCAGCAACGCCTGCCTGATGCGCGGGTTCACGGCCAGCGCCCAGTTGACGAACAGCTTCATGTAGCGCCTGTCCGCGAAGTCCGTCCCCGACATGGAGTGCCCGTTGGTCACCAGCCGGTGGGAGACGGGCTCGCCGCCCCATTCGCGGCGCAGGGTGGTGGTGGTCTGGTTGGCGCCCTCGCGCCGGGCGACCACCCGCGTCTGTTCGTCCAGGAAGCGCGCGAGGCTGGTCTGCAGGTGGCGGCTCGCCATCGCGCCGCGCGGAAACAGCAGCAGGGCCAGCGCGACGGCTCCCAGCGATATCCACCACGCGACACGCACGCTTCGGGACGCGTCCGCCGAACGCCACGGGCCGCACAGCGCCGCCACCACGCCGTAGCCGGCGGCGACCACGAAGATCGATCGTTCCATGCCGAGCATCGGCAAGAGCACGAAGCCCCCGCCAAGCGCGCCCGCCATCGAACCGACCGTGTTCGCCAGCGTGAGGTGCCCGGCGGTTTCGCCGGCGCCGGACAGCTCCTGGCGGAGGGCCGCGCCGGCGAGCGTATAGATGACGCCCGAGAGCACGGACGTCGCGAGCATCAGGCGCAGCGACAGCGCCAGCGTGGCGTCCGGCTGGTCGATGAAGAAAGCGGCGCCGCGATACCAGGGCGAGAAGGCGGCGTAGCCGACGATCGTGGCCAGCGCCGCTGCGCCCGCGACGGCGGGCAGCCAGCGATGCCCGGCCGGATCGCGGCGCAGCCACAACGCCGCCCCCAGGCCGCCGGCTGCGATCCCGAGGAGGATCACCGCCAGCATGAACGCGAACGTCATCGCAGTTCCGAAGAGAAAGAGCTGGAGGAAGCGGAACCAGATCACCTCCAGGGCGAGCAAGCCGGCGCCCGCGAGAAAGGCCGCCGCCAGCAGGCGTAGCGCGCGCGGACTGAGGCGGTTCCGGTCACGACGGTCGCCGATCGGTTGCGCGCTGTCCACCGCCGGCGCCTGCCGGCGCGACAGCCACCAGGCCAGGGCCGCCGCGAGCAGATTGAGCCCCGCCGCGCAGAAGGCGGTCCCGCGCAGACCGAGGGGCGTGATCAGCCACAGCTCGCCGGCGACGGCGCCCAGCACGCCGCCCAGCGTGTTCCAGCCGTAGAGACCGCCCAGCGCGGGACCGAAGTCGCGGCCGTCGCGCGAGACGGCGCGGGTGAGGACGGGCAGGGTGATGCCCATCGCCGTGGTGGGGAGCAGCACCAGCACGAACGCGACGGCGAGGCGCAGCAGATCGATCAACCCGGCCGCGCCGCCGAGCCCGCGGAACAGCGGCGCGAGCAGTGGTGCCAGCGCCGGCGCCGCCAGGACGGCCGCCGCCCCCGCCGCGCCGACGCCGAGCTCCAGCAGCGCATAGGCGCGCAGCGGGCGGCGGATGCGCGCCGCCCAGCGGACCGCCAGCCCGTTACCGGCCGCCAGCCCGGTCATGAACGCGGCGAGCACGATGCTCGACGCCCAGACGCTGCTGCCGAGCATCAGTCCGGCGCGCCGCAGCCAGAGCGCCTCGAACAGCAGCGCCGCGGCCCCGGACAAGAAGAAGGCCAGGCTCAGGAGGGCCGCCATGGCGTCCGCGCAGCATACCCCGGCGAGCGCGCCTGACGTTCGGGCAGCGCGCGCGGCGGGCGCGCCGACAGATTGGCAGGCAGCGGCGCGGAGCGACGCCGAGCCGGGCGGCGCGCGCGGATCGCGCGGCTGGTCCCGCCGTTGCAAACGGGATCCTGCATGTCGAGAATGAGCGCAGCGTCGGTGGCGGGGGCGATCGTCGGGATCGTGATCTCCGCGACGCCCGCGCGCGCGCAGGACGCGACGCTCGGCGCCGGCGATTTCACGCTGGTGTTGTCGCGGATCGATTCGGCGTCGGGCGACTTCACGCCGCTGGATGACGACGCGCGCGATACCTTCTTCAGCGCGAGCCGCTGCGCCTGTCCCACCAGCGCCGGCGTGACGTTGTCCCTGACCAGCGAGGGGGCCGCCAAGCTGGCCGGCGACGACGACCTGGACGCCACCGTGATGATCGGCAGCGACTGCGACAACGTCAACGCGACCGCCTGTCCTTCGCTGGGATCCACGCTGACCCTGACCGCGACCCGCACCGCGACCGATGAGACGCTGTCGACCAGCGACGTGTTTGCCGCGCTGGCGCCGGGGGCGAGCTGCGCGTCGCTGCCCGCCACCAGCAGCCGGCTGTGGGCGATCGTTCGTCTGAACGGCGCGCGACTCGCGAGCCAGCCGTCGGTCACGATCAGCCTGGGCGGCGCCGGGCCCAAGCCG
>Ga0111538_10014301_pt1 | contig 10464 bp, 10 predicted proteins | sample SoiMethybrSBSTD1_FD_79669 | JGI IMG/M metagenome (GOLD analysis project Ga0111538, IMG submission 79669) | Bulk soil microbial communities from a Populus tree surrounding site in Tennessee, USA - Soil MetaG P. TD hybrid SBSTD1 (version 2)... | ecosystem: Environmental > Terrestrial > Soil >... | reverse complement strand
GTCGACTGGTCGCCGAACGGCCAGGAGATCGCGTTTCTCACGAATCGCGACTCCGATCACGACGAGTTCTTCAACTACGACGTCTACGTGATGAAGGTCGCGGACAAGTCGATCAGGCGCCTGAGCGCGACCGAGAGCAACGAATATCGTCCCCGCTGGTCGCCCGACGGAAGAATGCTGGCGTTCCAGGCGACGAAGCGCGGGCTCACCGACCGCGAAACGACGATGGAGGACACGCACGCGTGGGTCGTCAACGCCGACGGCACCAGCCGTCGCGAGGTTGGCACGATCGACAACCGCCAGGGTCCGCCCGAGTGGACGCCGGACGGCCGGGCGCTGCTGTTCACGGTGCAGGAACGCGGCAACGTGCGCCTGTATCGCCAGCCGATCGCAGGGGGCAAACCCGAGCTGGTGATTGGCGATCGCGGAACGGTGAGCGGCTTCTCGATGTCCAGGACGGTGCTGGCGTTCACGCTCGCGACACCATCCGACCTGGCGCAGTTGTATATCGCCGGCCGCAAGATGACCGACCTCAACGCCGACGCGCTGCGCGGAAAACAGCTCGCCGATGTCGAATCGTTCACGTTCGTCTCGAATGACAACAAGTTCGAAGTCGAAGCGTTTCTCACGAAGCCGATCGGCCTCTCCGAGGGCACCAGGCACCCTCTCATCGTCAATATCCACGGCGGACCGCACGGCCAGCAGGGACCGGCCTTCAACTTCAAGAATCAGGTGTATGCGGCGCGCGGCTGGGCGACGCTGATGGTGAACTATCGGGGATCCACCGGCTACACCCAGGCGTTCTCGGACGCGGTCTTCGCCGATCAGAACGGCAACGAAGGGCAAGACGTGCTCTACGGCGTCAGCGCGGCGCTGCGGCGCTATCCCTGGATCGATCGCGAGCGCCTCGGCGTCGAGGGCACGAGCTACGGCGGTCAGCTCTCGACGTGGCTGATCACGCAGACCAACATCTTCAAGGCGGCCATTCCGACCGCGGCGATTACGAACATCATCAGCTACAACTACATGACCTACTACAACCAGTACGAGGCGATGGAATGGGGCGTCTATCCCCATCAGGGCAACCTGATGGACACGCTGCTGCAGCGGTCGTCGATCCGCCACGTCGCCAACGCGCACACCCCGACGATGCTGATGCACGGCGAGAACGACAACGACGTACCGATTGCCGAAGCGGAGCAGTTCTACATCGGTCTCAAGGACGTCGGCACCGAAGCCGTGATGGTGCGCTACCCCCGCGAAGGACACGGCATCCGCGAATCCAAGCACGTTGTGGACAGCATCGATCGGAGCATCCGTTGGTACGAGAAGCACTTCTCGCGGCCCAGGTCTTAGCCGCTCCCGCCGGCGCCGCGGCTGTTACTCACACGCTCGTCGCGGCGGTTCCCCTTGCCGCGCCGGAACAGGTGGGCGCGCTGCCGCCCGACGCGCTGAAGCGGGCCGACGTGTATCGCGAGCGCGAGCGGCAGTTCAGGAGCGGCCTGACGCCGCCGAAGGGCGGCAGCGACGAAGAACGACGGCTCTACGACAGCCGCGTGCGTGTCGAGCGCGTGATCGTTTCGTTGTTCGACAGGAAGGACGCGCCGACAGTGGCGGCCGGCTTTGCGCTCGACGTCGACCTCGATCGCGAGGCGCCGTTCATCGACGAGCTGCTGCGGAACCTGCCGGTGCCGTGGCTGGCGCCGTACCTGAATCTCATCGCCGGCCATCGAAAGCTGTGCGCGGGAGCCATCGAGGACGGGCGCCGACAGCTGGGCCGCGCCCGCGACGGCGGCCACCCGCTGATTCGCGTTGCCGCGCTACATCTGCTCGACGGTGTAGCCTTTTGCCCTGAGCAGTGAGATGAGACCGTCGGGGCCGACCAGGTGTGCGGCGCCGACGACGACGAAGGTGCGACCCTTGCGGGCGAAGAGTGCTTCGAGCTTGGGGACCCACGCCTTGTTGCGGTCCACCAGCAGGCGCTGATACAGCTGCGGCTCCTGTCGGAGCGACGCCAGCACGATGCGCTCGACGGTGGGCGCGTCGCCCGCCTTCCAGGCTTCCATCAGCTTCGCCATGTTGGCCTGCTCGGTGTCGATTTCCTTCAAGGTCTCCGCCAGCAGATGGTCCTGCTCGGCCATCGTCATGCCGTCGAAGAGTGATACTTGGAAGTCGAGCGTCTCCAGCCCTTGAACGCTCTTGCCGGCGGCCTGCGCCAGATCGTAGAAATGCTTGTCGAGGCCGAGCTCGGGATCGTAGCCGGCCTTCTGCCACTGCATGACCTCGAGCATCTGCGCCACCATCCACGGTTTCAGCAGTTTCAGCGGCTCGATCGGGACGCCGATGTCGGCGACGCGTTTGGTGAGCAGGGCGTAGGTGGCGGGCGAGAGGACCTTGTCGAGCGGCGTGCTGGAGGGCAGCATGCCGCGGCTGAGAAACGTCATCTGCGCGCTGATGCCCATCTCGCCGAGATCCGCCTCTTCGACCAGCAGGTCGGATTCCTTGAACGCGGTCTCGAGCGCCGGGTTGAGCGGATAGGAGTCTTTCGCCAGGAGGTGCACCGATCCGACGAGGTAAAGGGTCCCGCCGGACTTCGACGTCGCCTTCCACAGAAAATTCCGCGCGGGCGCCGCATCGAGCGACGCCGCGACGAGCGCGACCGCAATGGCGGCGGCGGGGCGTCGCAGAGCGGAGAACCGGGTCCGATTCATTGTGAGCCTTTGGGTTTCAGGAATGCCTCAATCTCCTCGATGGTTCGAGGTACGGCCGACGACAGGCGGCGCAGGCCGGTCGATTCGAGAAGGAAGGAGTCTTCGATGCGAACGCCGATATCGCGATACCGGTTGACCGCCGGCTGCACTTTCTCGATCAGCGCGTTGTTCTCCGGCGTTCGAGGCAGGGCGTCGAGCGCGCTCTGGCGGATGTAGATGCCAGGTTCGATGGTGAACGCCATGCCGGCCGCGAGCGGCCCCTTGCGGTCGCCGACGTCGTGGACGTCGATGCCGAGGAAATGCGTCGAGCCGTGCGGATACCACATCTTGTACTGGTCGCCCGTTGTATCGGTGATGAGCCCCAGCTTCAGCAGGCCCGCTTTGATCACCTCGACCGTCTTGTTGTGCACGGCCTGCAGAGAGACGCCGGGCCGGGCCGCCGCCATCGCCTGCTCCTGGGCCTGCAGCACGATGCGATAGATGTCCTTGTGGAGCGGCGAAAATGTTCCGCTGACCGGATAGGTCCGCGTGATGTCGGCCGCCATGTAGCCGTAGTTGCAGGCGGCATCGACCAGCAGCAGTTCGCCGCTCTGCATCTGCCGCTCGCCGCGCGGGTAGTGCAGGATGGTGGCGTTCGGTCCGCTGCCGACAATCGACGGGTAGCTCCACGACACCGCGCCGCGCCCTCGCTGCACCGCCTCGATCGCCGCCAGCACTTCATATTCGTAGGCGCCCGGGTGCGCGGCGCGCATGCCGGCCATCTGCGCCTCGCCGGAAATCTCCGCGCTCCTGGTCAGGATCCGCTGCTCGTACGGCGTCTTCACGGCGCGCAACGCGTTCAGCGTCGGCGAGGCATCGGCCACCTGGAACCCGACGTAGCGTTCGCGGATCTTCTGGGCGAACTCCAGCTCCGGCGTCAGCGCGGAGTTGAGCGGACGGGGACCGAGCGCGAGCGCGACACGCGCGCGGCCAGCCGACAACGCCTCGTAGAATCGTGACGCGTCGATCGGGTCCTCGTCGCCGCCAACCGGCAGCCGGTTCAGGAAGCCGGCGATGATCTCGTCGAACTGGCTCGTCCGGAAGACGCGATCGACGCCGGTCTGGCTCTTGGCCTGCTCCGGTGTCAGCAGCGTCCCGGTCCACTGCTCGCGCGCCGGGTTGCGGTCCTTCACGAACAGCAGCTCGCGCTGCGTCTTGTTGCCCGGCATCAGCACGAGGATCGTGTTCTCCTGCGTCAGGCCGGTCAGGTAGTACAGGTTGCTGTCCTGGCGGTACTCGTAGTCGATGTCCAGTGAATAGCGCTGTGATGGCGCGCTCCACAGGATGAGCATCGCGTCGGGTCCGAGCTGCTCCATCACGCGTGCGCGCCGCGCCTTGACATCGTCGGACAGCTCGCTGGCGTGCGCTGTGGCGGCGGCCAACAGCATGACGACCGCGAGCGCGGAGTATCGGGTGCGGCGTGCCGGGTGTCTACGCGTCATGTGTTTCATTTTACCGTGCTATCCTCGCGCTCCCCCATATTCAGGAGCGTTGAATGAGTCGTGAACAGAGTCCCGGATCCGATGCCATGCCGCCCCACGCCCAATTGATCCAGATGGGGACGGGGTCCTGGGTCTCCGCGATTGTCTATGCGGCCGCAAAACTAGGCCTGGCCGATCACCTGGCCGCCGGACCGAAGAGCGCCGCCGAACTCGCCGGCGCGACGGCTACGCACGCACCGTCGCTGCATCGCCTGATGCGGACGCTGGCGAGCCTCGGCATCCTCACAGAACGAGACGCCCAGCGGTTCGCGCTGACGCCGCTCGGCGAAGCGCTCAGGACCGGCGCGCCCGGATCGGCGCGGGCCACGCTGCTGGCATTCTGCAGCCAGTGGTTCGAGCGCGGTTTTGAGGAGATGCTCTACTCGGTCCAAACCGGCAAAACCGGCTTCGAGAAGGCGGTCGGCATGCCGGTCTTCGAGTACCTGGCGCGACACCCGGAGGACGCGTCCAATTTCAGTGAAGCCATGGTTGGCTTCCACGGCGCCGAGCCGCCGGCTGTCGCCGCGGCCTACGACTTCTCCGGCTTCACGACGGTCGTCGACGTCGGCGGCGCGACGGGCAATATGCTGGCGGCGATTCTGTCCAGGCATGTGGGACCGCGCGGTGTGCTGTTCGATCGCCCGCACGTGGTGCGCGACGCGCCAGCGCTGCTGAAGGCGCGCGGTGTGGAGGAGCGCGTGACCATCGAGCCCGGCAATTTCTTCGACTCCGTTCCGGCCGGCGGCGACGCGTACGTGTTGTCGCACATCATCCACGACTGGACGGAAGATCAGTGTCTGACCATCCTCGGGCACTGTCGGAAAGCGATGAAACCGGATGGGCGTCTCCTGATTGTCGAGATGGTTTTGCCGGCGGGCGACACGCCTCATCCGGGAAAGATTCTGGACATGGTCATGCTCGTCATACCCGGAGGGCAGGAGCGCACGGAAGCCGAGTACGCGGCGCTGCTCGGCAAGGCCGGTTTCCGTCTGACTCGCGTCGTCCCGACGGCGTCCGCGGTGGGCGTTGTCGAAGCGGTGGTGGCGTGATGAACGTGTTCTGGGTCCCCGGGCCGTGGCCGGGCCGGCTTGGGATCGCGCCGCGGCCACGCGCCGGCGCCCGATTGACCGACGAGGCGATAGCCTGGCGTGACGCCGGCATAGACGTCGTCGTGTCGCTCCTCGAGCCCGCAGAGGTTTCGATGCTGGGGCTCGAGGGCGAAGCCGCGGCGGCCACGGCACATTCGGTGGTCTTCCGAGCCTGTCCAATCCCAGATGGCGGCATCCCTCCGGTCCAGGATGCCGTTGCCGACCTGATCGCTGAGTTGATTGATACGCTCCATGGCGGCAACCACGTCGCGGTTCACTGTCGCCAGAGCATTGGACGTTCGGGGATGGTCGTGTGCGCGGTTCTGGTCGCGGCCGGCGTCGATCTCGTCGCCGCGCTCCGAGTAGTCGCGGAAGCGCGCGGTGTCGAGGTTCCTGAAACGGAGGAACAGCGACAGTGGCTCAGAGACTACGCGGCGTGGCTGGCCGCCCCACCAGCCTCAACTGAGGCGTGACCGTCCACTGGCCATGGCGGCGACGCTCTCGGCGCTGACGGTCGGTGTCATCGGTTCGGGCAGTTTCGAGCACGAGCCATCGGCTCGCGCCGTCGGCGAACTGCTGGCCGACCTGGGCGTCAACCTGCTGACCGGCGGCGGCCGCGGTGTGATGACCGCCGTCAGTCGGGCATTCACTCGACGTCCTCGAACTCGGGGCATTTGTATCGGCATCATTCCGTGCGAGAGCGAGACCGATCGCGCGAGGCCGAAGGCCGGCTACCCGAACGAGTTCGTCGAGCTAGCGATCCACACGCACCTTCCGTACAGCGGCACGGAGGGCACGCACGATCTCTCCCGCAATCACATCAACGTGTTGTCGTGCGCGGCGATTGTCGCGTTGCCTGGCGAGGCTGGAACGGCGTCTGAAATTGAGCTGGCGATCCGCTACGGCAAACCGGTCATCGCATACTCAACGGATCCGGCGTCGGTGGAGCACTTTCCCCGGTCGGTGAGACGCGCGGCCACGATCGACGAGGTGAAGGATTTCCTGCGATTGCCGCTAGCCCGCAGCCCCCACTGAGATCATCTTCCCCGGATTCATCCGATTGTCCGGATCCAGCGCGCGTTTGATCGTCCGCATGATGTCGAGCGCCGGACCGTGTTCCGCTTCGAGATACTTCATCTTTCCGATCCCGACACCGTGCTCGCCCGAGCAGGTGCCGCCCATGGCGAGCGCCCGCTTCACCATCCGCTCGTTCAAACGCCCGGCCTCCGCGCGCTCCGCCGTGCTCTCCGGATCCAGCACGTAGATCAGATGAAAGTTGCCGTCGCCGGCATGGCCCACCAGGCAGATCGGAAAAGGCGCGCCGGCATTGTCCTTCTTGGTTTCGATGATGCATTCGGCGAGGCGCGAGATCGGCACGCACACGTCCGTCGTCCACCCCTTGGCGCCGGGCCGGAGCGCCAGCGCCGCGTACAACGCGTGATGCCGCGCCTGCCAGAGCCGCTCGCGATCCTCCAGGTGCGTCGCCCACGTGAAATCACGGCCGCCGCGCTCCAGGGCGAGCGCCTGCACCGCTTCGGCCTGATCGGCGACGTGCCGCGCGCTGTCGCTGTGAAACTCGAAGAACAGCATCGGCGCCACCGGATAGCTGGTCTTCGAATAGCGATTGACCGCATCCATCTGCGCCTCGTCGAGCAGCTCGATGCGCGCGACGGGCACGCCCAGCTGAATCGTGGCGATGACCGTCTCGACGGCGCCCGCGATCGAATCGAACGCGCAGGTCGCCGCCGAAACCGCCTCCGGCAGCGGGTGCAGTCGCAGGGTCACTTCGGTAATGACGCCGAGCGTGCCCTCCGATCCGACGAACAGGCGCGTGAGGTCGTAACCGGCCGCCGATTTTCGGGCGCGCGTTCCGGTCGCGACGATCGATCCGTCGGCGAGCACCACGGTCAGGCCCAGCACGTTCTCCCGCATGGTGCCGTAGCGCACGGCGGTGGTGCCCGAGGCGCGGGTGGCGGCCATGCCGCCGATCGTCGCGTCCGCGCCGGGATCGACGGGGAAGGTGAGACCGGTGTTGTTCAACGCCTTGTTCAGTTGCAGGCGCGTGACGCCCGCCTCGACGGTGGCGTCGAGGTCCTCGGCGCTGACGCGCACGACGCGGTTCATCTCGCGAAGGTCGAGGCAGATGCCGCCGCGGATGGCGTTGACGTGCCCTTCCAGTGAGGTGCCTGCGCCGAACGGGACGACCGGTATCTGCCGCCGGGCGCTGATCGCCAGGATCGCCGCGACCTCGTCCGTCGAGTGCGGGAAGCAGACGACGTCGGGCGCCGCCGGCGCGTGATACGACTCGCCGTGGCTGTGGTGCTCGCGGACGGCTGCCGTGTCGCTGGTGCGCGAGCCGAGGAGCGCGCGAAGCTCCCCGATCGCGGATTCAAGTGCCGCTTCGGTCGCTGGCGTGGCCATCGCTGTTCAGTATAGGTCCGACCGGGAGCCGGACGATGAACGTCGAGCCGTGGTCCTGGCCGTCGCTTTCCACGAGGACCGATCCGCCGTGCAGGTCCACCAGGTGCTTGACGATGGCGAGTCCGAGGCCGAGTCCGCCGAATCGTCTCTTGCGGCCGGCGTCTTCCTGGCGAAACCGGTCGAACACGTGCGGCAGGAACTCCGGTGAGATGCCGGCGCCCGTGTCGCGGACGATGATCGCGGCGTGGCCGTCGGTCTGCTCGAGCCGCACTTCCACACGTCCCTCGTTCGGCGTGAACTTGATCGCGTTCGACAGCAGGTTCCAGACGATCTGCTGCAGGCGGCCGGGGTCGCCGGCAATGATGCCCGGGCTCCCCTCGACAACCGTGTCGACGCGGATCTTCTTGGCGTCGGCGGCCGGCGTCATCGTCTCGATCGCCTCGCGCACGACCTCCGGCAGGTTCACATCCTTGATGTCGAGGCGGAGCGTCCCGCCGTCGACCCGGGCCATGTCGAGCAGGTCTTCAACCAGGCGTGTCTGTGCGCGCGCGTTCCGCTCGATCGATTGAATCGCGGCGGCCTGCTGCTCGCCCTGGACGGCGCCCGTCGCCAGCATCCGCGCCCAACCGCGGATCGCCGTCAGCGGCGTCCTGAGCTCGTGCGACACCGTCATGAGGAATTCCTGTTCCATCCGCAGCGCCTTCTCGAGTCGGTCGTTGGCCGCCCTCAACCGATCCGCTTCGTCCCGCTGCGTCCGCGCCAGCGCGCGTTCTACCTCGTTCTTCTGATCCATCTGGCGGAGCAGGGCCACGAGCGTACCGGCCATCATCACCGCCAGGACTCCGAAGAACAGCGCCGACTCGACCACCTGGATGCGCCAGCCGTACAACACCTCGTTGCGATCGAGTGACACCGCCACGATAATCGGCGGCTCGGCGGTCGACCAGAATGCCGTCAGCATCGCCGGTTCCCCGAAGCCGGCGATCGTGTCGATGGTGCCCGAGCCGTTGGACTGTTTTGCCGCGATGAAGATCGGATTGGAGCGGGCCGGCTCCTTCAGCGGATCAGGGTCTGGCGGCTCGCGAAACAGCACGATGCCGTCGGGGTGAAACATCCAGACGGCGCCGCGCCGGCCGACGTCCATCGTCTGAAACAGGCTGCGCATCGAGGACGGAATCATCGCCGCGACCACGATCCCCTGAAACGCGCCATCGTCGTCGAGCAGCGGCCGCGCAAATGGAATCACGAACGTCTTGGGCTCGACGACCGTTGGAAACGGGTTGCTGATGATCAGCCGGTCTTTCGGATCGTCAGCGAGCTGGCGGAAGGCCGCATCGTCGCGGCGCGACTGCCCGACGATGAGCGGTTGCGTCGAGTGACGGATCGTTCCGGTCGCGTCGACGATGGAAATCGAGCCGGTGTGGCGCAGGCCGGCGCGCGCCGAAGCCAGACTTGGCATCCAATCCTTCGCCGCCGCCGCCGGACCGCCGATTCGGCGGCTGTGCATCGCCAGCTGCCGCAGCGCGCTGTCGTCGGCCGCGAGCGATTCCCGCAGGTACTCTGACAGGATGAACGCCAGGTTCGATGCGCGCGCGGACGCGGACGCCAGCGTCTGGCTGCGTCCCGACCAGAGCTCGAACGCGCGGAATACGCCCAGCGTGAAGAGCACGCCGAGCGTGAGTCCGACCATGACAGGTTTGCGCACGGTCTGCTAGTGCCCGATCATTCCTGATAGGACAGCGGACGCTCCCGCCGAACGTAGCGGTCGTTGCCCGCCGGTTCGAAGACATGGCACGTGGTCATCTCGCCGCCGTAAATGTGGAGCGTGATGGACGGCGTCGATAGCGCGTTCGCGAGGATGTGATATTCGAACGGTGGAATCAGGCAGCCCGCCGAGCCGACAGAGGCCTGGACGCTCCCCCGGGCCTCGAACCGGACGCCCTCGCCCGATTCGTCGACGAGGTCGAACTGGGTGACGTCCATCTGGCCGGACACGACGCCTTCGACGCACCAGATCCCGGCGTGATCGTGGAGCGGTGTCCGCTGCCCGGGACCCCAGGTCATCACGACGGCGGTATAGCCGAGATCGTCGTTGCGGTGGAGCAACCGCCGCGCGTAGCCGTCCGTCCTCACGCGATGAAACCGTGCCGGTAGCCGGATGGTATGCCCGCGAATGGCATCCTCCAGCTCCTGCTTGATGCGCCGGGTGATCGCGCCGGCGTCTTGCAACCGCACGGCCGCATCGATTCGCGCGAGCAGCGCATCCAGGCCGTCGGACATTCTCACAGTATATCGAGCGCCTTCCGACAATTCTGCAATCCGGCCTTTCCGCCGCGGCGCACTTTATCTTTTCTGTAGGGCGTGGTGTTATTCTTACCCACTTCATACATGGTTCCGCCTGCCTCGGCCTCCCTCGAACATACTGTGATAGACGTGCTCAAGAACGTGAGTCGACGGCCGATCGAGCCGACGATGGACAGCGATCTGGTCGCCGATCTCGGCTTCGATTCGCTCCAGGTTCTGGAGCTCGTTGCCGAGCTCGAAGATCGCTTCGACGTCTCGATTCCGTTGAACGATGTGCCATCCACGCGTACGGTCGCGCAGATCGTCGCGCAGGTGGCGCGTCTCGTGGGAGAACGACCAACAGCCTGATGGGCCGATTGCGGACGCTGCCGGACGCGCTTGCCGACGCCGCGCGCGGGGATGCTGGATATCTCTTCGCGG
>Ga0111538_10014299_pt1 | contig 10466 bp, 10 predicted proteins | sample SoiMethybrSBSTD1_FD_79669 | JGI IMG/M metagenome (GOLD analysis project Ga0111538, IMG submission 79669) | Bulk soil microbial communities from a Populus tree surrounding site in Tennessee, USA - Soil MetaG P. TD hybrid SBSTD1 (version 2)... | ecosystem: Environmental > Terrestrial > Soil >... | reverse complement strand
GTGAAAGGCTTGATCACCGGCGCCGCGCCGATGGACTGCGCGATCGTCGTCGTCAGCGCGGTCGATGGACCGAAGCCGCAGACGCGCGAGCACGTTCGGCTCGCGCGGGCCGCGGGTGTGCAGTGCCTCGTCGTATACCTCAACAAGGTCGACCTCGTTCCCGATAAGCAGTTGGTCGACATCGCCGAGGGCAAGGCCCGCGACATGCTGAGCTCGCTCGACTACCCGGGCGAGGAGGTGCCTGTCATTCGCGGCAGCGCGCTCGGCGCGCTCAAAGCGTTGAGCGCGGGCGACCGCGGCGCTGCCGACGTGCAGTCGATCGAGCAATTGCTCGCGGCATTGGATGCCATGCCGGCGCCGCCGCGCGCGAATGCGGCGGGCTCGATCGAGGCGCACGCGCGGTTCGGTGCGCTCGCGTATTTCCTGACTCAGCAGGAAGGAGGCCGCAGCGCGCCCATCACGACGGGCTATCGGCCGCAGCTCCACATCGGGACGACCGACGTCGCGGGCGGAGTCGAGCTGGCGATAGCAACTCGTGCGATGCCCGGCGAGCAGGCGGAGATCGACGTCAAGTTGGCGAGTCCCGTCGAGCTTGCGCCCGGCACGCGGTTCGAGATCCGCGAGGGCGGTCGAACCGCCGCCGTCGGCGTCGTCACCGAAGTGATCGAGTAGCGTCTTAAGCAAGATGCTGCGCGCAATCGTGGCCTGCGTCTGCTTGTGCGTGGCGTTAGCGCCGCTGTCGGCGCAGGCGCCTGTTGAGGCTGCCGGGCCGACAGTGGTGCACGGTCTCTACAACTGGGTGCACTCGACGGCCGATGCCGAGCGCGCATTCTCGTTCTACCACGATGTGCTCGGCATCGAGCTCGCGGCCTCACCGTTCGTTCCAAACGCGGCGGCGCCGGAAGGCATTCGGCCATGGTCGGCTGTCGTCGCGGACGAGCTGATTTGGGATTTGACGAACACGCGCGGCTCGCGCGCGCGGACCGTGTTCATGCGCGCGCCGAACACGCCGTTCGGGCTCGAGCTGTCCGAGTTCGTCGACATCGAGCGCGTGCACCGCGCGGCGAACCCTTACGACCCCGGCGCCTCGCGGCTCATCTTCGGCGTTCGGGACCTGGACGCCGTCGAGGCCAAGCTCGTCGCGCGCAACGCGCAGGTCGTGACGCTGAGGGCTCGGCCGGTGACCGTGCGAGGCGTGCGCGCGTTGCTCGTGCGGGATCCGGACGGCTACTTGATCGAGCTCAGGCAAGCGTCGGCCGGGCAGATCTCACGCGCCGAGTCGGGAGAGATCGTGACCACGGCGATTGGCCTCACCGTCGACGACACCGAGCGCGCGCTCGAGCTCTATCGCGGGCTGCTCGGTTTCGACGTTCGCGAAACGTGGCGAGCCGACGCGGCGGAGCTCGCTCTGAACGGCTTGAATGGCGGTCGTCTCGAGCAGACCGTCACCGTGATTCCGGGCACCGCGATCGAGGTGGTATTCGCCGAATTCGAGCTCCGCGAAGGCATCGCGGCCAGCCCCTTTCGTTGGCGAATCCAGGACATCGGCTCACCGCAGTTTCAGCTCGAGGTCCGCGGGCTCGACCGCTTGCTCGAGCGGACTCTGGCCGCAGGCTATCGCCCCTTGAGCGTAGGCGCGCGGCCGATCGAGCGGCCGTTCGGCCGCTTCGTGTTCGTGCTCGATGCCGACAACATCCTCGTGGAGTACGCAGAGCCCAACGCGAGCCGCTAGAATGCGAATGGGCATTCTCATTTGGCTCATTTTGGGGGCGATCGATGCGGCAGTTGCGTCCGCTTTTCGGGTTTCTTTGCGTTGCCGCATGCGTAGTCCTCGTCGCCGCCTGCACGGATAGTGGGACGTCCGGCGGTGGGACCGCGACGACCGGAGAGGCCCGCCGGCCGAACATCTTGTTCATCCTGGCCGACGACATGGGCTACTCCGACCTCGGCGTGTTCGGCGGCGAGATCCCGACGCCGAATCTCGACGCGCTCGCGAAGACGGGCATGCTGCTCACGGATTTCTATGCCGGCATGACGTGCGGGCCGACGCGCGCAATGCTGATGTCGGGCACCGATCACCACATCGCCGGCATGGGCGTGCAGGGCCGGCCGAGCCGCGACGACCAGCGCGGGCAGCCGGGCTACGAGGGCTACCTGAACTTCCGCGTCGCCTCGCTCGCCGAGCTGATGACGGACGCGGGCTACAACACCTACATGACCGGCAAGTGGCACCTCGGCGAGGAGGTCGAGCACGGGCCGCGCGCGCGTGGGTTCAAGCGTTCGTTCGTCTCGCTCGACGGCGCCGCGCACTTGGGCGGCTGGGATTGGCGCGGCCCACAGCCGGCGCGTTACCGCGACGGCGAGGAGCTCGTGCAGGTCGGCGACGATTTCTACACGACGCGCTTCTATACGCAGCGCATGATCGAGTACATCGAGCAGGATCGCGCCGACGGCAAGCCGTTCTTCGCGTATCTCGCTTACACGGCACCCCACTGGCCGCTGCAAGCGCCCGCCGAGTCGATCGCGCGGTTCAAAGGCCGCTACGACGCAGGGTACGAAGCGCTCTACGAGAGCCGGTTCGCGAAGCAAAAGGAGCTCGGCCTCGTCCACGCTGATGCCGAGCCGATCGATCCCGCACGCTTCCGTCCGCGCTGGAGCGAGCTCTCCGACGATGAACGACGCTTCGAGGCGCGCCGCATGGAGATCTACGCGGCGATGGTCAGCGATCTCGACACGTACGTCGGGGAGATCATCGCGTACCTCGAGCGTATCGGTGAGCTCGACAACACGTTCATCATGTTCATGTCCGACAACGGCGCCGAGTCTTCGCGCCGCGATCTCGTCGCGCCTATCAGCGAGCATATCGGCAAGGAGTACGACCACAGCCTCGAGAATCTGGGCAGCGCGAGCTCGTACGTCATGTACGGCGCGAATTGGGCGAGCGTCAGCGCGACGCCGTTCTTCCGCCACAAGGCCACGGCGTTCGAAGGCGGCATCAAGGTGCCGGCGTTCGTGCATTTCCCGCGCCTGGTCGCTCCTGGCACGCGCAGCGACGGCGTCGGCACCGTCATGGATTTGCTGCCGACGTTCCTCGCGGTCGCGCGCGCACAGCCTCCGGGCACGACCTATCGCGGAATGCCCGTCGTGCCGATCGAGGGCGCATCGTTGTTGCCGATGCTGACAGGCGAGGCCGTGGAAACGCATCCCGCGGGCACGGTGTTCGGCTGGGAGCTGCTCGGTCAGCGCAGCGTGAGGCGGGGCGATTGGAAGATCGTCTGGGATCAGCGTTTGCCCGCCGCGGAGCGGCGTTGGCAACTGTTCGACCTCGCGGCCGATCCGTTCGAGCAGCACGACTTGCGCGCGAGCAACCCCGAGCAGCTCGCCGTCATGGAGCGTCTCTGGGACGAGTACGACCAGCAGAACGGAGTCGTCTACTGATGCGCGCGGTGCTGCTCGTAGGCGCAGCGGCCGCGATAGTCGGAGGCGTGGCCTGGCTCGCGCGCTCCGACGTGCTCCGCGCTCATGGCCGCAACGCGACGGAGGTCGCGGCCTGCGGCCCTACGCCAGCCAAGTCGCCGTATCCCGGCATGGCGTTCGTGCCGGCGGGCCGCTTCTCGATGGGCTCCGACAGCGCGTTCCCCGAGGAGGGGCCCGCGTCGCCGCAATCGGTCGAAGCTTTCTGGATGGACCAAACCGAGGTCACGAACGCGCAGTTCGCCGAGTTCGTCGTGGCCACGGGCTACCGCACGCTCGCCGAGCGCGGCGTGCGCCTCGCGCCGGATCCCGCGTCGCCGGTCGTCGCAGGCTCGGCCGTGTTTCGTCCGCAAGGCGAGGGTCGCCGCGTCCCGGGCCTCGAGAGCTGGTGGACGTTCGTGCCCGGCGCGGATTGGCGCGCGCCCGAAGGGCCGGGCTCGGCGCTCGACGGCCGCGAGCTCGAGCCGGTCGTGCACGTGGCCTTCGAGGACGCCGCCGCGTACGCCGCGTGGGCGGGCCGCAGCCTACCGACCGAAGAGCAGTTCGAGCTCGCGGCGCAGACGAGCGCGCGACGCAACGCGAGTGGCGAGCACACCGCGAACACGTGGCAGGGCCGATTCCCCGTGCAGAACGACCCCGCGGACGGCTACGCAGGCGCCGCGCCCGTCGCGTGCTACGAGCCGAACGTGCTCGGGCTCTACGACATGATCGGCAACGTCTGGGAGTGGACCGCGAGCGCGTACTACCCGCGCCACGACTTCGCCGCGAAAGCCGAGTACCCCGACGGCTTCGATCCGAACCAGCCCGGCGAACCCGTCGCCGTGCTCAAGGGCGGTTCTTATCTATGCGCGCCGGAGTACTGCATGCGCTATCGGCCGCAAGCCCGCATCGGTCAGAGCCGCGGGCTCGGCGCGTCGCACATCGGCTTTCGTACGGTCGTGAATCCTTAATTCACTGGCCTTAGTTCACCGGTCGCGATCCGGGCGGGCCGCAACGGTGCACGGTCTGCGTCGTCGTGCGCTCCGCCTCGTGGTTCTCCTGAGCGCGACGCTGGAGCTTTCGCCCGATGAACGCGCCAGCTGCTGCACCGGCGGCCGTCGACAAGTCGCTGTCGTGCGCTTCTTTGCCGATCGCGCCGCCGACCACGGCACCGATGGCGGTGCCGGCGATCGCGTGCTCGTCCTTCGGAGCTTCGGTCACCGCGACTTCCTCGTCCCAGCACTCTTCAGCGGGAGGCGCCGCCGCCTGGACGGGTTGCGCGGCCGGCCGCGGTCTCGCCGCGGGCCGCGGTGCAGCCGCCGGTTGAGCTGCCACGGCGGGTTTAGGCGCCGGTGCCGCGACTGGCGCCACGGCGGGTGCGATTTCGGCTTGCGCGGGCTCGGGCGCGACGAGCGCCACGTCCTGCTCGGGCGGAGTGGGCTTGCTGAGCAGCGTGAATCCAGCGACGCCGCCTGCCGTAGCAACGCCGATACCGGCGACCAAGCCCGTCAACATTGATCGGTTCATGAACGACCCTCCGTGGTGGTTCGAACCGACACTGTGCGGGCCCGCCTGAAGGCGGGTCTGTGACCCAAGTCACAACGGGGACGCTCGGCCGGCTGCGACGTCAGCGTTCGCAGCGCTTCTCGGGACGCGAAGCGGGGTCAGTTGCCCGTCGTACTCGCGCTGAGCAACAGCGATTGTTCCGCGAGCAGCTGTTCCGCCTGGATCCAGTCCCCATCGGCGTCGCCCGGGATGCCCGACGCGCAGCGTCGTTCGTATAGATGGAAAGCAAGCTGGCGAACTTCATCGTCGCTCGCTTTGCTGATTGGCGCGGCCGACTTCTTCGGCGGATCTTTGCGCGCTCGTTCGACCCCTCTGCCTGCCACAGTGGCCATGGTGCCTCCTTGGGATGCTGTCTCTATTGACCTGCTGGTGCGGGAATGTCGCCCGCGGTTTCGCCCGTGCCGATGCCATCAACTTCCTCGACGGCTCGTAACCAGTCGGCTCTGGGATCGCCGCCCACGAAGCCGCGAGCTTCGGCGTACCGATACGCCGCCTTGGCAATCATCGCATCTCGTTGCGCGCGGCTCACTGCGTTCGCCTTGCGCCGCTCGAGCCACCCGCCGATGGCATCGAGCGCAGGAAGATCGTCTTTGACGCGATGGGGCGGCAGCTCGCAAACCCCGAGCCCGAGCGCAGCCGCCTGCACGAAGTTCTGGCTGTCGCGCAGCGATCCGAGCAGTGGAATCCTCAGGCTGCTGAGGAAGCGCACGAGCATCGCGAAGCTCCTCGTCCGCTCGCGCACGCGGTTCGCCACGATGCCGACGCGCCGTTCGCTGCGGTCGAGCTGCGCATCGAGCAACAGCTCCGCGATGAAGCGCGTCGCCGAATGCACGTCGATCTCCGAGGGAGCGACGGGCAACAGCAGGCTGTCGGCGAGGTAGACGAACGCGTGCAATTGATCGCCGGTGATCGCGGCCGGCAAATCGATGATCACGATGCTCGAGTCGGCGTGTGCTTCGAGCTCGGAACGTGCCGTCAGCGGCCCCGACTCGACGCAGTGCACGTTTGGACGATCTGATGCGCGGCTCTCGACCCAACGGGTGCAATAGCCTTGAGGGTCGCAGTCGATGATCGTGGGTGGCGGTCCGCGTAGTGCGAACCATGCCGCCAGGTTGGTTGCGAGTGTTGTCTTCCCGCAGCCCCCCTTGGGGTTCATGACGACGATCGTGTGAAGGCCGTCTGCGCCCGAGATGCTGATCATGATTCGCCGGGCCTCCTATGATGAGTGGGCAGTCGCGGAACTGCCGCCGGTCGAAAGACGCATCGTCTTAGAGCGGGACCGATCGTAGCGCCGACGGCCGCCAGGGACAAGCGAAAATTTTCAGTCGTCACTTCGCGCTGCTGTTTCGCTTCGTCGGCAGCAACCCATGGTCCTTCGCGAGCACGATCGCTTGCGCGCGCGACGCGACGCCGAGCTTCTCGAAGATCCGCGTGACGTGATTGCGCACGGTCTTCTCACTGATGAATAGTTCGCGTCCGATCTCGATGTTCGTGAGACCGGAAGCGATGCGCACGAGGATCTCGCTCTCACGCGGCGACAAGCTTCGGAACAGCTCGCCCTCGGGCAGCGCGGCGCGGCCCGTGAACGCCAGCACTTCCTCTTTGAATCGCGCCCAGGCCGGCTCGGCCTCGAGCAGGATGTGATTGCGCGAGTCGAGCTCGACGAGCGTTGCTCCGGGAATCCGCGAGGCCAGGAGGCGGCCTTGCGCCGGCTCCACGGCTTCGTCGGCTCGCGCGTGCAGCACGAGCGTCGGCACCGCGACCTGCGGCAGTAGCTCGGCGATGTCGATCTGAAGGCGAAACTCCATGATCCGCGCCGCCATCTCCGCGGTCGCAGTGATTCTGCAGAGGTCGTTGAACCAGCGCAGTTGCTCGTCGGTGCCGCCGGGGATGAACCGCGACGTGAAGAGCTGGCGGTAGACGGGATTGTCCTGCCCCCAGCCAGTACGCGTCAGCGCGATGCGGGCGCGCTGTGATTGCTCCGCTGCGGGGTTTCCCTGCTTGGCGCGGCCCTGCGCGTAGGCGCCATAGAGTACGAGGCGCGAGACCTTGTCGGGATGCGCGACGGCATAGCGGATCGCTGCGGCGCCGCCTTGCGAGATGCCGAGCAGGACGAACGGCTCTTCGGGCTGCGCCGCCGCGATCACGGCTTCGAGGTCTTGGGCGGAGCGCTCGAGCGACAGCTCGGGCGCGTCGCGCTCGCTCATGCCGCAGCCGCGCTCGTCGTAGCGAATGAAGCGGTAGTGGTCGCCGAAGAATCGGATCCAGTGCTGCCAGATCGGGCTCTTCGGCTCGTACTCGAGGTGTGTGAGCCAGTTCGATGCTTTGACTAAGGAAGGGCCGCTGCCCGCGTGTGCCCAGGCGATCGCGGTGCCGTCCGCGGACTTCGTCAGGTGGATCGATTGACGCAATTTGGCCCCGGTTCGTGCGTCTCGGGCGCGAGTCTACGCGCGATCGGGACAAACCTCACAGGCTTTTAGGACGCTCGGGGCCTCGAACGGGACGTTTACCCCATGCCGCGCCCGCGCCGCGAAACGGAGGATGCATGGCGAATCGAAACCCTTCACTTGAACTCAAGGAGAACGCCATGTCAGACCTCCAATCGATAGCGCCGACCGAGCGTTACGCGCGCGCGATCGCCGCTTCCAAACGCATCCGCTGGGACATCGACAACGACGTCGTTCGCGGCCGTGAGCTCGACGTCACACAGAAGTACCTGCCGGACGGCTTGTCGCTCGTCGAAGAGCTGCCGTTCCTGACGGCGCCGGAGCGCCGCTTCATGAGCCAAATCCAGGGCCGCACCTACGCGAACATCTTTGGCCTCGTCGAGCGATACATCAACGTGAAGATGCTCGAGTTGAGCCGCGACCATTGGTTCGGCGACCAAGTCGCGCTCGAAGCGCTCGTGCGCTTCAGCGAAGAGGAGCTCAAGCATCAGGAGATGTTCCGCCGCGTCGAGGCGCTGGCTGCGCGTGCGATGCCGTCGGGTTACCGGCTGATGGCCGATCCCAACGACGTGGCGCGGTTCGTGCTCGACAAGAGCAGCTGGGCCGTGCTCGGGCTCACGAGCCACATCGAGATCTTCACGCAGGTCCACTACAAGAAGAGCATCGAGTCCGACCCGAACCTGTCGCCGCTCTGGAAGGACGTGTTCTTCCGGCACTGGCAGGAAGAGTCGCAGCACGCGATCCTCGACGAGCTCGAATGGCGCCGCGAGGACGCCAAGCTGACCCCCGCCGAGCGTGACGCCGCGGTCGACGACCTGATCGCCCTCGTGGCGGGTGTCGACGGCATCTTGCAGGCGCAGGCCGCGGCCGACGCGCAGTACTTCCTCGGTGCTCTCGAACGGCCGCTCACATCCGAGGAGCGGCGGGCGATCGAAGCGAACGTGCTGAAAGCCTATCGCTGGCAGTACATCGTCTCGGGCGTCCAGGACGGCCGGTTCGTCGGCGTGCTCGCGAGCCTCGTCACGCAGCCGCAGCTCGAGCGGATCAGCGCCGCGCTCGCGCCGCTGATGTAAGCGACGGCGCAAGAGGTGCCGGTGTTACGGTTTCGGTTGAACCGAACACCGGCGCTTCGATTCAACCTTCCGCCAACCGAAACCGTAACACCGGCACCTCCCCCGGCACCTCCCCCGCGTGTATGGTGTGGGCTGTGGCGACGATCTTTCGCACCGTCAGCGCAATCGCTCTCTTGGGCGCCATCGCCATTACGGCCACGGCCGTAGCGCAACGCGCGTTTCGCGAATACCCGAGCTTCGAAGGCAGCGTGGCCGAGGCGCCGCTGCCGCCGGACTACCTCGTGCCGGGCGAGCTCGTCATCGGTCACATGATGTTCCCCGATGGCCGTTTCGGGTTCGGCAACCAGTGGAAGCGCGGCGGCACGGGCTGGACCGACGACTATCCGAAGGGCGACCGAGCGCTGATCCAAATGTTGCAGCGGTTCACGCGCACGCACATGCGCTCGGTCGAGCAGCCCGTCGATCTCGAGGACGGCGACGACGCGTTCTACTGGCCGTTTCTGATCGCCGGGCTTGCTGGCTCCATGGAGCTCACCGACGAGCAGGCGGCGCAGCTCCGCGAGCACTTATCGCGCGGCGGCTTTCTCTTCTGCGACAGCTTTTTCGGTGAAGATAGCTACAGGACGTTCACCGAGAGCATGAAGCGTGTCTTCCCCGAACGGCCGATAATCGATCTCACCGACGACCATCCGATTTTTCACGTCATTTACGACTTGCCCGAGATGACGAAGGTCGCGATCCCGCACGTCAGCGAGGCGTTCGGGTACGGCCGAATGCGGCGCGGGCCGCCGCGCTGGCAAGGCATCGAGGACGACGAGGGCCGCCTCATGGTCCTGATCGCCTATAACAACGACGTGCAGGATGCCTGGCAGTGGGCCGACGATCCTCGTTATCCCCACGAGCTCATCAACCTCGCGCTGCGCCTCGGCGTCAACGTCGCGATGTACTCGATGACGCACTGAGCGTGATCAACCGGGCAGCACGAGCTCCACGCCCGGCGGAATCGTGAAGTCGTAGCCTTTCGTGAAGCCGATCCAGCGGCCGAGCAGCACGACGGCCGCCCACAGCAGCAACGAGACGACGCCCGCGATGCGCGCCGTGGGCGGTGGCCTGCCGGAGTCCCACGCGCCGATGCCGCGCGCCGTGAGCAGCTGGAACAGCAGCATGTTGAGCCCCGCCGCGAGCAACGCGATCGCCTTCAACTGAAACGCGGTGTTGCCGAAGTATGTGTGCGCGCTCGTCGTGAACATCAGCGAGCCGGTGACGACGGCGACGGCAAACGCGGCCCAGGTCAGCGGCAACGTCTCGCGGCCGATGTGCGTGAAGGCGCGCTGCGGATCCGCGAGGCCCAGCAGGCGTAGGTCCGCGATCAACACCGTGCCGAGCACGAGGACGGCCGCGAGCACGTGCGTCGACTCCACGATTTGCATCGCCGGGTTCGTGTCGCGCATCCACTCCGCGAGCGCGGAGCCTTGAATGCCGTCGAGGATGGATTCGATGCTCATTCGCGTAGCGAGAGGCTGCCCCAGATCGCGAGGTCGTAGCCGATCATGCGGCCGAGTGGCGGGAGGGCGAGCCAACAGAGGATTACCGCGGCCGCTATGAGCTTCACCGCGGGCGAGAGATTCGCGCCTGGCGCGCGCCGCGCCGCGCGGGCCAGCGACAACGTGCCGAGCAGGCCGCAGGAGAGCAGCGTCAGCTTGACCCAATAGGACGTCGCGGTGAACTCGCGGACCGGATCGCTGATCGTTTGCGCGATGCCCGTCGCGACCATGACGGCCAAGCTACCGGCGAGCCACGGAGCGAACCGCGTCCATACGGCCTCGAACGGTTCGTCGGCGCGCTGCCAGCCGAGCGCGCGCAGCGCGATCAGCACACCCGAGCCGACCGCCACGCCGGCCGTCACCAGATGCGTCGCCTGCAGCAG
>Ga0111538_10014297_pt1 | contig 10467 bp, 6 predicted proteins | sample SoiMethybrSBSTD1_FD_79669 | JGI IMG/M metagenome (GOLD analysis project Ga0111538, IMG submission 79669) | Bulk soil microbial communities from a Populus tree surrounding site in Tennessee, USA - Soil MetaG P. TD hybrid SBSTD1 (version 2)... | ecosystem: Environmental > Terrestrial > Soil > Tree... | reverse complement strand
GGTCCGCGGCGGCGGCGGCGGACGAGGCCGGCTGCGCCGCGCGATGGTCGTCGCGCAGGTCACCTTGTCTCTGGTGCTGCTCACGACCGGCGGCCTGGTCGTGCGCAGCTTCGATCGGCTGCTGCGCGCCGATCCCGGCTTCGCGCCCGGCGGTCTTCTCACCATGCGCGTGCCGATGCCGACGCAATTCATTCCGAATGTCGAGGAGGCGCAAGCGCTGCAGCAGCGCATCGAGCAATCGCTACAGACGATCGACGGTGTCACGGCCGTCGGCGCGACCTCTTCGCTGCCACTGACGGCATCGGCGAGTCAGAACACGATGACGATTCCCGGGGCGCCTGGCATCACCGGCAACCCAGATCGGGATGCGCCGCTCGTCGACTACATGGGGATCCGCGCCGGCTATGTCGAGGCGATGGGCATGCGCGTGGTCGAAGGGCGCCCGTTCGAGCGCGCGCGTCCCGCCGGTGTGCGAGAGGCGTTGATCGATCGCAGCCTCGCCAGACAGTTCTTTCCGAGCAGCGAGGCCATCGGCGCGAAGATTCCGTTCGGCAACGACGGCAAGGACGTACTGACCGTCGTTGGCGTCGTCGAGCAGGCGCGCCTCTACGACGTGCATCAGGACGGCCGGCCGCAAATCTATGTCCGCGCCGAGGACTCGGGATACCGAACGCTCGCGTACGTCGTGCGGTCCCGGCGCGACCTGCAGAGCCTGGTGCCGGAAGTCCGTTCCGTCATTCGTCAGATCGATCCGCGTCTCGCGCTTGCGGATGTCCGCACCATGGACGCAGTGGTCGACGACGCGGTTCGCCGCCAGCGGATCAGCGCGGTGCTCCTGTCGGGTTTTGCCGTCGGTGCGCTGCTCCTGGCGGCGATGGGTCTCTTCGGTATCGTCTCGGGTTCAGTGACGCGCCGCCGGCATGAACTCGCGCTCCGGCTCGCGGTTGGCGCCGACCACGGCCGTCTCGTGCGCCTCGTACTCGGCGAGGGAGCCATGCTCGTCATGGCCGGCGTGCTCATCGGGCTGCCCGGGATCTACATCGCCGGTGGATTACTCCGCGGCGTACTGGTCGGCGTGTCGCCTCTCGATCCGCTCACGCTCGCCAGCGTTGCCCTTGGGCTCGGGTTGGTGACGATGGTCGCGTGCTACTTGCCCGCGCGACGTGTGCTCCGAATCAACCCCGCGCAGTCGCTTCGCCAGGAATAGAGTTCACCGCTTTCGGATCGCTGCCTCTAGCGCGGGTTTTCTCCAGAGAGCGCCGACCACGCCGAGAAAATGCTCTGCGATCTCAGCGGCCTCTGCGGTTAACGTGTTCACCACAGCGATCGGTTGCGAAACGTGCGCTCGATCGCGGCGTCGACGCGGTCGCGCGAGAACTCCCGCTCTTCACACAGGAACCGGATGATGCCGTCGACATCCGGTTCGATCGGATCGACGTCGAACCCGTCGCTGACGTTGGGCTGCAGGTAAATACTGCGCACGGCATTCAGCGTCTCGGCGTCCCCAAGCGCGTGCCGGATGTCGTCCGGCATGCGCTCGATGCGCCCGTACTCCTGCACCAGCGCCAGCGCCTTCTTCGGTCCGATGCCCTTGATCCCGTCGTTGAAATCGGTGCCGACGAGGATGGCGAGATCCACGAGCGCCTCGCGATCGATGTGCCAGCCGTCGAGGAGGCGCTCGAGCACGATCGTCTCAGGAACGATCGGCCGGAAGGTGCCCTGGCTGGGCAGGAATTCCTTGCCCGAGATGGTCAGGAAGCGGACCAGCCGGGGCGCACCGAACAGCAGCGAATCGTAGTCCTTGCTCGCCGCTGCCCATATCTGACTCGAGGTGGCGGCCATGTGCGCGGCCTGTGCCTCGCCCTCGGACGGCGCCTGCATGGTCGGTACGCCCATCAACCGCAACAGCTCGCGCGCCTCCGCCACCATCTCGCGCGTCAGGCGCGAGGTCATCGTCGCTTTCGAGTAGGCGGCGGCGACGTCGCCGCGCGCGAGCGCGGCCGCACGCTCTTCTTCGTAGCGCTGGCGTCCGGCGCGGCGCTTCGCGATCTCCCGTGCCTTGAGCGGCGGCGGCTCGCCGTCGAACACGAACGCCAGCCGCACCCCGTGGTCGGCCATGAGGCGCGTGCTGCGGTAGAACAGGCCGGAGAGGTGCGAGGTCGTGCGTCCTTTCGAGTCGCGCAGCGGGGTGCCATCACGAAGCCGGATCAGCGCGAGAAACTGATACAGCTCGCCGTTGCCGTCAACCGCGAGCGTCCGGCCGCGCAGCGCGTCGAGCGCGATGGTGTCTTTCGTGATGATCGGAGTAAGGACGACGCCCACGTCGCGATGACCTTTGAATGCCGTCTACGAGGATACCGTGTCGGGGCGGCGGCGATTCCTCTTGCCTTGTCTACTATCTTGTAGTAGATCCTAGCAACTGATAGTAGGTAGGCATGGCCAAGACCCGGCTGACGAAGCTCGAACTACAGGTGCTCGAAGCGCTGTGGACGCACGGCAAGGCGTCGATTCGCGAGATCCAGGAAGCGTTTCCCGAGCCTCGTCCGGCTTACACGACCATCCAGACGACGGTCTACCGGCTGGAAGGCAAGGACGCGGTGCGCCGACTGAGGAAGGTCGGCAACGCTCACATTTTCGAACCGACGGTGGCGCGGGAACACACGCGGCACCGATTGCTGGACGAAGTGTTGAGCTTCTTTGGCGGACGCGTGCAGCCGATGATGACGCAGCTCGCCGAGGCCGGCAAGCTGACGCGCGCGGACCTGCGCGAGCTCGAGAAGACCTTCGGCAGGATCGAGCGGGAGAAAAAAGCTGAACGGAGGCGCAAGTGAGCGACGCAAGCAGCCGAAGCCGGATCATCGGCATCGTCGCGTCGGTTGCGCTGCACGCGTGTCTGGTCGTCGTTGTGTTGTCGCCGTCCGCAGGGCGGCGCGTCTCGGCTCCAGCTGCCCGTCAATCGTTCGCCCGCCCTGTGCTGCCGGAGGTCGTGACGACCGCTATTCAGACCCCACGCGAAATCCGCGCCGCAGGAGCCCGGACGCCGCGAGAACGCTCTGCCGCATTGAGCGTCGTTCGGTCGATCTCACGCCCCGCGAACGGCGACCTCTCTGACCTGCGCGCATGGCTCAACCATCTCTGGCAATCGACTCTGTTTTCAGGCGCAATCGGCCTGCTGACATTGGCGTTTCGAAAGAACGGGGCCGCGGTTCGCTACGGGCTCTGGTTCATCGCATCGATCAAGTTTCTTGTCCCCGTATCGATGCTGACGGCATTTGGCGCCCGGCTGTCCTGGACGTCCGCTGCAGTCCTGGATCAGGCGCCGGCGGCCTTATTGACGCTGGCGCACATCGGTCAACCATTCCTCGATGAAGGATCCACCGTGGTGCCGGCATTCTCCACACCGGGCGCGTCTGGTTGGGTGAGCGACGCCATCCTAGGCATCTGGGCGTGCGGTTGCCTGGTCGTCGTGCTGATGCGGTGCCGGATGTGGCGGAGCATCCGGCGCGTCGTGCGAACGAGTATGGCCGCCGACATGGCTTGTGTTGGCCTTCCGCCCGGCGTCCAGATCCGCTCGGCTTCGGGGCTCGTCGGCCCGGGCGCCGTCGGCTTCTGGCGGCCCATCATCTTGGTCCCCTCGGGCATCGAGGAACACCTCACGCCGCCGCAACTCGAAGCCGTCCTGACTCACGAGCTGTGTCACGTGAAACGCCATGACAATTTCACTGCCGCGATGCACATGCTCATCGAGGCGGTCTTCTGGTTCCATCCTCTGGTGTGGTGGATCGGCGCGCGCCTGGTTGACGAACGTGAACGCGCCTGCGACGAAGCGGTGCTTCGGCACTGCAGGCAACCGCGAGCGTATGCCGAAGGCATCCTCAACGTCTGCCGGCGCTACCTAGAGGCGCAGCTCCCGTGCGTCTCCGGTGCCGGCGGATCTGATCTCGAGAAACGGATCGAGGCGATCTTGCGAAATCAGGTGGGGGACGCACTGGGCGTGTGGAGAAAACTCCTTCTGGCAACCGCCGCCATCGCGACCGTCACCGCCCCCATCGCCGTCGGCGCGCACGGCTCACCACTTCTTCGTGGGCAATCGCCGGCACGCCCCGGCGAAGGTCCCGCATTCGAGGTCGCTTCGATCAAGGTCAACCGATCGCGTGACGCCCGCTCTGCTGTCATGCCACAACCTGGCGGCAGGCTGACCGCGACTAATGTGACCGTCGCCCAGCTGATCCGCTTTGCGTGGGACCTGCCGGCGTTCCAGGTCTCCGGTGGACCGGATTGGCTTGGCTCCGAGCGGTTCGACGTCATCGCCAAGGCCGAGGGCGATCCCCCCTCTGCGCAGAAGCGCCTGATGCTGCGCCGTCTGCTGGCCGAGCGACTCAAGCTGATCGCGCATATCGAAACACGCCAGCTCCAGCTGTATGCATTGGTGATGGCGCGCACTGACCAAAAGATGGGTCCGCGGTTGCGCCGGACCGAGGTCGATTGCGGGCGCACGGATCAACCGTCGTCGGAATCGGGTGTCGGGACCAGCCCCACGGACGGCCCGCCGCGTTGCGGCTACTTCGGATTCGCTCCGGGCACCGACTTCCCGTCAGGCCGCGGCGGCCTGGCGTTTCGCGGGCTGACGATGTCGGCGCTCGCGAAGACGCTGGTGCCGATGGTCGGTCGCAGCGTGATCGATCGGACCGGCCTTGCCGGCGCCTATGACGGCGAGTTCGACTTCATTGCCGAACTGCCGCTGCCACCGCCGCCGCCCGGCGTGCCGAGCCCGTTCGGGAGCGATCCGTTTGCGTCGGTCTTCACCGTGTTCCCGCAACAGCTGGGACTGAAACTGGACGCGCGTCGCGGTCCGGTGGAGATTCTCGTGATCGATGGCGCGGAACGTCCGGCCGAGGACTGACACCTTGCGCTTCTACACGTGCCTGTGGCAAGCTGTAGAAGCTCGAGGTGTACGGCGATGGCGCTCAAGTCCGATCTTCCACAGGGCACGCTCGATCTCCTGATCCTGAAAATCGTCGCGCTCGGACCGGTGCACGGCTACGCCATCGCGCAGCGGCTGCAGCAGGTGTCGCGCGACGTCGTCCAGGTGCCGCAGGGCTCGCTCTATCCGGCGCTGCACCGGCTCGAGAACCGTGGTCTCCTCGTCGCGGGCTGGGACGAGAGTGAGACGGGTCGCGAGGCAAAGTTCTACCGGCTGACGCGCAAAGGCCGTGCGGCGCTCGGCAGCGAGACCGAGAACTGGCAACGGCTGGCCGGTGCGATCGGCGCGATTTTGAAGCTGTCGGAAGGTGGTGCCGAATGACCTGGCTGCGCCGTCTGCTGCGTCACGCCGAGCTGGAAGATCAACTCGATCGCGAACTGCGCTTCCACCTCGAACGGCACACCGCCGACCTGATCGCGCGCGGCATCGCGCCGGACGCCGCGCGACGCCAGGCGCGGCTCGAACTCGGCGGACCGGAGCAGGTCAAGGAGCAATGCCGCGACGCGCGTGGGACCCGCTGGGTCGACGACCTGTGGCAGGACGTTCGCTACGCGCTGCGCACCCTTCGCCGTCGCCCCGGTTTTGCCGCCGTCGCGCTGCTGACGCTCGCCCTCGGGTCGGGAGCGACGACGGTGATCTTCACGGTGATGCACGGTGTGCTGTTCAAGCCCGTGCCGTATGCCGATCCTGCGACGCTCGTGAGAGTGGACGAGCAGACGAAAGGGATCGTCGACTACCGGTGGGGCGATCGCTGGGCGTTCTCCTATCCCAACTTTCTCGATTGCCAGCGCGACGTCCGCTCGCTCGACATGGCCGCCTTCCGTTACGGCGGCGGGACCGTCAGCGGATCCGGCGCCCCCGAGTTCGTCGACGCCTTGCAGGTGTCGGCGAACCTGCTGACGGTGGTCGGCGTCAACCCGATCGCCGGTCGCAACTTCCTGCCCGAAGAGGATCGGCCCGGCGCCGCGCCGGTCGCCGTGATCAGCACGGCGTTGTGGCAGCGCCGGTTTGGTGGCGCTCCGTCGGCCGTCGGCTCGACGGTCACCTTCGAGGCCACACCGTACACGATCGTCGGCATCGCGCCGCCCACCTTCAAGGTGCGCAACGCCGACATCCTGACGCCGATTGCGCAGAACACGCGCGGGTTCATGCGCAACCGCGAGGCGCATCCCGGGATCAACGTGTGGGGACGTCTCCGGCCCGGTGCCACCCACGCCGCGGCGCAGGGCGAGCTCGACGTGATCGGCCGCAATCTGGCCGCGCAGTATCCGGCGTCGAACGCGAACCGCGGCTTCATTGCCGAGCCGCTGCGGCCAAACGTCGGCGGCGTGCGATCGACGCTCTGGCTGCTGATGGGCGCCGTGGCCCTCGTGCTGCTGATCGCCTGCGTGAACGTCGCCAGCCTGCTGCTCGCGCGCGCCGTGTCGCAGGATCGCGAGGTCGCTCTACGAGTCGCCCTCGGTGCCGGCCGGGGACGGCTGGTGCGTCAATACCTGACCGAGAGCGCGGTGCTCGGGATATCGGGCGGCGCGCTTGGCGTCGGGCTCGCCGCCGTCGGCGTCCAACCGTTCGTGCTGTTATGGCCGGGCGGGTTGCCCGGAGCGGATCGCGTTCAGCTCGACTGGAACGTCCTTGCGTTCGCCCTCGGCGTGTCCCTCGCCTGCGGATTCCTGTTCGGCCTGGCGCCGGTACTGCGGGCGCCGTCGAAACGGCCCGACCCGGCGTTGCGCGCGGGCAGCCGTTCCGTCACCGGCTCGAGGCAGTTGCACAGCGTGTTCATCGTGGCCGAGATCGCGCTCGCGATGGTGCTGCTGGTCAGCGCCGGCATGCTCGGGCGGACGCTTCTGCGGCTGTCATCGGTCGACCCCGGCGTGAACCTGCAGAACGTCCTGACCAGCCGCATGGCGGTGTCGCCGTCGATCCTGAGCGATCCGGGACGGGTCCGCGCGGCGTGGCAGGGCGTGATCGATCGCGGTCATCGCGTGCCCGGGGTCCGGGCGATTGCGATGGTGGACACCGTGCCAATGCGCGACGGGAACAACCAGGTCGGCTACTGGACGGCGCCGCCCGAGCCGGAACGGATGCAGAAGCCGCTGGCGCTCGCCAACAGCGTGACGCCGGAGTACCTCGACGTCATGGGGATACCGCTGCGCCGGGGACGATTCTTCAACGACCACGATCGCCTGGGCAGCGAGCCGGTCGTGGTGATCGACGAGGTGATGGCCCAGCGCGCGTTCGCGGGACAGGATGCACTCGGCAAGCTGCTGTGGACCGACCTCGCACCCGAGCCCCTGCTCGTCGTCGGCGTCGTCGGCCACGTGCGTCACTGGGGGCTGGCGGCCGACGATCGCGCGCAGGTGCGCGATCAGTTCTACTACCCATTCGCCCAGGTTCCCGATGCCAACGTGCGGCGGTGGTCCGAGCTGATGTCGATCGCGGTACGCACCGGCGTCGAGCCGCTCAGTCTGCTCGAGACACTGCGGCACGAGCTGAGCGGCCCCGGCGGCGACCAGGTGCTGTACGCCACCGCGACCCTGGAGCAGCTGGCGAACGCCACGCTGGCGGAGCAGCGGTTCCTCGTCGTGCTGTTCGGCGCATTCGCCGCGCTCGCGATGACGCTCGCGTGCATCGGGATTTACGGCGTGCTGGCGTACCTGACCGGCCAGCGCGTCCCCGAATTCGGCGTGCGGATGGCGCTGGGTGCGACGGCGCGTGATGTGGTGCGGCTGGTGCTCGGCGAAAGCGCGCGGATGATCGCCGCCGGCGCGCTGCTCGGCGCGGCTGCCGCCTGGGCCGCGGGGCGTGTGCTGCAGAGGCTCGTGGAAGGGATGATCGACACCGAGCTCTCGACGTTCGCCGCCATGATCGCGATCCTCGTGCTCGCGGCGCTGGTGGCGGCGTTCGTGCCCGCCCGCCGGGCCAGCCGTGTCGACGCGATGACTGCCCTTCGGCAGGAATAGATCGTTCGCAGCCATTCATCGGATGGCGCTCGGCGCGTCGGGTCTGTCGGTCGTCCGCTGGTCATCGCGACCGTCGTGCCGGCCTGGCGCGCGGCTCGGACGAATCCGTTGAGCGCGCTGCGCCATCAGTAGCGATCTGAGGTCATTGCGCACCCGACCAATATGTGATCGGACCCTTTATTGTTGGGTTACGAGCTATCCCTCAGCCACGTTTTTGTGTGCATATCGATGAGCTAAGTTCGGAATCGATGTGCGCTATTATTTCGAGCCCACTCAGCTGAAATCACGCGCCTCGACAACCCGCTTGTAACTGGGATTGTGTCGCTACCTCTGCGACCGCCGACTCGGCCGTTCATTCGCACGATCGAGGAACTCATGCTCTGGACCGCACCATCGAGGATCTCAGTCACGCTGCTGGTACTCTTCGCGCTCCCTGCCTCGTCGTTCGCCGAGCCAGGCCAGAAGATGGGTCCGCTTGCCACACGGCGGGCAGGGTTCGCGCTCGGTTTCTCGCGGGTGATCATCACCGCGGCGGACACGACACAGCTTCCTGACGTTGCCGACGCCATCGACCGCGCCGGCGGCAGGCGTGGGCGTGCGCTGCCGATCATCGACGCGTACGTCGCCGATATGCCGAATGCGGCGCTGTTCGGTTTGTCGCAGAATCCCCATATCGCGCACATCGCGCTCGATCGAGTCATCGTCGGCACGCTGGAACGCACCGGTGCGACGATCGGAGCGACGGCCGTCCGCGAAGAGTTCGGCTACGACGGATCCGGTGTTGGCATCGCCGTCATCGATTCGGGTATCACGTCGTGGCATGACGATCTGACCGGCGGCGGCAGTCTGCAGCGCGTCGACCGCTTTGTCGATTTCGTCAACGGCCGCGACACGGCGTACGACGACTACGGTCACGGGACGCATGTCGCCGGCATCATTGCTGGCAACGGTATGGACTCGAGCGGCGGCCGATCCGGCATCGCGCCGAACGCACGCCTGATGGTCCTCAAAGTGCTCGATGCCACCGGCACCGGACGCGTCAGCGACGTCATCGCCGCGATGCACTACGTCCTCGTGAACAAAGCGGCGAGAAATATCCGCGTCGTCAACCTGTCCGTCGCAACGGGTGTCTACGAGTCGTACGACGACGATCCTCTGACGCGTGCGGCACAACGTCTCGTGAGGGCGGGCGTTGTCGTGGTCGCCGCCAGCGGTAACTACGGACACGATCCGCAGGGCCGCATCATCTACGGTGGCGTTACCGCGCCCGGCAACGCCCCTTGGGTCCTGACAGTGGGTGCGTCGAGTCACATGGGCACCGTCGATCGATCCGACGATCGGATCGCAGGGTTCAGCTCTCGGGGGCCAACTGCGATCGATCTCGCCGCGAAACCGGATCTCCTCGCCCCTGGGGTCGGCATCGAGTCGCTGAGTGATCCGGGCAGCGCGTTCTATTCAACCCAGTCGCAGTACTTGCTCGAGGGCACTGTGCCCACGACGTATCTGCCGTATTTGAGCCAAAGCGGTACGAGCATGGCCGCGCCGGTCGTCAGCGGTACGGTGGCGTTGATGCTGCAGGCCAATCCATCGCTGACGCCCAACCAGGTCAAAGCGATTCTGCAGTACACGGCGCAGGTGTACCCGCGATACGACCCGCTCACCGAAGGGGCGGGCTTCCTCAATGCGAAGGGTGCCGTCGACCTCGCGCGGGGTCTTGCGGCCGGCACCCCTGTGTTCTCGCCGGATTGGAGCGGACAGATTATCTGGGGCAACCGCCTCGTGACAGGGGGATGGCTCACCGCTGGTGCAAACGCCTGGAGCGCTGATGTCACATGGGGCAGCAGCACCACAGGCAATGGTCAACCGATCGAATTCGGCGTGCGCTGTGCCAACCCGACCTGTGAGGACGGCGAAACTGCGTGGACCATCGATCCAGGCTTCCGCAACGTCGTCTGGGGATCCAAGTGCGGCAATAGCAATTGCGATGGCCCATGGATCATTGATGTGTTCATTACCACGGTTGGCGACACGGTTGTCTGGGGCACGACCGAGGGCGATACGGTCGTGTGGGGCACGACCGAGGGTGACACGGTCGTCTGGGGCACAACCGAGGGTGACACGGTTGTCTGGGGCACAACCGAGGGTGACACGGTTGTCTGGGGCACAACCGAGGGCGACACGGTCGTGTGGGGCACGTCTGACGGCGACACCGTCGTGTGGGGTACGAGCTGCACCGACGCGAGTTGTGTGCCCATCATCTGGAATCGGTAGGCGACATATGCAAGGCTGGCTCTCTGCAAGACCGTTCGCACCCACGGGCGAGGTCGAGATCGCGCGACCGGAGGCACGTGTCACACCGCCACGCGCGGATCGTCTGGCGTGGGAGGCCCTGTCGTGGCCGGCACAAGTCTATGTCGCGATCGTGATGGCGGCGGGCGCGTCAACGTTCGTCGCGTTTTTCCCCACGGCCTATCCGCGGCCTGTATTGTTCGCCGCGTTGATCGTTCTCGCGTGTCTCACCTC
>Ga0111538_10014296_pt1 | contig 10468 bp, 11 predicted proteins | sample SoiMethybrSBSTD1_FD_79669 | JGI IMG/M metagenome (GOLD analysis project Ga0111538, IMG submission 79669) | Bulk soil microbial communities from a Populus tree surrounding site in Tennessee, USA - Soil MetaG P. TD hybrid SBSTD1 (version 2)... | ecosystem: Environmental > Terrestrial > Soil >... | reverse complement strand
GGCGGCCACACGCCCTGCGACCAGCCGCGGAACGCCAGCACGTCGGGCTCGTTGACCGTGCACCACCAGTCGACCTCGCCGCCGAACTCGCGTCCGCAGAACGTCGCGAACGCGACGAACCGGTCGATCGTTGCGCGGCTCTCCCAGCCGCCGCGGTCGAAGATCCACAGCGGATCGGTGAAGTGGTGGAGGGTGACGATCGGCGTCAGCGCGTGCCGCCGCAGCGACGCGAACACGTCGTGGTAGTGGGCGATTACCGCAGCGTCGAACACGCCCGGCTGCGGCTCGATCCGGCTCCACTCGAGCGACAGGCGGTGGGCGTTGTGGGAATCGGCGGCGGCGCGCGCGAAGTCCTCGTCGAAGCGGTTCCAGTGGTCGCACGCGGCGCCGCTGATGCTGCCGTCGGCGATCCGCCCCGGCTCGTGCTCGAAGCGCCACCACTGGTTGAGGCGGTTGCCGCCCTCCACCTGGTGGGCGGACGTGGCCGCGCCCCACAGGAATCCGGACGGGAACGAGGGCAGCGGGCCGTGCGGCATGGCCGCGCACGGTAGCACGAGCCCGCGCGGCTGGTAGGCTTCCGGCATGAGCACGAACGGCAGACGATCGTGGGTCGGCGCGCGGCTCGGCGCGGGTTGGGAGATGCGCGTGCGGCCCGAGTGGCTGCACGGATGGAGCGGCCGGTCGTTCGATCTCGGCGATGGCTGCACCGAGGTCGCGATCCTCGGCGAGGGTGAGCCGCTGCTGCTGCTGCCGCCGCTGCCGGGATTCAAGGAGGCGTGGCTCGCGGTCGCGACCCGCCTCGCGCAGCGCCACCGGGTGGTGACCTTCGATCTGCGCACCCGCTTCGCGGGCCCGCCGAGCTGGGAGCGGCTGCTCGACGATCTCGAGCGGGTCGCCGACGCATACGCGCCCGGTCCGGCGGTGGTGGTGGGCCATTCGCTGGGATCGGCGCTCGCCCAGCGCTGGGCGCTGCGGCACCCCGAGCGGGTGCGCGCGCTGGTGTTGTCGAGTTCGTTCGCGCGCGTCGCCCACCGTCCCGGCCAGCTGTGGAAGCGATTCGTCGAGCAGCCGCTGGTGCTGGCCGGCCAGCGCCTGCTGCCCGAGGTGCTCGCCGCGGCGCTGGCGCGCGGCTGTGCGCGCCGCGGACTGTGGGTCTACGACCAGGCGTGCGACGACACGGTGCTGGCGTTCGTCCGTCACGGGATCCGCAACCTGCGGATCGCCGACGCGCGCAACATGGTCCAGCTCGCGCTCGCGCACGACACCGCGCGCGAGCTTGGCGCGCTGGCGATGCCGACCCTGCTGCTGGTCGGCGACCGCGAGACCCAGTGGGCGCGCAGCGCGACCGCCGAGTTGCGGCAGCTGATTCCGCACGCCGACACGATCGTGCTGACGCGCGTCGCGCACCTCCATCCGCTGTCGGCGCCCGCCGCGTTCACTGCCGCGGTGGAGGGCTGGCTCGCGGCGCACGGCGCGCGTGGCGTGTGCTAGCGTCCGGGCACCCATGTCCTCCTCGCTGCGCGCGACCATCGCCGATCGATTCCGTTCGCTCCGCCACCGCGATTTCCGGCTGTTCTGGAGCGGACAGCTCATCTCGCTCATGGGCACCTGGATGCAGACCGTCGCCCAGGGCTGGCTCATGCACCGGCTCACCGATTCGCCGGCCATGCTCGGCCTGCTCGGGTTCGCGCAGTTCATCCCGGTCACGATCTTCTCGCTGTTCGCCGGCGTGCTCGCCGATCGCATGGACAAGCGGAAGCTGATCTTCATCACCCAGTCGTTCGCGATGCTGCAGGCCGTGGCGATGGCGCTGGTGGTGACGCTCGGCGTGGTGCAGCCGTGGATGATCCTGGTCCTGGCATTCGTGCTCGGCACGGTGAACGCGTTCGACCTGCCGGGCCGCCAGTCGTACTTCATCGAGATGGTGGGGCGCGACGACCTGTCGAATGCGATCGCGCTCAACTCGGCGGCGTTCAACATCGCGCGCGTGCTGGGACCGGCGGTCGCCGGAATCCTGGTCGGCTGGGTCGGCGAGCAGGCGTGCTTCTGGGTCAACGCCGCGTCGTTCGTCGCGGTGATCGCGTCCTTGATGATGATCCGCACCCCGAGCCGGCCGACCGCGGTGGGCGGACTGCGCGAGACGATCGATACGCTGGGGGAGGGGATCCGCTACGCGCTCGACGTGACGCCGATCCGCAATCTGCTGCTGCTGCTCGGCTTCGCCGCCGGGCTCGGCTTCCAGTACATGGTGCTGCTGCCGGTCTACGCGCGCGACGTGCTGCACGTGGGTCCGCGCGAGTTCGGCCTGATGGTCTCGACCTTCGGGCTCGGTTCGCTGCTGGCGGCGGTGGCGATGACACGGCGCATGGACCGCTGGACGCTGCGGCGCAGCCTGCTGGTCGGGCTGCTCGCGTCGGGGATCGGGATGGCGGTGTTCGCGTGGTCGCGCTCGCTGGCGCTGACGCTCGCGATGGGTCTGATGGCTGGCTACGGGCTCATCACCTACGTCGCGACCACCAACATGCTGCTCCAGCTCACCACCGAGGACCGGTTCCGCGGCCGGATCATGAGTCTCTACACCTTCATGTTCATCGGGACGTCGCCGTTCGGGGCGCTGCTGTGCGGATGGATTGCGCAGCGGTGGGGCGCGCCACCCGCCACCAGCCTGTGCGCGCTGATCCTGCTGAGCGGCGCGCTGTGGATGTCGTACCGGCTGCGGATCCTCGCCGCCCGCGAGACGGCGCGCACGCCGGTCGCCCCCGATGCCGAGGCCCCGGGCGGCTGATCGTCAGGTGGTGGCGAGCGCGGGTCGCGTGTTGCGCTGGTAGAAGCGCCGCAACCCTTCGCGATGACTCGCGACCAGCGCCGAGCCGATCGCGGCGCGCCACACCTCGCTCCTCGGCAGCTTGGGTCGCCGTTCGCCCCACGGGAACTCGGGGTCGCGGCGCGCGTGATCGAGCGAGCGTCCTGCCCACAGCGCCGGCCACACGCAGAACAGGCGGTAACGGACCCGCCGCGGCGGCAGCAGATCGACGTAGTCGGGGACCTTGGCGAGCGCGCCACGCGCCTTGGTCTCGAGCCGCGCCGCCAGTTCGCGCACGCCCGGATTCGGGCGGCCGACCAGATCCGCGGGACGCAGCCGGTGCTCGTTCATCCACGATGCCGGCACGTAGCAGCGTCCGCGCCGCATATCGGACGGCCAGTCGAGCAGGATGTTGGTGAGCTGCAGCGCCTGACCGACGGTCGGCGCGAGGGCGATGCGGGCGCGCTGCGTATCGTCGATCGGCAGCCGGTACTCGGCTGCGAACACTTCGGTCAGCATCACGCCCACGCAGCCGGCCACCACCCAGCAGTAGTCGTCGAGCTCGGGCTCGTCGTCGAGATAGGCGTGCCCCGCTCCGCGTTCGGCCGCGCGCGCCGAGTATTTCTCCATGCCCGCGGACAGCGTGTGCACGCAGCGTACGACCGGCTGCCGGTGGGAGTCGGGCAGGGCGTCGAGCACCCGCAGAACGCGCGGGAGGGAGGCGACCAGCTCGAGATCGGTGCGCCCTTCGGCAGCGCTTCCCGCTTCGCGGGCGAGGGTTGCGAGCGCGTGCGCGTCGCCATCGAGGGCGGCGCGGAAGTGTGCGAAATGACGGCGAATGGCGTTCGCGTCGCCGGGCCAGGAGTCCTCGATCGCGTCGGCGGCCCGGCACAGCAGGTAGCCGGTCCGGACCGCCTCACCGAACCGCCCGCGCAGCAGGCGAATGTTGATGGCGAAGGTCCGGGACACCCGCGGAAGCATCACGCGGCAGAATTTTCGGTCGGCCTGCAGATTCATTGACGTCATGGTAGCGCGCTAGGGTAGCATCCGCGCCCGACCCGCGCCGGGCGTCCCCTCGGGTCCGCATCCCTCCGCCCCGGCCGGTCCCCGCAACCCTTTGTCTCAAGGGATTGCGCGCGTGCGCCGATAACCAGTTCGCCCGTGAAAGGACCGATGAAACACGCCCCCGTGATCGTGGCAGCCTTGTGCATGTTCGGGCTTGCCGTCGTGGCCGCGCCCGTCCGCGGCCAGGACTATCCACGCCTTGCACTCCATGGGCGCCTGTACGGAAATGGATTCCCGCTCGTCCTGGGCGGCACCATCCAGGGCCCGCTGAACCCGGCCGCGCTCGACGCTTACGCGCGCTATCACGAACTGACCATCCCGGCGAGCCCGGTGTCCGAGTACCGCCCGGACATCACCCAGGAATTACGCCTGCGCAACCCGAACATCACACTGATCGCGTACGTGATCGGCCAGCACATCTGGGACGCACCCAACAGCCCCGATTCGCTGGTCGACTACGCGACCCGCTACCGGCGGCTGGTGCGCGATCTCAACGGGTACCTCTACAACAAGGCGGGTGGTCACTACAGCCCGGCCAACGTGAACCTCGCCAAACGCACCAATGGACGCTACGTGGTCGCCGAGGGGCTCGCCGACCTGTTCAACTCGGTGATCGTCCAGTCCGGACTGTGGGACGGAATCTTCATCGACCAGTACTGCAACTCGATTCTGTGGACCGAGACTCCGAGCGAGAGCATCGACTTCGTGCGCGCCGGATACGGAACCAAGGCCGCGTGGGACGCGGCGTGGCTGACCGCCACCGACACGCTCGCCAACCGGCTGCGCCGCCTCGCGGGTCCCGGCTTCGTTCTGGTCGGCAACTGCGCGCAAGGCACCAAGTACGCTTCGTTCAATGGCTGGATGCGCGAGAACTTCCCGTACCAGAATGGCGGCACCTGGTACGAGAACATGTACCGCGATCCGGGCGGCTACTTCACCGACGAAGCGAAGTTCCGCCCGCTGACCCACAACTACCTGTTCAGCGCGGCCGGCAACTCCGCAATTCCCTACGGCTCGACCAACACGCGCAAGGTGCGGTTCGGGCTCGGCAGCGCGGCGCTCGGCACCGGCTACAACATCTTCGGTCCGTCCAACCTCGACGCGCTCAACTACCCGTACCATCACTGGTGGTACGACGAATACGCGGTCAATGTCACCACCGGGTGGGCCGACAGCTCGCTCGCGCAGGTCGGATGGCTCGGCCAGCCGATCACGCCCGCGTACCAGATGATCTGGGTCGGCACCAATCCCGAGGCCGTGAGCAATCCGGGGTTCGAGACGAACGTGTCGGGATGGACGTTCAACAACAACGGCATCCCGGCGACGTTCCAGCGTGACACCACCACCAGCGCGGTCGGCAACGCCTCGGCCCGCGTCACGGCCAACACCTGGGCGCCCGCGACCTTCTCGGTGAACTTGAACAGCACCGGGACGATCAACCTGGTGGCGAACAACCTCTACAGCGCCACGTTCTGGGCCAAGGCCTCGCGCGCGACCGAGATCGCCCTGGTCGCCACCGGCACGACCACGGTGGCCGCGCGCACGGTGGCGATCGATACGACCTGGAAGCAGTACCAGGTGGCGCTGGTGCCGATGCAGAGCCAGAACTCGTATCTGGCCTTCTTCCTCGGCCAGATCCAGGCGACGTTGTGGCTCGACGACGTGCACTTCCAGGCGGGCGCCAGCTCGGTCTACCGGCGCGACTTCCAGAACGGGATCGTGCTGGTGAACCCGGCCAACGCGACGATGAATGTCCCGCTCGGACGCACGTTCCAGAAGATCCGCGGTCTGTTCGATCCGGTCGTGAACAATGGAGCGTTCATCACGACGGCGGGGGTGCCGCCGAGCGATGCGCTGTTCCTGATCGGGCAGGACACGATGCCGCCCGCCGCCGTCGGGGATCTTCGCCCCTCGCCGAACTAGGCCATCGCCTCAGACCTCCTCGATGTCGGCGGTCCATGTGATCGCGACTGCGGGGGCCAGCGTCGCGGCCGTCGGGCACTTCTCCTGGTGGCGGGCCAGCGCGCGGTCGACGGTTTCGCGGGTTCCGGCCGGAATTCGCAGCCGGTAGTGGATGCGGATCGCGGTCAGAACCGGCAGGCCGTCGCGAACTTCGTTCACCCCTTCGACCTCCGCTGCGATCGCGTCGGGGGAGAGCTTCACCTGACGCACTTCCAGTGCGCCGTTGAGGGTTCCCAGCATTCAGCCACCGGTGCACGCGACGATGTAGTCGACCGGCAGGGGAAGCTCCCGCTCGGGGTTGAGCTGGTAGTGGGCACGGATCGGGCCGTGGACGCCGATGTCGAATGTTTCGCCGGTGGCGAGGCGCGCGCGGCGGTGGAGCCCGCTCACTTTGGCGATCGTGGAATGGGCGACGTAGAGGGGATCGCTCATCGTATCCTCCGGTGACGGAACGGGGCCGGGCGGCGCGTGAAACGCCGCTCGCTGCGGCGCCTGCGGCGCCGCGGCCGACCGCTTGGGACGCGGCCACGCGTATGTTAGCGTCCGCCGCCCACGACCCACCAAGTCGTTCGAACCGCGCGCGCGATCGCTGCCCCGTCGCACGGTGCATTCCACGGGCGCACCCTCCCAACGCCTTGAGCACGACGACGCCGTTCCGCATCGCCAGCCGACTCGGGCTGACCACCGCCGGCACCATGTTCTGCCTGATCGTGGTCGGGTCGATCGTCCGTACCACCGGATCCGGACTCGCGTGTCCCGACTGGCCGCTGTGCCACGGGCGGCTGATCCCTCCGTTCCAGTTCAACGTCATGATCGAGTGGCTCCACCGGCTGCTGGCCCTGATCGTGAGCCTGCTGCTGGCGGCGACCGTGGGCTGGACGCTCGCGCATCGCGCGACCCGCGCGCGGCTCGGCGGGCTGGCGATCGTGATGGTGATGCTGCTCGCCGCCCAGGTGGTGCTGGGTGCCCTCACCGTGTGGAAGCTGCTCGACCCCTCGGTGGTGGGCGGGCACCTGGCGGTCGCGCTGCTGTTGTTCTCGTCGGTGCTCGCGTTCACGCTGATCGCCGATCGCGAGAGCGCGACCGCGCGCCCGGTCGCGACCCGGCCGCCCGGACTGTTGCCGTGGCTGGCGGGCGCGACGTTCCTCACCTGGGTCCAGTGCGTGCTGGGCGGCATGGTGAGCACCCAGCACGCCGGGCTCGTGTGTCCCGACTGGCCGACCTGCAACGGCCAGTGGTTTCCGGCGCTCGCGGGGCTGGTCGGCGTTCACATGATCCATCGCTTCGGCGCCTATGCGCTGACCGCGATCATGCTGGTGACCGCGATCCGGCTGCGCGGCGTGGACGACGAGGCCGCGCGCTTCGCCGGGCCGCCGCTGCTGTCGCTGACGGTCGGCCAGGTGGTGCTCGGGGTCTCGAACATCGTGCTCGGCACGCCGTGGTGGCTGTCCGCCGGCCATCTCGCCCTCGCCTCGGCGATTCTCGGGCTGATCCTGACCGTCACCTTCCGCATCGCGACCCTGCCCGCCCGCGAGCGGGTGGCGACCGGGGCCGCCCTGAGGACCGGATCGTGAGCGTCGACACCAGCACCCGCCCGGTGGCCCTCGCACGGCCCACGCTGCTGCGCGTCCTGCTCGGCTACCTCGAGCTGACCAAGCCGCGCATCACGTTGCTGGTGGTGATGACCGGCGTGCCGGCGCTGCTGATGGCGGCCCACGAGGCCCCGTCGCCGGGCCGCTTCTGGGGCACGCTGACGGGGATCGCGCTCGCCTCGATGGCGGCCGCGAGCTTCAATCACTACATCGACCGCGACATCGACGGGCTCATGGTCCGCACCCGCCAGCGCCCGCTGCCGGCCGGACTGTTTCCGCCCGCGCACGCGCTGGTGCTGGCATCCGCGCTGACGCTGCTCGCGTGGGTGGTGCTCGACCGCACCGCGAACCGTCTGGCGGCGGTGATCGCGATGCTGTCGATCTTCTACTACGCGGTCGTCTACTCGATCTGGCTCAAGCGGCGCACGCCGCAGAACATCGTGATCGGGGGCGGGGCCGGCGCGTCGGCGCCACTGATCGCGTGGGCGGCGGTGGCCGGACAGCTCGCGCTGCCGGCGTGGCTGCTGGCCGCGATCATCTTCCTGTGGACGCCGCCTCATTTCTGGGCACTCTCGCTGTACCGGCGCGACGACTACGCCCGGGCCGGCCTGCCGATGCTGCCGGTCACCCACGGCGAGCCCGAGACCCGGCGCCAGATCGTCCTCTATTCGTTCGCGCTGGTGGCTCTGACGCTCGCCCTGATTCCGCTCGGAGTGGTGGGACCCCTGTACGCGGCGGCGGCGGCGATCGGCGGCGCGTTGTTCGTCGGCTACGCCCTGCGCCTGCGCCAGAGCGGCTCGATTCCCCACGCGGTGCGCCTGTTCCGCTACTCGATCGCCTACCTGTTCCTGTTGTTCGCGTTCATGACTGCCGACGCGCTGATGCGCACCGGGTGGCCGGGCGGCCGGTCGTGACGGGCTCGCCCGCTTGTTGGAGCGCCGCCCGATCGTGTATAGAGGCTCGCCTGTCTGTGCTTTGTCCATCTCCCCGGAGGCCACTGTGACCCGAACGGCGATCGTCGTTCTCGCCGCATGGTCGTTGACGTCTGCGCTGGTCGGATGCGCCACCAATCCGCCCGGTCTCGCGCGCGGGCGCGAGGTCTATCAGACCTGCGTGCCCTGCCATGGAGCGAACGGCGGGGGCAACCACGAGCTCGGAGCGCCCGCGATCGCCGGCCTCCCGCAGTGGTACGTGCAGACCCAGCTCACGAACTTCCAGAAGGGAATGCGCGGCGCCCATCCGGACGACCTCGAAGGCGCGCGGATGCGGCCGATGGCGAAGACCCTGCACCGCACCGGCGATGTCGAGTCGGTGGCCGAGTACGTCACCAAGCTGCCGCCGGTGCCGCAGTCGGCGACGCTCGGGGGCGACCCGGTCGCGGGCGAGGCGGCGTTCGCGCTGTGCGCGACCTGCCACGGCGCCGACGCGAAGGGCAACAAGGACATGGGCGCCCCGACCCTGGCGGGTCAGGCCGACTGGTACATGTTTGCGCAGTTGCAGAAGTTCAAGAGCGGCATGCGCGGCGCGCACCCCGACGACGCGATGGGGGCGCAGATGGCGGCGATGTCACAGACGCTGGCCGATACCACCGCGATGCTCGACGTGGTGTCGTACGTGCGCAAGCTGACCCGCTGAGACGAACCGGAGGCGGCATGGCGAAGCATCATCGCGAATGGGAACACGAGGAGCACGGGAACCGGATCGCCGGCGCCACGTTCTGGTGGACGATCGGATGCGCCGCCGCTTTCCTGGCCGCGGTGCTGTACTTCATCTTCCTGTGAGCGGCGGAGAGGAATCATGATCGAACAGTTCCTCGTCCGGGCGTCGAGCTACGCGGCCGACGTCGACAACCTGGTGCTCCTGGTCACCGTGCTGGTCGGGGTGTGGTTCCTGATCGCCGAGGCGATCCTGTTCTGGCTGATCTTCCGCTGGCGCGCCAAGGACGGGGTGCCGGCCCAGTACCTGACCGGCAAGGAAAAGCACATCAAGAATTGGATCAACATTCCCCACTACATCATCATCGTGTTCGACGTCGTGATCATCGTCGCCGCGGTGCTGGTGTGGGTGACGATCAAGCAGACCCTCCCGCCCGCTGACGAGACGGTGCGGGTGGTCGGCCGCCAGTGGGTGTGGACGTTCCAGCACCCGGGCGCCGACGGCAAGCTCGACACCGCCGACGACATCCGCACCACCGACGATCTGCACGTCGTGGCCAACAAGACCTATCACTTCGAGCTGCAGTCGGAGGACGTGCTCCACAGCTTCTTCATTCCGGTGTTCCGCGTGAAGCACGACGCGATCCCCGGACGCACGATCGTCGGCTGGTTCAAGCCCACGATGACCGGCAAGCACGACGTGCTGTGCGCCGAGATCTGCGGCATCGGCCACGGGGTGATGGGCGGCACGGTCTACATCGAAACGCCCGAACAGCACGCCGCCTGGGTCGCGGAACACACCACCGTGGCGGAGCCGGACCCGGCCGCCGCCGGCGCCGACAGCTCGGCGACCACCACGAACTGACGGGGTAGCGCATGGCGGAGCACACCCTCGAACAAGCGCACGCGGGCGCCGGCCACGGCCACCACGAGCAGTCGTTCTTCCACAAGTACCTGTGGTCGACCGACCACAAGGTGATCGCGCTCCAGTACACGTTCACCGGCATGGCGCTGGCGATGATCGGCGCGTTCATGGCGTACGTGTTCCGGATGCAGCTCGCGTTCCCGGGCGCCTCGGTGCCGGGCTACGGCGTGGTGTCACCGGGCGAGTACAACGCGCTGGTCACCAACCACGGCAGCATCATGATCTTCTGGGTCGCGATGCCGGTGCTGATCGCGGGGTTCGGCAACTTCCTGATCCCGCTGATGGTCGGGTGCGACGACATGGTGTTCCCGCGCATCAACCGGCTCAGCTATCAGATCTTCCTGCTCAGCGCCGTGATCCTGCTGGTGTCGCTGTTCGTGCCGGGCGGCGGCTTCGGCGGCGCGTGGACCGCGTACCCGCCGCTCGCCGCGGTGGCGAAGTACAACCTGACACCATGGGGATCGAT
>Ga0111538_10014295_pt1 | contig 10468 bp, 11 predicted proteins | sample SoiMethybrSBSTD1_FD_79669 | JGI IMG/M metagenome (GOLD analysis project Ga0111538, IMG submission 79669) | Bulk soil microbial communities from a Populus tree surrounding site in Tennessee, USA - Soil MetaG P. TD hybrid SBSTD1 (version 2)... | ecosystem: Environmental > Terrestrial > Soil >... | reverse complement strand
CCGCCGGGCACGACGACGAGCGTCCCGAGGGCGAGCGCCCCGCGGCCGGCCCGCGCGAGCGGGCTGTCCGCGAACGACGCGAACGGCTCGACGACGCCGATCAGCGCGATCCGTGCCGCGTCGTGTGCATCTCCGTCGGCGTTCGGGTCGACCGCCGCCTCGAGGCCCGCGAGCACCTGGTCGGTGCGGCCGTAGACGGAGACGCCTCCGTCCGCGTCGGGCTGCCAGCCGGCGACGCGGATCGGGAGCAGCGACGCGCCGGGCGCGACGCCGTGGAGGCCCGCCGGACCGCGGACGCCGACCACGAGCCCCGCCAGCCCGGTCCCGTGGCGCTCCGGCCGTCCCGGCTCGGTCGGGTTCTGCTCCGCCGACGGGTCGCCGTCCGCGTCGAGGATGTCGATCCCGTGGAGCAGCCGGCCCTGGAGGTACGGGTGGCGCAGGTCGACGCCCGTGTCGAGCTGCGCGACGGTCACGCCGGTGCCGTCGAAGCCGGCGACCTCGAGGCCGACCCTCCGGCCGCTCGCCGCGCCGAACGCCTCGCTGTCGAGCGACGTGCGCGGCAGCGCGGCTGGGTAGGCGGCGCGCACGGGGTAGACGCCCGCGACCGCGGGGTCTCGCTCGATCGTCGGCAGGTACGCCGGGTCGATCGCGCCGGCGAAGCCGTTGACCACCCTGACGAAGGACTGCTCGGGGTCGACCGGCGCGCCGCGCGACCACAGGCCGGCGATCGCGTGTCGCTGTGCGGCCTGTGCGGCGGCCGTCCAGGCGCGCATCTGCCGCTCGGTCGCCGCACCACCCACCCGTCGGACGCGGTCGCCGAGCGAGGGCGCGCGCAGGACGACGACCCACCTGCCTCCGAGCTGGGGGTCGGGCCGGCTGCCGAGAAGGCCCTGCCATCCGGCTGCACCGACCGACGGCCCGTCGGCACCTCCGGCCGCACCGCCGAGCGCGAGGGCGCAGAGGACCGCGAGCGCGCCGAGCGCGCTCCTACACCGACGCGTAGGCATCGAGCCCAAGGTAGCCGGGGGACTCGATGGAGCGGGCGAAACGGGCCGCCGACGCGATCATCGCGGCGTTGTCCGTACAGAGCGAGAGAGGAACGAAGCGCGCGTCCGGGAGCGCGGCGCGGAGCTCCGAGTTGGCCGAGACGCCGCCGACGACCGCGATCGTCCCGTCCCCGGTCTCTCGGGCGGCAGCGTGGAGACGGCCGACCAGGGCGCGGACGATGGCGCGCTGGTACGACGCCGCGAGATCCGCTCGTCGCACCGCGAGCTCGGCCTCGGAGAGGTCGCGCACCGCGTAGAGCAACGCCGTCTTGAGCCCCGAGAAGGACAGATCGTGGCCCGGAACGCGCGCGACGGGGAACGAGAACGCCTCGGGGTCGCCCTCGCGCGCGAGACGGTCGATCTCCGCCCCGCCCGGGTAGCCGAGCCCGAGCAGCCGGGCGCCCTTGTCGAAGGCCTCGCCGGCCGCGTCGTCGAGCGTCGAGCCGAGCACGTCGTATCCCGTCCGGTCACGCACCGACAGGACCAGCGTGTGGCCGCCGCTCGCGAGCAGGCACGTGAAGGGCGGCGCGAGCGGGTCGGGTGCGAGATAGAGCGTCGCGACGTGTCCCCGGAGATGGTCGACCGGGACGAGCGGGATGCCGCCGGCCCACGCGAGGGCCTTCGCGGCCGAGAGTCCGACGAGCAGCGCGCCGACGAGGCCCGGACCCTGCGTGACGCCGATGCGCCCGATGTCGCCGAGCTCGGCCGACGCGTCCTCGAGCGCGGCGCGGATCACGGGCGCGACGAGCTCGAGGTGTCGCCGCGATGCGATCTCCGGGACAACGCCGCCGTACCGCGCGTGGAGGTCGGCCTGCGACGCGACGATCGACGACAACACGATGCCGTCGTGGTCGACCACGGCGGCGGCAGTCTCGTCGCAGGACGTTTCGATGCCGAGGACGAGCTCGCGCATGCGACGCCCTACGCGGAACCTGCGTCGAAGACGTCCGCGTCGCGCCACATGATCAGGGCGTCCTCGCGGTTGTCGGTGTAGTACCCGCGGCGGAGGCCTTTCTGACGGAAGCCGAACCGCTCGTAGAGCGCGATCGCGCCCGCGTTGGAGACCCGCACCTCGAGCGTATAGCCGCGCAGCGGGTCGTCCTTCGTCAGCTCCAGCAGGCGCTGGAGCAGCGCCGACGCGATGCCCTGGCGCCGGCGCTCGGGCGCGACGGCGACGTTCATGACGTGCCAGGCGTCGACGTAGCGGGACAGCACGACATACCCGACGAGATCGCCGCTGTCGTCCACGGCGCCGAACGAGAGTGAGCTCGGCTTCGCGAGCTCGGACGCGAACATCGAGCGCGACCACGGTGCAGGGTAGGACGCCCGCTCGATGCGCTCGATCGCGTCGAGATCCGCCAGCTCGAGGCGGCGCAGCTCGAGACCGAGCATCATCCGTGCCAGCGCTCCGCATCGGGGGCACGGACGTAGACCGGCTCGATCGCCTCGACCGGGCCGAACGCCGCGGCGAGACGCGCGTGGAACGTGGCACGGGGCAGATGGCGTGGGTCGTCGTCGGGGGGCACCTCTCCTCCGTTCGCCTCGAGCACCGCCCGGTACCGGCGCGCGCCGTCGCCGACGCACAGCCTTCCCGCCGCGGCGACGTCCTCCGGCGAGACGGCCCCCGGCCCAGGGACGAAGACCTCGCCCCGTCGGGCGTCGATCACCGGCAACCCGCCCTCGGAGCCCGCTGCGAGCCCGTCGAGCGTGGAGACGCCGGCGCCCTCGATGCCGAGCGCGAGCGCGAGGCCGCGTGCGGTCGCGAGGCCGATCCTCGTGCTCGTGAAGCTGCCTGGGCCCGTGCCGACGACCAGCGCTCCGATGTCCCGCGGTCGTGCGGACGCGCGGCGCAGGAGCGCGTCGACGTCCTCGAGCAGGGTCTTCGCGACCGAGGCGCGCTCGCCGAGGACCTCGCCGTCGTCGAGGAGCGCGCTCGTCGCGACGTCAGTCGCCGTGTCAAAGGCCAGGACGAGCACCCGTCGATTCTTCCAGCAGCGTCCGGTCTGCCGTGTCGACGAGGATGCGCCGGACATCCGGCGCGACGTGCTCGAGCCGGACGTGCGCCCGCGGCGCCGGCAGGACACCGGACCCGGCCTCCGGCCACTCGACGAACACGACGGCGTCCTCGAAGTACGGCTCGAGATCGCTCCACTCGGCCGCCGAGAGGCCGCGAAAGCGATAGAGGTCGAGATGGGAGACGTCGACCGTCCCGCTATAGCGGTGGCCGATCGTGAACGTCGGGCTCGTCACACGTCCCGTGACACCGAGTGCACGGCAGGCCCCACGGACGAACGTCGTCTTGCCCGCACCGAGCTCGCCCGAGACGAGGACCACGTCGCCGGGCGCGAGAGCAGGGGCGAGCCGGGCCGCGACCGCCTCGGTCTCGTCGGCCGAGCCGCTCTCGACCTCGAGGGAGGCCATTCAGAACAGCCCGAGCTGCACCGGCTGCCGCTCCCGGCCCTCGGCGCGCGGAAATGCGGGCGGCGCGAGCGCGGCGACCGGCACGGGAGCGCCTGTCGAATCGACACGACCGGTCTCTTCGCCGGACAACAGCTGCGGCAGGCGCGCAACGTCTCCCTCGAGCACGTCGAGCATGGTCGGCGTGTAGAGCGCGGCGGCCGGGTGGTAGAGCGGGTACAGCGTCACGCGCCGCCCGCCGAGCGTCACGTCCTGCTCCTGCCCGTGGACGCGCGTGATCCCGAGCGCTCGGCCCGAGAGCAGCGCGGTGGCGAAGCTCCCGAGCGTCGCCACGACGCGCGGCTGCACGAGGTCGAGCTGGCGGTACAGGTAGGGCTCGCACGCGGCCGACTCCTCCGGCAGCGGATCTCGGTTCCCGGGGGGCCGGCACTTGAGCACGGTCGCGAGATAGACCTCGTCGAGCGACAGGCCCACACCGCCGAGAAGACGTTCGAGGAGCTCGCGCGCGCGACCCGCGAACGGTGTGCCCTCGCGATCCTCGTGGAACCCGGGCGCCTCGCCGACGAGCGCGAGCTCTGCGTCCGGGTCACCCTCGCCGAAGACGACCTGTGTCCGGCCCACGTGGAGCGCGCAACGCGTGCAGCCGGCGGCCCGGCCCGCTTCCTCGAGAAGGTGGGCTGCACGATCGGAGCTCACCGGGACACTGTACGGCCCGCCCCGGCGGGATCGCCGCGAGGACGCGTCGGAGAATCGCTGCGCGGGCTAGTGGCAGCCGCAGCCGCCGCCACAGCAGCCGCCGCCGCCCGAGGCCGAGGTGAAGCTCGGCTTCGCCTGGGCGCCGTGGACCGCGAACGCGGACAGCTGCCTGAGCACCTTCGCGGCGCCGCAGCTCGGGCACGTCACGACCTGGCCCTCGGAGCGGACGAGCTCCTCGAAGTGCTCCTCGCACTTCATGCATGCGTACTCGTAGATCGGCACGGCCGTAGTCTAGACACGTGACTCGATGGCGTGCGCCGACGCTCGAGGGACGCCACGTCAGGCTCGAGCCGTTGGCGACGCGGCACGCCGACGGGCTCTGGGAGGCATCCCGCGACCCGCGTACCTGGACGTGGCTGTCGATCGGCCGGCCTTCGACGCGCGCCGATCTCGACGCCTGGGTCGACGACGCCCTCCGCGCCGCGGCCGGGGGCATCGAGCTTCCGCTCGTGACGCTGGCCGGCGACCGCGTCGTCGGCTCGACGCGGTTCCTCGCGCTGCGGCCCGAGCACGGATCGATCGAGATCGGCTGGACGTGGCTTCATCCCGATGCCTGGGGCACCGGAGTGAACGTCGAGGCGAAGCTGCTCATGCTGCGCCATGCCTTCGAGGTCTGGGGCTGTCGCCGGGTCGAGCTGAAGACCGACGCGCGGAACGACCGCTCGCGCGGGGCGATGGAGGCGATGGGCGCGACGTTCGAGGGCATCCACCGCAAGCACATGCTCGTCCGCGGCGGCGAGAACCGCGACAGCGCCTGGTACTCCGTGCTCGACGAGGAGTGGCCGGAGATCGAGCGCGGGCTGACGCGGCGTCTGCGGGACTAGCCGTCCGCCGCGAGGGGGTATGCTCCATACGAGCCCGGTATCCGCGAGGAACTGGAGCGAACGACATGATCGAGAGCGTCAACGTCATCGGTACGCGCGGTCGCGTGGGAAATGCCATCGCGGCGCGCCTCGCCGAGAGGGGGGTATCGCTCCGCGAGAGCGAGGCGGGGCTCGTCCTCCTCTGCGTCCCCGATCGCGCGATCGCCGAGGTCGCCTCGGCGATCGAGCCTGGCCCGTGGGTGGGGCACGTGAGCGGCGGCACACCTCTGGCCGCGCTCGATCGGCACGGACGCCGCTTCTCCCTCCACCCGTTGCAGACGTTCACCCACGACCGTGGCCCGGAGCAGCTCGACGGCGCCTGGGCTGCCGTCACCGGTGAGACGGACGAGGCCCTTGCGGTCGCGAACGAGCTCGCCGCCCTCCTCGGCCTACGGCCCTTCCCGCTCGCGGACGATCGCCGCGCCCTGTACCACGCGGGCGCAGTCATCGCCTCGAACTACCTCGTCACTCTCCGTGGGATGGCCGGCGAGCTGCTCGCGGAGGCCGCCGTGCCACCGGAGGCGCTCGACCCGCTCATGCGCCGTGTGATCGACAACGACTTCCAGTTGACGGGCCCGATCGAGCGCGGCGACTGGGAGACCGTGGAGCGGCACCGAGCTGCCGTCGCCGAGACCGCACCCCACCTCCTCGCCGCCTACGACGAGCTGGCGCGCCTCACCGCACGTGACACGGTGTCGCTCGGAGGTCGCGCGTGATCGTCGCACGCACAGTGGCCGACGTCCGGGCCGCGCTCGCCGACCGGCGCGACGGAACGGTCGGTCTCGTTCCGACGATGGGCGCGCTCCACGCGGGCCATCTCGCCCTGCTTTCGGCCGCGCGAGAGCGCTGCGACACGGTGGTGATGAGCCTCTTCGTCAACCCGGCGCAGTTCGGTGAGCCGGCCGACCTGAACGGCTACCCGCGCGACGAGCGGCGTGACCTCGAAGCCGCACGCGAGGCGGGGGTCGACGTCGTCTTCGCGCCGGCGGCCGCCGAGATGTACCCGCCCGGCTACCAGACGTGGATCGACGTGACCGAGCTCGGAGCGACGCTGGAAGGCGAGCACCGCGCCGGCCACTTCCGCGGCGTCGCGACGGTCTGTCTCAAGCTGTTCAACGCCGTCCGTCCGGACCTCGCGTTCTACGGCCAGAAGGACGCACAGCAGGTCGCCGTCCTCCGCCGGATGGTGGCCGACCTGAACCTCGAGCTCGAGCTCGTCGTCGTGCCGACGGTGCGCGACGCGGACGGGCTCGCCCTGTCGTCGCGCAACGCCCGCCTGTCGCCGGAGGAGCGCACCCGGGCGCTTGCACTGCCGCGGGCGCTCGCCACCGGAGATCCGGAGACGGCGCGCGCGATCCTGGAGTCGTCCGGCATCGACGTCGAGTACGTCGCCGTCGCGCCGTTCGACCCGCCCACCCTCGCCGCCGCCGTCCGCGTCGGCACGACCCGCCTGATCGACAACGTCCCGCTCGAGCCTCGCAAGGAGGAATCGTGAGCACGCGCCCGCGCACACCTGCACCCGGCACACCCGCTCCGGGCAAGCTGCCCATCACCGAGCTGGCGCTGCTCAAGCAGCGCCACCAGCCGATCGTGATGGTGACCGCCTACGACGCGCCGTCCGGGCGGCTCGCCGACGAGGCCGGCGTCGACCTGATTCTCGTCGGCGACTCGGCGGCGATGACCGTGCTCGGCCACGACTCGACCGTGCCGGCGTCGATGGACGAGATGATCGTCCTCACCCGTGCCGTGACCCGCGGCGCGCGCCGCCCGCTCGTGATCGCCGACATGCCGTTCGGCTCGTTCCAGGTCTCGGACGCCGAGGCGGTGGCCAACGCGATCCGGTTCGTCAAGGAGGCCGGCGCGGATGCTGTGAAGCTCGAGGGAGCAGGCCCGTCGCTCTCCCGTGTCCGGGCGATCGTGGGCGCCGGCATCCCCGTCATGGGCCACGTCGGCCTCACCCCGCAGTCGGCCACGGCGCTCGGCGGCTTCAAGGCGCAGGGCCGGACGGCCGACCAGGCACGGCGACTCGTCGACGACGGCCGCGCGCTCGAGGCTGCCGGCTGCTTCTCGATCGTCCTCGAGGCGGTGCCGGCCCCCGTTGCCGACGAGATCACCGCGCACCTCACCGTGCCGACGATCGGCATCGGCGCGGGTGGCGGCACCGACGGGCAGGTGCTCGTCTGGCACGACCTCCTCGGGCTCTACGACGGCCAGTCGCCGCGGTTCGTGAAGCAGTATGCGGATCTCGCGACGGTCATCCGCGACGCCGTCTCGGCATACGCCGACGACGTCCGGGAGCACCGCTTCCCCGAGGAGGTGCACACCTACGGAATGTCCGACGAGGAGCTCCGGGCGTTCAGAGGGACGGCCGCGAGGGCGTAGCGTTACAACGCGGTCGGCAGCACCGCGAACGCCGCGACCATCACGCCCGCGAGGAGGAGCGCGCCGACGACGCCGCGCCACGGCAGCCGGAACGTCGTGCGCAGGCCGAGGGCCACGAGCGCGACGGACCACGCCATGAAGGCGAGCCCGATCCCGACGACGACGTCGCGCTCGCTCCGGGTATCGCTGCCGGTGGTGCGGAACCAGTCCCAGCCGTAGCGGACGGCGATCACCGGGACGACGACGACCAGTGAGACCGCGATCGGCACCGCCGCGAACGCGACCAGCTGCCGCAGGATCCGGAACGGCGCCTCGACCCCGACCCCCTTCGCGCCGAGCCAGAGCGCAAGGCCGAGGAGGAAGTAGCCGGCAGCGCCGTAGAACAGTCCGCCGATGAACGTCAGGACGACGAGCACGAGCCCGTCGACGGTGCCGTCGTCCATCACCGTTCCCCAGGCCGGGGTGAGGACGATCGACGCCATCCCCGCGAGGATCACGATCAGGAGCACGGGCTCAGAGCGCGCGTCGACGTCGAGGTCGTCGGTCTCGGCAAGCGCGGCGAACACCGCCCGCGGCGCGGTCAGCACCTTCGGCACCCGCCGCCACCAGGCGCGCGACGCGGCCTCGCCGGCGGCCGCACGCTCGGCGCCGACCCGGTCGGCCGCCTGCGCAGGCTTGAGACGCTCGCTCACGCCCCCGAGGGTACGTGTCGCCGATCTCGTCCGGATCGGTGATAGTGCGTTCGTGGCTTCGGTCGACTGTGCGGCCTGCGGGGAGCCCAACGAGGGGAACCGCAAGTTCTGCGGCGAGTGCGGTGCGCCGCTCCAGCGCTCCTGCCCGTCGTGCGGCACCGCGAACCCGCCCGGCGTCAAGTTCTGCGGCGAGTGCGGGACGCCGCTGGCCGCGCAAGGAGGGCCAGCGAGCGAGACTGCGGCTGCGCCCCAGGCTGAGCGACGGCTCGTGTCGGTGCTGTTCGCCGATCTCGTCGGGTTCACGGCCGCCTCGGAAGGGCGCGACGCGGAGGACACGCGGGAGCTGCTGTCGCGCTACTTCGACACCTCTCGCAGGCTGATCGAGCTGTACGGCGGCACGGTCGAGGAGTTCATCGGCGACGCCGTGATGGCCGTCTGGGGAACGCCGGTCGCGACCGAAGACGACGCCGAGCGTGCGGTTCGCGCCGCACTCGACCTCGTGGCCGCCGTCACGTCGCTCGGGGACGAGGTCGGCGCCCCCGGCTTGCGCGCACGTGCCGGGGTGCTGACCGGCGAGGCCGCCGTCACGCTCGGTGTGAGCGGAGAGGGGATGGTTGCCGGCGACCTGGTCAATACGGCAGCTCGTGTGCAGTCAGCGGCCGAGCCGGGAACGGTGTACGTGGGGGAGTCGACGCGGCGCGCGACCGAGCAGACGATCGCGTTCGCCGAGGCAGGCGCGTTCGAGCTCAAGGGCAAGGAGGGGCTCAGGCCGCTCTGGCAGGCCCTGCGCGTGGTCTCCGGCGCGCGCGGAACACTCAAGTCGACCGGGCTCGAGGCGCCGTTCGTCGGTCGCGACGGCGAGCTGCGCAGGATCAAGGATCTCTTCCACACCTCCGCCGAGGAGGGCCGTGCACACCTCGTCTCGGTCACCGGGATCGCGGGCATCGGCAAGTCGCGGCTCGCGTGGGAGTTCTACAAGTACTTCGACGGGCTGCCGCAGCTCACGTACTGGCACCGGGGCCGCTGTCTCGCCTACGGAGACGGCGTCGCCTACTGGGCGCTTGCGGACATGGTGCGGATGCGCTGCCGCATCGCCGAGGACGACGACCAGGACACGGCCCGCGCGAAGCTCGGGGAGGCGCTCGAGGAACACCTCCCGGACCAGAGCGAGCGCGCATTCGTGGAGCCGCGCCTCGCGCAGCTGCTCGGGCTCGCCGAGGCGGAGAGCCCCGACCGGCAGGACCTGTTCGCCGCGTGGCGGCTCTTCTTCGAGCGGCTCGCGGAGGTGTATCCGACGGTGCTCGCCTTCGAGGACATGCAGTGGGCCGACGCGAGCCTGCTCGACTTCGTCGAGCACCTGCTCGACTGGTCGCGCAACCACTCCCTCTACGTGATCACGCTCGCCCGGCCCGAGCTGGTCGAGCGGCGGCCGACCTGGGGAGCCGGTCAGCGCAACTTCACGAGCATCTACCTCGACCCGCTCTCCGAGGAGGCGATGAGCGACCTGCTCGACGGCCTCGTCCCCGGCCTGCCTTCCGCCGCGCGCGAGCAGATCCTCGCCCGTGCCGAGGGCGTGCCGCTCTACGCCGTCGAGACCGTGCGCATGCTCCTCGACCGAGGCGATCTCGTCCAGGACGGCGCCGTCTACCGGCCGACGCGCGAGATCGCCTCGCTCGACGTCCCCGAGACGCTGCATGCCCTGATCGCCGCGCGGCTCGACGGCCTCTCGCCGGACGAGCGGCGGCTGCTCCAGGACGGCGCCGTGCTCGGCAAGACGTTCACCGAGCGAGGGCTGGCGGCCCTCGGCGGAAGCGGGGGCGCGGACATCGGCCCCCTCCTCGCAGGGCTCGTCCGCAAGGAGGTGCTCTCGCTCCAGACCGACCCGCGCTCGCCCGAGCACGGCCAGTACGGTTTCCTTCAGGACCTCGTCCGTCACGTCGCGTACGAGACGCTCGCACGCCGCGAACGGCGGACACGTCATCTCGCCGCCGCGGCGTACCTCGAGGAGAGCCTCGGCGAGGACGAGGTCGCCGAGGTGATCGCGGCGCACTACGTCGCGGCTCACGAAGCGCTTCCGGACGCCGACGACGCCGCGGAGATACGTGCCAAGGCGCGCGACGCACTGACGCGCGCGGGCGAGCGCGCCACGGCGCTCGCGGCGTCCGCCGAGGCGCACCGGTACTTCCGCCGCGCGGCCGAGCTCGCCGAGGTGCGCGTCGCGCAGGCGACGCTGCTGGACCAGGCGGGGCAGGCGGCGCTCCTGGCGAACTTGCCGATCGAGGCGCGTGCGTTGCTCGAGCGCGCTCACGCT
>Ga0111538_10014293_pt1 | contig 10469 bp, 12 predicted proteins | sample SoiMethybrSBSTD1_FD_79669 | JGI IMG/M metagenome (GOLD analysis project Ga0111538, IMG submission 79669) | Bulk soil microbial communities from a Populus tree surrounding site in Tennessee, USA - Soil MetaG P. TD hybrid SBSTD1 (version 2)... | ecosystem: Environmental > Terrestrial > Soil >... | reverse complement strand
GACGAGGACGAGGTGCGCGCCGGCATCCGCCGCTTCGCCGACGCCGGCACCACCGACTTCGCCCCGGTCGAGCTCGTGACCAACCCCGACGAGACCTCCCGCACGCGCGCCCTGCTCAAGGACGTCGCCGCCCACGTCTGAGCAGTTCGGCGCCGCTCGTCAGAGGCAGAAGGCCAACGTCGGCACGCTCGCGCGGTGCGCACGGCAGCGCGATGCTGACGGCATGCCACCGGCCGAGCGGATCCCCTACGACGAGTTCGCCTACTTCCACGAGAACGCCGAGGAGTTCGGCCTGCCCTACGACGGGCCGCCCGAGGTCCGCCGGGTGGGGGTCGACCTCGACGACGGGCGCACCCTCAGCGCGCTGATGTGGGGAGAGGGCGAGCCCGAGCTGGTGCTCCTGCACGGCGGCGCCCAGAACGCCCACACCTGGGACACCGTCGCCATGGCCCTCGACCGGCCGCTCGTCGCCATCGACCTGCCGGGGCACGGGCACTCCGACGGCGGACGCGGCGGGGCCCTCGACCCGGCGAGCAACGCCGTCGACGTGGCGACCGCGGTCGGCGCGCTCGCCCCCCTCGCCCGGGCCGTCGTGGGCATGTCCCTCGGCGGGGTGACGTCGATCGCGATGATCGCCCACGCCCCCGACCTCGTGCGGTCGCTCGTGCTCGTCGACATCACGCCCGGGGTCGACGCCGGGAAGGCGGCCGCGATCATCTCGTTCGTCAGCGGGCCCGAGAGCTTCGACAGCTTCGACGAGCTGCTGGAGCGCACGATCGCCTTCAACCCCACCCGCACCGAGGCGTCGCTGCGGCGGGGCATCCTGCACAACGCGGTCCAGCGCGACGACGGCACCTGGGTCTGGCGCTACGCCCGGCACCGCCCCTCCGCCCCGGCGGGCGACGGCGTCGCCGGGGTGGGCGCCCCCGACTTCGGGTCACTGTGGGACGTCGTGTCGTCCTACGGCGGGCCTGTGATGCTCGTGCGCGGCATGCTGCCGCAGTCGGTCGTCGACGACGCCGACGAGGCCGAGCTCGTGCGCCGCCGCCCCGACGCCCGCATCGAGCACGTCGACGGCGCGGGCCACAGCGTGCAGGGCGACAAGCCCGTCGAGCTGGCCGGCCTCATCGCCGACTTCGTGGCCTGAGGGCGCGCTGGTCGCGGCGCGGCACGGCGACCGCGCGCGGGCACGCTGCGCCCGGTCCCCACCGCCGCTGCAGCGAGCCGTGCGGACGTGACGGCAGGTCAGGCGAACGTGCGGACGAGCTCGAGCACCGCGTCCGCGTCGGGACCGTCGGCCCGCAGGCCCGTCTCGGACGCCGCCGCCCGCTGGCCCGCCACCGTGCACAGGTCGACGGCGTCGCCGGTGACCGTCGTGACGGGGCCGTCGGCACCGTCGGACTGGAACGTCCACCCGTCGCCGCTCGGCGCGGTCAGCACGAACCGCACCGGCCCGGGCGCCGGGCGACCGGCGCGGGCGAAGGCGTACGGCAGCGTGCGCCAGGCGAGGCGGGCGACGTGCCACAGGCGGTCGGTCGGCTGCGGTGCGACACCCAGGCCGGCGGCGACGTCGCCGCTGTGGATCCACGTCTCGGCGAGGCGGGTGGTGGCCAAGGTGCGGGCGGTCAGGTCGCCGGCGACCCAGGGCACCCGGGTGCCGAGGTCGACCGCGGCCAGCTCGGAGCGCAGGGCCAACGCCCCGACCTGCCAGCGGGTGAACACCTCGGGGCCGGACGCGCCCCTCTCGCGCTCGACGGCGGCCCCGGCCCCGGCGTCGACGTCGGCGGCCGGACCGAGCCCCTCGGCGAAGCGGGCGAGCACCTCGTCGAAGGTGCCCTGGAGGCTGGCCAGCGCCATCTCGTCGGTCTGGGCGAGGTGCAGCACCACGTCGGAGACGGACCAGCCCGGGCACCGCGACGGCGCCGCCCACCCGTCGGCATCGACGCCGGCGAGCATCTCGCCCAACGCCCCGTGCTCGTCGGCCAGGGCGGCCGTGACCTCCTGCATGGCCGGGACTGTACGCCCCGCCGAGGCCGGCACGGCGCAGCCGCGCCGGGCCTGCGTCCTCAGCCGGTCTCGAGGCCGCCGGCGTTGACGGCCGCGTACCGACCCGGCGGCAGGCCGAAGCTGGCGGTGAAGTCGCGGGTCAGGTGGGCCTGGTCGCTGTAGCCGAGCGTGGCGGCGACGCCGGCCCAGTCGACCGCCTGGCCGCCGCGAGCGCGCTCGGCCGCCTCGTACAGGCGGTACCGGCGGATCACCGCCTTGGGACCCAGGCCGACGTGGTCGGCGAAACGGCGCTGCAACTGGCGGGCGGTGGCGCCGACGGAGGCCGCGACGTCCTCGACGGTCAGGAAGGCGGGGTCGGCGGCGATGCGCTCGACCAGCTCGGCCGTGTCCTCCCACCCCTGACGGCGGGCGGGGACCAGCGGTGCCAGCGCCGCGTCCGCCAGCGCGGCCATGGCCGGGCCGTCGGCAGCGGCGGCGAGCGCGGCGGCCAGGTCGCGGTCGGCGTCCTCGCCCACGACGGCCGCCCACGGCACCGCAGCGTCGCGCAGCGCCGACAGCGAGCGCCGCAGCACCGGCCGGAACCCGGCGGGGCGGAACATCACGCCGAGCGCCCGCCCCTCACCCGACAGCGTCTGCGCCGACACGGCCGTCGACACGCCGGCGACCAGGCCCGGACCGCCGCCCTGGAACACGATGTTCACGACCGGGTGGGCGAACACGTGCTGGGTGTGCGGCGGTCGGCCCCGCAGGTCCCACGACGCCACCCAGTAGCGGTCGACCATCCGGCCGACCCCGACCGACGGCGGGTAGCGGTCGAGCCGGAACCGCTGCAGGCCCGCGTCGGGGGTCACGATGCCGCGGGCGTCGTCGGTCACGGGTCGCACCACGCGGGCGACGGTATCCGCCGACGCCCCGCGTCGGGTTCCTTCAAGACGGGGGCGCCCGACCGGGACGACGATGGGCCCATGACCGACATCGCCGACCGCTACGACCGCCTCGCCGCCGACTTCGCCGCCACGCTCGCCGAGGTGCCGGCCGACCGCTGGGAGGCGCCCTCGCCCTGCGAGGACTGGACCGCCCGCGACGTCGTGCAGCACATCATCGACAACCACGCCACCTTCGAGCGGTTCGTGGGCCGCGAACTGGGCGACGTCCCCGCCGTCGCCGCCGACCCGGTGGCCGCGTTCGCCGCCGCCCGGGCCGTCGTGTCCGACCACCTCCACGACCCCGAGACGGCCGAGGCCACGTTCGAGGGCGAGGTGTTCGGCCACATGACCTACGCCCAGGCGATCGACCGGTTCCTCTCGTTCGACCTCGTGGTGCACCGGTGGGACCTCGGGACCGCCGCGGGCCTCGACGTCACGCTGCCGGCCGACGAGGTCGTCCGCACCCGCGAGACCGCGGCGGGCATGGGCGACGTCCTGCGCGGCCCGGGGGCGTTCGGACCCGAGGTCGACGTCCCCGACGACGCCGACGAGCAGACGAAGATGCTGGCGTTCCTGGGTCGCCGGGCCTGACGCGTCGCCCCACTCCCGGCCCCCGCCTGCCTGGCGCCCCGCGGTCCGGGACCCCGCGGTCCGGAACCCCCGAGATCGCCGGGGTCGAGGTCACGGGCCGCGGTCGGGCACCACCGACGGTTCGAGGTCCTGCAGCCCGACGACCCGCAGCAGGGCGAGGGCCTCGGCCTCGGACGTCCCCGGCGCCGCCGAGTACACGATCAGCCGCTGGTCGACGTCGGGGATGTGCAGCGCGTCGCAATCGAGCGTGAGCCGCCCGAGCTCGGGATGCTCCACCGTCTTGCGGCTGGCCCTCCGCTCCGCCACCGCCCCCTCGTCCCACAGGCGGACGAACAGGCGGCTGCCGTTCCGCAGGTCGTCGAGCAGCCGGGCGAGCCCCGGGTCGTCGGGATAGCGGGCCGCGGTCAGGCGCAGCTGGGCGACGGTCTCGGCCGCGCTGCGGGCCGCCTCGTCGGGCGGACGCGCCACCCGTCCCCGCCCGCCGAGGAACTGCTGCCAGGCGATGTTGCGCTGCTCGGGCGGCCACGCCGAGAAGTCGCCCAACATGGCCGTGGCCAGGGCGTTCCAGGCGATGACGTCGCCCTTGGCGTCCAGCAGCACGACGGGCAGGTCGGTGAGCCGGTCGAGCAGCCGGAGCGTGCTGGCCCGCGGCACCGACACGATGTGGCCGGGCAGCGGTGGGGCGGAACCGGCGAGCCGGAAGAGGTGGTCGCGCTCGTCGTCGGTGAGGCGCAGCGCGCGAGCCAGGGCGGCCAGCACCTGGTCGGACGGCGTCGGGCCGCGGGCCTGCTCCAGCCGCACCAGGTAGTCGACCGAGACGCCGGCCAGCAGCGCCACCTCCTCGCGACGCAGGCCCGTGACCCGGCGGCGCGTGCCGGCCGGCAGGCCGACGTCGGCAGGCGTCAGGCGCGCCCGGGCGCCCTTCAGGGCGGCGGCGAGTCCGGGGCGGTCCACACCCCCAGCATGCCGGGTCGGGGCGGCGGTCAGCCTGGGACCCTCGGTCCCAGGCTGGGCCGGCCCTGGCCCGCCGGTCCGGCCGGCCGGACGATGGCGCCATGACCACCGCACTCATCACCGGAGCCAACAAGGGGCTCGGGCGCGAGACCGCCCGCCGGCTCGCCGACCGGGGCTGGACCGTCCTGCTCGGCGCGCGCGACCCCGAGCGCGGCCGTGCGGCCGCAGCCGACCTGGCGACCGGCGGCGCCGACGTCCGGTTCCTCGCCCTCGACGTCACCGACGACGCGTCGGTCGACGCCGCCGCCGACGAGGTCGCGCGCACCGTCGGACACCTCGACGTGCTCGTCAACAACGCCGGCGTCCTCGGCCCGTTGGCCGAGCCGACCGCCACCGCACCGGCCGACTTCCTCGCCACCTTCGGCGTGAACCTGCTGGGGCCGGTCCGGGTGACCCGGGCCTTCCTGCCGTTGCTCGAGAAGTCCGACCTGCCCCGGATCGTCATGGTCTCGAGCGGGCTGGGATCCCTGACGGTGACCACCGACCCCGACCGCCTCGAGTCGACGCTGCACGGGCTCGTGTACCCGTCGTCGAAGGCCGCCCTCAACATGGTGACCTCGCAGTACGCCAAGGTGCTGCCCGGCTGGAAGGTCAACGCCGTCGACCCCGGCTACACGGCCACCGATCTCAACGGCCACTCGGGCCACCAGAGCGTCGAGGAGGGGGCGACGGCCATCGTCGCCATGGCCACCGTCGGCGCCGACGGCCCCACGGGCGGGTTCTTCGACATGCACGGGCCCGTGCCCTGGTGATCCCGGGCGCTGGCCGGCGGCGGGTCGGCGGGCGCTCACCGGGGACGGTGCTCGCCCGCACCCGGTCGCTCGACGAGCTCCCCGGGGCGGCGGGCTCCGGGACGGTCAGCCCGCGTCGATGCGGGCGCCCTGCTGCAGGTAGCTGGTGATGGCGGAGACGTCGATGTCGTCGGCCGTGCGCAGCTTGACGTGGCGCGAGCGCTTGCCGGCGCCCTGCAGCAGGCCGAACGGGTCGTCGAAGTCGACGCCGTGGTCGAACGCCATCGTCACGTGCCCGGCCGACGGGCTGATGATCGCCACGACCTTGGTCCCGCGCCACGCCGGTGACCCGTAGCTGATGACCTCGCGCAGGTCCGGGACGGCCTGCTCGGCGAGGTCGCGGAGCTGCGCGACCGTGGCCCGGTGCTGCTCGGGCAGCGACGTCTGCACGTACTCGTCGACCTCGGGGCTGCGCATGGTTCGGTGTCCTCTCTCGTCTCTCGGGCGACGGGTGCCGCCACCGGAGACGTCGAACGGGCGGTGGACTCATCGACACGGCGGTCGGACGGCGGTCGCCGGGCCCGGGCGGCGGTCGGACGGCGGTCGCCGTGCCCGGGCCACACGGGCGGCCCGCCGCCCGGCCGTTCGCCCGCCTCCGCCGTTAGCGTGTCGTCCATGTCGTCGACCGTCGTCGCCGTCGATCCGCTGTACGACCCGCCGTCGGGGGCCGACGACCTGGTCGCCATGGCCCACCGCTACGGGCGCTACCGCCTGTACGCCGAGCACGAGCGCATCGAGATCGACCTCGGGCGGGGCCTGATGCAGCGCCACGACAGCGTGCAGGCGTTCCTGCGCTCGGGCGGCGCCCGCGGGCCACTGGCCGGCGGCGACGTGCGCACGGCGGCCGCCCGCACCAGCTACTTCCGCGAGGAGTACGCGTACGGCACCGAGGCGCACGTCGGCGGCGTCGAGTCGTTCCTGCACCACCCGGCCCTCGTCGACGGCGCCGTCGCCGTGCACGGCCGGCCCGTCGTCGAGCCCGCCATCGCCTACGCCAACCTGATGATCCCGGGCCAGGAGCTGGCGGTGCACACCGACGTGCCCGAGTTCCGGGGCGCCAACCGCAAGGTGCTCCCCCAGTGGCTGCTCGTGGTCATGCACCACTCGGGCCTGTTCGACCCCTGGCGACTGCACATCGCCACCGGCATCGCCTGGTTCCAGGACAGCGACGACGGCGAGCTGCGCTACTGGCCCGACGGGCCCGACGCCGCCCCCGTGGTCCACCGCGTGCGGGCCAACACGGCGATGGTGCTCGACACCGACAGCGTGTTCCACGGCGTCGACCCCGTGGCCCCCGAGGTCGAGCCGCCCGTCGTGCGGCCGGGCGCCGGTCTGGTCGCGGGCGACGACGGCCGCTGGCGGCTGTCCGACGCCGATGGCACGCCCGTCGGCGACTACGGCTGGGACGACCTGCGGTTCTCGGTGTCGTGGAAGGCCTACTGCTTCGCCGACGAGTCCGAGCGGGCTGCGTGGCGTGACCACACCGACGACCTCACCACCGACGCCATCGTGACCCGCCTCGTCGACGACCTGGTGGCCCGCGACGTGGTGGCGGCCGGCGTGCCGGTCGACCGCGACCTGGGCCTGCGCATGATCGACGAGTACGTCCGCTACCCGGGCACCCCGGCGCGGGCCTGAGGCGAGGGCAGCGGTGCTGGGCCAGCCGGGACCCACCCCGGGACCCGGCTCCCGACCCAAACGCGATTTCCCCGTCTGGTTCGGGGGTCATGACCCCCGAACCAGACGGGGAAATCTCTCCTCGGGCTCGACCCGGACCCGGCCCGCCCGGTCAGGCCGCCTCGGCCCCCGTCGGCGGCACGGCCGGCTGCAGCGCCGTGGTCCCGCTCGCGGCCTCGTCGGCGTCGAGCGCCGCCGCGGTGCCGCCGGGCGTCCGCCGCAGGCCCGACGCGGTCAGCGCCGCCCCGATGAGCAGCGCCACGACCGGAACGACCATCGCGGCCCGGTAGCCGTCGAGCATCTCGGCCGGCGTGGGGTCGTCGCCGGTCACCGCCACGTTCACCGCGGTCACCACAGCCAGCATCAGCGCCCCGCCGAACTGCACCGAGGCGTTGAGCAGCCCGCCGGCGAGGCCCTGCTCGTCCTCGGCCACGTCCTCGGTGGCGGCGATGGTCAGCGGCCCGTAGGCGGCGGCGAAGGCCATCCCCATCACGACGAGCCCCGGCACGAGCATCGGGTACGACCAGTCGTCGCCGAGGCGCAGGAAGCTGACATAGGAGATCACGCCGAGCACCATCCCGGTCAGGATCACCCGCACGTTCCCGAACCGCCGCACGAACCACGGCGTCACGGTCGGCGCCAGGATCGTGTCGATGCCGGCGATGAGCAGCGCCAACCCGGTCTCGAGCGCCGACCACCCCCGCAGCTCCTGCAGGTACAGCACGAGGATGAACTGGAAGGCGATGAACGAGCCGACGAACAGCAGCGCGCCCAGGTTGGCGCGCACGAGCGGCCCCGACCGCAGGATGCCGAGCCGCACCAGCGGTGCCGCCGCCCGGCGCTCGACGGCCACGAACGCCGCCAGCAGCAGCGCACCGGCGGCCAGGGTGGCGGCCGTCAGCACGCCGGGGACCTCGGGGGCCCGCACGACGCCGAGCACGATCAGCAGCATCGCCCCGGTCATCGTGACCGCGCCCACGGCGTCGAAGCCGCGACGGCCGGGACCGCCGGGGCCGGCGTCGGGCACGGCGGCGCCCTCGGTCAGGACCCGGTGGGCCAGCACCAGCAGCACGGACGCGAACAGCACCGGCGCGAAGAACACCCACCGCCAGCCGGCGGTGGTGAGCAGGCCGCCGGCCACCATGCCGAGCGTGTAGCCGCCGGCACCGACGCCGCCGTAGACCAGCAGTGCCCGGTTGCGCAGCTCGCCGGGGGCGAACGACGTGGTGATGATCGAGAGGCTGGCGGGGGTCAGGAACCCGGCGCTGACGCCGGTGACGAAGCGGGCGAGGACGAGCATCCAGCCGTCGGTGGCCAGGCCCCCGAGGCCGGAGAAGCCGATGAAGACGGCCAGCCACAGCAGGAACATCCGGCGGCGGCCGAACAGGTCGGCGGCCCGGCCGCCCAGCAGCACGAAGCCGCCGTAGCCGAGCACGTAGGCGCTGACGACCCACTGCAGGGCCGACGTCGACAGGCCGAGGTCGGCCCGCATCGAGGGCAGGGCCACGCCCATCATCGACACGTCGAGCCCCTCGAGGAAGACCGTGCCGCACAGCACGAGCAGCACGGCCCAGGCGTGGCGGGTCATGCGGGCGAACGACGGCGACGACGGCCCGGCGGGCGTGGCCGTCGCGGGGATCTGGTCGGTGCTCATTCCTCGACGAACTCCTCGAGGCGGGCCGCGTGGGGCGACCGGACCGTGGCCTCGTGCCAGTGAGGGTACGAGACGTAGACGACCTCGCTCTCGTCGATCGCCCGGTAGACGACCGGCGTGCCGTTCGAGAGGTAGATGACCTCGCCGACGCCGGCGACGGTCGTCTCGCCCCCGCTCTCGACGGCGAACGAGCCCTTCGTGACCACGAGGGCCTCGTCGTAGCTCACGATCCACTCGTTGGCCTCGCCGGCCGCGTACCGGGCGAACCCGACGGTCATGGCGGCGCCCGCACCGCCGTCGACCGCGTCGGCGAGCCGCAGTTGCTGGCTGCCCCGGCGGTACCACCGCAGGTCGGCGTCGTCGCTCGACAGCCACCGGACTCCGGGAACGGACATCTGGACTCCTCCGCATCGCGATTTCTGTAGTGACTGATACAGAAGTTCGCGCCGTGGCAGCGGGGAGTCAACGGAATAAACTACCGATCGCTACAGAAAGGTGACGACGATGCCCCGGGGCCGTCCCCGCCAGTTCGATCGAGCCCAGGCGCTGCGGGACGCGCTGTGCGTGTTCTGGGAGCGCGGCTACCAGGGCACCTCCATCAGCACCCTCACGGCGGCGATGGGCATCGGGGCCCCCAGCCTCTACGCCGCGTTCGGGTCGAAGGCCGAGCTGTTCCAGGAGGCCACCGAGCTCTACCTCGCCGAGGACGCCGGCGAGCCCACCCGGTTGCTGCAGGGCGGGGCCACCGCCCGGGCGTCGGTCGAGGCGATGCTGCGCTCGAACGCCGAGCTGTTCACCCGCGAGGGCGAGCCCGCGGGCTGCATGCTCACCCGCGCCGTGTCGACGTGCCCCGACGACGACCCCGACATCGCCGGGTACCTCGAGCGCAGCGTCGAGCAGCGGATCCACGACATCGAGGTGCGCCTCGAGCGGGGCGCGGCCGCCGGCGAGGCGCTGCCGTGCCTCGAGGTGCGGGCGCTCGCCGAGTTCTTCGACGCGGTGGTCGAGGGCATGGCCGTCCGGTCGATGGAGGGGGCCTCACGCCGGTCGCTGCACCGCATCGTCGACCTCACGATGCGCATCTGGGACAGCTGACCCGGCACGTCGGCGGCCCGATCGTTCTGGCGTCTGTGACCGCGCGTGAGCGCGGTGACAGACGCCGGAACGGTGGGTGCGGCGGCCGGGGCCTCCCCTACTTCATGTAGATGCTGCGCTTGGGCGAGCGCATCATGTCCCGCACCAGCGGCTCGAAGTGCTCGAGGGGCAGGGTGTCGTAGCCGGGGTCGAACGCGGGCTGGTCGTACTCGTGGCAGAACTCGGCGCAGGCGTCGAACCACTCGTGGTCGCGGAACCGGTCGCGCATGTCGCGGTCGAGGCCGAGGTGGTGGAAGAAGTAGTAGCCCTGGAAGATCGCATGCTTCTCGACGATCCAGTGGTTCTGCTCGCTGACGAAGGGCTTGACGATCGCCGCCGCGATGTCGGCGTGGTTGAACGTGCCGAGCAGGTCGCCGACGTCGTGCATGAGCGCGCAGTAGACGTACTCGTCGTCGCGGCCGGCCCGCTCCGCGCGGGTCGCGGTCTGCAGCGAGTGCTCGAGGCGGTCGACGGCGAACCCGCCGAAGTCGCCTCCCAGGGCCCGCAGCTGGTCGAGGGCCCGGTCGGGCAGGCCGACGGCGAGCTCCATGTTGCCGACCGCGATCTTCTCCCAGTCGGCCTTCGTGCCCTCGGTCATGGCGTGGAACGAGGCGCGGGGCCGCTCGTCGGCGGCGGACGGCGGAACGGTCGTGTCGGTCATCGGGCGCTCCTGCG
>Ga0111538_10014292_pt1 | contig 10469 bp, 6 predicted proteins | sample SoiMethybrSBSTD1_FD_79669 | JGI IMG/M metagenome (GOLD analysis project Ga0111538, IMG submission 79669) | Bulk soil microbial communities from a Populus tree surrounding site in Tennessee, USA - Soil MetaG P. TD hybrid SBSTD1 (version 2)... | ecosystem: Environmental > Terrestrial > Soil > Tree... | reverse complement strand
CCGCTCTCTCTTTTCCGTCCAAGAGAACGCCATGCACGACCTTCGCTATGCGCTTCGTGTCCTCCGGCGCAGCCCGGGGTTCGCCGCGATTGCCGTCCTCTCGCTCGCCCTGGGCATCGGCGCCAACACCGCGACCTTCAGCGTGTCCTGGGTTCTTTTCGCACAGCCGCTTGCGGTTCACGATCCCGATCATCTTCTGACGATCACCAATCAGCTGACGATTCCGCGCGGTATGCGCGGTATGTATCAAATCAACGGCAGCAGCTATCGGGATCCGGCCAGCGGCGTGGAGCCGGTGTCAGGCAGTGAATTGTGAATTGTGAATGTCAGGCAGCGGTGTAGCCGGTGTCAGGCAGTGAATTGTGAATTGTGAACGGCGGCAGGACGGCTGCTTCGACTGTTCACGATTCACTGCCTGACACCCCCCTACTCCCTCTACTGCGACTTCCCTCTCCCGGTAATCGGCCAAACGACTTCGACCTTGTCCTTCCGGATGCCATACATCTGGTCGAACTCGTTCACGGCCGGGTCGCAGTGCGGCACGATCACCTCGAGCAGATCGCCGATCTTGTATTCCTTCGACGGTGGTGACGCAAACCGGATGACGCCGAACTCGTCGGAGCCGGCGTTGTATTCCATGCCCGGTTCGCCAATCACGCCCGCAGTCGGCGTATTGAGCGTGAGCGCCTTCGCCCCGGCATCGGTCGTCAATCGACCAGGGAACCGATTATTCAGAACGGTGGTCAGCACGGTGAGCGACGGGGCGAAATCGTCGAACACCTCGCCGCCGGCCTCGCTGCCGATCGCGAGGTACTGCATGTCCATGAACAGGTAGCTGCCCACCTGGACGTCGGTGAAGCCGGGCACTGCCTGCATGATGTTGTAGGTGCCGGTGCCGCCGCCGCTGAAAATCTCCAGGTTCAATCCGGACTTCTTCATCGCGTCGAACGTGGCAACGTTCGGTTCAATAGCCTTCAGCGCCCGCTCCTTGCGGGCGGCAAATCCCTTCGCGTGCTGCACACCGCCGTCGTAAGACAGAATGCCGCGCAGCTTGAGGTTCGGCAGCTTGTCCACCAACTGCGCGAGCGCCACCGCCCCGTCGCCCGGCGGAATGCCACTCCGGGTACCGACAGCAACATCGATTACGACGTCCGCCACCACACCTGCCGCTTTCGCCGCCTCTGACAGGTCGCGCGCGTTCTGCTCTTCATCGACAGCTTGAATGAAACTCGGGTGCGCCTTCCGCAGCGCCATCGCCCGTTTGATTTTGTTCTTCGACGGGTTCGACGTCGTCATTAATATCTTGTCGACACCGTTGGCCACCATCGCCTCCGCCTCACTGAGCTTGGCGCAGCAGATGCCAATCGATCCGTTGGCGAGCTGATACTTCGCGATCGCGGCACACTTGTGTGTCTTGGAATGAGGGCGACTGGGGAGGCCATTCTTCTTCAGCGTCGCCTGCATCGTCGCGATGTTTTTCTCCATCTTGTCGAGATCGACGCAGAGCGCGGGCGTGTCGAGCTCCCACTTCGAGACGCTCGGTTTGACAGTGCCCCCTTCCGTCATGGCGCGCATGTCGACTGCCGAGTAGCCCCGCACAGGTTTCGGGATCCAGACGAACGCGGACGCGGACCCCGCGATGGAGAGGAACGCGCGTCGCGAGGACCGGGGTGGTCGAGAAGCCATGCTGTCCTCCAAGTGGCCGGCATTCTAACAGGCGGGACCCTCCCATTTTTACAGAGTTTCGTATGTGTAATGACAGGTACGTCACGAGCGGGATCGGGCTGTCCGCTACGTTTCGAGCGAAAAAGGCCGGCAAATGCGATGCGTTGGCCCGCCGGATCAATTCCTCTTCGGGTATCGAAATTGCCTCGGCCGGTCGCAACCCTTGAAGAAGAGTCCCCTGAGCGGCGCGTAGCGCGCTCTACGCCTCGACGCCTCGAAACGAACGGACGACTGATCAATCGAACGACATGCCTGTCGACGTTCAATGTCCCGGGGCCTGCGCCCGTGCCGATCCCCGCACAGTTCATGACACTAAAGATCGGATGCGCCACCGTCGACGCCGGAGCAGTTCTGCCCAACATCAACGATGGATTCGTCGGCGCCACGCCCGACCTTGGCGCGTTCGAGCTCGGTCAGCCACTGCCGACCTACGGTCCACGACCGGCGACGCTCCCGATCGCCCCGACCGGTCTCAGAATCGTGCGGTGACGGCCACGGAGCGACACGGATCGCAACCGCCACGGAAAACACGCATTCACACCGGTCAAAACAGCCACGGCAAAACACGGATCACACGGATCAATAAGCCACGGAAAAACACGGATAAACACGGATCACATTTATCGACTTATTCCGTGTTCATCTCGTGCGGTGACGGCCACGGAGCGACACGGATCGCAACCGCCACGGAAAACACGCATTCACACCGGTCAAAACAGCCACGGAAAAACACGGCTTACACGGATCAATAGGCCACGGAAGAACACGGATAAACACGCACGGATCACATTTATCGACTTATTCCCTGTTCATCTTGTGGTCTTCCGTGGCTAAGCAGCCCGGTCGGCGACGCCCCCGATCGCCCCGACCGGTCTCAGAATCGTGCGGTGACGGCCACGGAGCGACACGGATCGCAACCGCCACGGACAACACGCATTCATACCGGCCAAAACAGCCACGGCAAAACACGGATCACACGGATCACACGGATCAATAAGCCACGGATAAACGCGGATAAACACGGATGGCATTTATCGACTTATCCGTGTTCATCTGTGTTCTTCCGCGGCTAAGCAGTCCGTGTTGTTCCGTGTTGTTCCGTGTTGTTCGTGTTCTTCCGTGGCTGACCGTGGTCTTCCGTGTTCTTCCGTGGCTAAGCAGCTCGTGTTCTTCCGTGGCCATCCATATGCGAGTATCGTATGGTAGGCCCACGGCCGCCGGAGTGGCCAAGAGGAGGGATCATGATTGCTCGCGTGGCACTCGGCGCCGCGTTATTGCTCGCGACCGCGGACTATTCTGGGACGTCCGCACAGTCGCGCAACGCATCCGACGCTCTGCTTGGCCGATGGGATCTCGTCGTCGAGCGGGGCACACAGACGTCGCCATCGTGGCTCGAGGTCGAACGTTCCGGCAACGCCACGCTGGTCGGACAATTCGTCGGGTCGGGCGGCAGCGCGCGGCCGATCGCGAAGATCGAATTCACCGACGGCACGTTCCGTTTCGCGATCCCGCCACAGTGGGAGAGCAATCCGAAAGACATCACGTTCGAGGGAAAACTCGACGGCGAACGGATCACCGGGTCGATGACGATGGGGGACGGCCAGAAGGTGACGTGGTCCGGCACGCGGGCCCCCTCGCTGCGGCGGACTGGACAGCCTGCCTGGGGCGAACCGATCACCCTGTTCAACGGCAAATCACTCGACGGGTGGCAGCCGGTCGGACGTCGCGACAACAAGTGGAGCGCGGTGGGCGGCATTCTTCAGAACGCCGACAGCGGCGCCAACCTCGTCACGGTTCAGAAGTTTGACGACTTCAAACTGCACATGGAGTTCCGCGTGCCCAAGGGCTCGAACAGCGGCGTCTACCTGCGCGGCCGCTACGAGCTGCAGGTCGACGACGCCGCCGGTCTCGAGCCGTCGTCACATCATCTGGGCGGTGTCTATGGCTTTATTGCGCCGAGCGAGAATGTCGCCCGCGCGGCCGGCGAGTGGCAATCCATGGACGTCACGCTCGTCGGCCGGATGATCACCTACCAGTTGAACGGCACCAGCATCATCTGCAATCGCGAAATTCCCGGGATCACCGGCGGTGCGATCGATAGTGTCGAAGCAGATCCGGGGCCGCTCCTATTGCAGGGCGATCACGGCCCGGTGGATTACCGCAACATCGTGATCACGCCGGCGAAACGCGCGCGATAGACGTATACCATCGTGACTCGCCTTCTGGCGATCTCGATTGTGCTCGGCGTTGCCTCCGCCTGCCACCGCGGACCATCAACTCCGAATGTCGCCAGTGCGACGATCGACGCGCTCTTCGCCGAGTGGAGCACTCGCGATTCACCCGGATGCGGCGTTGGTGTGATGCGAGACGGGGCTACGGTCTTCGAGCGCGGCTACGGCATGGCCAACCTCGACCTCAAGATCCCGATCTCGCCGTCGACGGTCTTCGATCCGGCCTCGATCGCAAAGCCGTTCACTGCCCTCAGCATCATGCTCCTGGCCGAGCAGGGGAAACTGTCGCTGGACGACGAGGTATGGAAATACCTGCCGGAGTGGGTGAACCGGAAGGATCGCGTCACCATTCGCAATCTTTTGGCGCATACCGCTGGACTACGCGATGTGTTCCTCCTAATCGAACTCGCGCCGCCAGCCGCGCGGGATGTCGACATCAATGAACACATTCTGCGAATCCTCGCCAGGCAGCGGGGCCTCAATTTCGCCCCATCGACGGAGTTCAGCTACAACAACGGCGGCTATAACCTGCTCGCCAGTATCGTCGCGCGGGTAAGCGGACAATCGTTCCGTGACTTCGTGACCGCGAACATCTTTCGCCCTCTCGGCATGACACGTTCCTGGCTTCGCGGCGGATCGGTCGCGATCTCGCGTGATCATGCACTCGGATATCACGGCGGCGAACAGGCGTTTCATCTCGCCCGCGACAGTGGCGTCGATACGTCGGCGATTGTCGGCAACTCGGGACTGTTCACGACCGTTGCGGATCTGCTGCGGTTCGCGCAGAACTTCGGCGACGCACGGGTTGGACGTCGCGACCATCTCGTGGCGATGCAGACGCCCGTGTCACTCGGCGATAACGGGACGAGTCCGTACGGCCTCGGGTTGGAGGTGGGCGACGACCACGGTCTCAAGACGGTGGGCCATGGCGGCGGCGATCGCGGTATCGCGGCGTACCTCATTCGCTACCCGGCCCACGACCTGAACGTCGCGGTGCTGTGCAACGTCGACAACCTGAATGCGCGAGTTGGAACGCTCGCGCGTCAGGTCGCGGCCGTGTATTTGCCGCCGCGTTCAGAGCCGCCGGCCCATGATGTTGGTCCTGTCACGAATCGACCAGCGCTGACGGCCGCTGAGCTCACCAGTAAAGCCGGCCTCTATCGAGATGTGGCGACCGACACCTACGGCCGCGTGTACGTGAGGGACGGAAAGCTGTGGGCATCGATGGATGCAGGCGACGGCCCCGCCGACAGTTTCGAGTTGCGGCCGATCGACTCGAGCCGGTTCTCCATCCCGGGTGTGTCGGTAGTCGCCGAGTTCGTGCCACCCACTGACGAACGTCCACGTCAGATCCGCGTCACCGGCGCCGGACCGAAGCCGCTGGTGTCGGAACAGGTCATCGAAGGCTTCGCGCCGACGTCGGCGCAATTGCGAGAGTATGCCGGTTCCTACACGAGTGCGGATCTCGACGTGACGTATAACATCGTCGCGCGCGCCTCGGAACTCGTGATCCAGATCCCCGGGCGCGACGAGATCCGCTTGCAGCCGGTATTCCCGAATGCGTTTTACGGATCGCTGGTCGATCTGATCAAGTTTTCAGGTGTTGCTGGACGCCCGGCGACCGGCTTCACCGTCAACCGGAGCAGCATTCGCAGTCTGAGATTCGAGCGCGCTCGGTAAGCCGCCCAGGGCATCGAACCGGTCGACGAACGGTCCGCGCCGACAAATACACCGCACCTATTGACATCCCAAAGGTCGCCGGGATATACCTTTGGCGTGACCAAAGGAACAGCATCAAAGACTGACGTCTTGCAGGGCACCCTCGATCTCATGATCCTGCAGACGCTCGACACCCTGGGACCGTTGCACGGCTACGGGATCGCGCGGCGGATAGAACAGATCAGCGACGCGGTCCTGAAACTTAACGAAGGCACCGTCTACGCGTCGCTGATGCGACTGCAGCACCGCCGGTGGATCTCGGCGAGCTGGGGTCTCTCGGACAACAACCGGAAGGCCAAGTTCTACGCCATCACCCGAACCGGCCGGCGGCAGCTGACGACAGAGACGGAAAACTGGGATCGCATCGCCGGGGTGATCGCTCGCCTCCGATCCGCGGAGCGGTCCTGAGATGTGGGACGCGATCGTGCGCGCGCTTTCACGCGCGCGTTTCATCCTGAGCCGCGGACGGCTCTCCGACGAAGCGTCGGAGGAATTGCGTGAGCATCTCGAACTGCTCACCGATCGCTACATCGCCGCGGGCATGTCTGCCTGCGACGCCCGTTCGGCGGCGCGCCGACAGCTTGGCAATGTGTCGCTCGTGCACGAGGACATCTACCAGATGAACAGCATCCATTGGCTCGACGTACTGATGTTGGACGCGCGGTACGCATTCCGCGTGTTCGCGAAGAATCCGGGTTTTGCCGCAGTGATTGCGTTGACGCTCGCGCTCGGAATCGGAGCGAACACCGCGATGCTGAGCGTCGCGTATTCGGTTCTGCTCAAGCCGCTGCCATATGCCGCGCCCGACGAGATTTACAGCGCCGAAGTCGTGATCCCTGAGCGCCGCGCGCAGATCCCGAGTCTGCCCGCCACCGTTCAGACCTATCTCCAGTGGCGCAAGTCGCCGACGGTCTTTTCCGCAATGGCCGCGCTGACGCCGTGGGAAGCCAGCATCACCGGCGATGGCGACCCGGAGCGGCTCGGAGGCGCGTACGTTTCCGCGAACTTCTTTTCGTTCCTTGGCGTGCCGTTGGAACGCGGCCGCGCGTTCACTTCCGACGAAGAGCAGCCCGGCAAGGACCAGGTCGTCGTCATCAGCGATGCCCTCTGGCGCCAGCGATACGGCGCCGACCCGGCGGTCGTCGGGCGATCGATCGTCATCAACGGGACGAACCATCTCGTCGTCGGCGTCGCTCCTCCCTCGCTGCTGGCGCCGACGCGAACACAGCTCCACGCGCTCCTGCCGTTCGCGCCGCGGATTGATGTGTGGAAGCCGATCGCGCCGACGCCGAGGACGCTGAATAGCGAAAGCTGGGATTACGGCGTCTTCGTGCGTTTGCCCGCCGCGACCGCTCTCGATCAGGGGCGTCAGCAACTCGCGGCGATTCTCACCGAGATGGCGCGCGTCCAGGTGCCCGGGTTGAAGAGCAACATTGCCATCAACCTGATCCCGATCCGCGAGGTGTACGCAGGAAAAACGCGACTCGGGCTTCTGCTGATTCTCGCCGCGTCCGCGCTCCTGCTTCTCACCGCGTGCGTGAGCATCGCGAATGTATTTCTCGCACGCGTGGTGAGCAGGGGGAATGAATTCGCGACGCGGATCGCGCTCGGCGCGGGACGCGGCCGCATCGTGTCGCAAGCGCTCACTGAAAGCGTTCTGCTGGCGATCTTCGGTGGAACGATCGGTGCCGTCGTCGCAAAGTGGGCCACCACGGCAATCGCGCTCTACGGTCCTTCTGATGTGAGGGTACTCGCCGACACGACAATCAACATGCCGCTTCTGCTGTTCTCGATCGCGGTGAGTGGCGCAACAGGGATTCTTTGCGGAATCGTCCCTGCGTGGCATGCGCATCGGAGACAGCCAGCCACCGGACTCAAGGAAGCCGGGCGAACCGTGAGTAGCGGTGAAGCCGGACGGATCCGATCGATTCTGGTCGGAGTCGAAATCGCGCTCGCCACGGTATTGCTGGCGTCCGCCGGACTCCTGCTTCATAGCTTCGTTCGGGTGATGAATAGCGATCGAGGATATGACGTCGAACGTGTTCTGACGGCCGACCTGTCGCTCTTCGGCACCCGGTACGAACGAGGCGAAGCGAGAGCAACCTTTTACACTACGCTGCTCGACAATGTCCGCTCGCAGCCGGGCGTCCTCGCGGCCGGAGCGATCAGCAATCTGCCTGCGCTGTCGGCATCCGAGGGCGCAAGCCGCGCCATTTTCTACGCGACCGACACAGACTTCCAACGCCTGATCCTGGCGCGTCCGGTGGCGATGATCCGGGGTGTGACCGAGGGGTACTTTGCGGCGAGCGGGAATGTCCTGCGGGCGGGCCGTCTGCTGAAGGCTGAGGAGCCCGTTCCAACCGCATTGATCAGTGAATCTCTGGCGCGCAGATTCTGGCCGGACAAACCGCTCACTGCCGTCGTCGGTCAGCAGCTCCGCCAGAATGCGGATATACGAGGGCCGCTGCTTACCATAGCGGGCGTGGTGGCCGACGCGTATCCCGGGGGACTGGATCGCCAGCCGCCGCCGACGATCTATCGTCCGTACACGCAGTGGGCCAGCGGCCCCATGACAATCGTGGTGCGAACCGCGCAGGAGCCGGCGGCGCTCGCAAGTGCGCTTCGTGCCGAGGTGTGGAAACTGGATCCGAATCTTCCGATTGCGGCGGTTCGGACGATGAGGGAGATCGTGTCGTTGACGGTCGCCGAGCGGCGCTTTCAGATGATGCTGACGCTCTTGTTCGCAGCGGTTGCCCTGCTCCTCGGCGGACTCGGCGTCTACGGCGTCGTCAGTTACTCGATTGCGCATCGCACGCGCGATATCGGACTTCGAATGGCTCTCGGGGCGTTGAAAGCTGACGTGATGAGGTGGGTGTTTGCTGCCGGCATGCGGCCTGTCTTCATCGGCCTCGCCATAGGCCTGGTCTCGGCGATTGCGATCGCGAGCACACTTCGCCGTGTGCTGTTCGAAGTGACGCCGGCTGACCCGATCTCGCTGGGGGTCGTTGTCCTGGTCCTGTTGGCGACGTCCGCCCTGGCGTGTTATCTCCCCGCGCGGCGTGCGGCGGCAATGGATCCCATCGTCGCGTTGCGCCACGAATAGTGTCCGAATTCGGGACGACGCGTCCCGCGTTCGGCGGCGGAAAAGACCGGCAGAGCGCGGGAATACGCGCCAAATCCGCAAAAGAATTCTGGCATGGCAGTTGAGAGTGGCGGCATCATGGGCGAACTCATTCAGGATCTGCGTCTGGCAATCCGTACCTTCTGGAGGACGCCTGTTTTTACCGCCGTCGCCATCCTGACGTTGACGCTCGCCATCGGCGCCAACACGGCCATCTTCAGCATTCTGAATGCGCTCGTCCTGCGCGACCTGCCGGTGCGCGAACCGTCTTCGCTGGTCTCCATCGTGCGGGTCACGCCATCGACAGCAGATGGGGCCTTCTCGCTCCCGATGTTCCGAGCGCTCGCGGAACGCCAACAGACGCTGTCAGCACTTGTTGGTTGGACCTCGTACAGCATCATCAATGTCGAAATCGACGATGTCCGAACCCGCGGAAATGTTTCTGCGGTCACCGGAAACTACTTTGGCGAGCTCGGTATTCGACCCGTCGTTGGGCGATTGCTCACGGAGGCAGACGTCAGGATCGACCGGGAGCCGTCGGCTCCGATCGCGGTCATCGGTCATGCGTTCTGGCAGCGGCACTTCAACGGCGATCCGGCAGCTGTCGGTCGCACCGTTCGCGTCGAGGGCACGCCGTTCACGATCGTTGGCGTCGCACCCGCGGGGTTCAAAGGGCTGGGATTGACGCTTGAAGTCGACGTCACCGTGCCGCTGACGTTCGTACCGATCGTGCGCGATGTCTCGACTGGAGCATTCGTGAACGGCACCGTCAATCCGATTAGCCTGACAGGCCGGCTGCGTCCCGGTGCGACGCTCGATCAGGCGCGCGCGGAACTGACGACGTTATGGCCGTCCGTTCTGGCGACGGTGATACCTGCGGACTATGTCGGCGCGCAGCGGCAGCGTTTTCTCGAAACCGGCGTCCAGGTTCGCGAGGGTGGAACGGGGATCGAGCCCGGCTTGCGCAAGCGGTTCACGCAGCCGCTCGTGATTGTGATGGCGATTGCGCTGTTCGTCGTCCTGATCGCGTGCGTCAATATCGCCAGCCTGATGATGTCGCGTGCGTCGGCGCGAATGCACGAAATGGGCGTCCGGCTCGCACTTGGCGCTGGCCGCTGGCGGCTGATGCGCCACGTGCTTGTTGAAGGTGTGGTGCTGTCGCTCGCCGGCGCCCTCCTCGGCGTGTTCGTGGCGATGTGGGCCAGCGACTCGCTGGTTGCCGTAATCCTGGCGACGTTCATCGTCCCCCCGTCATTCGATGCCCATCCGGACGTCCGGGTAATCGCTTTTACGATCTCGCTGGCAACACTGGTCGGCCTGCTCTTTTCCGTCGCGCCGGCCTGGCGGCTCGGTCGCGCGCCCGCGTTTGCTGTCCTGCAACACAGCGCTCGCACGACGACACGCAGCGGCCGAACTGGCCGGACGCTGGTCGCGGTGCAAGTCGGGCTGTCGCTGATTCTGCTGATTAACGCGGGCCTTCTCGTGCGGAGTCTGCAGGAGATCCGCGCCGTCGATTCCGGCATGAGGACCGAAGACGTCTTCGTCGTGTATCCCAACCCCCGGCCCGGCGGGTACCAGGGCGTCGATCACGACAGCTACTACCCCATCGTGCTCCAGCGGCTCGTCTCGATCGCCGGAGTGCGCGATGTCGGCATCTCGCTCTCGAAGCCGGG
>Ga0111538_10014291_pt1 | contig 10470 bp, 7 predicted proteins | sample SoiMethybrSBSTD1_FD_79669 | JGI IMG/M metagenome (GOLD analysis project Ga0111538, IMG submission 79669) | Bulk soil microbial communities from a Populus tree surrounding site in Tennessee, USA - Soil MetaG P. TD hybrid SBSTD1 (version 2)... | ecosystem: Environmental > Terrestrial > Soil > Tree... | reverse complement strand
CCACTCGACATGAATCGGCCGGTCGGCTCGCCCGGATTCTTTGCGGGCAATGCCAAGTTCATCACCAAGAAGCTGTGGGGGCTCGCCAACGAGCCTCCTTTCTTTCATCACGGCATGTTCCCCACGATTCGCGAGGCCATTTTGGCTCACGCGGGTGAGGCCCATGCATCCGCGCAGGCCTTCCGCGGCTTGTCTGCCTACGAGCAGGGAGCGATCATCGAATTTTTGAAGACGCTCCAGATTCTGCCGGCGGGAGCGCGGTCTCTCGTCATCGACGAAAACGGTCACTCGAAGCGGTGGCCGCCGAGACATTGACGAACGGATGAAGGGCGGTACCGTCGCGCGAGCCGGCGTGCTCGCGCGCGGCACCGCCTACATCTGCGGCACGGCGTCACACCCTCTTGCGCGCCTCTTGGATGGCCCAATAGACGGCTTCCGGAGTGGCCGGCGATGCAAGCGCAATCGGCCGGCCGCGTTCGCCGAAACTAGCGACGGCGTCGCGGAGCGCCTCGCGGACGCTGATGGCGAGCATGAGCGGTGGCTCGCCGGTCGCTTTGCTACCGAAGATCACTCCGGGCTCGGCGGCCCGCGCCAGCGTGCGCACCCGAAAATCGGGGGGACATTCGCCGATACCGGGCAGCTTGTACGTCGAGGCACCTCGCGATAGCAGTGCGCCATCGGCGCCAAGGCGCAGGTCTTCGCAGGTGAGCATCCCCAATCCTTGAACGAACCCCCCTTCGATCTGACCGAGATCGATCTGCGGTGCGAGCGATTCACCGACGTCGTGAAGAATATCGACACGGTGCAGGGAATACTGGCCGGTGTAGCTGTCGACCTCGACTTCCGACACGCAGGCGCCGTAGGCGAAGTAGTGGAAGGGCTCGCCCTGCCCCTTTTGAGGGTCGAAGAAGATGTTCGGCGTCCGATAGTGTCCGGTGGCAAAGAGCGGCACGCGGGCGCGGTACGCGCTCTCGGTGATTTCGGTCAAGGGAACGGCAGAACCGTGCTCGCCGTGCACCATTCCCCCTTCGTACCGCAGCGATTCGACGGGGCATCCAAGGACCGACGCCGCGATGGGCCCGAGAAGCTCGCGCAGCTTCAGGCAAGCGTGGCTCACCGCGGCGCCGTTCAGGTCGGCGCCGCTCGATGCTGCCGTGGCTGAGGTGTTCGGCACCTTGTCGGTCCGCGTGGGCATGATGCGAACCTGCTCGAGCGGGACTCCGAGCTCGCGTGCGGCGATGCTCCGTATTTTCGTATGCAGACCCTGCCCCATCTCCGTCCCGCCGTGGTTCACTTGCACGCTGCCGTCGCGATAGAGGAGAACCAGTGCCCCCGCCTGATTGAACAACGTCGTGGTGAAGGAGATGCCGAACTTCACCGGGGTAAGCGCGAGACCGCGCTTTTGGTGCGACCTTGCCGCGTTGTCGGCATCGATGGCGGCGCGCCGCTGGTCGTAGTCGCTTTCTCTGCGCAGCTCGTCGACGATACGCGTGATGCGCTCCGCCCCGTGCACCTCTTGGCCGTAGTGCGTGCGATCGCCGGGGCGATAGAAATTTCGCGCGCGCACTTCGAGCGGATCGACGAGCAGCGTGCGGGCGATCCGATCGACGATGTCCTCCACGATGACCATCGCTTGCGGAGCGCCGAAGCCGCGCATGGCCGTGTTCGACGGGGTGTTGGTGCGCACCACGCGTCCGGTGACGCGCAAATGTTCGACGGCGTAGCAATTATCGATGTGGAACAGCGCGCGCCACATGATGGCCTCGCTCAAATCGAGGCTAAAGCCGCCGTCGCTGAAGAGAGCCACGTCGAGCGCGAGTACTCTCCCCTGGGCGTCGAAACCGACCCGAAATCGTCCGAGAAACGGATGTCGCTTGCCGGTGATGGTCATGTCGCGCCGGCGATCGAGGCGCACGCTCACGGGCCTACCGGTTTTACGCGCGCCCAACGCGGCGATGCAGGCGAAGGCCGAACCTTGCACCTCCTTGCCGCCGAAGGCTCCCCCCATGCGCAAGGACTGGCATACGACGCGATGGGTTTGACATCCGAGCACACGCGCCACGATGGTCTGCGTCTCGGTAGGGTGCTGTGTCGACGAATGCACGAACATCTCGCCCGACTCGTCGTCGTAAGCGTAGGCAGCCTGCGTCTCGAGGTAAAAGTGCTCCTGACCTCCGACGAAGAGCTCACCGTCGATGCGATGGAGCGCGCTCGCCAGCGCCGCGTCCGCATTGCCTCGCGCGATGCGCACGGGCTCGGTGAGAAATTGCTCCGCTGCGAGCGCGGCTTCCAGCGTCGTGACCGCCGGCAAGGGCTCTGCGTCGACTTCGATCAGCGCCGCCGCGCGCCGCGCGACGTCTTCCGTCTCTGCGACGACCCAGGCCACGGGCTGCCCTCGGTACATGATCTCTTCGGGAAAGAGCGGCTCGTCGCGACGGACGGGGCCGGTATCGTTGACGCCGGGCACGTCACGCGCCGTGAGCACCGCGTGAACGCCCGGAAAGGCGAGCGAGCGGCTCGTTTCGATGTGACGGATGCGCGCATGGGCATGCACCGATTGCACCGGCCACGCGTGGAGCGTTCGTGCATCGCGCAGGGCTAGGTCGTGCGTGTACAGCGCCTCCCCCGACACGTGCAGCGCGGCGCTCTCGTGGACGTCGTGTTTCATGGCGCAGCGCACTCCCACGTGAAGCGCTCGAACAAGCTGACGACCATGGCCTGGCGATACGCGGCGCTGGCGCGCACGTCGGAAAGTGGCGTGAAGGAACGGTCGAGCAGCGAGCGCGCGCGATCGACCAAGCGACGATCGAACGGCGCGCCGATCAACGCTTGCTCCGCGTCGACGGCTCGCAGCGGCGTCGGCGCGACGCCCCCGTAGGCCAATCGCGCGCGAGTGATGGCGCCGTCTTCGACGTCGACCGCGAAGGCCGCGGCCACCGCCGAGATATCGTCGAGGACACGTTTCGACACCTTGAAAAATCGCGCGTGCTGCGGTTTTTGGAGGGGAACGCGCACCGCGACGATCAGCTCGTCGGGCTCCAGCACCGTTTGCCGGTAGCCGGCAAAAAATCGCTGCATCGCGACCCGGCGACGTCCGCGTACGCTCGCGAGCTCGACCTCGGCGTCGAGCGCCAGCAGGGCCGGCGCAAGGTCGCCGATCGGCGACGCCGTTGCGAGATTGCCCGCCAGAGTTGCCCGCGCGCGAATGAGAGGCGACGCGAAAAGCGGCATCACCGCGGCAAGCAGCGGAATGCGCGGGCCGATCCGTTCCTCGATGTCGCTCAGCGTGAGGCCGGCACCGAGCACGAGCATGTCCGCTTCTTCGGCGATCGTTCGAAGCTCGACGACCGCTTCCAGCGAGAGAAATCGCTGGTGCCGCGTGCCTTCTTGGTTCAGCTGAGCAACGACGTCGGTGCCCCCCGCCACGACGCATGCTTCGGGGTCGCGAGCGCGCAAAAAAAGCGCGTCTCCGAGGCGGTCTGGACGGTCGAATGCAAGGTCGCGCGAGACGTAGTGGAGGGCGGACAATGTCGACGCGGGCTGCAGCAGACGTCGGGCGAACCGATCGTCGTCGCCGAGCACGGGCAGCGCGCGCGCCGCCTCGCGAATCGGACGGTATCCCGTGCAGCGACAAAGATTGCCGGACAACGCCTCGGCGGCGTCCTTGCGCGGCGCGCGGTGGGCGTTGGCGAAAAGCGCCATCACGAAGCCGGGCGTGCAATAGCCGCATTGCGAGCCTGAAGCTTCGGCGAGCGCGCGCTGGACGGGATGAAGCGCTGCACTCCTGCCGATCCCTTCCACCGTCAAGATCTCGGCGTCGGCGACGGCGGCGAGCAAGACGAGGCACGCGTTGACGGCCTCGAAGCGGGCACGCCCTTCGGCGTCGCGATCGACGACCACCACCGCGCATGCGCCGCATTCCCCTTCCGCGCAGCCTTCCTTGGCACCCGTGAGCCCCCGCGCGCGAAGGTAGCCGAGCAACGTCGTGTGCGGATCGACGTCGGACACCGTTTCCGTACGCCCGTTGAGCAAGAAGCTGAATCCGGCGGCGTCGGCGCGGGAAGGCGCGGTCATGACCTTGTCTCGACGTGCTCCGCCGTCTCGAGCGCAGTGCCTCTGGTGATGCGCATGTGGGCGGCGCTTCGGCCGTGGCGCAGCGAGACCAGCTCGGCGGCAATGGCCACGGCGATTTCTTCGGGACCGAGCGCGCCGAGATCGAGCCCCACCGGCGCAAACACGCGATCGAGCGAAAGCACGCCGTGGCGCGCTTCGATGCGCGCCATCACGCGCAAAACCTTGCGACGGCTGCCGATCATCCCGATATAGCGATGGGGACCAGCTAGCGCCAGGGCGAGCGCCTCCTCATCGAGACGATGGTCGTGGGTCATCACCAACATCCAATCGGTCGCTCGTGGCTCGAGCCCGCGCAGCGCATCGTCGTAAGGCAGAAGGACGCGCGTGCAGTCCGGAAAACGCTCGTCGCTGTTCAAGTCTTCCCGCTCGTCGACGATGACAACACGAAATCCAATACGTTGCGCAACGCGCGCCGTCGCGCACGCGACGTGACCAGCGCCGAACACGATGAGCCGCGCCGATCCGTCGAGCGGCTCGATGAACACTTCCATCCGGCCACCGCAGCACATGCCGAGATCACGACCGAGATCCCACGAAACTGTGCGGGGCGTGTTGTCCTTCGTCGCCTGCTCGAGCGCTTCCAGCACCATCTGTTCGATGCGGCCGCCCCCCACGGTGCCGAGGGTCCGGCCGTCATCGTAGCGAAGGAGTCGCGCCCCGGGTTCTTGAGGGGTCGAACCGGCGGTCCGCACGACAGTGGCAAGTGCGCCCCTCTCGCCGCGCGCCAAGAGCTCGCCTACTGCTTGCACGATTTGTTGCATGCCGGGGCGCACGGCGTCTATTTCCATGTGGTCAACGCGACGCCGGCCACGGCGAAAGCGGCGCCGAGCAGGCGCGGTGCGGTCAACGACGTTTCTTCCACCCACGCGTCCCAGATCATACCCGCGACCATCTGCGCGCCGATCAAAGCGACGAACGTGGCCAGAGCTCCGATCTTCTGTACGGCCCACGGCATGCCGACCACCAGCGAGAATCCGAAGCAGCCAGGCAGAAACCACCACCAGCGAAGCAGGCTTCCGTCGATCTGAAAGCGATAAAGACCGCTCCCAGTTCCGCGAAAAACGCACCAGACCGCAAACAAAACGGCCAGCGCCCACCCTACCGTCATGTTGAGAACGGCGGCCGACGCAAGTCCCGACGCCCTCGCCACACGGCCATTCAGAGTGACTTGCGCGACCGCCAACATTCCGAGGACCAACGGCACGATAAGCGCGCTCGACATTGCACCACTCTAAACGATCGCGCGCGAGCTCGGTGCAACGTGGGAACCGCGAGCGCCGAATTCTCCTAGGATGTAGGTGCGGACCGCGCGTGGTCTTGAACCTGCGTTTGGCAGGCAGCGAGCATGGGGCGCAAACTAGACGATCTTGAGCCCCGTTTTCACCCAGCAGGGCCGAGCAGCACCAGCATCGTTTCCCAAACGCTCGCGCGCTGCACCGGGGGATCCGCGCTGCGCAGGTCGAAAATTCGCGCCGCGCGCCCTGAGAAGGGCTTGACGCGCTCTTGGTTCGGCTTCGTCGCGCGCAAGAACGACTTACGCGCCGATCGTTCAGCGGCGGGAGCAACGGGCTCGGGCGCGGCAGAGATACGATCGGCGTTCGCGAGCTCGTTCGCGGCACGCGCGATGAGCACACCTCTTTGAAAACGACCTTCGGCTTTGGCTTGCCGAGCGGCTCGAAGCAGCCAGCGCGCCGCCTGTTCGATATCGCCCTCTGCTTCGAGCGCCTGCGCGGTCACGAGTGCCAGCGCGAGAACATCCGAATCGGTGAGCAGCGGGCACGGCGTGCGCGAAGCAAACTCGAATCGGTTCTTTGGTTTGCGAGCTACCATCCATCCCCTCGGGTTCGTCGTTTCCGTCACGATCGCCCCTCGCTGGTTTGCGAGCGACGGCAGGAATCCAAAGAGCAAGAAGGCTGCCAAACGGCCTTGCGTCCGAATTCCGAGCGCGACGGAGTCATGGCAGACAAGTGACCGGAATCGCGAGACCGAGGGACAAGCGCTGAAGCCGGTGGTGGCAAGCGCAGTGACCGTGGGGCTCTGTCACCGTGTGTGCGCACCTCTCAGATTCGGAAGCCAAGGGATCTAAGCGATCGCGCCCTCCCAGCATCCTGGGGAGGGAAATGCGGGAGGGCGCGACCGTTTAAGTCGATGGTAGAGAGACGAAGCCTTGCTACTTCTTCTTCGGTCCGGCGTTCTTGACCGGGACCTTCTCGTCCTTCTTTTCAGGCTTCTTCTCTTCTTGCTTGTTGTCGCTTCGGTCGGCGCGAGAAGGTCCATCCTCGACCTTCCGCTGATTGCCGAGCCCGAGAACGTCGTTCTGCCCAAGAGGGCCGCCGTGCTAAGCAGCAGCGTGATCGGGAGGACCGCCCTTGTCGTCCTTGTTGTCGCGACCGCGGCCAGGCGATGGCTCGGAAGCCAGGTGCTCACGCGGCGCGGGGCGCGTACGCGCCGTCGCCGCACCGCGGTAATTCACGTACGCTTGATGATCGCGGCTCGCAATGGACGACGGTACGGTGCTCTTGTCCGTTCGAGACCATCCTTCATCGTACGATTGGGCGCGCCACCAGGTACCATCGGCGTTGACCCAATAGAAGCCGCTGACGTAATAGACAGCGTGATCGTGACTCTGCACGACCCACACATCCGACTCGATTTCGACGAGCGTGGGCGGCGACGTGAAGGTCACCGGTGCATTGGCGTCACCGATCGCTCCCGCTTGGGCGTGGGCAACGCACCCCGTCGCGAATGCGGTCGATGAAACCAACGCGAGAGTCCAAAGCAATTGTCGACTATTCATGCCTGCCTCCTCGTGCGCCACAGAAGAGCGGAACGCGCCACGCCGAGAAAAAGAGACCGATGCGCCCGCCCCTGGTTGGCTATTAGCGACCTCTCCCCATCGGCACGGCTCATTTTTTCTCAAAATATGTAGCGAAATGGGAGACAGCTCCGCGGGCGCTACTTGTCGGTATCTTGGCGAATCGCCTCGACATGAGGGCTCGCCTCGCGCGCGTCTCGTAATCGGGACCGTGCGCGCTTTCCCGAAGTCACGCTTGCGCACATGAACGGCGTTCGATAATCCGAGATGATGATCCGGCGAACGTCGTCTCTCGTGCCTTTAGCAGTTTGGCTTGCGTCATGCGCGCCCGCTGCGAAGCAGCCGACCGCAGCCGCGCCGCCTGCGGTCGCCGAGACTCCTCCGGTTCCCGCTCCTCCGCGCGCCAAACCCAAATTCGGCACCTTCGGCGTCGATCTGGACGGGCGCGACGCGACGGTTCGCCCCGGCGACGATTTCTACCGACACGCCGGCGGCCGCTGGCTCAAAGAGAGCAAGATCCCCGCCGATCGCGTCCGCTGGGGAACGTTCGAGGTGCTCGCCGAGGAGGCGGAGGCCAACGTTCGCGCGCTCATCGAGGAGCTGGCCAACACCAAGCCTTCCCCCGGGACCAACGCCCAAAAGGCGGCCGAGTTCTACGCGACGTATGTCGATACGGCGGCCATCGATCAGAAGGGATTCGCACCTGCCAAAGCGGCGCTCGACGCGATCGCGGCAGCGAAGACGCTCGACGACATCGCGAAGTTGATGGCTCGCCCCGACCTCCCCAGCAAGGGGCCGATCGCGTCCGGGGTATCTTTGGATCAGAAAGATCCCGATCATTACGTCGTGATCGTTCTGCAAAGCGGGCTCGGTCTGCCCGAACGCGAGTTTTATCTGAAGAAAGAGCAGCAGTTCCAAGAGATCCGAACCAAGTACCAGGCGCACATCGCCAAGGTGCTGGCGATGGCGGGCGAGAAACGAGCGGCCGAAAACGCGAAAGCCATTCTCGATCTCGAGACCCGCATCGCCGAGCGCCATTGGCCCATCGCCGAGCGCCGCCAACGCGACAAGACGTACAACCCGCGCACGCTGGCCGAGCTTCGCAAAGAAGCGCCGGCATTCCCCTGGAAAACCTACTTCGAAGGCTTGGGCTACGCCGGGGAGTCGAAGTTCATCGTCCGGGAGAACACCGCCGTATCCAAGTTGGCCGAATTGTTCGGCGCGATCCCGGTGGCGACGTGGAAGGCTTACCTCACGTATCACTTCCTCCGCTCATCGGCCGACGTCCTCCCCTCGGCGCTCGACCAAGAGGTTTTCGATTTCGTCGAACGCATTTTGCGTGGGCAACCCGAGCAGCGCGTGCGGTGGAAACGAGCCGTCGCGGCCATCAACGAAGCGCTCGGCGAGGCGGTGGGAGAACTGTACGTCGCGCGGTTCTTTCAGCCGCGGGCCAAGACGGCGATGGACGCACTGGTCGACAACGTACGAAAAGCCTATGCGGCACGCATCCAGGGTCTCGATTGGATGACGGCGGAGACGAAGAAAGCGGCGCTCGAGAAGCTCGCCGCGTTCCGGCCGAAAATCGGCTACCCGCCCAAGTGGAAGGACTACTCGAAGCTCGACGTCGTTGCCGGCGATGCGTTCGGCAACGCGCAGCGCGCCGCCGTCTGGGAGCACGAATACACGCGTGCCAAGCTCGGAAAACCGACGGACCGCGACGAATGGCACATGCCGCCGCAAGAGGTGAACGCCTATTACAACGCTACCTTCAACGAGATCGTCTTTCCCGCCGCCATTTTGCAGCCCCCCTTTTTCGATCCCGATGCGGACCCCGCCGTCAACTACGGCGCCATCGGGGGTGTCATCGGGCACGAGATGGGTCACGGCTTCGACGACCAAGGCTCCAAGTCCGACGCCAAGGGCGTCCTCCGCAATTGGTGGAGCCCGAGCGATCTCGAAGCGTTCAAGAACCGCACCGAAGCGCTGGCCGATCAATACGGCGCCTTCGAGCCGCTCCCGGGTCTCAAGGTCAACGGCAAATTGACGCTCGGCGAGAACATTGGCGACATCGGCGGGCTCACGGTGGCTTGTGAGGCGTATCGCCTTTCGCTCCAGGGCGCCGAGGCGCCGGTGATCGACTCGTTTTCGGGCCCGCAGCGGCTTTTCCTCGGCTGGGCGCAAGCCTGGCGCGAGCTCTCCCGCGACGAGGCGTTGCGCAATCAGGTGATGGCCAACCCGCACTCCCCTGCGATGTATCGCGTCAACGGCGTGGTGCGAAACATGGATGCCTGGTATGCGGCCTTCGACGTGAAGGAGCGAGACGCGCTTTATCTGCCTCCCGAAAAGCGCGTGAAGATCTGGTAGCCGCAAGTCAGTCGGTTTCTGCGCCCGTGAAGGTTTTCGACACAACCGGAATCTCGACCGGTACTTTCATTTCTTGCGCTTTCGGGCGGTCATCGCGGCACTTCGAGGCATGCCCACGCACACCGCGCGCTTTGTCCTGGCTTTCCTCATCGCCTTTGCGACATCGCCCGCGCGCGCACAAACAACGGTAACGATCTCGTCGGCAATGCCCACCGCGGCGCCGAAAATATTGGGAGCGCCGATCATCGGCGCCCTCCCAAGTACGCCCATCGTCCACACGATTGCCGCCACTGGGCAGACGGGAATCACGTTCGCGGCATCGGGAATGCCATCCGGCCTTTTGCTCGACGCGGCGACGGGCAAGCTGAGCGGCGCGGTGCCCGGCGTCGGACGCTACGAGGTTTCCATCACTGCCACCAACACCGCTGGCATGGATCAACGGACGCTGACGATTGTCGTTGGCGACACGCTTGCGCTCACGCCGCCGCTCGGTTGGAACAGCTACGACTCCTTCGACGATTCAGTGACGCAAACCGAAGTGCGCGCGCAAGCGGCCTTTATCCGCGACACACTACGCCCCTATGGATGGGAATACGTAGTCGTCGATTTCCGCTGGTACGATCCGAACGCCCCTCAGTCGGACCAGAACGGCAACAACCCCGATCTCGTCATCGACGCCAATGGTCGCTTCCAACCGGCGTCGAACCGCTTTGCGGACGGCTTCGCGAAACTGGCCGAGGACATCCATGCGATGGGACTCAAGTTCGGCATTCACATCATGCGCGGCATACCAAGGAAATCGTACACCGCGAACACTCCGATCGCGAACTCGACCTACAGGGCTCAGGAGGCGGGAGACACGGCGAAAATATGTCGCTGGAACTCCGATAACTATGGGGTCAAAGGCGGCACCGCGGCGGGACAAGCCTGGTACGATTCGCTCTTCAGCTTGTATGCGAGCTGGGGAGTCGATTTCGTCAAAGTCGACGACATCACGTCGAACCCGGGTGTAACCAACTATTGGGTTGATGAGGTCGAGGCGATTCATCGTGCGATCGAAAAGTGTGGTCGGTCGATCGTGCTGAGCCTCTCGTCTGGTGAGACACTGGTTGCGCAGGCCAATCATCTCTTCGCCAACGCAAATATGTGGCGGATGT
>Ga0111538_10014290_pt1 | contig 10470 bp, 8 predicted proteins | sample SoiMethybrSBSTD1_FD_79669 | JGI IMG/M metagenome (GOLD analysis project Ga0111538, IMG submission 79669) | Bulk soil microbial communities from a Populus tree surrounding site in Tennessee, USA - Soil MetaG P. TD hybrid SBSTD1 (version 2)... | ecosystem: Environmental > Terrestrial > Soil > Tree... | reverse complement strand
TCTTCCGCCTTGAACCAGTTCCAACAGTTCGATGCATTCGCAGCGCGCGCCTGCGCGGGATAAACAACGAAGCAGTCGTTACGCTCGGCGATCGCGTTCATACCGGTCCCGGCGGCGAAGTCGCTGGGATTCTGTTTGCAGCCGTGCAGCATGACAATCAGCGGCAGTGCTTGTCCGTTGTAGCTGCTGGGAACGTATATCTTGTAGGCGCGCGTCCCCGCATCGTTGGTACACGATGCGGTCAAGAACTTTCCTTTGCCCTCGTCATCGACGTCGGCATCGACTTCGACATCATCAACCGGTTGTCTCGATGGAGTGCCCTTCCCCTTCCGCCAAAACGACTGGCGCAATCGATCGGGAATATCTGCTGTAGACTCCGGGGCCGCATTGGCACTTTCCGTATCGGCCGGATTCACCTCGACGAGCTCGTGGGGCTCGAGCATCGACGGCGACCATCCCGCCTTCGCTCTTCCGACCTCGGGTGCCGAGGGATCCAACGCACCCTGCAATGCCCGTTGAATTGCAGCCGTCGCCGCGACAGGACCAGAGGTCTGCAATAGCTGCGTCGCTTCGCGCATCTGCGCGAGAAACCGTTGATTGAGTTGCATGAAACGCTCCAGAGTATTGTGACTAACGAATCCGTCCGGCTAATGCCGCCTTGACGGCGACGCTGGCGTGGAAGGCTCCCAGGACAACAACGGAGTCGATCGTATCCAACGCCAGTCTTGGCGTGACGTCCGCTCCGATGCTGACGAGGCCGAGCACCTGGATCTGCAATTTCTGTCCCGTAGATCGCACTGCTTCCAGATCGGCGCGGGAAAAATGCTGCAATCCAAGGATCAGGCTCTTGCGCGCCACCGTTTGTTTGATGGCGTCGACGTGAGACGATAACTGATTGCGAATTGCGGTGCGAATCAGGTCGGTGCGATTGGTATAGAACCCCTCTTGCACCAACAAGTCGATTTGCCCGAGGTCAACGGGCCCGAGGTTAATGGTGATCTTCTCGGTGTCACTTGCCTTGCTCGGATCGCTCTGCGGGGCCACGCCATCTCCTGTTGCCCATCCGGGCGACCTCTGCTTACCATCCCATAACCATCTGGCTGGATGGTGCAGCTTGAGGCATGGGATGTCAAGACCTCCGATGGTGCAGCCGCCGCGTGGGAGACGCTCGAGCACTAGCCACGGTGTTTTGGAAGAGGCGTCCCGCGTCGTCCGAATGTTCGGACGGCGCTGTGTCGATTTCGGGACGAGATTCGCGGGCCCCGATGGGCGATCACGGAGAAATCCGGCGCTTCCGAGGTGGCACGATATTCGCTTCGAGGCCGGCCGTGAAAACCGTCATGAGCGCGCTGTCCGAATGGTGGCTCGCGGTTCGCGAAGACCTCCAGTTTGCAGTGAAGAGCCTGGCGCGCGTGCCCACGTACACCGCGACGGTCGTGCTGACGTTGGCCGTCGCCATCGGCGGTGTGACGGCGGTCTTCAGCGTGCTCTACGCGGTTTTGCTACGACCCCTCCCCTTTCCGAATGCGCACGAGCTCCTGGCGGTGCACGAAGCATTTCGCGACGGGCCGCACGGGAGGGGACCGTTTTCGCCCGGCGAATTCGTCGATGTAAAAGACAAGAACCACGTGTTCTCGTCCGTTGCCGCGTTGGCAGGCGGCAGCATGAACATGACCGGGCGCGGGGAAGCAACGCGCGTTGCGATCGGTATGGCCACCATCGACACCTTCCGACTGTTCGGCATTCCGCCGGCATTGGGGCGAGATTTCGCTCCTGACGATGAGCAAGGTGGTGGCGCGCACGTCGTTATCTTGAGCTCTTCCTTTCATCGCCGTGCTTTCGACGGCGCGGCGGACGTAGTCGGAAAATCCATCGAGCTCGATGGTCTCTCGCACACCATCATCGGCGTGTTGCCTCCGGTCTACGACGGCCAGCCTCGCTTCGGCGACTTGTCCGGCGAGGATGCCGAACCGCGCGATGTTTGGCTGCCTCTCGGGTTCACGCCCGAGCAGCTCGATCCCTCCGAACGCGGCGGACACTGGATCAAGGTCCTTGGCCGCTTGAAGCCAGGCGTCACACGCGACGCCGCGATGGCGGATCTCTCGCGCCTCACCGAAACGTTCTACCGAGATTTCCCCGAGACCTACAAACCGGGCTCCGAATGGAGAATGTGGGTCGAGTCCCTCAAGTCGTATGGGGCTGCCAAGTCGGGACTCGTCGCTGTGCTTTTGCTCGTCGCCGTGTTGCTCGTCCTTTTGGCTGGGTGCGCCAATGTCGTAAGCATCACGTTGGCCCGCCTCGCCTCGAGGAGACGAGAAATCGCCGTGCGCGTGGCGCTCGGTGCGACGGCGTCGAGAATTGCGGGACAATTTCTGGGGGAAAGCCTGCTCCTCGCGTTGGCTGCTGGTGCACTTGGCGTCGTCATCGGGCGGGCCGGTGTGGATGGTTTGAGCGCTGCCGCTTCGGGCGCCGCGCTCGACGACGTCGGTATTGCTTTTCAGCTGCCCGTCCTCGCCTTTGCGCTCGCCATCAGCATCGTTGCCGGCATTCTCGCGGGTTCGGCCCCAGCGTGGCATGCCGCACGTCTTTCCCCGACTGATGGATTGCGTGAAGGAAGCCGCGCGACGAGCGCGAGCGCCTTGCGACTGCGCAGCGCGCTCGTCGTTGCGCAAGTGACCGTCGCGCTCGTCCTGCTCGTAGGAACGGGTCTGATTCTGCGAAGCATCGTCGACGTGACCTCGACGTCACCTGGCTTCGAACCGCGCGATGCTTACGTCGGCCAGGTCATGCTGTCCGAGGCGCGCTACGGCAAGGAACCCGAGCGGAGGCGATTCGTCCAAGCGGCCATCGAACGACTGCGGACGATTCCCGGGATCGATTCAGTAGGGATCGCCAGCATCCTGCCGTTCTCGGGCAACCAGGATTGGCTCTTTCGAATCGAGGGGGACCCACCGCCCATCCCTCCAGCGCCGCGCCCTGACGCAGAGGTTCGCTCGATCGGAGGGGACTACTTTCTATCGCTCGGGATGCGTCTCGTCGCGGGGCGCGCTTTTACGCCGAGCGACACGTACGACGCCCCCGGGGTCGTGATCGTGAGTGAGCTCACCGCAAGGAAGTTTTTCAACGGGAGAAACCCAATCGGGATGCGCCTCTTGTTCAAGGGCAACCTACGTGACGAGCGTCCGTTCACGGTCGTGGGCATCGCCGCTGACACGCGCGCGGTGGGAATGGACGTGCCCATGCGCCCATTCGTCTACTTTCCCTTCGACCAGATTTCGCAACCCTACCTCGGCATCGTGGTGCGTGCGCCCAAGATCGGCGCCGCTTCCCTCGCCGCGATGCGCGACGCGATCGCAGCGGTCGATCCGACGCAGCCCCTGTATGGCGCGGTCCCCTTGCAGCAGCTCGTCGACACCTCGCTCGGCTCGCGCCGTTTTACCCTGCTGCTCTTGTCGCTGTTCGCCGTGCTAGGCCTTGCTCTCGCCGTGCTCGGAATCTACGGGATCACGGCCTATTCCGTCGTACAACGCACCCAGGAGATCGCCGTCCGCATGGCGATGGGCGCCGATGAGCAGTCCATCGTGCGCCTCATCGTCGTTCGATCGCTGAAGCTCGTCGGTATCGGGCTCGTGTTGGGATCGATCGTGGCTGCCTTGCTGGGGAAATATCTGGTGTCGCTCATCTACGGTGTGCCCGCGTGGGATCCGCAGGCGACGCTCTTGATCGCGGGGTTGATGGTGGCAGCCGCGCTCGTCGCGAGTTGGCTCCCCGCTCGTCGCGCCGCGGGGCTGCCTTTGGCGAACGCGCTGCGAACGGATTGAAGCGGCCAATACGCATCGACACGTAAACCGAGGCGAAATAAAAGTCCCCTCCCCGCGCTAACCTCTGACCCGCGACTTCGTTAGTACGGGTTGGAGGCCGCATGACGACTCTTTGTGACCAGCCCCCTCCCTCGAGCCTTTACATCCCCGACCCTGCTTCAGTTTCCGCCGCTCCGCAGCGTCCCTTCTCGCCCCCCTTTGACTGGAATCCACCAAGAGGCGAATCTTGCGGCGTGTCGCAAACGACGGACGTCGCTCGCACCTCGTCGCAGACCGCATCGCACCCACAGCGTGCCGACAAGCTCCCCGCCAAGGCGCAACCGTTGAACGTACGAAGAGGCTTCGGTCAGACGCGGTGGACGCTCGTGCTCAGAGCGGGCGGCATCGCGTCGCCCGAGTCGCGGCGGGCGCTGGAAGAGCTCTGTCGCGCGTACCGCGAGCCCCTGCGGGACTTCGCAGGGTGGCTCGAGCGCGATCCCGAGCGCGCCGACGATCTCGTTCAGGACTTTCTCACGAGGCTCGTGGAGAAAAACGCCGTTGCCAAGGCGGACCCTACGCGCGGACAGTTTCGCAACTTCCTACGGGCCGGGCTCTACCGACACATGTTGGCGATGCGGAGCAAGGACGGCGCGCGCAAGAGAAAGGGCGAACACGTCGACGCCGAGCCGGACGAATTGCCCAACGACCTCGCCAGCGCCGATCGGCTTTACCTCAAGAAGTGGACCTGGATCTTGCTCGACCGATCGCTGGCGCGCTTGAAAGAAGAGCAGGATCGTGCGGGAAACGGCGCATGTTTCGAAGCGCTGCGAGACCGGCTCGAAGGGGGCGACGGGAGCACCACCTTGCGCGAAGCGGCGCTTCGGCTCGGAAAAAGCGAAGGTGCGCTCAAGGTGAAGCTCTTTGCGCTCCGACGTCGGTTCCGCGAGTTGGTCGAAGCGGAAGCGGCCGAAACGGTGGAAAATCCCGAGGACGCGCGAGCGGAGCTCCAACATTTGCTCGAGGTCTTGCGAGGCGAACCATGATCGCCGTCTTGCGCTGCTCGCGATGCGGCGGAGAGAACGCCCCCCGCGGCTTCTGCGCAGATTGCCTTCTCAGCGCAGCGCTCGACGACATCGAGCCGCCCGAGCTCGGGGGCACTCTGATCGGACCCTATCGACTGGGAGGTCTGCTCGGCGCTGGGGGAGTCGGTCTTGTGTACGAAGCCGTCGACGTGCGGCCGAGGGCGATTCGGCCCGGGCAAAAAGTGGCGTTGAAGATCCTGGCGGCAGGCGTCGATGCGCCCGACCAGCTCGTGCGCGAAGCACAGCTAGCTGCGGCACTCGAGCACGAGCACATCTTGCCGGTGTACGAGGTCGGGGAGCACGACGGCATTTCGTACTTCACGATGAAACGAGTCGAGGGCGGGCCACTCAAAACGCCGGCCGCATCGTCGCGGGAGGCCGCCGAAGTCACGCTGAAGATTGCAAAGGCCGTGCGATTTGCACATCGGCACGGCATTCTGCATCGCGATCTCAAGCCGGCCAACGTCCTCGTCGACGAAGACGGCAGGCCTTTCGTCACCGATTTCGGGCTCGCGGAGCGCGAAGAGACGGCCGACGGGAAGGTGCGCGCCGGAACACCGGAGTACATGGCGCCCGAGACATGGGATGCCAAGCCGGCCTCGACGGTCGTCGACGTGTGGGGCGTTGGAACGATTCTCTACCAATTGCTGGCGGGTCGTCCGCCGTTCGAAGCGCCTTCCCTGCAAGAGCTCCAACGTAAGATCTGCGGCGAAGCGCCACCGCCGCTCGCGGGTATCCCGGCGGACCTCGCGGCGATCTGTCAGCGCTGTTTACAAAGAGAGCCCGCGTATCGGTACGTCAGCGCGCACGAGCTGGCACTGGATCTCGAGCGCTTTCTGGCCAATGAACCGGTGCATGCGCGCCCGCTCGGGTTCTTCGCACGGGGATGGCGACGCGTGACACGCCATCCGGTGATGGCCGTTCTTTCAGCGCTGCTTCTCAGCGTCGCGATTGGCCTTTGCTTCGCCCTCCTCTCCGGCATGCGAGCGCAGCGCGCCGCCACCATCGCCGAGCTCGAGCGGACGCGCGCGCAGCAAACGGCCTTTCGAACCGCCGAATATGCCGCGAAGTATGCAGCTGACGATGTTGCCCGGCAGTTCAGGCGCCACAGCGACGTCGTCGAGGCTGCCGGACGCGATGCACGCGTCACGCGCGCCATCGCCGACCAAGTACAGGCTCAAGCGATGTGCGATGCGCTTCTCGCCGAGCACAAGGCCGAGACGTTCAATGCCTGGTATCTGTTCGACGCGACGGGGGTCATGTGGGGACGGGCCCCCCTGACGCCCAACGACAATCGAGGGCGCTCGTACGCCTGGCGAGACTACTTCGTCGGGGCCGAGAAGCTCGGCCGAAGTGTCGTGAGCCGACCTTATGTATCATCGGTTTTTCGCTCGGAATCGGATGACTTGTACGAGATCGCGATTTCCTTTCCGGTACACGACGAGGCTCGTCGATTCGTCGGCGTGCTCGTCACTGCAATTCGGACCGGAGCCGCGCTTGGTCCCATCCGGTTGAAAGACAGTCCGGATCAACGTCTCACGCTGGCGCTTTTGGCTCCGCGCGACCGCGACCGCGAGCGGCGACCCGACGAGGCACGGCCGGATCGCATCATGATTCTGCATCCCTCGTTGGCGGACGGCACGGTCCGACCTGAAAGGGACGCCGAGCTTTTGCCTGACCTCGGCTTCGGCTTCACCTACACCACGCCCGTTGCCGACACGCCCTTTTTTCTGCGCGTTCAAGTCGCAGACGAAAACACGCGCCCATCGCACTAGCGACTCGCACCGAACTCACTGCCTCTTCGAGGAGGAAAGATGACTTTGCCCACCGTGTTGGCCCCGCCCAACGCAATCGAGCTTGCGCTCGTGCGCATTCAAAAGGAAGTCAACCCCACGATCATCGTCGTCCCCGGAGGGTACGACATGCCGATGATCGCGGTCGCCGACCTGCTCGGCTTTCGTGTGATCGTCGCGCGCTCGGAAGCCGGCGCCGCGTGGATCGCCGCTGGCCTCGCGTGGGAAACCCAGCAACCAGCCATTGCCCTCGCGATCACATCGCCTGGTGTGTACGGCACGACTCAGGCGCTTCACTATGCGTGCGTAAGCCGCGTACCGTTGGTGTTCCTATCGGGCGAGTCGTCGCTCGCCGGGTCGGTTCAAGCCGGCGATGGGGTGGGAGGCCCCTCCGTGACGCGTGTGACGGCACCCCTCACGGCGTGGAGCGCCGACGTCGTACGTGCAGCCGAGCTACCTGGAGCGCTTCAGCGCGCCGTCCGCATCGCGGCAGCGAGCTCCCGCCCCGTCCACTTGAACGTTCCGGTGAACATCGCCACCGCGCTGGTGGCGGCATGACGAACGGCCAAGCGCACTTCGTGGTCGAAGCGGCGCAGATCCTCAGCCGAGGGAAGAAACCGGCGATCCTAGTTGGTATTGGAGCGCGCCGCGCCACGCGCGCCGTTGTGGCGTTGGCGCGTCGCTGCGGAGCTCCCATCCTGACCACGCCCGAAGCGAAGTCTCAGATCGACGAGACGTCAGACCACGCGGCTGGCGTGTTTTCTTTCGGTGCCAACGACTATGCAACGGCCGTCGTTGCGGCCGCGGACACGGTGATCGCCCTCGGCACCGACCTCGGGGAGTTCGCCAGTCGGGGCGGCAAGGCATTCATCGGAAAAGCCGTGATCCAAATCGCCGACGACCCGCGCGATGTGGCGACCGCTGTTCGCCCGGACATCGTGCTCGGCGGCGACATTGCGCACGTCGCTCGCGCGCTCATCCGCTCGCTCGCCCCCAGCGACGCACAGCCGTGGTTTCTGGATCTACGATCAAGGCGTCTCGCCGCGCGGCCCCCCTGCACTACCGCCAGCCGGGCCATCGATCCCGCTAGCGCCGTGTCTGCGATCGATTTAGCGCTGCCGCGGCGCTCACGTATCGCCTGCGATGTGACGTCCGCCACCCTCACGGTGCTCCGCGAGATGCGCCTGGGTCGCCAGCGTCGCCTGTGGACCAGCCTGGAGAAGAGCGCCTGCATGGGCAGCGCGCTTCCCGCGGGAATCGGTCTGCGGATTGCCAGCGGGCTGCCCACAGTCGTGCTGATTGGCGACTGGGGTCTCATGATGGGCCAGTCCGAGCTGCATACCATCGCGTCGCTCGGTCTCGGACAGCTCGCCATCGTCGTTTGGTCGAATTCGGGGGGAGCGCTGATTCGATGCGGCGTCCGCGCGCAGGGGCTCCACACGCCAGCGGCGTCGCATACGTGGGACCGCGCTCCCAGCTTCGAGCTCGTCGCACGAGGTTACAACCTGCGCGCCCTGACCGTTCGAACGGCGCGCCGCCTTCGGCAAGCGTTGACCATCGCGCTTGCGTCACCTTTCCCCGTTCTCATCGACGCCATCATCGACCCCAACGGAGAAGTCCCCGCAGGCGACCGCTATCTGCATCTCAACGCGTCGGCGGATGGGCAATGACGCTCGAAGCGGCCATCCGGTGGATCGGGCTGAGCCACCTGATTCAACCGTTCGTTACCCCTGCACTATCGAGAATGCTCGGCTTCGGCGAGGCATTCTCGACCTTGCAACCGGTGCCGCGCCAAATTGCCAACAACATGGCCGTCGCGAGCGTTGCGCTGCCGACCTCCGTGGGCGTTCTCATCGCCTATCATGCACACGATATCGTCATGGCTGGACCGGCCCGGTCCATCGCGTGGGTCGCAGCGGCGTTTTGGTCGTGGCGTCTGTATCGACAATGCGTCCTCGGCCGACTCTGGCCGACGACGCCCCGCACCTTGCGTTGGTGTCACTGGATGCTCACGGCGACCTTCGCCATACAAGGACCTATGCTCGCCGCGATCCTGGCGCTTTCATCGCGCAAGGTTTTCATCACGCAGTCATGCTCGGAGTGCACTCCTACTTCGATACGGTTCGCACCTCGTACGCCGACCCCGCGTACGCGATCCAATACACATCCTTGGTCCCGAGGACGGGCCGCGACGCGCTCCGCTGATCGGCGGCGATGATCTCTGGGATTTGACCCTTCTGCATACGGAGAACGGCGCCGTGGGAACCCGTCGACGACCAATAAAGGTGCGTGTCGTCACGTGCCAGCGCCATGACATCGACGCCGCTCGTGCCGGGGGAAATGCGCCTGGGGGGTGCGTTGCCGCCGCTGGACTTCACGACCGACATCACGGCGCTGCGACAAGTGTCGGGCGTCGACGTGCCCTGTACGAAGGCAATGTCGACTCCGTCGACGATCGGACTCGAGATGGGATCCATTGATTGCGCCAACGTCGTCCCGGTGCCGGTCCACAACGACTTTTGAAAGAGCACACCGCCGTTGCGATAAATTGTCCAGTAGATGTTCTCATTGTCGAGCGTGAATCCCGCGATCCCTTGGTCGGGCCCCGCGACCCTCTCCGTTCCCGTGCCGTCACGCCCCGTGTGCAGGATCTCGGGCATGGGACCCGACCAGCGCGCCGTGAAATAGACGCCCGACGGGTCGGGCGTGACGTCTTGGATCTCGAGCGCCTGAAAGAGCTCGATGGGGTTGCCACCCGTGCTCGGAATCGCATGGAGCGCCATTCCCCCCGATCGGCTCGCGTGCACGTAGTAAAGCATATTGCCTTCGAGAACGAGCGCGCGGACCAGCACGTTGTCGGCGAGAAGCTTCGGCGTTCCCCCGGAAAGCGGCATCGCGTAGACGCCGCCCTGCTTTTGCGTCGGTTGGGTGCCGTAGAAGAGGGTGTCGGCGCTGACGGCAATCGCCATGATCTGCTCGTCGACCGGAGTGCGGACTAGCACGCGCGGCTCGCCGCACCGAACGGGACAGGGCACGCTGCCGCACGCAATGGTACATCCGGCGTCGGTGCCCTGCGAGCTGCACGGGCTTGTCCCTCCGGCGCCGCCGCCACCCTGCCCGCCTGGGCCCATGCCGGCATCGCCACCGCTTCCACCGGTTGAACCGCCGCTGCCCACTGTCGAGCCACCGCCACCAACCGTCGAACCACCCGCACCGCCGACGCCGTTGGCACCCGATTGTCCACCAGCCGCCGCTCCAGAGATGCCACCGGTTCCGCCGCGACCCCCGCCGGCGCCGCCGCTCACCGTCGACGCGTCTGGAATGGCGCTGAAACCTTCGCCGGAGAGCGGCGTTCGACTGCCACACGCTGCCAGGAGCGCGATCAGCGCCGGCACAACGTGGCGCGACGCGTTCGACATCGGGGCACCGGACAGTCCTCGGATTCGATGCATGAGCTCAAGTGCTATCACGATGGCGTATGCGGTAACGCTGGAGCCCGTCAGCGTACCAACAAGCGCAAGGCTGAATCGCCCCAGCGCACCCTGACGGCGCTTTGCACACATCGTTCTTCCGCCCGTCAGCGCTGCCCGGCGCGAGCGACGACCCCTGCGAGCCGTCCACGCGGTTTGCATCGCGCAGCATCGCTTAACATTGGTCGGCACTAACTTGCTCACGCTGACAGCGCGTTGGATAATCCGATACTTGCTTTGACCCCGCGCTACCTATTCAAATGCGCCCTCAGCCTGCTGGCGACCCTGTCGGGAGCGATGCTGCTCTTGGCGGATTCGACAGATG
>Ga0111538_10014287_pt1 | contig 10470 bp, 4 predicted proteins | sample SoiMethybrSBSTD1_FD_79669 | JGI IMG/M metagenome (GOLD analysis project Ga0111538, IMG submission 79669) | Bulk soil microbial communities from a Populus tree surrounding site in Tennessee, USA - Soil MetaG P. TD hybrid SBSTD1 (version 2)... | ecosystem: Environmental > Terrestrial > Soil > Tree... | reverse complement strand
CCGCAGAGATTCTCGGGGTCTCGAGGCGAACTGTGTACCGCAGCGCGCCGGTAATGGATGCGCGCGAGGACCTGCAGTGGAGACGAGAGACCCCGAGAATCTCTGCATCGGGCGAGCTGCCGGCGCGCTGAGGAACGCGCTTGAGCCGACAGGCACCGGCGCTCCGTTCGAGGCGAACCGGCGCACTTGCTTCAACGCGAGATTGCCGAGGCGAACCGTCGGCCCCGACGTGTCGCTAGAAGGAAGTACTGGCAGCGCTGGCCGGGAGAACGCCCGCGGCAGCCGCCGGAAGCATGCTCACCGTGCCCGCGAAGCTGCCCTCGTCGGCAACGAGCCAGCCGGGGAAGTCGTACCGAATGACCGAACCGGTCGTCGACTCGCCGACCAAAAGGCTCAAACGATTGTTGCTGCCGTGAATCCCGACGCGAATCTTTCGCGGTGGGAGCGCTTGGGTCAGAACGAATGAAGGTTCGTACGTCCGGCAGCTCGTGGTGATCGGCTGCGAGTAGCAGTTCCCGTCCAAGCAGATCTGCATTTGGACTTCGTCGGTTTCGGCGAGATGATCGTCTTCGGCGACCGCTCGATAGGCCAGATCGATCTCCGTCGCGTCGGGTGAGATGGTAAGCCCGTCCGTTCCCGAGGTGGACGGGTAGAAGTCGCAATCCACGAGCTCGCGTCCGTGAATTCGAATCCCGCATCCGGAGCAGTCATCCCAGTTCGGGGAATTGCAGCCGGTGCCGGGGCAACTTGTCACCATGGAAACGCTCTCGTAGAAGTTGGAGACGAAGAGAAGGTCGCTGCATCCCGGCGCGCAATTCAGCTCCAGGAATACGCTGCGCTGGATCTCAACGTTGAGGCATTCCGACCAATTCGACGGTTGGTTGGCGCTGCAGACGGCGCGCGCGCGGACGCAGTACGTACCGGCCACATCCCAAGACGTGCAAGGAGCTGGATTCACCGAGGCGCCGAAATCGAATTCGTAATGATCGATCGGATGCCCGCACGAGCAAAGCGAACCGGTTGCTTCATAGCAATAGGTGCTGTCGACCAAACCGACCGTCGGCCCGATGACGACAGGCGCGGTCACGGTGTGCGGGCCTACGAGGACCGTCGAGCACGCGGACCAGCTCGATTCGACTTGGGTGTGTGTCGCGCAGCGGGCCCGCGCGCGCACACAGTAGGAGCCTTCGTTCCAAGCGTGGGATTCGAAGGAAGCTCCCCAGGCGGAGAACGATCCGTCGTCCCAATCGAATTGGTATTCGAGCGTGTGTCCAAGATTCGAAGCTGCGCCGCTCGTGGAGTAGTCGTCGCTGGCTCCCGCGCACAAGATGAGCGAACCCGACGGAGCGTCCGGCGGCGACACCGCTTCTTGAATCGCGATCGTGACGTCGAAGCAATCCGACCACGGCGACTCGATGGACGTGTGCGTCGCGCAACGGGCGCGCGCTTTCACGCAATAGCTTCCTTCGGCAAAGGAATGCGATTGCGTGCCGGAGCCCCAAGACGACTGCGCTCCGTCACCCCAATCGAATTGGATTTGCACCGCGTGACCGCAGGTGGAGGTCGCGCCGCCGGCTGTATACGAAAGATCGATGCCCGGTTCTCCCTGCGCGGGGCCGGTGGGTACGCTGGGCGCGCTCACCGTCTCCGCCTCGACGTTCACCGTGTGGCAGTTGGACCATGGCGACTCGATCGTGGTGTGCGTGGCGCAGCGCGCGCGCGCCCGCACGCAGTACGCGCCTTCGTTCCAGGAATGGGAGCGGGTGGTGGCCGTGCCCCACTGCGAGAGCGTGCCGTCATCCCATTCGAATTGATATTCGACGGTATGGCCCAGGCTCGAGGTGGAGTTGCCGGTCAGGAAGTCGCCGGAAACTGCGATGCAAAGCGCGGACGGTCCCGCCGGAACGCTCGGTGTCGAGACGGTCTCGGGCGCCGCGATGCTGACCGTCAAGCACGGGGACCAAGTGGACACGACCGAAGTGTGCGAAGCGCAGCGGGCCCGCGCGCGCACGCAATACGATCCGGCGCCGAAGCTGTGCTGCCCGCCGGGGCCGCCCCATCCGGTTTGATTTCCGTCGCCCCAATCGAACTGATACTCGAGCGGGTGTCCGCAGCTCGAAGACGCGCCGGAAACCGTGTAGCTCAGAATCTCGCCGGGATCACCCGAGGTCGACCCCGAAGGCGTGTTCGGCGCGTCCACCGTTTCCGCATCCACGTTCACCGTGCGGCATGCGGACCACGCCGATTCCACCGTAGTGTGCGTCGCGCAGCGCGCCCGGGCCCGCACGCAATACGCCCCCGCATTCCAGGAGTGGGAGCGCGTCGTGGTCGAGCCCCACGCAGAGAGTGTGCCGTCATCCCATTCGAACTGGTACTCGAGGGTGTGGCCCAAGCTCGAGCTGCCGCCGCCGGTCGTGTAATCGCCCGCAACGCCGACGCAAAGCGACGAGGGCCCGGACGGAACGTTCGGCGCCGACACCGTTTCCGGCGAGGCGATGTTCACCGTCAAGCATGTGGACCAGCCGGAGAGAATCTGCGTGTCGACGAGGCAGCGAGCGCGAGAGCGCACGCAGAACGAGCCGGCGCTCCACGTGTGCTGTCCGCTGGCATTGCCCCATCCGGAAAGATTGCCGTCGCCCCAATCGAATTGATACTCGATCGGATGGCCGCAGCTCGAGGACGCGCCGCCGGTGGAATAGGAGAGAAGATCCCCGGGATTGCCGGATGTCGGGCCGTTCGGCGTGTTGGGAACGTCGACCGTTTCCGAGCTGATCGTCACGTTGCGGCAGACCGACCACGGCGACACGATGGAATTGTGCGTGATGCAACGGGCCCGCGCTTTGACGCAACGCGTTCCGGAAGTCCACGAGTGCGAGTCGAACGATGCTCCCCAAGTGGATTGCGTTCCGTCGCCCCAATCGAATTGGTATTCCACGGTGTGACCCAAGCTGGATATCGCTCCGCCGGTCGAGTAGTTGCCGTTCACATTGACGCAGAGCGATGAAGGTCCCGAAGGCTGGCTCGGAGCGGAGACGGTCTCACCGGCACTGATGGTGACGTTCAAGCATTGCGACCACGCCGAAGTAATGCTGGTGTGGGTGGCGCAGCGCGCCCGGGCCATGACGCAGTAGCTGCCCGAATCCCAATTGTGCGAGCGCGTGGTCGAGCCCCACGACGACTGCTCCCCGTCGCCCCAGTCGAATTGATATTGCAGCGAATGCCCGCAGGACGACGACGATCCGCCCGCCGTGTAGGTGAGCGTGTCGTCCGCGGTGCCGGTGGTCGGACCGGTGGGAATCGATGTCGTCGAGATGGTTTCCGCGCCAACCACGACGTTGTTGCACAACGACCAGGCCGAGATGATGTTGGTGTGGGTCACACAGCGCGCGCGTGTCTTGACGCAGTAGCTGCCTTCATTCCAAGAATGCGAGCGCGTCGATGTTCCCCAGCCCGACTGTGTGCCGTCGCCCCAGTCGAATTGGTACTCGACGGCGTGGCCCATGCTGGACGTGGAGCCGCTGGTCGAGTAATTGCCGTTGACGCTGATGCACAGCGCCGATGGCCCGAGCGGAGTCGCCGGGGCGGAGATCGTCTCGCCCGAACCGATGACCACGTTCAAGCACTCGGTCCAATCGGACACGATCGTCGGATGGGTCACGCAGCGCGCGCGGGCCAGCACGCAGTATTCGCCCGTGACCCAGTTGTGCGTGCGCGTCCCGCTACCCCATGGGCTCGAGGATCCGTCGCCCCAGTCGAATTGGTATTCGATCGCGTGCCCGCAGGAAGACGATCCGCCGGTCGTCGTGTAGGAAAGCGTATCGTCCGAGGACCCATTGGTGGGCCCGATGGGAATCGACGGCGTCGCAATCGTCTCCCCGGCGACCATCACGGTGTGGCACACCGCCCAATTGGAAACGATCGCCGTATGCGTTGCGCAGCGCGCGCGCGATTTCACGCAATAGGATCCCGCCGCCCAGTCGTGCGATCCCGCCGCGACGCCCCAACCGGATTGAGTCCCATCGCCCCAATCGAATTGATACTCGACCGGGTGCGACAAATTCGAATTCGCATCGCCGGTCGTGAAATTGCCGGCGACCCCGATGCAAAGCGTCGAAGGTCCCACCGGCTCACTCGGCGTCGACACTGTTTCTGCCGTTCCGATCGTCACCGCGAAGCATGGCGACCAATCGGAAACGATATTGGTGTGCGTCGCGCAGCGAGCGCGTGCTTGCACGCAATACGATCCGGTGGTCCAGCTGTGCGAGCGCGTCTCCGAGCCCCACAGGGACATGTTGTCGTCGCCCCAATCGTATTGGTACTGCACGGGATGCCCGCAGGTGGAGAGGGCACCGCTCGACGTATAGCTCAGCAGCTCACCGGAGGATCCTGCTGCCGGACCCGACGGCGTGGCGGGCGCAACGATCGCTTCCGCGGCCACGTCGATCTCGCTGCACACCGACCAGGCCGACATCACGGCCGGATGCGCGATGCAGCGGGCCCGCGCCCGAAGGCAATACGTTCCCTCGGCGAAGGAGTGCGCGAGCGTGCTCGACCCCCAAGTGGACAGGGAACCGCCCCAATCGAATTGGTATTCGACCGGATGATCGAGATTCGAAGCGGCGCCGCCCGTGGCGTAGTCGCCGGCCACGCCGATGCACAGCTCCGCTGGCCCCACCGGCGCCACCGGAGCAGATACGGTTTCGCCGGTCGCAATGCTGACGTTCAAGCATTCGGTCCATTCCGATTCGATTTCGGGATGGATCTCGCAGCGCGCGCGCGTCTTGATGCAATACATTCCCTTGTCCCAGGAATGCGCATCGTTTCCCGATCCCCACGCCGATTGAACACCGTCGCCCCAATCGAACTGGATTTGCACGTTGTGCCCGCAGGAAGACGATGCGCCGCTCGTCGCGTAGGCCAGCACTTGATGCGTTCCGCCGCTCGTCGGCCCGGTGGGAATGTCCGGGGCGAACACGCTCTCGTCGGCCACTTCGACTTGCAGGCAGTCCGACCATTCCGAAACGATGCCGGTGTCCGTGGCGCAGCGGGCGCGCGCCTTGACGCAGTACGAGCCTTCGCTCAGCGAGCGAGCTCCGATCGCCGAGCCCCACGCGGAAAGGACCCCGTCGCCCCAATCGAATTGATATTCGAGGTCGTGTCCCCAATTCGACGCGGACCCGCTCGCGGTGTAGTTGCCCGACTCGCCGGTGCACAACGACGACGGGCCTGAAGGAACGTTCGGCGTGGACACGGACTCGTCCAAAGTTTCAATGCGGCAGCGGACTTCGATGGTTTCTTCGGGGTGCTCGCCGTTCGCAATGATGCGCAGCGATCCGACGTGCTCGCCGATCGGCAGTATGGATCGATCGATCGCGACGACGATCGTCTCTTCGGAATCCTCATCGAGCGTGCCGAGCGAAGGCTCGATCGAAGCGATCCACTCCGTTTCCGAAACCGCGCTCCAGTGCAGCTCTTGTTTTCCCGTGTTCTTGATGCGGATCTCGAGGGAGTTCTCGTCCACGCCGTAATTCAACGAAGTTGTGGAAAGATCCAAGTCGGGACGCGTTTCGCATCCGATGGCGAGCGCAAGGATGGGAGCGAGTAGAGCGGAACGAATTCTCAATTCCGGCTCCGGGAAGCGAAGTGGGGCCCAAGGTGCATGGTGCGGAGGGGCAGGGGAATCTTAACGGAATGCATATGCCAAAAGCAAACCACCGGGAGCCCTGGGTTCAAGGGATTCGTTTTGGGGAGGAGCAATTAAGGTGAAGGGAGGGCCAAAAGTCAATCTCATCGCAAGGTCATGATGCGCACGCTGCCCTCGCGCCGGAGGACGCTCACGGCCACATCGGGCGAGTCCGGGAGGCGGCGGAAGAGCAGGTCCGCCTGAGCTTCGCCGACGCGGAGGCCCAGGATGCGGACTTCGTTCAAGGATTCGGGGAGAACCGGGTGGAGGATGCGGATCTCTTGATCCAATGCATGAATGGATACACCCAAGCAAGATTGTAAAAGCAGGAAGACGGATGCCGCCGCCCAGGACTGCGGGGCGCAAGCCACGGGATAGAGCGTGGGGGATTCTCCGGCGCGGCGAGGAAAGCCGCAGAACAGCTCCGGCAGCCGGTTGAGCTCGAAGAAGGTGGAAGCATCGGCCAATGCGCTCAAGATCGTGAGCGCTTCCTGTTTCAACCCGTAGCGCGCAAATCCCGCCGCGATCAGTGCATTGTCATGCGGCCAAACCGAGCCGTTGTGATACGACATCGGGTTGTAACGCGCTTCGGAATCGGCCAGCGTGCGGATTCCCCAGCCGGAGAACATCGCTTCGTTGAGCAAGGTCTGCGCGGTGCGCTGCGCCCGCTTGGGATTCGCGATCCCCACGAAGAGAGCATGCCCGGCGTTGGAAGCGCGAACCTGGCATTGCCGCTTCTCTCCATCGAGCGCCAGCACATAGGTGCCCAGCTTTTCGCACCAGAATCGCTCTTCGAATTGCTTGCGGATCTTTTCCGATTCGCGCTTGAGCGCGGCGGCTTGCTCGCTTTTGCCCAACGCGCGGGCCAGGATCGCGGCCTCGCGCTTCGCCGCGTACACATATCCCTGCACTTCGCACAGCGCGATCGGCCCTTCGGCGAGCGCGCCATCGGAATGGAAAATGGAATCGTTTGAATCTTTCCATCCTTGATGGACGAGCCCTCGCGGGGAGAGCCGGAAGTATTCGACGAAACCGTCGCCGTCGAGATCGCCGAAGCGGTCGATCCAACCGAGCGCGGCCTCGATGTTGCTCCAGATCGATTCGATGAAATCGAGATCGCCGGTTCGCGTGAAATAGGCCCCGGCCAGCATGATGAAAAGCGGCGTGGAGTCCACGCTGCCGTAGTAGCGCCCGAAGGGAATCTCGCGCAGCGCGGCCATCTCCCCGCTGCGGGCTTCGTGCAGAATCTTTCCCGGCTGGGCTTCGGAATCTTGTTCCGTGATCGTCGCTTGAACCGCGGCCAAGTATTGCAAGACCCCGCGCGCGGGAATCGGATCGACGAAAAGCATCGCCAAGGCGGTGATGATTCCATCGCGCCCGAAAGGAGTATTGAACCAGGGGACTCCCGCGTAGGGATAGATGCCTTGGGAGGTGGGCGTCATCATCATCGTGAGATCCGCCCAGGCGCGCTGCAGCCAATCGTTGCATTGCGCGCTCGAGGTCACGATCTCTTGCCGCGAGGCGCGCGCCCCGGCGACCGCGTCGGTCGCCTCGTCGAGCGCTTGATCGTAGGGAAGCGCGAGCGCATGGACGTCGTCCGTTTCACAGCGAATCGAGAATTGAAACGCCGCGTTGCCGTGGTTGGCTAGCGTCATGGGAAATTCGAGAGCTCGACGAAACGTGCTCGAAGGATGCGCCTCGCAGGAGACGATCGCGCGACGCACGACTCCATCCAAACCTTCATAGGCCAAGGTGAAGCATTCGTTGCTGGCCGGGAGATCGATCATGCGGCCGCGCTTCTCCCGCTTGAGGCCGCGCACCTCGAAGATGTCCGCGAAGTCCGATTCGAGCTGCAGCGTCAGGCTGAGCTCGACCGGATGCGAATGGAAGTTGGAGAGCGACAGGCGCTCGTAGCAGACGTTGTTCCACAGGAATTTCGTCCGGCGGATGTGCACGCTGCCGCGCGGCACGAGCACGGTTCCGGAGCGGTCGACGATATCCGGATTGGTGAGGTCGACGACGAGCAGCATGTTGTCGCGGCGAATCGTGGAGCTCAAGAGCAGCGGAAGCTGCATGCCGAAACGCAGAACCGCGCTGGAGATGAAGCGCGTCCCGCCCAAATAGAGCCCCTGTTCGCCCAATCCCACCGGATACACATCGCCGCTGCGATCGAAGACGCCGAAGAGGTCACCATGCTTGAGCACGCGCGTGCGCTCGTCGGCCAGCGCCGAAGTGGCCAGGATGTAATACTGATCTTCGACGCGAATGACGTCGGAAAAAGTCGAAGGATCGCTCATGCGCGCGGTCCTGCCGGGGCTCCTGCAGCGATGCGCTCGTAAATGGAAACGTAATCGCGGGCCATGCGTCCGGCGGTGAACCGCTCCTCGAAGATTTCGCGGCAGCGCTCGCGGCTCAAATCGGCGACACGCTTCACGGCGTCCACCGCATCGTCGGTTTCCTCGACGATGAATCCCGTTTCCCCGTCGACCATGACTTCGGGAACCGAGCCCTGCCGGTAGGCGATGACGGGAGTGCCGCAAGCCATCGCTTCGATCATGACCAAGCCGAAAGGCTCCGGCCAATCGATCGGGAAAAGAAGCGCATAGGCGTTGCCCAAGAACACATTCTTCTCTCGCTCGCCGATCTCACCGACGAACTGAATCAAGGGATCGCCCAAATGAGGCGCGACCTCTTCCTCGAAGTACTTGCGATCGACATCTTCCACTTTCGCCGCGATGCGCAGCTCCATGCCCACGGCCTTGGCGATGCGAATCGCGCGATCGGCGCGCTTTTCGGGCGAGACCCGCCCGAGAAACGCGAGATAATTTCCCGGACGCGAGCGAAACGAATACAGCCCTTCCGGCAGCCCGTGATAAACGGTGTCGACCCAATTCAACCACGGCAAAGGCTCACGCTGAGCGTAGGAAATCGAAACCACCGGCATTTCGGAGAACTCCCGGTAGAGAGGGACGAGATCGGGAATGTCGAGGCGTCCGTGGAGTGTCGTGAGGTTGGGAACAGGAGAGCGCCGGGAGATCGGAAAGTGCAAATAGTCGATGTGGAAGTGGACCACGTCGAATTGCTCGCGCATGCGAGCGATCTTCTCCAGCATGACGACGTGATGCGCGGTCGCGTCGATGGACCCGGGATCGAGCCGCAGAGAGCGTGGGCTGCAGGGCACGAGCTTCGCCGCCGTTTGCGAATCGCCGCTCGCGAAGAGCGTGACATCATGCCCCTGGTGCACGAGCTCTTCGGTGAGATAGGAAACCACTCGCTCCGTGCCCCCGTAGAGCTGGGGCGGAACGCTCTCGAAAAGAGGCGCCGCTTGCGCAATTCGCATGGAGATCTCCGCTGCCCGCAGGGACGGGTGGTTTGGCGGAGGGGGCCATCAAATAAATTGATTTGGGCAGCTTCCGTCAACCTCACCATCGACGGGGAGAAGGCCATCCTTGGAATGATTGGCGCCGTATCACTTCGGGAAAAGCGATGAGGAAGGAAAGTCCGAGTAGACAACTTCCCGTGGTCCCCTGAACGTATCCGGGCAAACCTTCTTCACGGTGGTGTCCATGCGTCGCTTCCTCTTTCCCCAACTGGAAAGCTCTCGCGTTCACGCAGCACTTTTCTTCCTGCGCGCCGTCGCCGGGACTGCCTACATGCATCACGGCTGGTCCAAGATTCAAAACCCATTCGGATGGATGGGACCCGAGGCAACGATGCCGCCCTTCATTCAATCCTTGGCGGCAGTGTCGGAATTCTTCGGCGGGCTCTTTTGGATTCTGGGCTTTCTCACGCCGGTCGCTTCGCTCGGAATCTTCTGCACGATGGCGGTCGCGGTCTACACGCATTCGATCGTGCGCGGCGATCCCTTCGTGGGTCGAGGCGGCTCCTACGAGCTGGCGCTCGTGTACGCGTCCGTCGCCGTGCTCTTGATGATGGCGGGACCTGGCAAATACTCGCTCGACGGATGGATCGCGCGAAGAGGAAAGAGTGCGACCGCAGCGTGATCGCGTGAGGCTTTGGATCTTGGCAGGGGTCGCAGCTCTCGTGGCGGTTCCCGCCTCGGCCCAGCACGAGATGCATGGCGGAATGCATGAAATGGAGCACGAAGCGCAGGAAACGCCGTGGGGTTGGTCCGTCTCCGGCGTGGCGCGCCTCGTTTACAACCAGCAGGGCGGACCGGCCGGCGACGAAGTGGTGGAGTCCACGAACTGGAACATGATCGGGGTCGATCGGAAATTCGAAAGCGGAACGCTCAGCCTCATGATGATGAATTCTCTCGAGCCGGCCACGCTGCCGGAAGAAGGATCTCCGCAGCTCTTTCAAACCGGCGAAACGTTCCATGGACATCCGTTGATCAACCGCCAGCATGCGCACGATTTCTTCATGAATCTCTCGGCGATGTTTCGAGCAGAGATCGAGCGGGGATCGGCCTGGGTGATCGTTGCTCCGGTGGGTGAACCTGCGCTTGGCCCGACGACGTTCATGCATCGCCCGTCTTCCGGGGAGAATCCCTGCGCTCCTTTGGGACACCATTGGGAAGACGCCACTCACATCACTTCCAACGTGGTGACGCTGGGAGGAGAGTGGCGGCCGGTGAAGCTCAAGATCTCGGCGGTGCACGGAGACGAACCGGACGAGGACCGCTGGGACATCGATGGAGGGGCCATCGGCTCCGGATCGGGGCGCGCTCGAGTGCAGCTCTCACCCAATTGGTCGGCACAAGCCTCTTACGGATTCTTGAACGATCACGCAGCACACGTGCATTCGGGATCCTCTGACGAGCAGGG
>Ga0111538_10014285_pt1 | contig 10471 bp, 6 predicted proteins | sample SoiMethybrSBSTD1_FD_79669 | JGI IMG/M metagenome (GOLD analysis project Ga0111538, IMG submission 79669) | Bulk soil microbial communities from a Populus tree surrounding site in Tennessee, USA - Soil MetaG P. TD hybrid SBSTD1 (version 2)... | ecosystem: Environmental > Terrestrial > Soil > Tree... | reverse complement strand
CGGCTACGCGTTCATCGTCAACGGCAAGTCCGACGGTAGCGCCCGCGCCGATGCCGGAACGCAAGTCATGCTCGGGTTGATTGCGGCGCTCAAGCATCCCAACCCCAAGAGTGCGCTCGTAGTCGGCCTTGGGACTGGTAGCTCGGCAGGCTGGTTGGCGGCAGTGCCGAGCATCGAGCGCGTGGATGTCGTCGAGCTCGAGCCGCTGGTTCTCGACGTGGCGCGCGCATGTCACGCCGTGAATCGGGACGTCATGCACAACCCGAAGGTGTCGATCAGTATCGGCGATGCCCGCGAGGCGCTGCTGACCGGGCGGGAGCGTTACGACATCATCGCGTCTGAACCATCGAATCCATTCCGCGCGGGAATCGCAAGTCTGTTCACGCAGGAGTTCTACCGGGCGGCGAGCCAGCGGCTGACGATCGACGGCGTGTTCGCACAATGGGTGCAGTCGTACGAAATCGACGGGAGAACGCTCGCTACGATCTACGCGACGATGCAGAGCGTGTTTCCGGAGGTCGAGACCTGGGAGACGATGTACGGCGACCTCCTGCTGATGGGAACGAGCCGCGCACGACCCTATGATCTCCAGAGGCTGGCGAATCAAATTGCCGAAGAGCCGTACCGCTCTGCGATTCACAATACGTGGCGTGCCCTGGATCTGCACAGCGTGCTCGCCCACTATGTGGGCGGCACCCCGTTGGCGCGCGCACTGCCTCCGCTCGCGAAGGCAGTGATCAACACCGACGATCGCAACTCGGTCGAGTTCGGGCTCGCGCGCTCTGTCGGCCGTCCAAGCTCGGTTGCGACCGATCTGCGGACGGTGGCCCGTCAGTCCGGCGCGGCGCGCCCGCAGGTCGACCGCGAGGAAGCCTTTCAATGGACCGCGGTTGATACCGCGTGGGTCAGCTACATCAGCGAACAGGGTGGGCGAGTCGCTCCGCCACTTGGGTCTCCGGAACAAGAGGATCGTCGCGACGCTCTGCGCCGATACCTCCTCGGCGGCGACACGATCGCCGCGCGGGTGCGGTGGAGAGCCCACGGCGGCGCCCCCCTCGATTTGAACGAACTGTCGATGCTGGCCGATGCCGAGGCCGAAGCGGGCGACGGTGGCGCCATCCCGCTGATCGAGCAGCTGCGGGTGTACCAGCCGGGCGAGGCCGACACAATCGTGGCGTCCCTACGTCTTCGTCAGGGCAGGAATGAAGAGGCCGCGGAAGCGCTCGAGCGGGCCTTCGCGCACTTTCGCGTCAGTCCGTGGACCGCCCATCGCTACGAGCGGCGGGCGCTCGAAATTGCCCGCGTCGCCGCCTTGCCGCAGCCACTCACCAGACGCCTGTTCGATGCCCTGGAACAGCCGTTCGCGAATCGCACGCTCGACGAGCAGCGGCTCACGGTTCGACTGGAACTGGCCATGAAGCTCTCGCAGCGCGACGCGTGTCTGGCTCCTGTCACGGCGTTTGGCGGAAGGATCCCCTGGACCGAACACTTCCTCAGATCGCAACGTGACTGCTACCAGATGACACGGGACGGACGCCTCGGGGCTGCAGCGCGTCGCCTGACGGAGTTCCTCGCCTACGAGCCACCCTCGCTGCCAGCGGATGTTGCCGCCGCAGCGGCTCGATAACGGTCCGTCGCCGTCTTTGGCAGCTCGGTGACGAAGGGAAGCTGCGGATCACAACTTCGTGTACTTCATGCCAGAGAGCGCGTCCGGCATCGTGCAACGGCATGCACCACCCGGCGGAATCGTGCAGGCACCCGACGTGCACGGATGCGCGCGTGCTCAACTTCTTCATGCTGGCGCCACACGGGCTGCCGCTGCAGCTGACGCCCACCAAGGACGGCTGCCAGCTCTCGCTGCACCATGCGACCGGCGTCATCCTGGAGAACTTCACGACGATGGCGTCCGCGCTCCGCCGTGTGCGGCAATTGAACGACCTCCTGATCGCTCCGCCGCGTCGGGCCCGGCGCCCTTCCCGTCGACGCCTCCGCAATCGACGCCGTCAACGGCCGTAACGCTCGTCAGCCGCGTTCAACGCCGACGGATGGCTTGCAACGTGAAGTCGTCGTCTTTGAACGGCAGGTTGTATTCGACTTTCTCGAGCGTCAGCCGCGTGACGCTGCCCCGTTTGACATCGGCCATCGTCAGCTCGCGTGCCGTCCAGATGCCCTGAACGTTGCTGATCTTGCCGTAGGTCAGACGGCGGACGACCTGATCCTTGACGTAGGATTCCGCCTTCGCGTACGCATAGTTGTCCTTGCGAATCCACATGATCGCTTTGGTGTACTGCGACGCCTTCGACGGTTTCGGGATCGCTTCAATCTTCCAGCAGTCGACGCCATCAACGGCCTCGGAGCCGAGCAGCGTGTAGTCGTCCTGGTCGACGTCCCGCTCCTCGAGATCCTCGAAGCTGAAGTCGGTGCCGAAGAACCGCGTCGATCGATCCTGGAGCGCGATGCGCCGATCCCGCTCGATCGCCGGCGTCCACATCCATTGGTCTGACGATCGATCCGGGTGGTTCACGATGAGCAGCGCCACGCCCTTCACCTCGGCCGGTGCCGTGAACCTGATGACCACCTTGCTCTTGCCGTGAGCACCAAGGCGATCCTGAATCCAGCGTTTCTCCGTCGTCTTGCCCTTCGCGTCGAACGTCTGGAGGATGCCGTCGTAGCGCTGTGAGATGGAATCGGTCCGCTTCTGCGCTTCGCCGACGATCTGGCGCGCGTCTTCCGCGGCGCAAACCGTCGTCAGCGGGCCAGCCAACAACAGCATCAGGATCGTCCGGCACACGCCGGCGATGCTTCGTCGTCTTATACGTCGGTCGTCATTCATATTCGAGCGCCTCGACGAGCGACCCGCGCACGGCGGACTCAGCAGGCCAGATGGCAGCAGCCCACGCGGCGGCGAGCATGATTGGGACGAGCACCAGGGCCGTCGTGACCGGGAACTGATACGCCAGCTGCAGGCCGGCGATGTCCCGTCGCGCCACCTCGAGCATGTAGTAGAGGTTGATCGCGCCAAACGCGAAGCCGAGCACCAGACCCAGCACGGCGACGGCCAACGCCTCGATCCAGATCGTACGTCGAATCTCGCCGCGAAGCGCGCCGACTGCCTTGAGCACTCCCAGTTCGCGCCGGCGGTCGGTGATCGAGACCGTCAGGGTGTTGACGATGCCGAGAATGGCTACCAGGATGGCGATCGCGATCTGGACGTTCATCAACGCAAACCACTGATCGGTCAGCTTGAGGATCCACTTGCGGCCCTCTTCGTTGGTCAGCACGAAGATCGTCCGCTTGCCGGCGTAACGCTCCACGATGCTCTGCCGGACCTGATCGATCGTCGAGCCCTTGGCCACGAAGACCCGGAAGTCGCTCACGGTTTCATCTTGCCAGTACTTGATGAACAGATCTCTGTCCATGAGGATCTGCCCCTGCTGATCCGTATAGTCGAGGATGATGCCGACGATCGGGAGTCGAATGAGGCCATGCGGCGCGGGCACTTCGATGGTTTCTCCGAGCGAGAGTTGCTGAAGCTGGGCGAGGCTGTCGGACACCAGCACGCCCTCGCCCGCCGCGGCCTTGCGGTACATTTCCGCGGCGTCGCCCGCAATCGGCGCATGGCGATTCGTCTGCGCCACGCTGTTCATCTGGATCGCGACCAGCATCGCGGGGCGTCCGCGGAACGCCATGCGGCCGTTGCGGAACATCTGGACCCGTTCGACGCCCGGCAGCGCGGCGATCTCCGGCGCCATCGTCGGTGGAAACCTGGTGGTGCGGAGATCGAGGCGCTGCGAGGGCATGACGAAGAGATCAGCATTGAGGCTCGTGTCCATCCAATCGACGATCGAGCTGTAAGCCGCCCGCGCCATCCCGGCAAACGCCAGGATCAACGCTAACGACAACATCAGCGCGGCGACGCTGGCGGATGTCCGCCGTGGTGCCTGGATGAGACTGTCCGCCGCGAGCGATCCCTCGACCGGCCGCAGCCGTCGCAGCACGGGACGAAGCAGTGTCGCCAGCCAGTGGGATGCGACCGGCGCGATGAGCAGCGCGGCGACGATCGCCGATCCATACCCGCCGTAAAAGACCGGCCGGGAGCGGCCGAAGGTGATGCAGACCAGCGACACTGCCGCGAGCGCCACCGCCAGGAGCGTGCGCACGCGGCCTTCCGAGGTCGAAATCGACTGGTAACTGCCCTTCTTCAGCGCGTGCACCGGATCGACACGCGCGGCGCTCCGCGCAGGAATCAGGCCGGCCACCAGACTGGTGATCACGCCAATCGCCAGAGCGGAGCCCAGCACGAGCGGTCGTGTGGCGATGTCGGTCGCCTGGCGCGCGACGCCGTAGACGTCGCCAAGCAGCGCGCTGATCCCTCCCGCAATGATGCCGGCAATCACGACGCCGAACGCTGCTCCGACGATCGATCCGACGAGACCCATGACGGCGCTCTCGCCGAGAAAGAGCCAGCGAATCTGTTCGCGCGTCGCTCCGAGCGCCCGCAGAATGCCGATTTCCGATCGACGCTGGGTCACCGCCGTTGCGAACGAGTTGTAGACGATGAACATGCCGATGAAGAGCGCGAAGGTGCTCGACATGTCCACCATCATGTTGTAGCCGGCGAGCATCGATTCGGCCTGGTTGCCGCGGCTGGCCGGCGCCTGCACATCGAAGCCCGGACCGAGGAGCGCGGCCAGTTCCTGCTTGCCGTTGTCGAGCCCGACACCCGGCTTCAGCGCGAGATCGATGCGATCGAAGGTACGGCCGCGCCCGAACATCCGTTGCGCGGCATAGATATCCATCACGGCGAGGTTGCCACCGAAGGCATCGGCGAGATGGGACGACTTCATGATGCCGCGCACCGTGAACGTCTTCTCTCCGTCCGCAGTCCCGAGCGGAACGCGACTGTTCTTGCCGAGGCGATTGCGGTCGGCGAACGCCTTGGTGACGATCAGTGAATCCGGCTGCGCCAGAAAGATCAGGGGATCGTCGACGCTGTCGTCTTCGCCGCCTTCCATGTCGTATTCGCGGAGGCTGCGATCACCGGTCATGTCGACGCCGAGCACGAGCAGGTTGCCCTGGCCCTCGACGTCGATGACCGCCTCGATGGCCGGCACGGCGACGCCGACTGCCGAGGCCGCCTGGACCTTCTCGAGGATCTCCTCCGGAAAGCCGTTGTCCCCGGCCGTAATTTGAAGGTCGGTTTTACCGGCGATGCGGTTAATGGTCTGGGAAAAGGCGAACAGGACGCTCTGATTGGCGGTGTGCATCCCCACGAACACCGCGACCCCGAGCACAATCCCCAGGGTCGTGAGAATGCTCCGCAGGACGTGCTTGCGGAAGTACGGCCACGAAATCAGGCGCAATAGGATCACGGCTGGCCTTCAGTCTGGCTGACGTGCCGAGTGTGCTCGCCGGGGAGCTCGCCCACGCGGCTATTATCGGTCCCTGTGGTTTCGCCGTGCATTTGAGTGGCTAACTTGCTGATTTTAAGTGCATTCGGCCAATTTCATTCGAGAGGCCGACTTCGCGGTTTCGCGGGTCCTCGAGGCCTCTGGCGGGATGCTCCGATTCTTGCGAGCGGAGAACACGAAGTAAATCGTTGGATTTGCTGGGATTTCAGAGCCCGGCGGCGCCAATCGCCTACGGGCCGGTCCCAGGACTGGAACAAGGGGACCGCGCGCAAGCAGCTCGTGCGAGCCGACTCGATCTCTTTTGTCGGCCTCCACAGCGACTTTTCCAAATGGTCCACAGAGTCAGCAATTCCGGCATGACCACGCAACATGCTCTTGTACAACGATTTACTGTGGCTTGTACCAATCGGCACATGGTCTCACGACGGCGGGCATAAGCCGTGCTATATGGGTGGGCAGCAGTTACGACTTTATGCTTCCGTCTGAGGTGCAGAAAATGATGAACACGTTCCGTCACGTAGGTAAGACCCTGGCGCTCGCTGCGGGGGTCGCAGTCGCATTCGTCGCGATGAGCGGCACGGCGTCTGCCGTCCCGAACTGCACGCCGGGCTGCGACTTCCACGTCAACCCCAATGCGTTGCCGGGGGTCACGGTTCTTGCCACCCCGCAGAACCCGACACCGGACGACCTCATTGCGCAGGACCTCCAGGGCAACTATTCGGAGCACCTGACGTTGAATGCGGATGGCACCTGGACCGCGTTCGGGTTCATCCAATTCACGACGTTTGTTGCCGGCACCGGCAACGACTGCCAGGGTTGTGGCGTGGGGTCGGCGATTCCATCTGCCTATTCAGAGATCAATTCAGGCAACCCCGACACCTATTACATGTACGCGGAATTCACGGCCAGCGGCAACTGGTTGGTGAACGGCTCGAACATCAACCTTGGGGTGAGCACCTTCGCGACACCTGGGTTGTACTATGACCAGTTCGGCAACAACACGTACGATACCGCCAGCGCCAAAATCACCGTCAACGGCCCAGGCGTCGAGGCGCAGCTGATTAGCGCGTCCTTCGTCAGCGGCGCCGGCACCGCCGTGCTCGCGGGCCCGAACACCGTTGGCGCGTTCGACGTGACGTTGGCTCCGAAGCTCACGAATCCTCTGGGCGAAGCCGTTTTCACCGCGCCCAGGCCGTTCCACATCATTGCCGACCTGAGCGGGCAGTTCATCCCGTCGACGTTCGATCCGACGTTTGGAAACGGAACGTTGAAGTCGCAGACGCTCAACTTCCAGAACGTCTCTGCTGACTTGACCTTCGCATCGCCCATCCCCGAGCCGGCGACGTTGAGTCTCCTCGGTCTCGGTCTCGTGGGCCTTGCACGTCGTCGTCGGAAGTCCTAACCTCCGCCGTAACTGTTCATCAGACGGACCCCTGGTAGCGCTGCCGCTACCAGGGGCTTTTCTTTGTACCCAGACGACCGTCCATAAAATCTTAGGTTTGGCGTACTTTAGTCTTCATTTCGGCGTCACCTCGGGACGTCGTCACTCGTAAGTGCTTCAAAATAGAACGGTTCAGGGGCGAGACATGCGCCAGGAGGATGGAAGGGCTATTGCTCTTCTTTCAGTCCTACCTGGAGAACTGCATGACTAGTCGGTGGACCGTCGTCCTCACCCTGTTTGCGGCTATTACCGCGTCCTGCTCGGGCGATCCCCAGAAACGAAAGCTGGAGGACCTTGCGAGCGGCGACAAATTCTTCGCCAGTAAGAACTACCCCGAAGCGGTCATCAAGTACCGCGGCGTCGTCCAACACGATCCCAATTTCGGCGAGGCCCGCTTCAAGTTGGCCAACGCCTATGCGGCAGTCGGCGATCACCGAAATGCACTGCGGGAGTACGTGCGCGCCGCCGATCTCATGCCTGCCAATGTCGAAGCGCAGCTCCGCGCCGGAAATGGCCTCCTGATGGCGGGACTCTACCCTGAGGCAAAAGCGCGAGCGCTGGCCGCCCTCGAGCGCGAACCGAAGAACGTCAGAGCCCTTATCCTGATCGGGAATTCGCTGGGAGCCCTCAAGGATATGGACGCAGCGATTGAGCGTGTCCAGGAGGCCGTCGACGCAAATCCGGAAGAGATTCTGGCCTACAACAACCTCGGGGCACTCGAACTCGTCAAGGGCAACCGCGCCGCCGCCGAATCAGCGTTCAAGCGCGCCGTCGAAGTCAATCCGAACTCCGCAGAAGCGCATCTGGGGCTGGCCAACTATTACTGGGCGGCGCGTCAGCCCGCCGACGCCGAGCGCGAGCTGAAAAAGGCGCTCGAGCTCGAGCCGAAGTCCGAGAGCGCCAATCGCGCGCTCGCCGTTTTTTATTCGTCGAAGGGTTCTCTGGACGAGACCGAAAAGTATCTGAAGGCGTACGCCGATCTGACAACAGGCGTCGTGCCGAAGCTTGCCTTGGCCGACCTTTACGTGCGGCGCGGTAGAGTCCCTGAAGCACAGGCGATGCTCGAAACGCTCGCCAAGACGCAGGAGGGCTTCGCCGCAGCCAACCTTCGACTTGCAAGCCTCGATTTCATCGCCAACCGTCGGCCACAGTCGTACGAGAAACTCGACACCGTGCTCAAGAGCGACCCCAAGAATGCGGGGGCGTTACTTCAGAAGGGACGCTTTCTTTTGATCGATCGGAAAGTCGCCGAGGCGACCGCGGTGGCGACTCAGCTCGTCAAACAGAATCCAGGCCTGGCGTCGGCCCAGTACCTCTTCGGCACCACGCTCAGAGCCAACGGCTCCCGGGAGGAAGCGCTGAAGACGTTCCAGGAAGTGTTGAAGCTGGATCCGTCCGCCACCGCGGCGCTCTTCCAACTCGCGGATCTGAATCTCGCTTTGGGAAACGCTGCCGCCGCCGTCGAGTATGCCCAACAAGGGCTCAAGGCCGCGCCGACGGCGACGCTGGGGCATCTGCTGCTCGGAGAGGCACTCCTTCGCCAGGGCAACCCGATCGCGGCGTCCCGAGAAGTCGTGGCGCTGACCAAGCCGGCTGCAACGTCGGCGCCGGTCGCGACCTTCGCGGGCCAGGTGCATTTCGCCAACAAAGACTTCACACGCGCCAGGACGTCGTTCGAAACGGCACTCAAACTGCGTCCGGACGCGTCTGAAGCCCTTGCGGGGCTCGTCACCATCGATATCGCCCAGGGTCGCACCGCCGACGCTCGCAAACGCGTGGAAGCACGCTTAGCGCAAGCTCCGAAGGACGAACAGGTGCTGCTGCTCGCCGGGAAGGTGTTCCTGGCCGCCGGCGACCAGAAACAGGCGGAAGCGAGTTACCGGCAGATCCTCGAGCAGAACCCCTCGAATTTCGAGGTCTACGGTCGACTCGGCGCGCTCTATACGTCGCAGAAAAGATTGGAAGAGGCCAGGAAGGAGTACGAGGAACTCGCCAAACGCCAGCCCAGGTTGGCGGCCGCCGCGACGACCATGGTGGGCACGATCCTGGAGCAACAGCAGAAACCCGCCGACGCCGTCAAACAATACGAGCGCGCCCTGGCGCTCGAACCGCAGTTGCCTCTTGCCGCCAACAATCTGGCCTGGGCGTACGCCAAGGAGGGCCGGTTGGACATGGCCCTGCAGCTGGCGCAAACCGCCAAGGCCAGAATGCCGGACAGCCCGTTCGTCAGCGATACGCTCGGGTGGATTTACTACCAGAAGGGACTCGTCGGACCGGCGGTCGAGGCCTTGGAGTCGGCTGTCAAGGGAGCGCCGGGGAACTCGTCAATCCACTATCACCTGGGCCTGTCGTACGCCAAACAAGGTGACAAGAAGAAAGCCCGCGAGTCGCTCGAGCAGGCGCTCAAGTTGAACCCGAACTTCGACGAAGCCGAAGACGCGAAGCGTCAGCTGCAGGTGCTGAAAGGCTAGAGGCGGGCTGGAGACCGGCGCTCAGATTCCGAGCTGATGCTTGGCGATCGCAATCGCCACGCGGTTCAGCGGGTGCCGATTGCCGCCGGGCCGCCACGTGTGGGCCAGGCGGTTTCGATAGGCGTCGAACTGAAGCGCGTGGGGAGCCCCGCGCACCTTGCCGCGGCCGGTCAGGATCTTGAGCGCCTCGCTGGCGGCGACGCCGGCGCACAACTGACAGGACAGGCCCGTCGACGGTCCGCGACGCTCCCGCAAATCCACGCGGGTCTTGTCCACTAGGTAGTGCCGATGCTGCAGGGTCGGCGCGAACCCGACGAGGAAGCGGATCGACTTCTCGAGCTCTGAGCAGCCCTTCAGCTGAAAGTACTCTTCGAACGTCATCCCGCCGGGCAGGAAATTCATCAGCGCCGCGCTCATGCCGAGCGGCGCCACGGTGACCGCCGGAATGTTGTTAGCGGCGCAATACGCGAACACCATCTCGCGCGCGCCGAATGCGAACGCATCGAGCCCGTCGACGTACAGATCGACACCTTTGAAGAAGCGTTCGATGTTGTCTTCGCGGACGCCCTTGTCGAAGAGCTCCAGCTCGCACTCCGGGTTGATGTCCCAGGCCATGTCAGCCAGGACATCGACCTTCGGCTGCCCGAGCGTGGACATCGACGCGCCGACTTGCCGGTTGAAATTGGCCAGCTCGAAGTGATCGAGATCGGCGATGTGGAACTTGCCGATTCCCAGCCGCGCCAGCGTCGTCAGATAGAACCCGCCGACACCGCCCATGCCGGCGATCGCGACACGCTTGTTTCTGAGGCTCTCCTGCTCGCCTTCCGTCAGCCAGCCGATGTTGCGATCAAAGGCAGTCGAGTAGTCGAACCTCGGACTGGTGACTCGGCTGGCAACGCGTGCGCGGAGAGCATGCAGGGCCATGTGTCGTCTCAGGCGGCGTAAATCGGCCGCGCCATGTCGGTCACCGTGTGGTGGTAGTCGTCCACCTGCGGGAAGTCGAGCGCATCGGCAACCACCGTCACGTTTGCGAGCGTCTGCTTCACCATCTCAATCAGGTGAGCGTACTTGGAGCTCGGACGGCGCGAGTCGAAGCGAAGCAGGTCGATCTGCGTGTTGTATCGCGGATCGAAATACGCGGGAATCGT
>Ga0111538_10014284_pt1 | contig 10471 bp, 5 predicted proteins | sample SoiMethybrSBSTD1_FD_79669 | JGI IMG/M metagenome (GOLD analysis project Ga0111538, IMG submission 79669) | Bulk soil microbial communities from a Populus tree surrounding site in Tennessee, USA - Soil MetaG P. TD hybrid SBSTD1 (version 2)... | ecosystem: Environmental > Terrestrial > Soil > Tree... | reverse complement strand
CCGGTCGGCAATCAGCTCGATGAAATCGGTCAGCCAGGGAGTCAGCGGCTGCGCCTTCAACGTTGCGGCCGTCCAATAGCGCCGGACGCCACGTCGGCCGATGGACAGCGGGACGACCGATCGTGTCGCGATCGCCGACTGTGCCGACCAGCGCGGCAGCATGGCGATCCCAAGGCCAGCCCGGGCCATCTCGATCATCGCTTCGGTCAGCATGATGAACGACAGGCGCTTCGGCATCGCACCGGCCGGACGCAAAATCCGATTCAGGACAAAGCTGTCGTCCGGGGTGCTCGAGTACAAAAGGAGATGCTCGGCTGCCAGATCTCGGGCAGCAATCCACGTACGGCTCGCCAGGCGATGGTCGCGGGCAACCAGCGCGATCATCTCGTCGGCGAACAATCGACGCAAGCGCAGCCGCCGATCCGAGGGCTCGTCAGTAAGGATCGCGAGGTCCAGATCTCCGCCGATCAGCGCGTCGACCGGCCTGTCGGTGTTGTCCGGCAGGATGTTGACGGTCACGCGTGGATGTTTGCGACCGAACGCGGCCAGCAGCGGCGGCAGCCAGTGATAGCCGGTATTGCACTGGGTCGCAACTCGGATGACTCCACCGCCGTTCGTGGCGAGCTGGCGAATGTCGCTTTCGACGCGCCCAAGCTCGTCGAGAATCCGTGTGGCGCTCTCGAGCACCCGCCGACCCGCCGGTGTCAGCACCATCCGCTTTCCAACCCGAAGGAAGAACCGCGTCTCGAATCGCGATTCAATGTCGCGAAGTTGGTGGCTCAGTGCTGACTGGGTCAAATGCAGGCTGCCGGCCGCCTTGGTCATGCTGCCGTCGCGCGCGATGCTGGAGACCAGTTGCAAGTGCCGAATCTCCAATTCCACGGGGATGCCCTCCTGCCTATGAGAATAGCTCATCTTTTCGATGGAAAACATGATCAGAATTGGTGAATTGGCGAATTGGCGAATTCGTGAATTGAATGGTGCGGCGAACCCGCAATTCACCAATTCACCAATTCACCAATTCACCAATTCACCAATTACCGAGCTACACTGGCCCTATGGGTTCGAGATGGCCGCGGGCACTCGGGATGGGACTGGCTGCATGGCTGTTGATGCCGAATGTTGCCGGTCTCGCGCAGCAGCCGCCGTCTACGACGGCTGATGCCAACCCGCCGTCTGTTCGCTTCGATGCGGTCGTGACGGATTCACAAGGACGCGCGATCCTCGATTTGCGTCCGTCGGATTTTGAGCTGCTTGATAACGGCGTCGCCCGGCCGATTGAATCGGTGCAGCTTCGGACCCTCCCCAAAGAGAGCGGCGCGGTCGAGGAAACCAGGACCCCGGCAGACGAGGAGCGTGCCGCCCGCCGGCCCGGCGCACGTGTGTTCGGGTTCGTGCTCGACGAATTCCATGTCGGCGCCGGAGCTCCGGCTGATCGTGCGCGTGCCGCCATCAACGAGTTCATCGACCAGAATCTCCGCCCTGACGATCTGGCGATCGTGATCAAACCGCTCGACAGCGTGGCGGTCATCAATTTCACTCGCGATCGCGCCCTGCTGCACGGCGCGGTTGATGCCTTTACTGGCCGCCAAGGCGACTACACGCCACGGACGCGCTTCGAAGAGCTGTACATCGGCCGCGCTCCGGCGGCGGTTGCCGCCGCGCGTCGTCAGATCGTCACCGCGGTGATGCGCGAGTTGACGATGAGACTGGGAGAGTTGAAGGCCGACCGCGGGTTGATCGTCCTGGTCAGCGAAGGCTTCCCGCGGCCATCGATTCCGTCAGGACGTGGCGCGCGAATTCCGGAGCTCGACGGCGTCGCCCGCGCCGCCAGTCGGTATCATCTGCCGATCTACACGTTGAATCCGTCGATCGCTACTGAAGACGATCGAGAGGCGAGTGAGCGCGATCGATCGGTCGCGATGCTCCAGTGGCTGTCGGGTCAAACCGGCGGCCGCACGATCGAAGGAAACGCGATGGTCGCCGGGATGGCCCGGCTCAAGCACGATCTGGAAGCCTATTACGCGCTGTCGTATCGGCCGTCGGAGACCGACGGTCGATTTCATCCGATCGAGGTGCGAACCAAGCGCCGCGACGTCGTCATTCACACGTCGCCGGGGTATTGGGCACCGCTTCCGGGTGAGTGGCGAACGGCTATCGCTTCTACCGCAACGTCGCTCTCGATCTCCCGCCGACCGCTTCGCCGGAGCCCGATGATCGATGCGTGGGTCGGTCTCGTTCCCGAAACGGATGGCCGCACCGAGATGGTGATTACCTGGGAGCCTCGCATACGCGGCCTCACGGCCCCTCAGGTCGTTGCGCTCAAAGCGCGAACGACGAGCGGGACCACCCTCTTCGACGGCCGGCTTGGGCAGGTGGGCGCGGGATCGTCGGCGCCAACCGACAACGCCCGGTTCGACGTGACAACCGGACGCGTCGAGATTGACATGACGATCTTCGATGCCGGAGGCCGCGCGATTGATACCGACGCGCGTGATTTCGATGTGCCGGATCTGCGCCGGCAGAAAGTCGGGCCCGTGCTGCTGGCGCCAGAAATCGTGCGGGCTCGAACACTGCGTGATTTTCAAAGCGCTCTCGCGAATCCCGATGCCGCGCCGGCGTCAGTGCGTACCTTTGCGCGCGGCGACCGGCTGCTCATTCGCGTTCCTGCCTTCGATATGAGCGGCACCGCCGTTCAGGTAACAGCAAAGATTCTCAACGGGTTGGGTCAACCGATGCGCGATATCGATCCGCTGGAGAGCACGCCGCGATCCGGTATGCCGCAGTTCGCGCTTCCCTTGTCGTGGTTGGTACCCGGCGAATATCAGATTGAGTTGCTCGCGGCGAATGCGAACGGCGCGATCAAACAACGAATCACGATTCGGGTCACGGGCTAATGCTGAATGCTGAATGCTGAATGCTGAATGCTGAATGGGCGGTCTACCGATCGCGCCTTTTTGAGAATCATTCAACATTCAGCATTCAACATTCAGCAGTTTTCAGTCATCTCATGAGCGGCACGACGAGGAACGATTGCGGCTGCCCTACTGGCGTGAACGTATCGCCGCTTAGTCTTCCAATCGTCGCGCGATAGCGACCGGCTGCCACCGGTGGACCGCCCTGCCTTCCGCGGCCACCGAACCCCTGCGTCTCTGGCGGCGCGTCACCGCCTCGTCCGCCCCGGCCGGCAGTATTCGCAGGCGGCTCGCCGCGCAAATCCCACGCGATACGGTGGACGCCGGCTTCCCTCGAGAGATCAAGTCGCCTCACCTGCTTTCCTGTGTCATCGGCGATCGTGAGCACCAGTCGCGAGTCGCCGGTTGCTGGCGGCAGACCGACGCTGTAGGTGAAGAGCGCGCCATAGGGTGGATTCGGCGTCGTCGGATCGCCCCACGTCGCTGCAATTTGATCCAGCGTGTCGAACATGTAGGCGTCGCGAAGCGAATACAGGTGCGCTTCCTCCGACAATGTCGCAGCGGTGAGATCTCGAAGCGCCGTATAGTCGTCGAGGATAAACGCGCCGCGTCCGAATGTTCCGACGACCAAATCGTTCTCCCGGCGCTGGATCAAGATGTCACGCGCTTGCGCCGTCGGAATTCCCGCTGCAAGCTCCACCCAGTGCGAGCCACCGTCGGACGTGAAATACACACCGAATTCCATTCCGGCAAACAGGAGATTCGGGTTCACATCGTCCTGGACGATGGACCAGGCACCCGATCGTGGCGGCAGATCGCCGGAGATAGAAGTCCAGGTTCGACCGCGATCGTTGCTTCGCAGGACGTAGGGCTTGAAGTCGCCGCGAAGATAATTGTTGACCGTGATGAAAACGACATTTGAGTCGCGCGGAGACGCATAGACGTCGGTGACGTAGGTATGCTGGGGAACTCCGGGAAGTTCCTCGATTTTGCGCCAGGTCTTCCCGCCGTCCTCGGTAATTTGCACGAGGCCGTCATCTGTGCCGGCGAGGATGAGGCCGCCGAGCAGCGGCGACTCGTCGAGTGCGGTGATCGTGCTGAGCGTAGTGGTCGCCTGGTTGAACGCGACGGAGTCTGTCGGCCACACCTTCCCCATGATCGAAATCTTGGTGGCGTCGAGTTGACGGGTGAGGTCTCCGCTGATTGCCGTCCACGAGTCTCCGCGGTCGTCGCTGCGATACACACGTTCGCCGGCGAAGTAGAGGCGACGGGAGGCGTGTGGGCTGACAATCAACGGGGAGTCCCACTGCCATCGGCCAAATCTGCCGCCGCCGCGTCCGCCAAACCCCTGGCCGCCGCCGCGGCCTTGCGGCGCACCTGACTGTGCCGGCTCTGGCGCCTGGGCGACCGGTCCGCCAACGGTGTTCCGCGCGCTCGGCCGAATTGAAACGCTCTGCCCCGTTCTCAAATCGAGCCGTTGAAGCGCCCCCTCCTGTGACTGGGCGTAGACGATGTTTGGATCGTCAGGATCGACACGCGGCTGGAACCCATCGCCACCACCCACGCGGATCCAGTCGCTGGTGCGAATGCCGACGCGATTCATCGTGCGCGACGGGCCGCAAATCGATCCGTTGTCCTGCGCGCCGCCACAGACGTGATAGAACGGTCTCGCGTTGTCGCTCGAGACTCGATAGAACTGCGACAACGGCAAATTCGTGAAGTGCCGGAATGTCTTCAGACCGTCCCACGACTCGTAGAGGCCGCCGTCATTGGCAATGAGATAGTGCTTCGCATCGGCCGGGTCGAAGACGATGTCGTGATGGTCGACGTGAACTCCGGGAAGCGGCACTTGCGCCCAGGTTTTCCCGCCATCCGTGCTGCGGTCGATGTTCGTCTGCGTCGACCAGATCGTCTCCGGATCGTGCGCGTCGACGAAGATCTCGTTGTAGTACCCCGGGTCACCGCCGCGATACCAATCGTCGGTTGAACCGCGTCCCTCGGGCGGTTGTTCGCCGCCGGCGCCTTGTCCGCCGCGACCTGGCGTCGGCACCTGTTTCCCGATTCGCTTCCAGGTCGCACCGCTGTCGTCCGAGCGAAAAAATCCCCCCTCGCCCCGTTGCGCGGTGACCAGTGCGTAAATGATCCGCGGATCGCGCCAGTTGATTCCGAGGCCTACGCGGCCGATTTCAACCGTTGGCAGCCCGTTGGTGAGTTTCGTCCAGGTGGTGCCAGCGTTAGTGGTCTTGTAGATGCCACTCTGCGGGCCGCCGCCGATCAACTGGCCAACGGCTCGTCGTCGTTGCAGTGCAGCCGCATAGATGGTGTCGGGCTTTTTCGGATCCATGACCATGTCGGTCACGCCAGTGTCGGGACTGATCGTCAGCACCGCCTTCCATGTCTGGCCGCCATCCAGCGTCTTGTAGAGGCCGCGGTCACCGCCAGAAGCCCAGAGCGGTCCAATGGCCGTCACGTAAACGACGTTGGAGTTTCGCGGATCGACAACGATGTTCTGGATGTGCTCGGAGTTTTCCAGCCCCATGCGCTTCCAGGTTGCGCCGGCATCGGTCGACTTGTAGACGCCGTCGCCGAAGCTCACACTCCGCTGATTGTTGTTCTCGCCCGTGCCCAGCCACACGACATTCGAATCTCGGGGATCGACGGTCACGGCTCCGAGCGAATACGAGCCGTAGGTATCGAAGATCGGTGTGAATGTGTTCCCGCGATTCTCGGTTTTCCACAGACCGCCGACCGCGGCCGCTACATACCACACGCTTGCGTTCTTTGGATCGACAGCAACATCGGAAATCCGACCCGACGTCAGACCCGGGCCGATAGACCGGAAGGCGTAGTCTTTGAAAGTGTCGGGAACCATCCGGTTCGCCTGGCCGTGAACCACCGCGGCAATGCTGGCAACCAGCAGCACGAACAGGCTCCGCCACACTCGATAGGTCCGCGTCATTCTGAGCGCTCCGTTGAACGAGAAAATCGGGGTGCGGGATTATACATGCCGCAGCCGCTCGGCCGCGCGTTCGAGCGTCTCGTCTTTTTTCGCAAAACAGAAACGCAGAACCGGGGGCGCCGGCGATCGATAGAGGAAGGGGGATGTCGGAATCGAAGCGACGCCGCATTCCTTGGTCAGCCGCACGGCGAAGTCGGCATCGTGCTCCGAGGTAATTGCGGAATAGTCCATCAACTGAAAGTAGCTCCCGCGACTCTTCAACGGACGAAATCGCGATCCTTCCATCAGCGTCAGAAACAGATCGCGCTTGCGTTGGAAGAACGGAGACAGTTCCTTCAATCCGCGGCGCGCCGACAAGAAATCGGCAAGCGCGTATTGCACCGGAGTGATCGTGGAAAAGGTGACGAACTGGTGCACTTTCCTGAACTCTGCCGTGAGTTCCGCGGGCGCGACCGCGTAGCCGATTTTCCATCCGGTCGTGTGATACGTCTTGCCGAACGATCCAATGACGAAGCTGCGGGACGCCAGCTCCGGATGTCGGGCCATGCTTTCGTGCTGCAATCCGTCGAAGATGATGTGCTCGTAGACTTCGTCGCTGACGATCAGCAAGTCGGTGCCTCGGACGAGCGTAATGAGCTCCTCGATATCAGTGGGGGTGAGCACGGCACCAGCGGGATTATGCGGCGTGTTGAGCATGAGCAGGCGCGTCTTCGCCGTGATGGCTGCGCGGACGGCCGCCCAGTCGACGCTGTAGTCGGGATATCGCAGCGGCACCACCACCGCGACACCACCGCTCAATTCAATCGCCGGAATGTACGAGTCGTAACACGGCTCCAGGACAATCGCCTCGTCGCCGGGGTGTAATACGGCGGCAACGGCATCGAAGATGGCCTCCGTGCCCCCGGAGGTCACCGTGACTTCCGTTTCGGGATCGTACCGGCGCCCGTGGAATTCTTCGTACTTCGCCGCGATCGCTTCGCGCAGCGCAGGGACACCCTGCATCGGTGCGTATTGATTGCGGCCGGCGCGCATGTGGCGCGCGACGGCCTCGACCAGTTCCGGATCGCAGTCGAAATCGGGGAATCCCTGCGACAGGTTGATCGCACCGAGGTCGGACGCGAGTCGCGACATCACCGTGAAGATAGTCGTGCCGACGGATGGCAGTTTCGATCGCAGCCTGACATCGACGCTCATGGCGCACTCACCAGTTCGAAGGAGCCGGTTGCCGTGTTCTTTCGCACGACGTTCCAGGGAAAATGCTGTCCGTTCATCGCGATGTACACGCCCGGCGGCAGCACCTGCACGAACGAAAGCGCGGAGCCCAGATTGAACAAGCCATCGGAACTGCCAAACGCGTAGGGGATCATCGCGCCGGTCAGGACGACCGTCTTGTCGGGCAACGCTGCCTCCGCGATCGCACGAGCCGTCTCCACCATCGTATCGGTGCCGTGTGTCACCAGAATCGCCGTTTCGTCACAGGCCCGAACGCGATCGACGATCCGCACACGTCCATCATCGTTCAGGTCGAGGCTATCAATCATCATCGCCGTCTCGATCGTGACATCAAGGCGGCAGCGCCCGAGCCGGAGCATCTCGGGCACATGCGTGTCCCGGAAGAATAGACGGCCGGTGAGTTCGTCGTACTTCTTGTCGAACGTCCCACCGGTCACCAGGATGCGGATTTTCTTCATAACAGAAATGAAACCGGCTTACCGATTCGCGCGTCGGGCGGCAACCATTGTAGTCGGGGGTGGGGCAAAGGGGGACCAGTCACGTCTGCCAAGTCATTCGAACGACGCCGGTTAGCGCCGCCGTGCCGAACTGTAAACGGGTGCGGCACCGTGCTTGCCTGACTCGACTGAACCGAGGAGGTGCCCATGTTCGCTCTTTCAGCGATCCTTATTGGGGTCGTCGGCGTGTTCTACATTCGCCGCCGCAGCGCCCGAAAAAAGCAGCAGGCCTAGCGCGCCGCGCGAAACAGGTCGTCTGCCGACGACAGGACGACTCGTCGAAGCCTGTCCGGGTAGTCCGGCGGAAGTCCGGTAAGGAAAGTTCTCACCATGCGCGCGGCGCTCGCGGAGCTGTGGCCCGAGAGCGTCGCGTCCATCCAGCGCTTCGGAAAAAAGATGTCGCCGGTTCGTTGGATGTCCTCGAGCATCGCCAGGCTCGGCGGGATGTAGTGCAGCGCACTCTCCGCGCGCAGCGGATGGTGCAGGTACGACAGAGCCTCGAGCACCCACGGCTCACGGCGACGATTGGCGACATCGCGCAGACTGGCAAAGAACGCGTCGCGTGCCGCCTGATCGGCTGACAACGCCGGGCGCACAAATGCGAAGCGCGCCTTTCGATCGGGGTTTTCGATCCGCGTGAACTGTTGGTCGAGGATCGCCTGCCACGCCGGCACAGCCCGGACCGCAAGTTCTTCGGACAATTGGATGTAGTCGGGTTCGGCGAGCGGCAACCCTGGGACCGTTTCAGTTTTTCTCCACACGCTTTCCAGCCACGACAACGTGACGGGGGTGCGCGCCGTGTCGCGCAGCGCCGAGAACCATGCGGCCTTTGCGGTTGCCGTCGATGCCGAGTCGAGTCCTTCGCGAAGAACGCGCTCGAGCCGCGGTGTCAGTTGATCGCGTTCGCTCTTTGAAACGAACCGCCAGAAGCCTCGCTCGATGTATGACAACATCCGCTGAAGATTGAGCTCATCAGACTCGCGACGGACGGAGTCAATGAGTTCGTCGACCACTTCGATTGCGCGCGTCCGGCCATCGAGCATGTCTTCCCACAGCGTCACCATTGCGCTGCCGCGCGTCAGCGCGTCAGGGATCTCGGCCAGATGGTGAAGGAGATACTCACGCGTGGTGTGATCGATCTCGAATCCGCCATAAGCGATGCCACCGCCGGTGGGCAGCACAAACTGAGGCGTCGGCAGTCCTCGGGCGGTCTCGACGAGGCCGCTCTTCAGCGTGATTGGGATGCGTCGAACCGAGTCGCGGTAACCCAGGACGACGTCCATGCGCTGTGTCCATGACAGCCCGCGATGGGTGATTGGATCCTTTTGTTCGAACGCGAGTCGTGTGATTCGCCCCTTTTCAGTTTCCAGGTGGGTCGACACATTCGGCCGCCCCGCTTCTTCCACCCAAGCGTGGCTCCAGGCGGCCAGATCGTCGGACGTCTTCGCGTCGAGTACTTGAATCAGGTCAGGCCACGTCGCGTTTCCAAATGGATGCGCGTTCAGGTAGTCCCGCAAACCGTCGCGAAACGGTTCCGCACCGAGAATCATCTCGAGCTGTCGCATGACGATCGGCGCCTTCTGGTAAATGATCGCGCCGTACAGCGTGCCGGCGTCGGCAAGATTGTCCAGCCGCTGACGGATGGCATTTGTGCCGGCGGTTCGATCGACGTCATACGCAGCGGGGTAGTAGGACAAGAGAAACCGCAGCTCGTGATTGATCGTTGGAAAGGATGGATTCACGATCTTCGCGGCCATGAAGTTCGCAAACACTTCCTTCATCCAGACGTCGTTGAACCAGCGCATCGTGACGAAATCGCCGAACCACATGTGCGCGGTCTCGTGGGCGATCACGCTGGCGCGGCCCAGTTTCTGGTTTTGAGTAGCGCTCTCGTCGAGCAACAAGCCCGACGCGTTGTAGAAGATTGCGCCGGCGTGTTCCATCCCGCCGAACTGAAACGACGGTAGGAGCAGGAAATCGAACTTTCCGAACGGGTATTTGATGCCGGTGTACTGTTCGAGCCAGGCAAGCGCGGCGGCATGCAGATCGAAGATCGTGTCGCGATTCCGCGCCACCTTTGCGGCATCCGTCTCGCGGTGAAACATCCGGAAACGGCGGCCGTTCCGTTCCGCCGTTTCGATCTGGAAACGTCCTGCCGCAAATGCAAACAAGTAGGTCGGGAGTGGATCGGTTTCCGCGTACGCGATCGCGATTCGCCCGTCGTTCCTGGTCCGCTTGACTTCGGGGCCATTGGCCAGCGCTTGCCATTCCGCCGGAATCTCGAGCGACAGTGTGTAGCGGGCTTTCAGATCCGGCTGATCGAAGCAAGGGAAGCCCAGCCGCGCACGAGCCGGCACGAACAGCGTGTACATGAACTCGGGGTTGCGATTCAGTGACGCGTCGCCGGCCTCGAACGTGAGGGTGATCTCATTCGTTCCCTCGTTCAGGTCCGCCGGTTGAATGAGAAGGTGTTCGTTCGCCGCGGTCAGGGTAATGGGCCGTCCGTTCTTTTCAGCCTGAACAGGTCCGGCGGCAGCGAAATCGAGCGCAAGCGGCCGGGCAGCATCGGTAAGCGCGAATCGAATCGTTTCGGTTGCCTTGACGGGAGCCGCAGGGTCGGCAGGGATACTGAAGTGCAGTGTGTACTGAAGGTCACTGATCCGGCGCGCACGTTCTTCGGCAACCGTCAGAGGTACGCCCGGGGCAGGTGACTCCTGTGCGGCCTGTGACACGAATCGATCAGTGCTTCCCATGGCGATCGCGAATGCAACGACCGCAACCGTTCGAGTCATCGGCGCATGATATCAAGCGACTGCACGCACCCGGAGCCGATAAAGTGCGCCAACAACAACGAAGTAGCACACCGT
>Ga0111538_10014283_pt1 | contig 10471 bp, 10 predicted proteins | sample SoiMethybrSBSTD1_FD_79669 | JGI IMG/M metagenome (GOLD analysis project Ga0111538, IMG submission 79669) | Bulk soil microbial communities from a Populus tree surrounding site in Tennessee, USA - Soil MetaG P. TD hybrid SBSTD1 (version 2)... | ecosystem: Environmental > Terrestrial > Soil >... | reverse complement strand
TCGAAAAGGCGCGGAATCGTGTTCACGGGAGCGCTGCCTCCATGGCGTGGAGACGAGCTTATCATGCCGCGCGGCGCTGAATAGGCGGCGATCGCGTGGATGCGATCGCCTCACGATTGTGAACGGTACCGGCGCTCGAGCGGCAGCGTGACCTGTCAGCATCGTGGTGTTCCTGCAAGTTGCTTTACATCATGTCGATCACCTCAGTGCGACGAGCAATGGGTGCTCGCGTCGCCGCCATGGCGTGACCGGCCGAACAGCAGGCTCACGGCCAGCACCACACCGGCTCCGAGCAGCATGCTGCTCGCCGGCGTCGCCCGCACGCTGTTCATGGCGAGCTCGGCTGCACGCGGCAGCATGAGCCGCATCCTGCGTTTGGCCATCTCGAAACCCAGCTCACCGAGCCGATGCGACAGGAGTTGCTCCGCCTTCGGCAGCAGAATCGTCTCCTCGTCGGCAACGTGGAGAATCACTTCGCGCATCAGGTCCATCACGGTGCGGTCGTATCCCGGATTACCCGGTGCCATGTCGCGCAACGCACCGATGAGCTGCCGCATCCGGTCGTGCTCGGGCACGTTCTTCTCGACCGACGACGGATCGAGCTCGCGCATCGGTAGAAAATTTCTTCCTCGATTTGCGCGTGGATCTCGAGCGCGGTGCAGATCGTGGCGACGAGTGCCCGTTTGGTCTCGGCCGAGGTGTCCGCCTTGTAGTGATGGAAGACGCTCATGACTTTCGAATGGTCGGCGCGGATCAGGTTCGTTGCCGACGGTGCGAGTTGGCTTAACGGCGCTTTCATTGCGGGTCCCTCCGTGTGACGTACCGTTTCTCTCGCAATGGACGTTCCTGCCAGGTGTGCGGAGACGGCCTGCGGCCAGCGACCGAGACCGCGGGGCGGTCGGTGCCGGGTCGCGACCCCATATCCAGTTGAAAAAGCGCCGGTTCAGCCGGCGCTTTTTATGCTCGCGCGGCTTGCCCCACTCGGCGCCTTTTTACTATGCTTTGTCTCCGGCAACACTTCAGAGACGCTTCCATGAGCGATACACAGCCGAACCGAGGTCCGCAGGACATCGGCGGCAACCCCGCAGGCCCTGTCGATACCGACGATCACGGGATGCGATTCTGGGAGCGACAGGCGAACGCCCTGCGCTCCACGCTGACACGCGGCGGAATCGTACGCACGGATGAGCTGCGGCGCGCGGCCGAAGACCTGGGCGACAAGTACGCCCAGCTCCAGTATTTCGAAATCACGACGTCGGCGCTGCGCACGATCCTGATCGAGAAGGGCTACATGACGGAACAGGAGCTCCAGGCGAAGATGGAAGAGATCCGCGCGCGCTTCGACGTTCCGGACGAGATGGAGTCCCCGATCAAGAAGGCGGCCCAGCGATGATGGCGAGCGGCCAGTCGAGCGCAAGCGGGCCTGCGTTCCAGTCGAGCTACACGCCCGCGCCGGAGCATCGCTTCAACGTGGGCGACCGGGTGCGGGTGAAAGCGAGCTTTCCACCCGGGCATCGGCGCACACCGTATTACATCCGGGGGAAGGTTGGCGAGATCGAACGCATCTGCGGGACGTTCCGGAATCCCGAGGAGCTCGCATACGGTTTCGACGGCGGGCCCGGAAAGGTGCTCTACCGGGTTCGTTTCGCGCAGCGCCACGTGTGGCCCGAATACCGCGGCCCGGCGCGCGACATCATAGAGATGGAAATATACGAGCACTGGCTCGAGCCGGTGAAAGGCGACGCATGAACGACACCCGATTCGACTATTACGCCGCAAAGAAGCAGGCCCACGAGCACGCTGAGCACGATCACGGGCACGACGACCACGCGCCGGTCAACGAGCACGACAACGGCCCCCCGTCCGAATACGAGCTCATGAGCCGCGCCATGCAGGAGATCCTCGAAGCCAAAGGCGTCGTCACGGCGGAGCAGGTACGGCGTCGCATGGAGCAGTTCGAAGAAGACTTCCCGTTTCGGGGCTCGCGCGTCGTCGCGCGCGCCTGGGTCGATCCGGAATTCAGGAAACGACTGCTCGCGGATGGCAGGGCGGCGTGCGCCGAAATGGGCGTGCAGCTGGAGAGCGAGCGGCTGATCGCGGTCGAGAATACACCCGAGGTCCACAACGTCATCGTCTGTACGTTGTGCTCATGCTATCCACGTGCACTCCTCGGCGTGCCGCCCACGTGGTACAAGAGTCGCAACTATCGCTCACGCGTGGTATTCGAGCCGCGCGCGGTGCTGAAGGAGTTCGGCACGGCGCTGCCCGACGACGTGACCGTGCGGGTGCACGACTCCAATGCCGACATGCGCTACGTCGTGATCCCGATGCGGCCGGCAGGCACGGAAGGCTGGTCCGAGGAAAAGCTCGCGGAGCTTCTTACGCGCGACACGCTGGTCGGCGTTACAGCGTCTCGCGTGCGATAAAGCGTCGCTCTGCTCAGCTACCGGGAACCGTCAACACGTTGTTCAGGACGGTGCGGCAACAGGGCCGATCGACACACCTCCTGGTGTCGCAAGGCATGGCCGCCCGAGCACGAAACCCGTTCTAACGGACCGCGTCAGCGTCCCTTATTGTTGCCCGAGCATCCTCTCGATCTCCTTCACGAGCTTCGGATCGCTCGGCTCGACCGCACTGCCGTACGCGAGCACTTTGTCGCCTTTGCGATCGACGAGGTATTTGTGGAAGTTCCAGCGCGGGCGGCTCCCCGAGGCCTGCGCCAGCCGCTCGTAAAACGGGTTCACGGCGCCTTTCGCCACGGCTGACTTGGCGAACATCGGAAACGAAACGCCGTAGTTCACCTCGCAGAAGCGGGCGATCTCCTGGTTGGAGCCGGGCTCCTGTCCGCCGAAGTCGTTGGACGGGAAGCCGATCACGACGAGTCCCTTGTCCCTGAATCGGCGGTAGAGTTTCTCGAGGCCTTCGTATTGCGGCGTGTAACCGCACTGGCTCGCGGTGTTTACGACCAGCAGGACCTTGCCCTCATAGCGGCAAAGCGACGCGCCGTCTTCGCTCAACGTGGGCAGTTTCAGGTCGAGCAGCGGCGGGCACGCGGCGCTCGCGACACCGGCGCTCGTGAGCAGCAGCACGCAAAGCCAAAATCGGCGCATCATAGTGCGACTCCTCGAGAGGCGAAGCAGCCGCGACGGCGGGCGGCACCGACCCGCGAGGCAGCGCAGGCTCGATTATGCACAATCGGATAGCGGGAGTTGGAAGTTGTATTGATTGCGGCGCCTCGATTCGTCGAACGTGCGCGACCGCACTGAACGGCTCAGAGCGAAACCGGCAGTGCCTTCACCGCGCGTTCGAGCAGGCGCGGTGATTCCATGCGCTCCGCCCATTCGGCGAACGAGGCGGTCGGCCCTCGCCAGCACAGCGCGTCGACTTTGCGGAACAGCGGCGCATCGGTTCTGAGCGTAGCGAGCCGCTTGAACAGCAGCGCGGCGTCGCGACGTCCCTTGAGGACCTCGTCGGGAAGGTTCTCTATCGCGCCGTAACGGTTGAGGAGCCGCGCAGCGGTAACCCGGCCAATGCCGGACAGCCCCGGATAACCATCCGCCGCGTCGCCGACCAGCGCGAGCAAGTCGGGAATCAGCGCGGGTTCCACACCGAACTTCGCACGCACGCCGGCCGCGTCCAGGATCTTCTTCGACCGGCGATCGATCTGCACGACGCGCTCGGCGCGCACACACTGCGCGAGATCCTTGTCCGGCGTCCAGATCGCCACCTTCTCGACCGCGGCGTCCGCGTCCGCGATGCACGCGGCCGAAGCGAGTGCGTCGTCCGCCTCCAGCTCGACCATCGGCCACACTGCGACGCCCATGGCAGCGAGCGCTTGCTCCAGAGGATGAAACTGAGCGAACAGGGCGGGCTCGATGCCGGCACCCGTCTTGTATCCCGGCCACAACGCATTGCGAAAAGACTCGACGACGTGATCCGTGGCGACGCCCAGGTGCGTCGCCCCGTCCTCGATCATCTTGAGCACGGTCTGCAGGACTCCGATGACCGCGCCGAACGGGCGATCCTCGCCCTTGTTGAAGCGGCGCAGACCGTAGAAGTGACGGAACAGCTCGTAGGTGCCGTCGACCAGATGAACGATCACGAATCCCGGGCTCGCGCTTTGAGCGGCAAGTGGGTCTGCAGCAAGCCGAACAGCTCGTGCGGATCGATCGGCTTCTTCACCACGGCGCGCACGCCCGCGTTCTCGATGTCCGCCGGCGTGATGCCCTCGTTGAAGCCGGTGTAGAGAATGATCGCCAGGCCGGGCTGCATGCGCATCAGCTCGCGCGCGAGCTGAATGCCGGTCATGCGCGGCATCATCTGATCGGTGATGACGATGTCGAAGCGCTGCGCATCCCGCGTCACGAGCTCGGTAGCGTCGAGGGCGTTCGTGGCGACGATGACGTCGAGGCCCCAGTTTTCGAGGAGGTCGCGCATGAACGTCGCGACCGCGTGCTCGTCGTCGACCACCAGGACGCGCCCGTCCAGACGGCGCAACGGTGCGCGTTGCTCGGATTCCGCCGTGTCCCCGTCCGCTGTCTGTGCACCTGCGAGCAGCGGGAACAGCACGCCGAAACGCGTGCCCCGGCCGGGCGCCGTATCCACCACGATGTGACCGCCGAGCTCGTGCACGATGCCGTGAACGCTCGCAAGTCCCATGCCGCTGCCCTTGCCGACGTCCTTGGTAGTGAAGAACGGCTCGAACATGCGGTCCACGATTTCAGGCGGGATTCCCGGCCCATCGTCCTGGACCGAAAGCTCGACGAACTGCCCGGTTACGGGCTGGCGGCAGGCGGTGCAGGTCGGCTCCGCGATAGCGGCTTGAGCGATGCGGACGCGGATCGTGCCGACCCCGCTCAGCGCGTCGCGCGCATTGAGGCACAGATTGAGCAGGATCTGATCGAGGTGCACCGGGTCCAGCATTACCGCCGGGACGTCGCCATCGAGCTCCGTCATGACGTCGAGCGTGGAGGGCATCGAGGAGGCGAAGAGCTTCAGGGACTCTCTGACCAGCGGGCCGAGCGACACCGGACGGGGCCGACCGCGCTGGCCGCGGCTGAACGTGAGCATCTGCTGAATCAGATCGCGCGCCCGGCCGCAGGAAAGTTGCGCCTGCTCCAGATATTTCTGCAGCTTCGGCTCGCGGGTTGCGCCCGGATGCTCCGACGCCAGCACGACGTAACCCATGATGCTCGTCAGCAGGTTGTTGAAGTCGTGCGCGATGCCGCCGGTGAGATGCCCGAGCGCTTCCATCTTCTGCGCCTGCCGCAGCGCCTGTTCGGCACGCTTGCGCTCGGTTATCTCGCGGGTGAAAGCGAGAATCCGGCGCTGGCCCGCGATGGTGGCGGTCCGCAGGACGACTTCATCCCAGTGCAGGCTGCCATCCTGGTTGCGGCGGCGCCACTCGAAGCGCACGGGCCGTCCGGCCTTCGCCTCGTTCAGCTTGCGCAGCGCTTCTTCGCCGGTATACGGGTACTGTCCCGAGGCGAGGTGCGAAACGTCGATCCGTTTCATCGCCTCGTAGTCGTAGCCATAGAGCTCGCACGCGCGCCGGTTCACGTCGATGATCGCGCCCGTGACCCAATCGTGTATGAATATCGCGTCCTCGCTCGCTTCGAAGATCGCGCGGTAGCTCGCTTCGGAGCGTCTCAGCGTTTCCTCGGCGGCCTGCCGCTCGAGCTCCGCGGAGGCGCGGACGGCAAATATCTTGAGGATCGATTCGATGAACTCGCCGTTCATCAGCGGCCGGCGCGAGACCACCGAAATCAGACCGGTGCAGCGACCCGCCGCATCGTGAAGCGGATAGCCTGCGTAGCTCTCGAAGCCGTGCTTCGCAAAATCCGGGTCCAGGGGAAATTCCTGCGCGATCGCGGACGGGTAGATGCGGAAGCTGTGGCCGACGACCGATTCGCACGGCGTGCCCGGCAGCGCATAGCTGAAGTTGTCGCGGATCTCCCCGTCCATGAAAAATGCGTGCGTCGTCATGCTGCACGCCGTGGGATCCGGATCATGCTCGGCGATGAACGCCGCATCCACCTCGAGAATGGTGGCGAGATAGCGGACGAGCTCCTGGAATACGGTCGTGCCCTGCGCGCTCGAAACGGCGAGCGCCGCATTGGTCAGGGCATCCTGTGTGTGCTTGCGGTCGGTGATGTCGGTCGCGACGCCGCAGACGGCATAGGGCTCGCGGTTCGGCTTGAAGAGCGGAAACTTGAACGTGAGAAACGTCTTCAGTTCACGTCCGATCGTCGCGCTGAGTTCGTACTCCGTCGCAGTGCGGGTCGCGAAGACTTCGGTATCGTGGGAAGTGAAGTGGGAGACGTACTCGGATGGCCAGAGCTCGGCGTCCACATGGCCGATGACACGGTCGGCCGGCATGCGGGTCGCGCGCTCGAATTCCCGGTTGGCGAACAGGTAGCGCCCGTCCAGGTCCTTGACGATGATGATCGCCTTCGTGTGGTCCAGCACCTGCTGCAGACGGGCGCGGGTCTCGGGCCGGATCCAGGTCGTGTGGCCCAGATTCGAGAGGTCATGCACGTTGGCCACGACCCGCCTCGCGTCGTCCGGGTCGATGGCGAGATTGACGAGCGCATGGACGCGGCGCCCGTGCTGGTTCCGGAACTGCCAGGGGAACCACTGCGGCAGGCCGGCGCGGGCCGCCTGCCAGCGGCGCTGCCAGCGCTCGGCCGAAAACGCGCCGTCCGACTGCACCTCCGGACAGAGGTCGAGCAGCGACTTGCCGACAAGCGCGGCGGGATCGGTGCCGATGATCCGCGAGAAGCGCTCGTTGCAGCGGTCGATCGCATCGGCCAGATGCACGATCCCGTGCACTTCTTCGAGCGCGGACTCCGCGCGAACCGGCTGAACTGTACTCATGACACGCAGAAAGATGGAATTTGCAGACGAGTATAAGCATCGCCTGCTGCGGCGGCAGGACTGTTACACGGCTGAAACCTGCGGGTTACCGGAGGGTTACGTTCGAACGGCTGATGCGGCTTCCCGTCGCCTCAACCCTCGCACATGAGCGTGAGTTGTAACTCGCGCCTGAATGTTTCGTTCGCGGGAGCCCGCGGACGGCGGAGCAGTGCCTGCCACGAAGCGGTAGGTGCGACCCGGAAGCGGGCTGAGGCGCGCGCTTCGAACCGCGGGCTCATGCGCGCTTACGCCGTCGGATCCCCATTAATGGGGCCCCTCCTCCAGGCTTCAGCGCGCCCCGCTGCTCCGCAGCCCCCGCTCACCGTTTATGCGGATCGGGACATATCCCCGCGTCACGGCACGAACATGTAGCCCGCGCCGCGCACGGTGCGGATCGCCTTCGGCTCTTCGGGATTACCTTCGATCTTGCGCCGCAGGCGCGCGATGCGAATGTCGATCGAACGGTCGAACGGCTCCCATTCCCGGTTACGGGTGAGGGTGAGGATCTGGTCCCGGGTGAGCACCTTGTTGGGATGCTCGGTGAACATCTTGAGCAGGTCGTATTCCATGCTCGTGAGCGGTACTTCGTCGCCCTGCCCGTCCAGGAGCCGATGGGCGGCCACGTCGAGAAAGCAACGCCCGACCGCGACGCGCTCCGCATCGGCACGCGCCGGCGTGCCCTGCAACTGCTGCGCGGGCGGTGCCGCCCGGGAATGCAGACGCCGCATGACGCTCTTCACGCGCGCGAGCAGTTCCCGCGGATCGAACGGCTTCGTCACGTAATCGTCGGCCCCGACTTCGAGTCCGACGACGCGGTCCACGACATCCTTCGCGCCGGTCACCATGATGATTCCGACGTCGTAGCGCTCCCTCAGATACCGCGCAAGTGTCAGTCCGTCCTCGCCAGGCAGCCGCACATCGAGCAGCACGAGGTCGGGCAGGTGGCGCTCGATCTTGTCGCGCATGTCGCCGCCGCTTTCAGCCTGATTGACTTCATACCCCTGCCCGCCGAGGTACTCGGCGACCATTTCCCTGATCTCCTGATCGTCCTCGACAATCAGGACGGAACCGTTGTTCGGCATGTAATGTTTGGCGTGAGCTCTGGGAGTGCGATTATAGAGGTCGCACTACACCCGAACAAATGGCACGCCGCAATAGTGATACGCGCTGCGGCATTCAGCCCCGTACGCGCGGGGTGCGCCCGATTCAGGTGCCGGGTTCCCGGGAGGCGGCTTTCCGTGCGCACACCGTGATGAGGACCGGATAGTCTTCATCGACGTAGTGCAGCTCGTGTTCCTGCAAGTCCTCGCGTGCGAGGCCCTGGAGATAGGCGGTGGCGACGAGCACGTTGCCGTGCACTCCGACCGCGAGGTGGGCGGTGGGCCAGAATTCCTCGAACAGCCGGCGCGCGGATGCGCTGGTAAACCGCCAGTAATCACCCCAGCGGTCCATGTCGTAGCGACTGATCTGGCTGATCCCCGGAACCGTCGCGAGCAGCACGCCGCCGGGCTTGAGCGCGCGTTCGAGGTTGCGCAGCGCGGCACGAACGTCGTAAATGAAAGGCAGCGTCTGCGTGAGAATGATGCAGTCGAAAGCCTCGGCGGGAAGGCTGTTGTCGGCCGTCAGGTCGGCGACGATCGTGGCCGCCGGATTGCCGCTCACGGCATGCAGGACGTCGCTTTGCGTGACCTGCTCCGCGCCGAATCTGCGCGTGTAGGTGTTCTCGGCGATTTCGAGCACGCGGCCACGAATGTGCGGGGCGTTTTCGAGCAGAAAGCGTTCGATGTAGTAGCGATCGAGCGGCGAGCCCCGGTCCAGTCCGAAAATGCGACTGACCGGACGGGTGCTGCGCAGGCTGCCCCAGCGTACCCGTGGCGGCGCTCTCAGCCGCCGCAGAAGCGGCCGGTAAAGCGCCTCGGGAACCAGGCGCCTGACGAGTTTCTTCAACGCGACGGTTCCGCCGTTGCGGAACGCTAACAAAGGCACTGCAGGAGGGCCTGCCACGAGGGCGCCGTGTCGCTGACGATGTCGGCCCAGCCGTAGACCTGGGCCGAAGCGACGTTGGCGCCACGCGAGAACGCCAATTGCTGTCGCCGCTTGCTCGGCGTGGTCACGAGCGCCTGTTCGTACCATGTCAGGTAATCGTGCGCCTGGCGCTGCAGGTCGAAGCGTGCCGCACAGTCGCGCGCCGCGTTTTCGCCGATGCGGCTACGCAGTGAGTGATCGTTGAGCAACGTGGCGAGGCTCTGTGCCATTTCTTCCGCGTGACCGGCCGGAACGAGTACGCCGGTCGCCTCGTCCGCGTCGTAACGCAATAATCCCGGCGCGCCGCTGCCGAGGCCGCGCAACGGCTTGATCTGTTCCGGCACGCCGCCGACCGCGGTCGCCACCACCGGGATTCCGCACGCCAGCGCTTCCAGGACCGAATTCGGGAACGTATCCACCTTCGCGGCATGAACGTATGCGTCGGCCGCCTGATAGTAGCGGGCGACCAGATCCGTGTCTTTTACGTAACGGACGAAGCGGATTTCAGCCGAGGCGATGCGCTCGGGCGGCGCGTCCTCGCCCAGCGCGATGAAGAGCACGTTCTCACCGCGCAGACGCGTAGCGGCGCCGGAGATCGCCGCACGCATCGTCCGGTAATCCTTCCAGATGTTCTCGCGGATACCGTAGCCGGTGAACAGAACGACGTGTGCGTCGCGGGGGATATCGAGCGCCGCACGTGCATGCAGCTTGTCGCCCGGACGAAAGCTCGAGAGATCGACGCCGTTGGGGATGATCCGGCCTTCGACGATTGCGGGCGCCAGGATCGACTGCTCGACCTTCCGCATCAGCCACTGACTGGGCGTGGCCACGTGCAGCCGGCTGCGCGCGAATATGCGCTGCTTGCGGCGCCAGTTGTAGGCGGTGGCATCGCGCTGCATCGCTGGATAGATGCTCAGGTCCGGGCAGTTTCCGCAGCCGATGCGCCAACGTTCGCAATCGAACGAGTGTGCGCAATGCCCGCTCAAGAGCCAGGCATCGTGCAGCGTGAGCATCACGGGGACCTGCCGGCTCAGCCGTGGCAGGGCGCGCAGATCGAAATAGCCGCCGTGCAGATTGTGCAGGTGCACGACGTCGGGAGATTGCGGCGGCACATCCAGGAGGCGATGGCTTCCCGGGAAATGGAAGTCCTCGATGCCGTAGCGTGCGTTAATGGCTCTGCCCGGCTGCGCGATGTAACGCGCCAGCCGTGCAAGGAAGTGGGATCCGGGGACGCGTCCGTTGACCGCGACCAGGCGCGAGTCCAGGGCCGACCAGCTGCGGGACCATCTGCCGTCCCGTTCCTCATTGGGTAATACGAAGACGTCCGCGTCCGCCGTGCGCTTCCTGCCGACTGCCAGGAATGATGCGTTGCCGCGTGCGCGATAGGACTGAAACAGGTTCCAGGCGACTTTCTCGGCACCGCCGGCAACGTCGGCGGTGCTCACTTGCAGGATCCGCAACGGATCAGTTCGCATACCAGCTTTCCAGATTTCGGGCGAACTCGTCGCCACTCCAGTTGCGAACGAGGTAG
>Ga0111538_10014280_pt1 | contig 10472 bp, 10 predicted proteins | sample SoiMethybrSBSTD1_FD_79669 | JGI IMG/M metagenome (GOLD analysis project Ga0111538, IMG submission 79669) | Bulk soil microbial communities from a Populus tree surrounding site in Tennessee, USA - Soil MetaG P. TD hybrid SBSTD1 (version 2)... | ecosystem: Environmental > Terrestrial > Soil >... | reverse complement strand
CATCATCGACGTCGATCCGGGAATCCGGCGTACGGGAGTCGGATCAGTCGAAGCAGCAGTCATGTTGCTGCAGGCGATTCATTCGAGCAGCAACCTCGTCTTCAAAGGCGTGCAGATGTACTGTGGCATTCAGCAGCACATCAAGGATTACAAGGAGCGCTACGCCGCGATCGAAGATCGCACGGCGTATCTGCGCACCATAGTCGCCGCGCTGGAAGAGAAGGGCGGCGCTGCGGCGATCGTCACCGGGTCGGGCACCGGCACGCATCACATCGATGCACAGCTCGGCTTGCTTACCGAGTGGCAGGTCGGCTCGTACGTGTTCATGGATCGCCAGTACGCGGAGTGCGATCTCGCCGGCGACCAGCAGCAGGCGTTCGAATATTCGCTGTTCATCGACGCGCGCGTGGTCAGCGCGAATACGCACGGCATCGCGACGATCGACGCCGGCTACAAGGCGATGGCAACCGACGGCGGTCCGCCGGTCGTGCTATCCGGTGCGCCGCAGGGATCGAACTACATTTTCATGGGCGACGAGCATGGCCTGATCGTCGATCCGACGCAGAAGCATTGCTGGTCGATCGGCGACATCGTGCATCTCGCGGTGCCTCACTGCGATCCGACGGTGAACCTGTACGACGCGTATCACGTCGTCAGCGGCGAGGTATTGCAGGATGTCTGGCCAGTGAGCGCGCGCGGCCGATCCCGATAGCTCTGCTGAGTCCATGCCTCGCATCGAGCACATAGCCCTCTGGGTTGACGATCTCGACGCGCTCAGCGCGTTCTACGCGCGAGCGTTCGGCGCGCAGGTCGGTCCTCGCTACCTCAATGCCGCAAAGGGATTCGCATCCTGCTTCCTCACGTTCGACTCGGGTACGCGAATGGAGCTGATGACCACCTCGCGCCTGGCTCCGACGCGTCATGCGCCAGGCACGCAGCGAATGGGGCTCACGCACCTGGCGATTTCGCTTGGATCGGAGGCAGCGGTGGATGAATTGACGGCACGCCTGCAGTCCGATGGGGTCACGGTGCTCGACGGTCCGCGGCGCACCGGCGATGGGTACTACGAAAGCGTAGTGCTGGATCCCGAAGGCAATCGAATCGAGATCACGGCATGAAACGAACGCGTCGCGGCAAGCGTTTGGCACCGTATGATCGAAGATCTGACGGTTCGCCACCGGACAATCGATATCGACGGCGTCGAGACTTTCTATCGCGAGGCCGGCAGTGAGCACGCGCCAGTAGTGCTACTTCCGCACGGCTATCCGTGCTCGTCCTACGAATTCCGTGACTTCATGCCGGCGCTGGCCGACCGCTGGCGACTGCTCGCGCCGGATTTTCCCGGGTGCGGCTACAGTGCGACACCTGCAGACTTTTCGTACGACTTCGACGGCTACGCCGCATTTCTCGAACGCTTCACCGCGGCTCTCGCAGTACCACGCTTCGTACTCTATCTGCACGATTTCGGCTCGCAGATCGGCTTGCGCCTGGCGATCCGGCGCCCGGAACGGATCGCGGCGCTGATCGTCCAGAACGGTGACATCTACGAGGATCAGCTCGGTCCGAAGTACGCCGCGCTCAAGGAGTACTTCGCGCAGCCAACGTCGCAGAGGCGGCGCGAGCTCGCGGCGGCCGTGAGCGAAGAGGGATTCAAGGACGAATTCTTGAACGATGTCGCCGCCGCGGTTGCCGAGCGCATCCCGCCGGATTTGTGGAAGCTGCATTGGTCGCTCATGACGCCGCAGCGCCACGAGATCGCGGTCAAGGTGATCGCCGGGCTCAAAGAGAACCTCGCGTGGTTCCCGAGGTACCAGGCGTACTTGCGCGAGCATCGACCGCCGACACTCATCGTGTGGGGGCCGCGTGACGGCTACATGCCGGAGGGTGCGGCACGCGCCTATCTGCGTGACTTGCCGGATGCCGAGCTGCATCTGTTCGAAGACGGTGGACACTGGCTGCTCGAAACGCATTTGGACCGGACCGTTGGCCTGGTTCGCGCCTTCCTCGACCGCCTCAATTCCTGAGTCGATACGAGCGCGGCGCCGCGCCGGTGCTGCGCGCGAAAAATCGCGAGAAGTACGCGGGGTCGGCGAAGCCGCAGGTCTCGGCGACCAGCGTGACGCTCATATTCGTGTAGAGCAGGCTGCGCTTCGCTTCCAGAAGTCGGCGTGCGTTAAGAAGCGCGAGCGGCGCGCTGCCCGTGCTACGGACGCAGGCGAGTCGAAGACGCTCCGTGCTCACGCATAGCGTGCGCGCGTAGTCCGCGATGCTCATCTGCGTTCGGTAGTTCGCTTCGATCAGCGCGCGATAGCGCGCCGCAAGTTGCGAGTCGGGCGAGCGCATGTGGACCGGATCCGGAGCGAGCTCGAGCTTGCGGCGCAATGCGCCGACGAGAATTGCACTCAGCCACGACTCCGCGGCGATGCGCCGCCCGGGCAGATGACCGCGGAACTCGCCGACCAGCGATTCGAACAGGCCGCTCATCTGCGTGGCCGCTGCCGCCGAGAGCTGCGTGACACTCGGCTCGTCGAGCACCCAGCCCAGTTCCTGATGCTCGCGGGCGATTCGTTGCAGCAGCGCGCCCGAGGCCGTGACGATCCAGCCGTCGGTGCGCGGTTTGAAATCGAACCCATGGACGCACGATAGCGGCACGCTGATCAGCGCGACCGGCGCGAACTCCTGGCGACTGCTGTCGGCCACGTACACGCCGCCGCCGCGCTGGACCAGCAGCAGGTGGTGCAGCTCACGATGTGCATGCGGCCGAATTGTCCAATCGTGGAGGCGGCTGCGCTCGGCGATGGACTCGACGTGCAGGAAGCTCCCGTCGACGTCCTGGCTGGCCTCGCCGTAGAGGAAATACTGGGGAATGCCGCGTCGCGCCACTGCTCGGCCTCATGCTTCGAAGGCGTGCCAATGCTACTCCTGCCAGCCGGCCCTGGCTTGGGAAAAGTCCAAGAAATTTCAGCTTTTCTCCATCGCCAGCCGCCGCGCAGCCGCCCAGCATGTCGGTCGTGCGAACACAGGTGGCCATCATCGGAGCCGGACCTGCCGGGTTGCTGCTCGGTCAGCTGCTACATCGAGCAGGCATCGACGCTGTGATTCTCGAACAGCGCACGCCCGAGTACGTACTCGGCCGCATTCGCGCTGGTGTGCTCGAGCAAGGGACTGTCGATGTGATGGAACTGGCGGGCGTCTCGAGTCGCCTCCATGCAGAGTCGCTCACGCACGGCGGGGTCGAGATTGCTGCGAATGACGTGCGCAGACGTATAGCGTTCCAGGATCTCATCGGCAGAACCGTCACCGTCTACGGCCAGACCGAAATGACGCGCGATCTGATGGATGCGCGACAACAGAGCGACGCGACTTCCATCTATGAGGCCGAATCAGTCCAGCTGCACGACATCGACAGCGACTCGCCGTCCGTCACGTACACGCATCACGGCGAGTCGCGAAGCCTCGAGTGCGATTTCATCGCGGGCTGCGACGGCTATCACGGCGTCAGCCGCGGCAGCATTCCGTCGGACAAGCTGCGAACGTATGAGCGCGTCTATCCGTTCGGCTGGCTGGGGGTTCTCGCTGACGTGCCGCCGGCATGGGACGAGCTGATCTACGTCACCTCACACCGCGGCTTCGCCCTCGCGAGCATGCGTTCGTCGACGCGGGTGCGCTGCTACGTGCAGTGTCCGCTCGAGGATCATGTGGATCAGTGGAGTGATGAGCGCTTCTGGAACGAGTTCAAGCTGCGCATCGGTCCGGAAGTCGCTGCGCGCATGACGACGGGCCCCTCCATCGAGAAAAGCATCGCGCCGTTGCGCAGCTTCGTGGCCGAGCCGATGCAGTGTGGCCGGCTGTTCCTGGCCGGGGATGCAGCTCACATCGTGCCGCCGACCGGCGCGAAGGGACTGAACCTCGCGGTGAGCGATGTGTTCTATCTCTACGAAGGCTTGCTCGCGTTCTACGCAGAGCGGTCGTCGGGCCGTCTCGACGAGTATTCGCCGCGCGCTTTGCATCGCGTGTGGCAGGCGGTGCGCTTCTCCTGGTGGATGACTACGTTGCTGCATCATTTCCCGAACGAAGACGCGTTCGGTGCGCGAGTGCGCGAGGCGGAGCTCGAATACCTGTTCGCTTCTCCGCTCGCGCAGCGCGTGTTCGCCGAAAATTACGTCGGGTTGCCCTTGTAGCCTCAGCCGTCGAACGAATCGCACGACACCTTGGCGTGCCAGTTCACGAACATGCCGGTTGGATTGTCCTTCCACGCCCACACGTGCAGCGTGTAGAACGCCGGCAACCCGAAACGATTCGGACTCTCGAACAAGTGCAGCAGCTGTCCGTTGAGCTGCGGTGTTTCCGCGTGCTTGGCGTGCCAGTCCGCGGCCAGCACGAGGAAGTCGGCGCCGACGAGACGCAAGCGTCCATTGGGCTGCGGCTCGTAGATCACGATTTCCGGCCGGCTCGCATCCAACTCACCGTCCCCGACGAGCGACATGTTCACGTAGTGCAATCCCATTGCACCGACGTCGGGACCGGACACACAGCCGAACAGCAGGTGGTAACCCTCGGCTTCGGCGGCGGCCGGATCCCGAAATTGCGCGGTCGCCTGACGCACGAGCCGCACGAGCTCACCGGCATTGTTGTTGCGGTCGTCGTGCGGCACCGCGCTCGATGCGAGCAATACGCCGAGCGCACAGGACGCGATTCTTCCGATCTTCATGGCGATCTCCTCAGGGCACGCAGTGCCGGTAACAGCATTGGAACCTTGCGTCGGTATTCGGCGTAGGCCGCGCCGTGTTCGGTGAGCAGATCCTGTTCCTCGAATTGGATCGCGAGCACGATGTACGCAGTCGTCGCCACGGCGAACACCAGGTGCGCAAGCGTCATCGTCGGCGTCATCCAGAACGCGAGCAGAAAGCCGAAGTAGAGCGGATGCCGCACGAATCGATACGGCAGCGGCGTGCGAAACGTGATCGGCATGTACGTCCGGCCGCGCAGCGGCAGCCACGCCTGCCGCAAGCCGAACAGGTCGAAATGGTTGATGAGGAACGTGACGATCAGCACCGTGCTCCAGCCCGCGGCGAACAACGTCCACAGCACGATGCGGGCTGCATCGTTCTCGACCGTCCAGATCGGCATGCCGAGCGGGCGCCACTGCCAGAACAACAGCAACAAGGCGAGGCTCGCGCACAGGACGTAGGTCGCGCGTTCGATCGACCACGGCACGATGCGGGTCCATCGCTCCTTGAACCAGCGTCGCGCCATCACGCTGTGCTGAACGGCGAAGATGGCGAGCAGCGCGCAATCGATCGCCAGTGCGCCGGGCAACGAGCCTGCAAGCGGCCCATCGAGCTGTCGCGGCACGATGAAGCCGCCGACGAACGCAATCGCGTAGAGGAAAGTGGCCAGGAAGATGCAATACGCCGCCAGCGCGTAGGCAAAGCAGAGCAGTCGTTTCAGCACGGCAGGACTCCTCTTGGCATGTAGGCAGAGTCGCGCGGAGCCTGCGCGCGTGCCATGGGAGCTTTGTCCCGGTTGGGCTAGAATTCCTGCGCGCGCGTGAGACGAATGTCCCGATGACGAATAAGCCCGACACCAAGACGCTGCGTCAGCAGATCCGCTTCGTGCAGGCCACCGACGGTGTGCAGCTTGCGTGGGCGCAGTCGGGCCGCGGACCGACGCTGGTCAAGGCCGCCAACTGGCTGACGCACCTCGAATACGAATTACGCAGCCCGGTGTGGCGGCACTGGCTCGAGTTCCTTTCGAAGCACTTTCGCCTGGTCCGCTATGACGAGCGCGGCTGCGGCATGAGCGGCTGGCAGCCCAAAATGCTCACGCTGGATCAGTGGTCCGCAGATCTCGGCGCAGTGATCGATGCCGCACAGCCGGAAGGCCGGGTCATCCTGCTCGGAATCTCACAAGGTGCGACGGCGTGCGTGCACTACGCGATTCAACATCCGGAGCGTGTCGCTGCTCTGGTTCTATATGGTGGTTATGCGCGCGGAGCCAATCGGCGCAACACCGGGGACGCCGCCAATGCTTTCAGGGCGATGATCGATCTCGCGCGCGTGGGCTGGGGCAAAGACAATCCTTCGTTCCGGCAGATCTTCACGTCGCGCTTCATCCCCGGCGGCACGCCGGAACAATTGCAGTGGTTCAACGACCTGTGCCTGAAGACCACGACCGGCGAAATCTTTGCGAGCCTCTATGGCGCGCGGGCGTCCGTCGACATCGAGGCGTCGCTCGCCGCAGTACGCGTGCCGACGCTCGTGATCCACGCCAGAGGCGACGAGGTGATTCCAGTGGCGGAGGGGCGGTTGCTGGCCGCTGGCATTCCCGGCGCGGAATTCGTCGAGCTCGATTCACGCAACCACATCCTGCTCGAAGATCAGCCGGCATGGCTGCGCTTCCAGGAAGCGGTGCTGGCATTCCTGCGGCCCGACCGCAGCGCCGACCAGTCGGTCTTTGCCAGTCTGTCGGAGCGTGAGCGCGAGGTGCTGACGCTCATCGCCGATGGCCTCAGCAACACCGATATTGCCGCGCGCCTCGATATCAGCGAGAAGACCGTGCGCAACCACACGTCGAATCTGTTCGACAAGCTCGGGGTGTGGTCGCGCGCGCAGGCGATCGTGTTCGCCCGCGATCACGGTTTTCGCGACTGAAGTCGGCGCCGTTACTCCGCGGCCGTCAGATTCCTGATCGCGCCCATGACTTCGATCGCGGTCTGCTCGATCAGCGGCGACAGCAGATCTTCGCCTTTCTCGCTGGCTTTGACCGACGACGACTTGGTCGCGAACGGCTCCACGACGCCGGCTTTCATCAGCTGGTACTCGAGCGTGATCTGGTCACCCTTCTTGATGTTCTTCTCGCTCGCGCCCGTGATCGCTTCCATCGCTTCCTGCTGAGCATTCTGCGCAGCCGCGGCGGATGCGGCGGAGGCTACGGCTTGCCCTGCCATGATTGCGCCATAGTTGCCAGTCATGCCGCCGACACCGGGGACCATCATGCCCGCTACGCTCGCGATCGGTGCCGCCGCCGCCAGCAGCTTGCCGAAGCCTCCGCCGCCTTTCTTCTGAACCACCGACGTGTACAGGATGTACTCGCAGGCCGCCTGCTGTGCTTCCGCATCGACTTGCACCGGGATGCGTGCAGCGAGCGAGATGAGATCCACCGTCGGACCATTGAGGTATGAGAGCAGCGTCTGGCGCACCGGCTCGCCGACGTCTTCACCCGAAGAACCCTGGCCGAGCTGCGCCCTCGGCAGCACCAGGCAGATTCGCGATTTCGCGGGGGCCGGGGCTGCGGCAGTGCCGCCGGCATTCGCAACGGACGCAGCAGCTGCCAACGCAATACTCGCGGCAAGCGACACGGACGAAAGTACGAGCTGGTTCGTTGTCATGGCGTCGACTCCCCGGGCAAAAACTGGTTTGGCGCGCTTCTCTTATAAGAGGCGCTGCACGGGCGAGGGCAGACCAGAACAGGGATTGCTTTTCGCAGGCGGATGTGCGGTCGGACGTGCGGTCAGAGCGGGAGGATCAGGCGCACCCGCGAGCCGCTCTCGGAGGAAGAGAACTCGATCGAGCCGCCGAGCTCGTGAGCGCGGCGCCGCATGTTGCCGAGCCCGCGGCCGGACTGCATGCCGGGCGTGTAACCGCGGCCGTTGTCGATCACGTCGACGAGAATCGTGGGTCGTCCTGCCGCATCCTGGCCAGTAGCCGTAATCACCGTGACCTCGGTTGCGGCTGCGTGCTTCAGTACGTTGGTCAGCGATTCCTGCAGGACGCGCAGAACTTGCAGGATCCGGTGCGGGCCGAAGTCGGCCAACGGCGGCAGATCGGTAACCTGCCACAGGAATCGCAGCCCGGCCTGCTGCACGCGGCGCTCATTGCGCGCGCGGAAGTTGGACAGCACCGCCAGCAGGTCGCCTTCCACCGGATCGCTCGAATCGATGATCAGGCGCAGATCGTCGAGCGCGCCGCGCAGGATCGGTTCGAGCGGTTGGAAACTCGCATTGCTTTCGATGACGGCCAGCGCATGCACGAGCTGACCGCCGATGCCGTCGTGCATGTCGGTGGTCATGCGCTCGCGCTCCGCGCTGATCGCGCGCTCGCGTTCCAGGCTCTGCAGCCGCGCATAGTTGTGCTCGAGCTCGCGACCCTTGGCGGCGACGCGATCTTCGAGCTCGCGATTGAGCGTCTCCGCTTCGGTCAGTGCGCGTGTGACGCGGCTCAGCAGCGTCAAGCCAAACACGATGAGCACGAGGCTCACGGTGTACGACAAGTAGTGAACCGATCCTGGCCACACCAGGCCATAGTCACTCAGATAGTCGTAGACGCCGACGACCAACGTCAGAACGGCCGCGAGCAACCACAGTTTCACTTCGAACACCGGCTTGCGGCGCACCGCCCGCAGCAGCCGCCAGGCAATGTAGGCGTTGATCAGCATCAAGCCCGGAAACCAGACATAGGCCTGGACCCATGACTCCTGATGCGATCCCAGGCGATGCGCGAAGATGGTCAGCGTGCAGACCACGCCGAAGATGAGAAACCACTTCTCGACCCGCGGCTGTGGCCCTTCGCAGCCCGGCATGCGATTGATGAACAGCGCCGAGCAGATCGTGAACCAGCCCAGCGCAATCGGCGGCAGCGAGAACCAGAAGCCCGCCGGCGGAATCAGTATGTCCGGCTCGATCAGCACCCAGTTGTACACGGCCCAGGCGAAGGTCGCGCCGGAAAACCACCCGTAACCCGTCTCTGCAGGGCGCACCCAGACCAGTCCAAGCGTGAGCAGGAACATCACCAGCAGCGCGACGATCACCGCTTGTACGAGCGTGACCTGCAGAAAATTCGTGTATGCAAAGGCAGGCCGGATGCTTTTCGCAGGGCCGACGTAGGTAGGGTTGCGGTATGCGGCGTAGCGCACGCTGACCTGGTGCACCTCGAACCTGTTGATGCCCGGCTTCAGCAGCGAGGGCGAGAACTCGAAATACAGGGGCGTCCGGAAGTACGCATACGGCGGCGTCATCGGCGAGCTCGCACCGACCAGGGAATCGTTCACGTAGACCGCGAAAGTGCCGTACGTGAGAGGGAAGTAAACGGCCCACAGCTCGCTAGGGGTCTGCTGCAAGTCGACCTCACCCTGATACCAGACGCTCGCGACGTTGCTGGCATTGACCGGCGTGAAGGCGACGGAGTCCACGAGATTCTCTGGCGTGATGTCCCGGCTGAACTGCGGCGGCTGCTCGGAATCGCTGATGACCACACGGGCTTTCGCGCGCAGCAGCGCCGGGTCGATCGACGGCGAGCGATCGACGATTGTCATGGCGCACAGGTAGACGATCGGGGCCAGGACCAGGCTGACCCAGTAGAACAGCGAAGGCGCTCGTACGGGAGGCGAGTCGATTGCCTGCATCGGAAGGCGTAGCAGCTCAGGAACCAGAGTTGATCAATCCCATGCGCGTTGCTTCGTACACGGCTTCGCTGCGCGAGCTCACCGCGAGCTTGCCGTAAATGTTCTTGGTGTAGGAGCTCACGGTGCTGGACGTCAATCCAAGCAGTGAGGCGGTCTCGGCGTAGCTGAAGCCCTTGGAGGCCAGCGCGAGGATCTCCATCTCGCGCGGCGTCAGCGCGACGCTCGACGTCGCAGGGAGCTGGCTGGGATCGGGGCGGAAGTGGCGGATCAGATGGCGCGCGATCGCCGGGCTGATCGGCGAGCCGCCCGCGAGCATTTGCCGGATGGCTTCGCCGATGCCGACAGCGGCGTCGTCTTTGAGCAAGTAGCCGCTCGCACCGGCCTTGATCGACGACACCACTTTCATCTCATCGCCGAACACGGTGATGACCATGATGAGCACGCTGGGCCAGCGCCGTGCAGTCTCGCGAATGATGTCCAGACCGTCGCCGTCGGGCAGGCCGAGGTCGACCAGCAGCACGGCGGGACGCGTCGCTTCGAGCGCGGCGCGAATCTCGCGGCACGTGCCGACGGCGGTCGTGACCTCCAGGCCCGCTTGGGCCTCGGCGATGCGGCGCACGAGCGAGGTGCGCGTGAGGTCATCGTCCTCGACGATGAAGATCGTGTGAAGCAGAGTGCCCATCCCCGGGACCTCGGCTGCGATAGCCGCAGCCTGCAGCGCGAGCATAGGCGCATCGCGCGGCAGACGATACCCGGAAAAAGGGGTTGTGTAAGAGGGTTCGACACCCTGCGCGCGGCGGGCACACCTCCGTGTGGCCCGCCGGAACTGCGTTGCCTACTCCAGCCCCATGCAATTCGCGTAATAGGTGACCGTCGCGGGCCAGTCGGAAAAGATGCCGCGGATGCGAACCTGCTGCGCGAGCGCGTCCAGCGCCTTGTACATGTCGCCGTCCCTTTTCACCGCACGGCTGTCCGGATCGAAGAGATAGTAGAAGCCGGCAGGGCCTGCGCCCTTGCGCAGATCGGCGCGCTCGAAGCTCCAGGTGATGATGTCGAAGCCGGTGTTCTTG
>Ga0111538_10014279_pt1 | contig 10472 bp, 9 predicted proteins | sample SoiMethybrSBSTD1_FD_79669 | JGI IMG/M metagenome (GOLD analysis project Ga0111538, IMG submission 79669) | Bulk soil microbial communities from a Populus tree surrounding site in Tennessee, USA - Soil MetaG P. TD hybrid SBSTD1 (version 2)... | ecosystem: Environmental > Terrestrial > Soil > Tree... | reverse complement strand
TGCCGCCGGTCGCATGACCACGTCCACGTCGTCAACCTCTCCACCTGCCCTCGCTGCAGCCAGCCCAAGATGGCCCATCGCGTGTGCGGCACCTGCGGCTACTACAAGGGCGAATTGATCGTCGACATGAAGAAGCTGTAGTCCCCCCTCAGCGGATTCGATGCGCATCGCGATTGACGGAATGGGCGGGGATCATGCGCCCGATGAAGTCGTCTCGGGCGTGATCGAAGCCGCCGGACAGCACCCCGACGCCAAGCTCCTGCTCGTCGGTCAGAAGGATCGTGTCTCGCGCGCGTCCCTCCCCTCCAACATCCAGATCATCGACGCCCCCGAAGTCATCGGCATGGACGAGGAGCCCGTCAAGGCCCTCCTCCGCAAGCGCAATTCGTCCCTCAACATGGCCATCAACCTGGTCCGGGACGGGAAGGCCGACGCCGTCATCTCCGCGGGCAACACCGGCGCCGTGGTCGCGGGCACCATCATGCCGATGTTCGGCCTGGGCAAGCTCGAGGGCGTGAAGCGGCCCGGGATCGCCATCCCGATGCCGGTCGACGGCGGGTACTGCGCCATGATCGACGCCGGCGCCAATCCCAACGCAAAGGCCATGCACCTGGTCCAGTACGCCGTCATGGGCGCCTGCTACGTGAAATACCTCAACCCCGGGATGAAGCTGCCGCGCGTCGGCATCCTCAACATCGGCGAGGAGCCGAAAAAGGGCACCGATCTCCACCGGCAGACCCACGCGATCCTCGAGAAGGCGGCCCTGAACTTCCAGTTCGTCGGCAACATTGAGCCGTTCGCCCTCTATCGGGGCGAAGCCGACGTCGTGGTCAGCGACGGCTTCTCCGGGAACCTCGCGCTGAAGATGGCGGAAGGGCTGAAGGAGTTCATGCTCCGCCAGTTTCAGGTCGAGAAGGTCGATGAGACCCAGGAGGTCAAGGATCGGATCCGCCGCGCCACCCTGAAGATGGACCACTCCGAGCACGGGGGCGCGCCGGTTCTCGGCGTCCGCGGCGTCGTCATCAAGTGCCACGGCCGCGCGACCGCCCGGACGATCACCAACGCGGTCCGGCTGACGGTGGCTTTCCTCAAAGGCAAGATGAACGAGCATATCGTGGACGAACTGCGCAAGCTGTCGGTACGCGGCGACTGGTTTGGACGGTGGTTCGGCTCAAAGGACGAAGAATGAGAGTAAAAATCCTCGGGACCGGCTCCTACGCACCCCCTCGCGTGATCACCAACCGCGACCTCGAGAAGCTCGTCGACACAACCGACCAGTGGATCCAGGAGCGGACCGGCATCAAGCAGCGCCACGCGGCGGATCCGGGCGTTCCCACGTCCGAGATCGCGGCGATCGCCGCGAAGAAGGCCCTGGAAGCGGCGAAGGTCCTGCCGGAGGAAATCGACACGATCATCGTGGCGACGTCGTCGCCCGACCGGGTCGTGCCCCCGACCGCCGTCTACGTCCAGAGGATCCTGGGCTGCTGGAACGCGGGCTGCTACGACCTGGTGGCCGCGTGCACCGGCTTCGCCTACGGCCTGTCGTCCGGCCGCGCCTACATCTCGAGCGGCCAGTCGAAGCACTGCCTGGTGATCGGCGCCGAAGAGTTGTCCAAGATCACGAACTACTCCGACCGGGGCACCTGTATCCTGTTCGGCGACGGCGCCGGCGCCGTGGTGCTCGGCCCGTCGGACGACGACAGCGACATCCTCTACTCCAAGATGGGCTGCGACGGCCGCACGGCGGACCTCATCATCACCCCCGGCGGCGGCACCGACCAGCCGCTCACGGCGGAGACCCTGGAGAAGAAGGAGCACATGCTCCAGATGAAGGGGCGCGAGGTCTACAAGTTCGCCGTCCCGAAGTTCGTCGAGATCATCCAGACGGCGCTGATCGCGACGGACCTCAAGATGTCGGAGATCGCCCACTTCGTCCCGCACCAGATGAACGCGCGGATGATCGAGGCGGTGGCCGAGCGGCTCGGCTTCCCCATGGAGAAGATCGTCATCAACATCGCCGACTACGGCAACACGTCGGCCGCGTCGATCCCGATCGCGCTCGACGAGGCGGTCCGCGCGGGCCGGATCAAGCGCGGCGAGATCATCCTGATGAGCGCGATGGGCGCCGGCATCACCTGGGGCACCGTGGTGCTGAGGTGGTAGGCGTCGCGTACCTCTTCGCCGGCCAGGGTTCCCAGGCGGTCGGGATGGGCAAGGACCTCGCCGCCGCCTTCCCCAAGGCGAAGGACCTCTTCGATCGCGCGTCCAAGATCCTGGAGTTCGACCTCGCCAAGGTCTGCTTCGAAGGCCCGGCCGAGGAGCTCAACCGCACCGATCGCTGCCAGCCCGCGCTCCTCGTCCACGGCATCGCCTGCCTGGAGGTCGCGGCCCAGAAAGGCCTCCCTCCGGCCGAAGCCGCCGCGGGGCTTTCGCTCGGCGAATACACCGCGCATGTCTACGCCGGCTCGCTGACCTTCGAGGACGGCGTCCGCCTCCTCCAGAAGCGCGGCCGGTTCATGCAGGAGGCGTGCGACCGCACGCCGTCGGGCATGGTGTCGATCCTGGGCCTCGACCGCGAGAAGTGCGCCGAGGCGTGCCGCGGCCAGGGCGACGTGGGCGTGGCCAACCTGAACGCGCCCGGCCAGATCGTGCTGAGCGGCGAGAACGGCGCGCTCGAGAAGGCGGTGGCGAAGGCCAAGGAGCTGGGCGCCAAGCGGGCGATCCCCCTCAAGGTCGCCGGGGCGTACCACTCGGTGGTCATGAAGTCGGCGCAGGAGCAGATGCAGAAGGAGCTCGCGGCGACGACGATCTCGCGGCCGAGGATCCCCGTCTACGCCAACGTCAACGCGAAGCCGCTCACCGACCCGGACGAGATCCGCACCGCGCTCGCGACCCAGATCTGCAGCTCGGTGCTCTGGGATGACTCGGTCCGCGCCATCGGCGCCGCGAAGTACTTCGAGTTCGGTCCGGGCAAGGTCCTGGCGGGCCTCGTGCGAAAGATCGACGACAAGGCCGAGGTCGTCTCCATCGAAGGAGCCGCGTCATGAAGATCGACCTGACGGGCCGCGCCGCCCTGGTAACGGGCGCGAGCCGCGGCATCGGCCGCGAGATCGCCAAGGCGCTCGCGGGCGCCGGCGCGAAGGTCGCCTGCGTCGCCACCAACGAGGACCTGCTCAACTCGCTCGTCGCCGAGATCGGCAACGGCGCGATCGCCCTCAAGTGCGACATCTCCAAGCCCGCCGAGATCGAGGCCACGGTCGAGAAGGCCGCGGCAGCGCTCGGGGGGTTGGACATCCTGGTCAACAACGCCGGCGTCACGCGCGACAACCTGCTCCTCCGGATCAAGGAGGAGGACTGGGACACCGTCCTCGATACGAACCTGAAGGGCCCCTTCCTGTTCATCAAGGCCGCAGGCCGGTTCCTGATGCGGTCCAAGGCCGGACGGGTGATCAACATCTCGAGCGTCGCCGGCGTCCTGGGCAACGCCGGCCAGGCCAACTACAGCGCCTCCAAGGGCGGCCTGATCTCGCTGACCAAGACGGCCGCCCGAGAGCTGGGCTCCCGCGCGGTCTGCGTCAACGCCGTCGCCCCCGGGTTCATCAACACCGACATGGCGGCGAAAGTCGACCCCAAGGTCATCGAAGGGGTCGTCGCGAGCCTCCCGCTCCGGCGGGTGGGCGAAGCGAAGGAGATCGCCGGCGTCGTCCTCTTCCTCGCCAGCGACCTGGCGGCCTACATCACCGGCCAGGTCCTCGGGGTCGACGGCGGCATGGCGATGTAGACCGGTTTTTTTCCGGCATTGCCCTTGGCGCACATACCTTATGTGCTAAACTCTGGTCGATGAAGCGGCTGTTCCTCGCGACCGGGATGGCGGCGGTCCTGGCCCTCGCCGCCGTGGAAGCCTTCGCCCAGGGCGATCTCATCGACGAAGGCGACGCGTTCTTCGACAAGAACCAGTTCGAAGTCGCCATCGCCCACTACTCCCGCGCCATCGTCATCAACCCGAGGTTCGCCACCGCCTACGCCCGGCGCGGCCGGGCCTACCGCAAGAAGGGGGACCTCGACCGGGCCATCCAGGACCTCGACCACGCGATCAGCCTGTCCCCCCGCGATCCCTGGTCCTACCGGGAGCGCGGCCTGGTCTTCCTGACGAAGCCCGACTTCGAACGGGCCATCGCCAATTTCGACCACGCGGTCTCGCTCGACCCCCGCGACATGGCCGCGCTTTTCAACCGAGGGATCGCCCGCCAGGCCGCCGGCCAGATCGATGCGGCGATCGTCGATTACACCCTGGTCCTGAAATCCAGCTCGGATTTCTTCCGGGCCTACGCCAACCGGGGCTCCGCCTACGCCGCCAAGAAGGACTACACCAAGGCGTTCTCCGACTTCAACACGGCCCTCCGGCTCAATCCCCGCTACTCCGGCGCGTACATCGAGCGGGCACGCATCTTCCTGGAGCGGGCGGAGTTCGAGAACGCCATCCGCGACTACAGCGAGGTCATCCGCATCGAGCCCGACGAGAAGCTCCACTACCACGCCCGCGCGGTCATCTACGCCAAGATGGGCGAGAAGGCCAAGGCGATCGAGGACCTGGCGAAGGTCCTGGAGATCGACTCCTACTTCCTCGAAGGCTACCGGGCCCGCGCCCGCATCTACGAGGAGGCCAACGAGCCCGACAAGGCGCTCGCCGACTACGCCAAGGCGCTGGAGCTCGAACCGCGCGACACGATGATCTACCTCGCCCGCGAGGAGTTCCGCCTGCGCCGGTCGCAGGTCGACGAGGCGATCGCGGACTACTCCCGCGCGATCGCGCGCGACTTCCAGTTCCACTTCACGTTCGCGCGCCGCGCGCTGCTCCGCCACCAGAAAGGCGAGTTCGAGAAGGCCTTCAAGGACATCGAGACCGCGCTCCAGTTCCTGCCGCGCGAGCCCCGGTACATCGCCCTGCGCGGCGACATCAAGCGCGACCTGAACGAGCTTCACGACGCCGTGGCGGACTACCGCCACTCGCTCGACATCGTCCGCGCGACCGACGAGGTGGGCCCCCGCCTGGTGGAGGTCCAATTCCGCATCGGCGGCATCGACCTGGCGATCGAGACCTGCACGCAGCTGATCGTCGCCGACCCGAAGTTCGCCTGGGGCTACGCCGAACGCGGCAGGCTCCGGTTCCAGAAGGACCAGCGCGCCGAGGCGTTGGAAGACCTCGACCGCGGCCTGACCATGAACGACAAGCTCACCTCCTTCCGCGAGCTGCGCGGCAGCCTGCGGGAGAGCCGCGAGTTCTGGTCCGGCGCCATCGAGGACTACACCGCGGTCCTGGCGGCGGGCTCGACGCGGGCCGACCTCTACGCGAGCCGGGGCCGCTGCTACCGCCGGCTGGGCGAGACCATCGCGGCGTTCAACGACTTCTCGAAGGCCGTGGAGCTGAACCCGGACTTCACCTGGGCCCATACCGAGCGCGCCGAAATCAGCGTGCTGCGGAAGGAGTGGGAGATCGCGATCCATCACGCCACGGAAGCGCTGCGGACCCACGGCGGCTACGTCTGGGCCCTCCAGGCGCGCGCCCAGGCCTACGCGGGCAAGGGCGAGATGGACAAGGCGATGGCGGACCTCGCCGCGGCTCTCGAGCTGGCGCCCAACGTCGCGTCGCTCTACCGGGACCGCGCCCAACTCCACCTGAAGACCCCGGCGCCCGACGCCGCCATCGAGGACCTCACCCGGGCGGTCGACCTGACCGGCGACCGCGAGGCGCTCCTCCTCCGGGCCGAGATCTTCCGGAGCCAGAAGCGGTACGACGCGGCCATCGGGGATTACACGCACCTCCTGGAGCTGGACCCCAAGTCGACGAAGATCTACGCGGCGCGGGCCGACGCGAAGTTCGCCAACGGGGACGAAGCCGGCGCCAAGGCCGACTGGGCGAAGGCGGGCGACGACGCCCCGCCCGAGCGGCGCTCCACGGCGGACAAGCAGTAAAACAACGAACTCCCAAATCCCAATGAACTCCCAAACCCCAACAGGGCTCAACGTCCGCCTATAATTGAGTCAGATCCAAATGCGACGACTGAAGATCACCCTCGCAATCCTGCTCATTGGCACGCTTCTCCCCTCCCTCCAACTGGTCTGGTGGCATCGGCAGGCGTCCGAGACGTTTCAAAAGCACGATCAGGAGCTGGCGAGAATTCCTGACCCGCAGGGGCTCTCCGTCCGTCGAATCCCGCTCTATGAGCCTGCACTGAAGGGTGACTCGTGGGAATCCTTCCAACCGCTTCTCGCGCCACTGATGGATCTCAAGTATTCGTGGTCGCAGCCCTTTCCGACCGACCAGGAGCATGCCCAACTGGCCGCCCTGTTCAGACCGACGTTCGACGGATTGCGGAGTGCCTATTCAAAGGAGCACCTGACGCTCCCGAAGACCCTGGAGGAAAGGATCAATGCCAAGGCCTCATTCTCCAGGGGTCTGATGACCGCAAGCTGGATTCTCTTCCATCTCTCTCTGGCATCCCGCGAGCGCCACCGGCACGAGGAGGCTCTGGACCTATTGATCCTGAATCTGGCCGTCTGCTCGGACCTCCGGCAGATCCCGGGCTACGGAAAAACGCCCGCAGACTGGAGTCTTGCCGAGGAGCAGCGCGCGCTCGGGAGCTGGCGCGGCTACCTGAAAGAGTTCTCCTTGTCCCCAAAGACTGCAGCATCGATATCCGGGCAGCTCGATCGGCTTCTCTCGGCACGGTCGTCAATCCATGATTCGATTGCAGCCCAAGGAATCTACCTGAGACGAGGCATCCTCGAGCTGGAACAGGACGGCCATTCCGGTCATCCTTACGGGGAAACACCGTCCTGGAGGCACGCTTATTCCGCCCGCCTCGGAAGAGCCAAGACCTTGAACCAGATCGAAGGGGTCTGGAAACGATTGGAGTCTCTCAGGGAGATTCCCTCACATCAATAGAGCGATGCGTTGAAGACCATCTCCGACCATGCCGGCTCGGAAGCCGTCGCCCATCTGGACAGCGTCCGATCCACTTATGCTCAGGAGGTGGATTGCCTTCGATGGTGGACCTCCATCCGCATCGCCATGGCCCTCGCTCGTTTCGAGATCGAGCAAAGGCGAGCCCCGGCATCGCTCGCCGAACTGGTCCCCGCTTATCTGCAGGCCCTTCCCTCTTGCCCGCAGGGCGGAGAGCCCTTCTCCTACCTGTCCGGGGAGTTTTCGTGCGCGCATACCGGCAAGTGGAAGGTTTCCCTGCATCAATAGATCCACGCCCCTCGCAATCCGTCGGGAGACGCAAGCCGTTGGGTTTTGGGTCTTGGGATTTTGGATTTGGGATTTCATTGGGATTTGGGATTTGGGAGTTATGATGTCGCCCATGTCCGAAGACCGCCAGGCCGCCCTCGACAAGCTCCGCCGAAAGGCGCTCGAGGGCGGCGGCCCAGACAAGGTTGCAAAACAGCACGCCGCGGGCAAGATGACCGCGCGCGAACGCATCGCGGTCCTCGTGGACGAGGGCTCCTTCGACGAGATCGACATGTTCGTCGAGCACTCCGCCACCCATTTCGGCATGGCGTCGAAGAAGTTCCCCGGCGACGGCGTCGTCACCGGCTTCGGGCGCATCGACGGCCGGCCCGTGGGCGTCTTCTCCCAGGACTTCACCGTGCTGGGCGGCTCCCTCGGCCTCGCCCATGCAAAGAAGATCTGCAAGATCCAGGACCAGTGCCTGAAGCTCGGCATCCCCATCGTCGGGCTCAATGACTCCGGCGGCGCCCGCATCCAGGAGGGCGTGGAGTCGCTCGGCGGCTATGCGGACATCTTCCTGCGCAACACGCTGGCCAGCGGCGTCATCCCCCAGATCTCCGCGATCCTGGGCCCCTGCGCCGGCGGCGCCGTCTACTCCCCCGCCATCACCGACTTCGTCTTCATGGTCCAGGGAACGAGCTACATGTTCGTCACCGGGCCGAACGTCATCAAGGAGGTCACCCGCGAGCAGGTCTCGTTCGAGGACCTGGGCGGCGCCGCGGTCCACAACGAGAAGAGCGGCGTGGCCCACTTCGCCACGAAGAACGAGGCCGACTGCCTCCAGCAGATCCGCCAGCTGCTCTCCTACGTCCCGCAGAACAACATGGAGGAGCCGCCCCACGTTCCCACGGGGGACGACCCCACGCGGCGGGACCGGAAGCTCAACGACCTCGTCCCGGACAGCGCCCAGAAACCGTACGACATGAAGGAAGTCCTGACCACCGTGGTGGACAACGGCCAGTTCTTCGAGATCCACAAGGACTACGCGAAGAACATCCTCGTCGGCTTCGCCCGCCTGAACGGCCGCTCCATCGGGATCGTCGCCCAGCAGCCCGCGTTCCTCGCCGGCTGCCTCGACATCGACAGCTCGATCAAGGCCGCGCGGTTCATCCGCTTCTGCGACTCCTTCAACATCCCGATCATCACGTTCGAGGACGTCCCCGGCTTCCTCCCCGGCGTGGCCCAGGAGCACGGCGGGATCATCCGGAGCGGCGCGAAGCTGCTCTACGCCTACTGCGAGGCGACGGTCCCGAAGATCACGGTCATCACCCGCAAGGCCTACGGCGGCGCCTACGACGTGATGAACTCCAAGCACATCCGGGGCGACATGAACTTCGCCTGGCCGACCGCGGAGATCGCGGTCATGGGCCCCGAAGGCGCGGTCAACATCGTCTTCAAGGAGGAGATCGAGAAGTCGAAGGATCCCAAGAAGACGCGCGCGAAGCTCATCGACGAGTACCGCGCGAAGTTCGCCAACCCCTACATCGCCGCCCAGAAGGGCTACATCGACGACGTCATCGAGCCCGCCGACACCCGGCGCCGGCTCATCAAAGCGCTGGAGCTGCTCAAGACGAAGCGCGACAAGAACCCGCCGCGCAAGCACGGCAACATTCCGCTGTAAGCCGGCCGGGATCCCCTGCTATACTCGGTCCCAGGCGACCGGGGACCAAGGAGGGGGGCGAGCCCTTCCCAAGGAGGGAATCGTGAAGGATTACGTCGTCCAGTCCGGGCCCCTGCGCACCTTCGACGTCCTCTACGACAATCGGTTCGAGAAGCTGCGCCCCGTCGCCGACTACCATACCATCCTGATCACGGGCAAGCCGACCACCCAGCGGATCGTGATGCGGTCGATGAGCCGCTCGTCCGACCGTGAGCTCAAGTTCGTGTCGTCGCTCTTCACCGCCCTGGCGGGCGGCGCCAAAGCGATCTTCGGCATGCGCGACATCACGGGAGGCCGCGCCGGGGAGCTCGCGAAGACGCTGCACGGCCTCGACGGCATCCAGTGGCACCGGATGTCCTACGGAAAGACCGAGGACGACCTGATCCTCGTCGAGCTCAAGAACTTCGCGAAGGACTTCAATCTCATCCAGGAGTTCGTGCCGCCGAGCGAGGGCACGATGTTCTGCTACCTGACCGCGGCGATGTTCGACGTCTACCAGCTCTACTGGGAGCGCGCCTGCCAGGGGGCGCTCAAGTGGAAGGACGACCGCTTCCGCCGCGACATCATGATCCTCGCCCCCGAGGCGAAGATCACGCTCTGGCAGGAGTCCGACGGCTCCTACACCCTCATCCTCCACCCCAAGGTCGAGGACGTCGAGGCGGTGGATCGCGGGATCACCGCCGCGGGCCAGGAGGCGGGCATGACGATCACCTCCGCGCCGGGCCTGTTCGGATAGAACCCTCACTCCCGGGGAGGGCCAATGGAAGAGAACCCTTCTTGTCCGGTGTGCGGAGAGCGGCTGGCCCTCAAGGGCTTGTCCTTCTTCATGATCAACGCGGTGGTCGACAAGCACTCCAAGGCGAATCCCCGATGCACTCTTCGGGTCGACTTCCTTCCCGACGAGAAGCGCGTCGAAATCCGGATCGCCTCCGATCACGACAACCCCGGGAAATGAACTTGTCGGCACCGAAGGTCCCGGGCGACGCTCGGGGGCCCGCCTCGGGGAATCCCCGGTTCCAGGGGACTCGTTCTAATGCTTGATGGGTTGAGCCTTTTTGTGGTGAAATCCCTCCCCTAGTGTTCAAGAAGGTCCTCATCGCCAATCGCGGAGAGATCGCGCTCCGCGTGATCCGCGCCTGCAAGGAGCTCGGCATCCGCACGGTGGCCGTCTACAGCGACGCCGACCGCTGGTCCAACTACGCCTCCCAGGCCGAGGAGGCGTACGCGATCGGCCCGGCGCCCGCGCGGGAGAGCTACCTCCGGATGGACAAGATCCTGGAGATCGCGCGCAAGTCGGGCGCGCAGGCGATCCACCCCGGCTACGGGTTCCTCTCCGAGAACGCCGACTTCTCCGAGGCGTGCGCCAAGGCGGGCGTCAAGTTCATCGGACCGGGACCCGCCACGATGCGCGCCGTCGGCAACAAGATCGCCGCCCGCAAGACCGCCCAGAAGCTGGGCGTTCCCGTCGTCCCGGGCATCTCCGGCCAGGTCGACGAGGCCCAGGTGCTCGCGTTCGGCAAG
>Ga0111538_10014278_pt1 | contig 10472 bp, 8 predicted proteins | sample SoiMethybrSBSTD1_FD_79669 | JGI IMG/M metagenome (GOLD analysis project Ga0111538, IMG submission 79669) | Bulk soil microbial communities from a Populus tree surrounding site in Tennessee, USA - Soil MetaG P. TD hybrid SBSTD1 (version 2)... | ecosystem: Environmental > Terrestrial > Soil > Tree... | reverse complement strand
GACCTTGCCGAGGGACTTGGGCCAGAGCGGGAGCTTCTTCGCCTGCGCCTGTGCGTCCTTCAGCGAGCCCTCGGAGTCGCCGGAGTAGCCCGCGAACACGATGCGCCCTTCTGGATCGAGCACGGCCGCGGTCGGGAAGCCCTTCAGGTTGATGAAGTTCTCGAACGCCTCGGCGTTCTTCAGGATCGCGACGGGATAGGTAGGCTTCGCTTCCCGCACCCACTTCGATACGAGCTTCGGGTCTTCATCGGTCACGCCGATGACCACGAGGCCCTTGTCCTGACCCTTCTCCCACTTGGAGTTGAGCGTCGGGACGAGGCCCCGGCAGGGGCCTCACCAGGTGCGGAAGACTTCGATCAGCACCGCCCTTCCACCGAGTTGGGCGACATCGATGGGCGGCGAGTTGTACCACTCGAGCACATCCAGGGCCGGCGGCTTCTGGCCGACCTGGGCGCTCGAGGAAGCGGCCGCCGCGCACAGCGCGAGGCCGACGAGCGAGCTTCGAAGCATGGAGTTCTCCTCGGAAAACGATCGAGACGCGGCGGAGACCGCGGCCATACCGAGCCTAGCCGCTCTCCGCGCTCCCCGAAAGGCGCGGGCCGCCGCGGAGCGCGAAGCCCCGCGGCGGCCCGTGTTCTCTTTCGCCGTCGACCGACGGCGATCAGGCCTTGACGCTTCAGCCAAACGCCTTGGCGGACTTCACGCTCACTTCCTTGCCGGCCAGGTGTTCCTGGATGGCCTCGGCGAGGTGGCGGTGCTTCACGGCCGATTCGTCGGGGTTGTCGTCGATGCCGCCGCGGTAGAGGATCGTGCCGTCCTTGCCGGTCAGGATGACCTGCGCCGTGTTCTTGCACTCGAGGGACTTCGTGATCTTCGCGCCCTCGTCGTCGATCATCGGGCCCTTGAGGCCGACCTTCTTCATCCAGGCCGCCTTCTCTTCCTTGGTCTCCGTCTTGTTCGGGAAGACCCAGACGAAGTCCACGCCCTTGGAGCGGAACTCGTCCTCGACGGCCTTGAAGCGCTTCTCGTAGGCGGGAGTCGCGCCGCACTTGACGCCGACGATCATGTAGGCGGTCGGGACCTGCGTCGCCTGCGAGTCGACGGTCGAGACCGCCATCGCCGTGAACGCCGGGATCTTGGCGCCGGGCTTGGCGACTTCCTGGGTGGTGAGCGCGGGGACCGAGAACAGCCCGAGCGCCGCGATGAGTAGGAGCTTCATGAGTCGATGGTGGGGGGGAGATCGATCGAGTCGATTGTCGATTATCGGGCGCAGCAACTATACGGACGGGGAATCCGGCACCACCAGCTCTCTCGTGGCCTTGGAACGCCAAGAGTTCCGTAAGCGAGGCATCCGACTGCGCTCCGTCGACTCCCCTGCCCCCACGGGCTAGCCTCCCCCGGTGCGCCGTTCGCCACGGGAACGCGGATCCCTGACCTCGAGCCTGGCCGAGGGCGGCGCCGCGGCCCTGGCGCTCGGCTTCGCCGATTGGACGGCGAGCGGTCTCGCGCGCACGCCGCCGACGCTCGTGGCGGCGACGCTGATCGGTGCGATCCTGCTGGGCCTCGCCACGGCGTTCCTCGCGTCGCTCCTCGGTCGGCCGGGTCTGGCAGCAGGCCTCGCGATGGCCGTCGGGCTCGGCCTCGAAGGCGCGTCCGTGGTTTCGAAGGAGATGGTCCCCGGGAGCGCGAGAACCACGGCCGCGATCGTCGTCCTGGCGTGCGTCGCGGCGTGCCTCGCTCTCGCGTGGCGCCGTCCCGATGCACGCGCGCGGCTCGTCTGGAGCGCGCTCGCGGGCGCAGCGGTTCCCATGGGATCGATCGTCGCGTGCGTCGACTTCGGGACATCGTCGCCGTGGCCGCGCGTCGTGGCCTGCGCGACGCCGCTGCTCGTGCTCGGTCTCGAGCGCATGCGCGCGGCCTCACGGATCCTGCCGTTCGCGCTGCTCGCGGGAGCGGCCGCCGTGCTCCTCCTGCCGGCCGTCCAGGAGCGCTCCCCCACCTCGCGGCATGCCGCGTCGACGCGCACGACGACCGTGCCGCCGGACGCACGCAACGTCGTCCTCCTCGTGATCGACACGCTGCGCGCCGATGCGCTCGATCCCCGCGGGAACCTCGCCGCGTTCGCGCGCGAAGGCCTCGAGTTCCGGAGCGCGCTCGCCGCCGCGCCGTGGACGCTGCCGTCCGTCGGCTCGCTGCTGACGGGGCTTCACCCGTCGGAGCACGGCGCCGTTTCCGCGCTGGCTCCGCTGCCCGACGGCGTGGTCACGCTCGCCGAGAGCCTGCGCGACGCGGGCTACGCGACCGCCGCCTTCACGGGCGGCGCGTTCGTGGGCCCGTCGCACGGGCTCGGCCAGGGCTTCGAGCTCTTCGACTGGACCGCGGAGCGGCGCTTCCCGCGCTTCCGCCTGCACGATCCGCTCGTGTGGCGCCTCGCGAAGAACCGCTACTTCCCGCTGCGCTGGCTGGTGCGCGCCGTGGACGAGTACCGCGGGCTCGCGGGCTCCAGAGACGCGGCGCGCGAGTGGCTCGCGAGCGAGAGCGCGCGCCCGGTCTTCGTGCTCCTGCACACCTACCAGGTGCACGACTACTACCTCTACGACCCGGACACCGATGACGCCGTGCTCGCGAGCGCTCCGCTCGCGTCCGCGCAGTTCGCCGGGCGTCTCTCGGTCCCGCCGTCCGAGCTCCTGCACGCGAGTCCCTCCGACCTCGCGCACTTCCGCGCGCTCTACGACGGCCGCGTCGCGGCGGTGGACGCCGAGTTCGGTGAGCTCGTGCGCGCGCTCGAGCCGCTCGTCGGGCCCGACGCGCTGTGGATCGTCACGGCCGACCACGGCGAGGGATTCGACGCCGAGCACCACCGTGTCCACCACGGAGGACGGTTGCACGACGACCTCCTGCACGTGCCGCTGATCGTGCGCGCGCCCGGGCTCGTCGCGCCCGGGACCTCGGTCGCGGAGCCCGTGCGCCTCGTGGACGTGATGCCGACGCTGCTCGACCTGCTCGGGATCCCCGCGCCGGCGCACCTCGCGGGCGAATCGCTCGTCCCGGCGCTTCATGGAGTTCGGCCGTTCCCCGCGGTCGCCTTCGCCGAGGAGCGCGAGCACGGGCTCGACCTCCTCGCGGTGCGTCGCGGCCGGTGGAAGGCGATCGACGCTCCGGGGCGCACGGAGCTGTACGACGTCGAGCGCGACGCCGGGGAGCTCCGACCGGAGGCCCGGGATTTGCCTCCCGAGCTGCGGGCAGATGTCGACGCCTTCCGGAGAGAGCACCCGGCTCGCACACTCGAGCGGGCGACGCTCGACCCGGACACGCTCGAGCATCTGCAGGATCTGGGCTACGTCGAATGAGGGCCCGCAGGGGCCTCCGGGGATCGAGTTGGGAAAAGCCGTGCGGGTTTCGGCGGCTTTTCGTCGATGTTCCGGCGTTCGACGGCGTCTCTTAAGGACCGCGCGGCGCAGGCCTCCGGAGGGCAGACCGGAGGCCGTCGCGGCGCTTCCATCCGCGGTGGCAGGCCGCACAGGGAGAAAGCATGGTCACGGTTTGCGCCGGCGTTCTGGCGTTCGCTCTCGGAGTCGCCGGACAGGACGACCTGGTGTTCGACGAGGTGGCGAAGCGGTGGCTCCACCGCAACCACCTGCCCGCGGAAGAGGCGCTGAAGCTCGAGCTCCCCGGCGTGCTCACGCGCGCCTTCGCACGCATCGAGCTCGGAACGGTGTGCGTCTACGTGCCACCGGCCTCGCTCCAGGATGCAAAGACGCTGAAAGACGTCAGCACCGCGCTGGTCGCGGTCGCGGAGGCGCAGACGACGTGGAAGCAGTGGCGCACGGGAACGGAGCCCGACCCGCGGGCCGGGGACCCGCTCGGCGACTGGCTCCGCTCGTGGACGCCCAAGACCTTCGCCGCGCTCGAGCTCGCGGGTGCAGATCTCGTCGAACGACTCGCGCCGGAGCCCGAGGTGATCGGCGCGCTGGCCGACCTGCGAGACGCGTTCGAGCGTCCGGTCGTGACCGGAAGCGGCACCGCGCCCGAGCGCGTGGACACGCCGCTCGTGCTCTTCCCGCGCCGCGCGGAGTTCGTCGAGCTCGTGTGTCTCGCCGGATGGCTCGACCCGGTGCTGCGGCCCTCGGCCTGGAGCGACGGCGTCGCGACCTGGCTCGAGTACGACGCGGACGGCACGCACATGCTCACGCTGCAGTACACGGCGAACGCGAACGGCAGCTGGCAGAACGGCGTCGGCGTCGCCGAGCGCAATCCCGCGGCGCTGGCCGAGCTCGTGACGCAGGTCACCGCGCGCCGGTTCCTGCGCAGCGCGGTGGCGCCGAGCCTCGACCCGGCGCTCGTGGCGGCCCTGGCGAACGCGCTCGTCATCGACCTGCACGGCGAGCTGGACACGCGCATCGACGGCGACGTGCGCGCGCGCAGCTCGGAGGCGCGCTCGCAGTTCGTGCCCGGCGGCAACCCCAACGGCGGCACGCTCCCGCCCACCAGCGCCGAGAACCGCTGGCGCGGCACGAAGGGCAAGGACCACTTCGTCGGCATCCTCGCGCAGGTGCAGAAGAAGAGCGGGAAGAAAGCCTCGAGCAAGGCCGCGAAGCTCTCGACCTTCGAGCTCGAGGGCGACGGCGGCGCGAAGGGCCTGGTGACGGCGCCCTTCCTGGGGGCCGGCGGAACGGCGCCGGAGGCCGCCCTGCTCCCGGACTACCTCGAGCTCGTGCGCAGCTACGGCGTGGCCTTCGTCCACTGGCTGCGCGAGGACGGCGCCGACACGAGCGCCGCGTCGCGCGCGGCGTTCGGGCGCCTGGTGACGGCGCTCGCGCACGGCGCCGACCCCGAGCGCCTGCCGGCGCTCTTCCAGGAGGTCTACGGGCAGCCGCTCTCGGCGAGCGACGCCGCGGGGCTGTTCGCGTCCCCCACGCTCGAGGGACGTTTCCTCACCTGGTTGTCGAAGCAGCGCTGAGCGGCTGACACAGGGCGCGCTTTGCGCGCGCGCGCGCCGCAGGGAACACTGGCGCGCATGGAATCGTTCGTCACGCACCTCGAAGCGTCGATCGACGGCTCGCGCCACGACCATCGCTCGCTCGCGACGACGCACGGGGGCCGGCCGCTGCTCGTGCGCTACGACCTCGCGGCCGTGAAGCGCACGGTCGACCGCGACCGGCTCGCGAGTCGACCTGCGGACCTGTGGCGCTTCCGCGAGCTCCTGCCCGTCGAGCTCGACGAGAACGTGGTCTCGCTGGGCGAGGGCACGACGCCGCTGATCGAGTGCCCGCGGCTGGGACGCGAGCTCGGCCTCGATCTCCTCTGGATCAAGGACGAGTCGCACCTGCCGACGGGCTCGTTCAAGGCGCGCGGGCTCGCGCTGGCGGTGAGCCGTGCGAAGGAGCTCGGCGTGCGACGCGTCGCCATCCCCACCGCCGGCAACGCGGGCGGTGCGCTGGCGGCGTACGCGGCGCGCGCGGGGCTCGAGGCCTGGGTCTTCATGCCCGCGGACACGCCGCGCGTGAATCGCGGCGAGGCGGCGCTCTTCGGCGCCCACGTCGTGCTCGTCGACGGCTTGATCACGGACTGCGCCGCGCTCGTGCAGGCCGGCACGGAGCGCATGGGCTGGTTCGACTTCTCGACGCTGAAGGAGCCCTATCGCCTCGAGGGCAAGAAGACGATGGGGCTCGAGCTCGCCCAGCAGCTCGGCTGGCGCCTGCCCGACGTGATCCTCTACCCGACAGGAGGCGGCACCGGTCTCATCGGCATGGACAAGGCCTTCGACGAGCTCGAGGCCCTGGGCTGGCTCGACGACGCGCGCCGGCCGCGCTTCTACGCGTGTCAGGCCGAGGGCTGCGCGCCGCTCGTGCGCGCGTTCGAGCGCGGCGAGCGCCACGCCGAGCCGGTCGCCGAGCCGCGCACCATCGCGAGCGGGCTACGCGTTCCGCGCGCGGTCGCCGATTTCCTCATCCTCGATGCCGTGCGCCGCTCGAAGGGCGCCGCGTGCGCCGCGCCCGAGGAGGAGCTCCTGCCGTGGATGCGGCGCGCGAGCGCGCGCGAGGGCATCGGCCTCTGCCCCGAGTCCGCCGCCTGCCTGTCGGTGCTCGCGCGGCTCGCGCGCGAGGGCGAGATCGCGGCCGGCGAGCGCGTGGTCGTCTTCAACACCGGCGCCGCGCAGAAGTACGGCGAGTGCCTGCCCGACGACGGCGTGCGCGTCGCGCGCGGCGCGACGCCCGACTGGGCTCACTTGTAGGCGACGAGGTACGTCACCCAGGCCGGGCAGTTCTCGCCCAGGCGCGAGCGGCGGAAGACACCGTTGCCGCTCTCGCCGTCCTCGGACGTGCCCTCCCAGTACGTGTCGATGCGCTCGAACCCGGCGTCGCGCAGGACGTCGAGGACTTCAGGAAGCGTCCACAGACGCCAGTCGTAGCTGAACGCGCGCCGCATCTCGCTTCCATCCGGGAACCGGAAGTGGATGTGCGCCTCGTAGTCGCCGGTGACCGGCACGTAGCGGCGCTGGTCCCACACGTAGGTGAAGCCGTCCACGCGGCGCACCTCCTTCTCCTCCTCCATCGCGTCGGGACCGCCGTAGATGTCGAGCACGAACACGCCGCGCTGGGCGAGGTCGCGCCGGGCGCGCGTGAAGTAGTCGAGTAGCTCCGCGCGCTCCTTGAACACGAAATAGGAGAAGTTCTGCGCGCAGCGCACGTCGGGACGGCGCGCGCTCGGCTTGCGCACGTCCTTCCGGAAGAGGTGCACGCGCTCACGCGCGCGGCCGATGCGCGCCAGGTTGTGCGCACGGCCCCAGTCGAGCGTGGGCCCGTGGATGTCGTAGCCCTCGGACGTGTACGCCGGCCCGCGCCGCGCCCACGTCGCACACAGGAGCGCCGTTCCGCAGAAGTCCTCGCGCAGGTGGGTCGGCTTCCGGCCGCGCACCACTTCGTACACGCGCGCCAGGAAGCGCGCGTCCTCGAGCGGTGACTGGACCGCGCGCTGGTAGAGGTCGTGCTTGTCCGCGGTGCGAGCGTTGAGACGGGGGCGTCGGCGCGTCTTCGTGGTCATGGTGAGCGGCGCATGCTAGCGAGTCTCCACCTCGGTCCGGACGAGCGTGCTTCGAGAGGAGGTCGGTTCGAGAAGCAACCGGCACAGGGAGCTCGTCGCTCGCGGAACGCTGATTTCCCTGACCGCTTGGGCGCGCCGCGTACGGCGGCTACGCCGCCGGCTCGCCCTACTCGGGCGAGCAGACGTCTCGGGCGCTGAAACTCGACTCATTCGTGAGGCTCCCGGCGCCCAAGGCGCGACGTTGCCTGCGGAAACGAAGGCGCCCGCGCGACGAGGAGCTCGCCGCGCGGGCGCCGTGGTCCGATGCCAGGCCTACTTGGCTGCCAGGGGGACCTGACGCAGCTCCTGGAAGAAGCGCGTCCGCGCCTTCTTGTAGAGGAGGTCGCGCACGGTCTGGAACAGCTCTTCGTTGGCCTTGGGGTCGCGCACGGGGAGCCGCACGGCTCCGGGAACGTTGCGGGGGACGCTCACGGTCCCCGGCGACAGGCGCCGGTTGACCTTGCGAGCGACCTCTGCGGGGTTGTCGACTTCGACGAGGATCCAGGATCCGATCGAGGGCATGGTCCGGAGCCCTGGAATGGTTGCCAGTCTCGAGAAGAAGCGCTCGCGCTCCTCGTCCATTTGGGATCTCCTAAGCGGTCGGGATGGCTCGTGGATCGGGATGGGGAATGAGGCCCCCTCCGACGAGGTAGGTGCCCGGTGACCACCGTATCTGGTGTTGGGGGGTGTCTCAAGCACCATTTCTGGGCCCTGCCGGGTTCGAGACGGATTCCCAGCGGCGCTCCCGTACCCTGACCACCCATGAGCGCCGCCTGGGTCGCCCGCGTCCCCGCCTCCACCTCGAACCTCGGCCCGGGCTTCGACCTGCTCGGGCTCGCGCTCGGACTGTGGCTCGAGGTGCGCGTGACCGAGGGCACGGGCCGCGACCACGAGCTCGTGCGCACGGGCACGGGAACGGGCGAGCTCCCGGGTGCGGAGGGGGATCTCGTCCTGCGCGCCTTCGAGGCCGTGCGCGCCGCGCGTCCGTTCGCGGGGAGCTTCCGCTTCGACGTGCACTCCGAGATCCCCGTCGGCCGCGGGCTCGGCTCGAGCGGCGCCGCCGTGGTCGCCGGCGCGCTCCTCGCGCGCGTTCTGTCGCGCGCGGAGCTCGCCGACAGTGAGCTGCTCGCGCGCGCGATCGAGCTCGAGGGCCATCCCGACAACGCCGCCGCGGCGCTGCACGGCGGCCTGACGCTGTGCGCGCGCCGCTCGAACGGCGGATGGCGCGTGATCACTCCGCCGCTCTCGACGCGGATCGGCTTCGCGGTCGCGTGGCCGGCCTCGCCGCTGCCCACGGCGCGCGCGCGCGCCGTGCTCCCGCCCAGTGTGCCCTTCGGCGACGCGGTCGAGAATCCGCGGCGCCTCGCGCTGCTGCTCGAAGGACTCCGCACGGGCGAGCGCGAGCTCATCGAGCTGGGCGGCGTCGATCGCCTGCACGTCTCCTATCGCCTGCCGCTATTGCCCGGCAGCGAGCGCGCCTTCGCCGCGGCGCGCGAGGCCGGCGCGTGGATGACGACGCTGAGCGGTGCGGGTTCGGGCCTGCTCGCGCTGGGCGAGCGCGGGCGCATGGAGCCCGTGGCCGAAGCGATGGCCGCCGAGCTGCGCGCCGCCACGGGCCTCGGCACGGGACGGGTGCTCGACGCGTGCCACGAACCCGCCGGCGTGCGGCCGGCATAGCGCTCACGCCTGGCTACGGCCGCGCGTAGCCGTGCCGGAACTCGGACAGCGAGCGGAAGCGCGTCTCGGCCAGGCTCGTGCTGCGCGCGCTGGCGCGCGCCGAGCGCGAGGCCGCCTTGCTGTCGATCGTCTCGAGCACGTCGAGGAACTCGCGCAGGGCCGCCGGAGCGAGCGCGAACTGGCGCAGGCCGCAGCCGACCAGCGCGGCCACGTTCGCCGGTGACTGGGCGCTCGCGCCGAAGACCGACAGCTCGCGGCCCTGGACGCTGGCGACGTCGCACACCTTCGTGAGCGCGCGCAGGACGTAGGGGTGCAACGTCTCGAAGACGCGCGCGAGCTCCGGGTCCTCGCGGTCGGTCGCGAGCAGGTGCTGCTGCAGCGAGTCCAGGTTGACGAGCAGGAAGTCGGCCTCGGCCGCGAGGTCGCGCACGCCGAGCAGGGACGCCGGCGTCTCCAGCACGACGCCCACGGGAACGGCCTCGCGGAAGCGCTCGCCGGCGCGACGCAGCTCGAGGCGCTCCTCGAACAGGACCTCGCGCACGCGCCGCAGGTCGGAGCAATCGACGACGAAGGGCACCGCGATGCGCACGTCCGCTCCGTAGCCGCCGATCAGGAGCGCCTGGATCTGCCGGCGCAGGATCTGGGGCTGCAGGAAGAGCGCGCGGATCCCGGCCCGGCCCAGGCTCGGGTTGCGCTCGCGCGTCGAGTGCAGGTAGTGGAGCCCCAGGCTCGAGTCGGCGCTCAGCAGGCGGAACGTCACGCGCGCGTTGCGCGCCGCGCCGACGACCGACGCGTAGTGTTGCGTGAGCGCGTCGCGCGACGGCGGGCTCGAGTCCGTGAGGTAGAGCAGCTCCGTGCGGTACAGGCCGACCGCGGGGAGATCGAGGTGGAAGGCCTGCTCGACCTCGGGCAGGTTGCCGCAGCTCGCCTCGAGCCGCAGGGCCTCGCCGTCCTGCGTGCGCGGGGCGCGCTGCGCCCAGGCCGGCACCGCGCTCCCCTGACCGGCGACCGCGGGCGCGCCCTGCTGCGCGGCCTCCGCGTACTGCGCGCGCACGACGTCGTCCGGATTGACGCGCAGGAGGCCCTCGGTCGCGTCCAGGATCACGAAGTCGTTCTCGCGCACCTCGTCGAGCAGGCGCTCGACGCCCGTGAGCGTCGGGATGCGCATCGAGCGCGCGAAGATCGCCGCGTGGCTCGTGAGGCCGCCCTCCTTGGTGACGATGCCCTTCACCTTCTCGTTGGCGAGCGTGAACATGTCGACGATCGAGAGCTCGCGCGCCACGAGCACGTAGTCCGCGGGCGGCGGCGCATCGGGTCGCGGGACCGCGTTCTTCCCGAGGTTGCGCAACACGCGCAGGCCCACATCGCGCAGGTCCACCGCGCTCTGCCGCAGCGTCTCGTTCTGCACGAGGCGGAAGATGCGGTCGAAGTCCCCCACCACCTTCGCGATCGCGCCCTCGAGGCGCATCTGCTCGTCGAGGATCAGGTGCTCGACGTCGGCGATGAAGGCCGAATCGCGCAGGTAGGTCTGGTGCGTGTCGAGGATGCGCGCGTCCTCCTCGCGCACCCGGCCCTCGAGGCGCGAGCGCAGGTCCACGAGCTGCAGGCGCGATTCGTCGAGCGCCGTGCGGAAGCGGTTGAGCTCGTGCTCGATCTCGTCGAGCGGCACGCGCTCCGCTCGCTCGCGGGAGAGGTCGTGGTCGAGCCGGTGG
>Ga0111538_10014277_pt1 | contig 10472 bp, 9 predicted proteins | sample SoiMethybrSBSTD1_FD_79669 | JGI IMG/M metagenome (GOLD analysis project Ga0111538, IMG submission 79669) | Bulk soil microbial communities from a Populus tree surrounding site in Tennessee, USA - Soil MetaG P. TD hybrid SBSTD1 (version 2)... | ecosystem: Environmental > Terrestrial > Soil > Tree... | reverse complement strand
TTTGGCGAGGAGCGTAGGTGCGCGGATATCGGCAGAAGAGGACTTCACCTCCCGCACACTCCTCCAAGTGCGTGGTTCGCTTGGCTACGCCCACCCGTGTCGGTGCATCTCCGTCGATGGCTTCGTGGGAAAGCGCCTGGGACGTGATGGGGTCGATGTGTGGATCTCGATCGATCTTGCCCCAAGGTAGAGCAATTACGTTATGCTGCTGTTGTCGTGTCCGCCTCCGATCGCCCGCATGCCAGGCCCTCGGATCGGGCGGGGGAGTCAGCGGTGAGCAGTGTGCTCCGCGACTTGGACCCCTCTCCGTCCAAACCTGCCGGTCCCATGGCCACCGTATTGGTGGCGGATGACGATCGACTCACGCGCGAGCTCCTCGCCAACATCCTGCGCGGTCACGGTTACGTGGTCGAAACCTGTGAAGACGGACAGGAAGCGGTGGAGCGCGTGTCGCGCGGTGGCATCTCGCTGGCCCTGCTCGACATCATGATGCCGCGCCTCTCGGGGCTCGAGGCCTGCCGCCTCCTTAAGGGGATGACCAACGAGACTTTCTTGCCGGTCGTCCTCGTGACGATCAAGACCGACAGCGCCAGCCGCGTCGAAGGTCTCAAGATCGGCGCCGACGACTACGTGTGCAAGCCGTTCGAAGAGAAGGAGCTCGTCGCCCGCGTCGAGGCGATGCTGCGCATCAAGCGGTTGCACGATCACGTGGCACAAGCGCGGCAAAAGCTCGAGCAGATGAGCGTCCACGACGAGCTCACCGGGCTTTACAATTATCGTTATCTGCATACAAGGCTGTCCGAAGAGTTCAAACGCGCCGAGCGTTATCACGACCCGCTGGCGTGCGCGTTCGTCGACATCGATCAGCTGAAGCAGCACAACGACTCGGGCACGCGGCAGCTCGGCGATCACATCATCCGCTCGGTGGCCGAGCTCATGCGCGCCTGCGTGCGCGACGTGGACGTCATCGCGCGCTACGGCGGCGAAGAGTTTCTCATCGTGCTGCCGAGCACCCACTTCGGCGGGGCCGTCACCGTCGCAGAGCGCATCTGGCGCGACGTGACCGAGCGCCGCTTCACGATCGACGCGCAGTCGTTCCACAACATCACGGTCTCCATCGGCGTCGGGCTCTATCCGTCGCGCGACGTGCGCACGAAAGACGCGCTGCTGCGCGCAGCCGACGGCGCTCTTCAGCAGGCCAAACGCGACGGCGGCAACCGCATCTGCGTCTTCCAGCAGCAGGGTTACATCTACACGCCCGCGCTCGGGCCGCCGAGCTCGTCGCGGCCGCCGCAGAAGGGCGTGGGAGGGGGGGGCTCCGGGGGTCGATGACCACATCTTATCGTCCGTCGCGGGCGCCTTCGCTTCGGCCACGAAATACGCCCGTTCCCGATGCCGCGCCGAAGGAACGAACGACGCGCGTTCTTTTGGTCGACGACGAGCCCGAGCTCCGGCGCAGTTTGGCGCGCGTGCTCATGAGCCTCGGCCTCGACGTGATGACGGCGGAAGATGGTCAGGCCGCCATGGCCCTGCTCGAAGCCGGCAATGTCGACGTGATGCTCGTCGACCTCCAGATGCCGCGCATGGGTGGCATGGACCTCTTGAACCGGGTGAAGGCACAGCGCCCGGAAGTCGAGGTCATCATGATGACGGCCTACGCCAACGTCGACGACGCCGTCGCCGCCGTGAAGAACGGCGCTTACGATTTTCTGACCAAGCCGTTCCCGTCCAACGACGTCGTGGCGATGACCATCTCCAAGGCGGCGGAACGCAAGCAGCTGCTCGACCGCATGGACGTGCTCGAGCAGCGCCTCGAGCAGCACGAAAACTTCGGTGAGCTCATCGGCAACACGGCCGCGATGCGCGAGGTGTACCGCCTCGCGCTCGGCGTGGCTCCGACGTCGGCCACGGTCCTCGTGCTCGGCGAAAGCGGCACCGGCAAGGAGCTCATTGCTCGCGCCATCCACCAACATTCCAACCGCGCCGATCGCCCCTTCTTGGCCGTCAACTGCTCGGCCATCCCCGTCGATCTCGTGGAGAGCGAGCTCTTCGGCCATACGCGCGGCGCCTTCACCGGCGCCGTCAGCGCGCGCACCGGTCTCTTCGAAGCCGCGGACAAGGGGACCCTGTTCCTCGACGAGGTCGGCGATCTTCCGCTGCAAGCGCAGGTCAAGCTGCTGCGCGCCTTGCAAGAAGGGGAGATCAAGCGGGTCGGCTCCAACGATACCGTCAACGTCGACGTGCGCGTCATTGCCGCTACCAACGCCGACCTGAAGAGCAAGATCTCGGCGGGGAAATTCCGAGAAGACCTCTACTACCGACTCCACGTCATCGTCATCCGCGTGCCCCCGCTGCGAAAGCGCCGCGACGACATCCCGCTGCTCGCGTACCACTTCTTGCGCAAGTACGCGCGGCGCATGAGCCGCGACGTCACGCGCATCGGCGTCGAGGCCATGCGCCTCTTGCGCGAGCAGAAGTGGCCCGGCAACGTACGCGAGCTGGAGCACGCCATCGAGCACGCGGTCGTCATGGCCAAAGGGCAGACCCTCACGCCGGGGGACCTGCCCGATCAGCAGACACCGCTCGGTCCGGAAGACGAGCTCACGACGTCCCCCCCGGACCGCGACGGGCTCTCGAGCGCGCTCGGCCGCTTGACTGATTTGCCCTATCCCAAGGCCAAAAAGCAGGCGCTCGCCATTTTCGAGCAGGCGTACCTCGAGGCCGTCCTCCGGCGAACGGGGGGCAACGTCTCCGAAGCGGCGCGGCAAGCGGGCCTCGATCGTTCGAACTTCCGCCGCGTCTTGAAGAAGGCTGACATCGGCAAAAAGCCGCTGCGCAACTAGACGCCCGAGCTCGGCCCACCGTCAATCCGCCGATGTCGGAGCGCAGCCCGCACCGATGGGCCGTATTTTCCGTGCCAGCTATCGCCACTCCATCCGCTCCCTCTGATGCAGTGCTATGGTCTCGCCCCCGAATGCGACCGATCGGCCGAGCCCTGGCAGCCTTGCTCGTTGGCGGCGCGCTCGTGCCCTCGCTCACGGTCGCGCAGACACCCCCCGTCGGTACCCCGCCCTCGCCGCCGGGTCTGATGCCTCGCGGTCCCTTGTTGGGTCCGACGACCACGCCCGCTCCGCCGAGCCCAGGCGGGGCCCCCACTCCGCCCCCCGTATTGCCGAGCCAGTCACTCCCTTCGCCGCCTAGCGCGGCAGGCGCGGTCCCTTCTCCCCCCGGCGCCGGTAGCGCTCGACCCGCTCCGCCGAGCGCCCCGCTCTTGCCTCCGCGTCTCGGAACATCGGCCGCTCCACCCACCGTGCCCGCACCTTCGCGCGGCGTCTCGCTACGGCGCTGCCTCGAGCTTGCCGAACGGAATCATCCCAATATCTGGGCGGCGCGCGCGCGCCTGAAGACGATGTTGGCGCAGCTCGACGAAGCGCACTTCACCCCCTTCAGTGAATTTGCCGCCACCGGAGGCTTCGGCATCGCGCCCCGGGTGCGCGGCAACAACATCTACAGCCCCAACACCGAGATCTACCTGTCGGCCGACATGGGGGTGTTTTGGCGCATCGGCGTGGAAGGCGTGATCCCACTCTGGACCTTCGGCAAGCTGACCAACCTCTGGAACGCGGCCGAGGCGCAGATCAAAGTCGGAGAAAGCGACGTCCAAAAGCAGAAGAACATGGTCCGTCTCGATGTTCGAAAGGCCTATTTTGGCCTACAGCTCGCGCGGGACGCGACAGCGCTGCTCAACGAGGCCGCCGAGAAGCTCGACGCGGCCATCGAGCGCCTGGAGGGCGAGGTCAAATCCGGCAACGCGGACGAGATCGATCTCTACAAGCTTCGCACCTTCCGCTTCGAGCTCGAGGGCCGACGATCGGAGGCCAAACGCTACGAGGCGATCGCGCTTTCTTCGCTGCGGTTCTTGACCGGAGAAGGGCAGGGGTTCGACATCCCCGCCGATCCGCTGCGGCCCGCCAAGCGGCCCCTAGCCCCGGTCGCCCAGTATCTCCAGGCCGCGCGCGTCAACCGCCCGGAGGTCAACATGCTGCGCGCGGGGCTCGTGGCACGCGAGGCTCAGGCCGCGCTCGCTCGCTCCAAATATTTCCCCGACATCGGCATCGCCGTCGGCGCGAGCTGGTCGCGCGCACCGCTCGTCGCCGATCAACTCAACCCGTACATCCGCGACGACGCCAACTACCTCCGCTACGGCGCAGCGCTCGCGATGAGATGGCAGCTCGATTTCCTCCCCGACGCCGCGCGACTCGCGCAGGCCAACGCGGCCGTCGAAGAGCTGCGCGAGACGGAGCGCTACGCGCTCGGCGGCATCGGCGTCGAAGTCGAAACCGCCTATGCGCAGGTCGCCGACGCCCAGCGGCGAGAGCAGGCGTTCGGCAACGCGCAGCGCACGGCACGGCAATGGGTCATCGCCGTCCAGCAGGGCATCGAGGTGGGAACCAAGGAAGACGGCGATCTGGTCGACGCCGCCCGGCAGTGGGCGCTGCAGCGCTACAACCACCTCACCGCGACCATGGACCTGAACCTCGCGTGGTCCACGCTGGCCCTGGCGACCGCGTGGGACGACGTCGCGCCGCCGGAGTAGAACGACGTTCTAGAACGTGGCTCAGCTGACGAAGCTGCGCGTGTTCGTCTCGTGCTCTTCGAGGAGCTTTTCGATGCTCGCGAGGCCGTTTTCTTCGGCTTCTTGCGCCATGTGCAGAATGACCGCCGCCGAGCCCTTGAGGGCCTCGTAGTAGCGCTGACGCTCGGTGGAGTGAATGATGGCCGGCTCGTAGCCCGCTCGCATGAGGAGCAGGTTCATGAGCAGGCGCGCTACCTTGCCGCTGTCGTGCGTGAAGGGGAACACGCGCACGAGGTCGTAGTGCGCGCGAGCCGCGATGCGGAGCGCGTTGCGGCCCCGCTTGGTCTCGGGGTCGTTGATCCAGTCGACGATCTGACGCACCTTGTAGGCAATCTTGTCCGGCGCCGCGTACTCGTGGAAGTAAAGGCGGTGCTGGGGGATGTCTTTGCGGTACTTCAGCGTCTTCAGGTCACCCTCTTCGGGGTGCAGGATGAGGTAGATGCGCTTCACCACGTCGAGCGTGACGGGGAGGCGCTTTTTGGCGAAGTCGCGTACGAACTCGATGGCCTGCTTGTGCCGGCGGATCTCCTCGCAGACCGGCTGCAAGGTCGAGTCCTGCACCACGGTGCCGCTCGAATCGATCGCCGTGCGCAGCTCTTGAAAGCTGTAGACGACGCCCTCGAGCGCGCTGTCGTGGTAGATCCACGACATATCGAAGTTCTCGAGGTAGCGACGCTTGAACTCTTCGTCCTGCTTCTCGAGCCGTTTCTGAACAAGGGCCACCCGCTCCTCGAGCGACGCCGGCGGCGGGGGAGGGGGAACCGGCGGCGGCGGGGGGATCGTGTACTTCACCGGCTTGGGACCGGTGAAAGACGGGACGCCGATGAACTTGTAGGCCTTGAGCGGCGGGGGCGGGGGCGCCGTGCGCTTGGGAGGCTTGGGAGGCTTGGGAGGCTTCGGTGCTTTGGGCACCTTGGCCGTGGCGCTCTTGGGGGAGGCCGCTGCTTTGGCTGCTTCGGGTGCTTTGACCCCCGCTGCAACCTTGGTCGGCTCGGGGGCCTTGGGGGCGGCTCTTGCGCTCTCGGGCTTGGCGGCGACCTTGGAGATCGGGCGTTCGACTTTGCCCGTCTTGGCAGGCTTACGCGCTTGAGCGTCCCGCTCGGTTTCTTTCTTCTTCGGAGCGCGATCGGCGTTCTTGGCGAGCACCTTGTTCGCCTTCGAGGCCTTGCTCTTGGAGCTGTCGGAAGGAGACCGGCTCTTGGAACGCTGCTTCTTCTTCTCGGCGCGGTCGTGTCGGGCCGGCATGGGTTGGTCTGGCTCTCTCTGCGTAGTGGCTCGTAAAGATTCGGAAAAAGTCGTAAATCGAGCCCTCTTCTGGTCGGGCAGTGAATGCGCGGGCGCATGCTAGCCACATGCCGTCATGTCCGTCAAGACTCAAAAACGCGCTGATTCTTCGGAAAATCCGCGATGCCGGCGGCCGATAGGGGGGGACCTTTCATGACCCGGCGATCGCCTGCGAGGGCCCCCCTTTTTCGTGCGGCAAGGGTATACGACGGGGCAGTGCTTCTCGAGCTCCGCGTCAAAAACTTCGTCCTGATCGATCAGTTGGACCTCCACCTCGAAAAAGGGTTCAACGTTCTCACAGGGGAGACCGGAGCGGGCAAGTCAATCGTCATCGGCGCGCTCGGCCTCGTTCTCGGCGAGCGCAGCGCCCCCGACTTGGTACGCCCCGGCGCGGAGGAAGCCGAGGTCGAGGCGCTGTTCGACGTTTCGGAATCGCCGCGCACACGCACCCGGCTCACCGAAGCGGGGCTCGACGCCGGCGACGAGGTGGTCCTGCGTCGCGTGGTGCAAGCTTCGGGGCGGTCGCGCGCGTACCTGAACGGGCGGCTTTGTACCGCGGCGCAGCTCTCCGAGCTGGCCTCGCAGCTCGTCGACATCTCGTCGCAGCACGAAAGCGTCTCGCTGACCGATCCGGCCACACACCTCTTGCACCTCGATGCTTTCGCGCGTCTCGACGGCAAACGTGAAGAGCTGTCACGCCTCGTCGAAGAGCTGGTCGTGCGCTCGCGCCAGATCGCCGAGCTCGAAGAAATGGAGCAAAAGCGGGAAGAGCGCGAGGCGTTCTTGCGCTTTCAGCTCGCGGCGATCGACGAAGTGGGGCTGCGGCCGGGGGAACCCGCCGATCTCGAAGCCGATCGCGGGCGGCTGCGACATGCCGAACGGTTGGGGCAAGTCACGCGCAGCGCCGCCGATCGGCTTTATGACAAAGACGGCGCCATCTGCGACGAGCTGGCGCGGCTCAGCGGAGAGCTCGCGTCCGTGAAAGAGCTCGACCCGACGCTGGCCCCCCTCGCGGCGTCGGTGGAGTCGGCGCGCAGCGATCTGGTCGATGTGGCGCGGGCGCTCGGACGCTACGCCGACGGGATCGAGGCCGACCCCGAGCGGCTCCGCGAAGTCGAGGAACGCCTTTTCCTCGTGCACAAGCTCTTGCGACAGCACGGCGGCGATCCGGGGGCCGTGGCTGTCGCCCGCGAGCGCATGGCGGGGGAGATCGAGTCGCTGGCCGGCGCGGTCGATCGCTTGTCGGCCGAGCGCGACGCGCGGGCCGCCTTGCTCGACAAGGCGGCCGCGATGGCGCGCGCGCTTTCCTCCGCACGCAAGAAAGCCGCGACGACCTTGGGCGACGCCATCGGCAAGGAGCTCGATGGGCTCGGCATGGGGCGAGCGCGCGTCGTCGTCGAGGTCGCGCCGCAGCGCGGGGGCGCCGAGCTCGAAGTGGACGGTGCGCGTCTCGGGCACGACGGCATCGATCGCGTCGAATTCCTCATCGCGCCGAATCCCGGCGTCGATCCGCGACCGCTGCGTCGCATTGCTTCGGGGGGCGAGCTCTCGCGTGCCCTGCTCGCGTTGAAACGCGTGCTGGCGGGGGCCGGTCCCGCGGGACTCTTCGTGTTCGACGAGGTCGACGCCGGTGTAGGGGGCGCCATCGCCGACCGCATCGGACGCGCGATGGCCGACGTCGCGCGGCACCGCCAGGTCCTGTGCATCACGCACCTGGCGTCGATCGCGGCGTTCGGCGACGCCCACTTCGTCGTCCACAAGGAAGAAAAAGCCGGCCTCGCGACGACGCGTGTCTCTCCGATTCGCGGCAAAGACCGGCTCGCGGAGCTGGCGCGCATGCTCGCGGGGGCCAAGGTGGGTCCCGCGGCGCGCAAGGCGGCGGAAGAGATGCTCCGCGATGCCAATCAGGCCCTCGCTCGGTGACGACGTGAAGCCGAACTCTTGGCCTTTTTCGCCGGTTTTGGCTAAGAGCGATTTCGTGCGGTTCTTTTCGCTCGCGGTAATGGGCACTTTGATCGGTTGGGCTCGCTTGTCCGGCGCGGCGGCGCCATCGCCGGGGGCGCGGCCTACCAAAGCGACGGCGTCGCTCTCTTTTTCGATCGGCTCGCCCAATCAGGGTCGGCTCGATAACGGCAAGCGACTCACCACGGCGCCGTACCTGCGCGTGGTGCCCTACTACGCCGAGTCGACGGCGCGGTGGGGTTTGCCGTCGCTCGTCGGCCTCATCGATCGCGCGGGCAAACGCGTGGCACGCCGCTATCCCGACGCGATCCTCAGCGTCGGCGATCTGTCGCGCCGCGAAGGGGGCGAGCTGGACCGCCACCATTCGCACAAGAGCGGCCGCGACGCCGATCTCGGTTTTTATCTGCGCAATGAGGCGGGCAAGCCGTTGCTCGCTGCGCGCTTCGTGACGTTCTCGGCCCGCGGAGAAGCGACCGATTTGCCCGGCGCGGTCTTCGACGACGCGCGCAACTGGGCGCTCGTCGAGGCGCTGGTCGAAGATCCCGAAGCGCGCGTCTCGCACATCTTCGTGGCACGGCACATCCGCGCCCGCCTCCTTCGCTATGCGGAAAAGCACGGCGTGTCGAGCGAGCTCCGTCAGCGCGCCGCCGATGTGATGATGCAGCCGTCGCAAGCGGCGCACGACGATCATTTCCATGTGCGTATCGGATGCCCGCCTGATCAGCGGCGCTGCATCGAATACGCCATCCTGCGCACGCCGCGCCCCAACCCCGGCGTGGTGCGCGTTCGCCTGCAGTCGGGAGGCGAGCGCACCTTGCCCGTCCTTCCCCCCGCCTATCCCGAGCCTTCACGGGCTTCCGAAGATGGGCCTGACGACGCCGATCTCGGGGCGAGCGTGCGTGAGTCGCCTCTCGGTAGAGACCATGTAGGTAAGCGCCCGTTGTCAAAAGAGGACGAGGCCGATAACCTCGAGCGTTAGGCAACGGGCCCTAGGCCCAAAGTCCAAGTGGAAAGGCAGACACTGCGCGGGGTGCCACAGCCGGTTCATGATGGAGCGGCGATTAGATTCGGATTTCGTACGACTCGGTCGACCGGCTCGCGTGCTGGTCGCCGACGATGACTCCGTCAATCGGGAGCTCATCGAGGAGATCTGCCGCTCGGAGGGTTTCGAGGTCGAAGGGGTCGACTCCGGAGATCGCGCGCTTGCCACGGCGCAAGCGGGTGCGTTCGACCTCTTGTTGCTCGACGTGACGATGCCCGGCATGGGCGGGCTCGACGTGTGCCGCGCGCTCAAGGCCGATCCGCGCACGGCGACGGTACCGGTGATGATCGTCTCGGCCAGCACCGAAGATGCCGTGCGCGATCGCGCAACTGAGCTCGGCGCGGCTGCGTTCATTGCCAAGCCCTTTCGCATCTTCGAGCTATCTCAACGCATGCGCGCGGCGTTGCGCGTGGCCAGCCGGGAAGGGGAGCCCCCCACCGCACCGCATATCAGGCTGCGGCGCAAGCGCGCCGACGCGCTGTCACAGCTCCCCTCGCCGTCGTCTTTGCGCGCTCGGCTCCAGCGCGAGATCGACGCGTGCGTTCGCGACAAGCGCGCCGTCGTCTGCGCCGTCCTCTGCTTGGAGGATGAAAGCAAGCTGAGCGCCGCCATCGGCCGCTCGTCGACCGACGCGTTGCTCGGGGGCGCCGTCCTGGAGCTTGGCGACACGATCGAAGATGGCCTTGTGCGCGGCGACGTGGACGAGATCGTCGTACTCCTGCCGGAGAGCGTGCTGCCCTCGCTGGCCGCGGTGGCAGCCCGCGCCATGAGCGCCGGTCATGCCGAAGCCGGGATTTCGCTCGAGGTCGAGATCTGCATTCGCTGGGGTGCCGCCATCGTCGATCCGAACAAGACCGATCCCGATCTCTTGGTGGCCGCCGCACGCGCCGCCGTCGAAAAGGCGCGCCAGGCGGGGGAGCCGGGCAGCATCGAGCGAACGAGCGAATCGGCCTGAGTGAGGCCCGTGCGCCGGGCTTAGCAGGTTGCTGAAATGGTGGCCGTGCTCCTTATCGAGAGGGAGGTGCTGCCGTTTCTCCCCCCCCGCCCCCCTCACTTTCGTGAGGGGGGAGCGCTCGTGGATTGGTGGGGGTTGCAGGCGATTGGCAGGTTTTGCGCCAGCGCCGGGTGACTGACGGTGCGTGTGGTCACGCCGAGAGCAGTTTCGCCATGCGCAGAAGGTTGTAGGCAGCGCCTACGAAGTAGGCTGGATCAGCAGCGTCGCCTTGAGCAGTCGTTCGGGCGGGATGGAAGGCCGGCCCATCTGCGCGTACATCAGGTCGAACGTAACTCTGAGTTCCGCCAGTGCGGCATCGACGAGCTCTTTGATCGCGCGCAGTGGATGCCGCTGTGGCACCACCGTCGCCGGCGACATCAAACAAATCATAGAGCTCGCTTCGATTCGATCCCTCGCATCGTGCAACGATAAGGCCTCGCGATCCGGTGTCGATCCCGCGAAACTGAGAAGATGCTCGAGTCGATCCTCCCGTCGTGCAACGAGCTCTTCGACGTCAGATCGTGTTCGGCCGCTGGCACCGCAACCGCCCCACC
>Ga0111538_10014276_pt1 | contig 10472 bp, 10 predicted proteins | sample SoiMethybrSBSTD1_FD_79669 | JGI IMG/M metagenome (GOLD analysis project Ga0111538, IMG submission 79669) | Bulk soil microbial communities from a Populus tree surrounding site in Tennessee, USA - Soil MetaG P. TD hybrid SBSTD1 (version 2)... | ecosystem: Environmental > Terrestrial > Soil >... | reverse complement strand
TACGTCACCCCACGGGGATTTCGGCGCCTCCGCGAGGCTTGCCCGTCTGCCGCGCGCGCGGCCTGCTCCGAGGGTTTTCTACGCGGAACGCCCCGATCCGTGTTGCGCATGCTGAATCTCCGAAAGGCATTGGCGCTAGCAATCCGGCCCGAAGAACCACGTCACATTGATCGAGTAGCTCGCCGCGCGTTCCGGATCGCCGACGACGTGCACTTTGTACTCGCGGAAGTCCGGCGGTGCGCCGTTGCCGGGGCCGGTCACGATGATCGACGTGTTCACGATTTCGTCGGGCGTCGGAGGGCACGAGCCGTTGCGCGCGCACTCGCGCGCCCACGGCGCCAGGTAGCCGCCGGCGCTCGCGATCGGCGCGCAGGCCCCGGTCGGCTGCGCGCTGCCGATCGGCGGAACGAAGTCGACGCACGCGACGCTGGTCGCGTAGAAGCGCAGCCGCGGCCCGTCGATCTGTCCTTGTCCGATCCAGCTGATGTGGACGTCGTTCTGGCTGCCCTGAAGGTCGTACGGCAGCAAGTGCGTGACGACCTGTCCAGCTTCGGCCCGCCCACCGGCGGTCGTAACAATGCCGGTCTTCTGCCGCGCCAGGCAGGAGGGACCGAGGACGCTGCAAGCCGATGCGCCAGATGAGGCGACCAGCAGCACAACCGCAACGAAAGCGCGAGCCATCTTCCCTCCTCGCGCGCGGCCTGGTGCCGCGTCATCGGAGGATGCGCGAAGCGCCGCCAACCGGGCTCATGCGTCATGGCCTTTCGGCCTTCCGCCTTTCAGCCTTCCGCCTTCCAGCCTTCCCGCCTTCCCGCCTTTCCACCGTAAGATACCCTCATGGCTTATCCGGAATTCTTCGTCGCCCCGATGCGCAAGGAATTGACCGACCTCGGAATCACGGAGCTCCGCACGCCCGCCGATGTCGATGCCGCGGTCAAGAACACGGCCGGCACGTTGATGATCGTCGTCAATTCCGTGTGCGGCTGCGCCGCGGGCAAGGCACGGCCGGGCGTCGCGATGGCGCTGCGCCACCAGTCGCGCCCCGATGTCGTCGCGACGGTTTTTGCCGGCGCCGACATGGAAGCCACGGACCGCGCCCGCGACTACTTCACCGGCTATCGGCCGTCGTCGCCATCGGTCGCGCTGCTGCGCGGCGGCAAGGTGGTTTACATGATGGAGCGGATGCAGATCGAGGACCGCGATGCCTCAGCGATCGCGCAGGACCTGACTGCAGCCTTCGACAAGTTCTGTAGCACACCGACGCCGGCGTGATTGTCGGAGGCAGCCCTGAAGGGCTGCGCTACGTCGCCCGCCTTACCCGCCCCGCGCGTCAGGGATACCAGCGCGCGTCCCGGAACTCGATCGACGTCCCCTTCAGCGCCTGCCTGAACGCGTCTACGCTCTCCGCCACGTTCAACCCGGCGGGCGTCGCCTCTGACGTCGCGCGCGGGTTGGCGAGCTTCGCCGCGGCCTGTTGGTCGTAGTGGTAGACGTAGACGATCTTCGGCGCGATCGCCTTCACGCACTCCGCCGCCGCCGCCGGCGTCATCCGCCTGGGCGGGATGTTCATCGGCATGAAGGCGACGTCGATGTTCTTCAGCGCCCGCACTTCGGCGACGCACTCGGTGACGCCGGCGAAGTAGATCCGCTTCCCGCCGAGCGTGATTACGTAGCCGTTGGCTTCGCCTTTCGGATGCGACGGCTCCCCCTGGATGATGTCGTAGGCGGCGATCGCCTCGACGCGGACGCCGGCCGCCGTCACCGACTGCCCGTTCGGCAGCACGATGCCGTCTGGCAGCTTCGCCTTGCCGTTGGCCGTGATCACCACGGGCGCACCCGGCTTGCGCAGCTGCTGGATCGCCTTCAAATCAAGGTGATGGGCGGGGTCGTCGGTGATGAGGATGAGGTCCGCCGGCTTGGCGCGCGTCAGGTCGCCGAGGCTCCAGGGGTCGACCTGAATCACTTTGCCCGCGTGCTCGATCTGCACGCTGGAGTGGAGAATCGGCGTGATCTCGATGTCACCGCCGGCTGCCGGCACCCGGTCGGCGGGCGCCGCCGATGCGTAAAGCCCCGAGAGGGCCACGACGAGGGCTGCGAAGAAGTTTTGTGCGCGCATATTTCGCCGCCATCATAGCCGGTGTTAACCTATAGGGCCTTCGGGGAGGGTTCTAGGTTCCAGGTGCTGGGTTCTGGGTTGGTTCTGGTTCCGGGTTCGAGCTTTCGGCCCAGAACCAGGAACCTGAACCAACCCAGAACCCAGAACCCAGAACCCTGAACCTCGCGCTTTAGCAGCTGAGGGAGCAAATATGGCGATTGAGAGCACGCGTCGAGAAATTCTCGTGGGAGGCCTGGCGGCGGCGGGCCTGGGCGTTCTCGGCATCCCCGAGTGGGCGCTGCCGGCGCTCGCGCAGGGCGAGACGGTCGTGCCGTTCACCGACATCCCCGACAACGTCCGGTGGGAAACGCCCCCGGATCGCCGGCTGCTCGACGTGCGGACGATCAATGGTCCGTTCACGCCGAAGGACAAGTTCGCGACGACGCAGCACTACGGCCACCCCGATGTCGATCCGGCCACCTTCAAGCTGAAGGTGTCGGGCCTCGTCGACCGGCCGAAGGCGCTGTCGCTGGACGACCTGAAGAAGATGGGCGCCACCGAGCTGGTCGCCGGCTTCGAGTGCTCGGGCAACCGCGGGCCGGTGCAGGGCCTGTGCGGCAACGGCAAGTGGAGCGGCGTGCCGCTCAAGTCGGTGCTCGACGCCGCCGGCGTCAAGCCGTCGGCGCGCGAGTTCGTCTTCTTCGGCGCCGACCACGGCGAGGAAGAGATCGAGTGGCGCACGCAGAAGTTCAAGCTCGATCAGCAGTTCGGCCGCAGCCTGAACCGGGAGAAGGCGCTGTCGCCGGAACCGTTCCTGGCGTGGGGGCTGAACGGCGAGCCGCTCACCAAGCACCAGGGCTCGCCGCTCCGCCTGCTCGTGCCGGGCTGGTACGGCGTCGCCAACGTCAAGTGGCTGTCCGAGATTCACGTCCAGGAAGACGCGTATCTCGGCAAATATCAGGCGCGCTGGTACCGCACGCTGCGCGGCGAGATGATCGACGGCGAGCTGAAGTGGGTCGAGAAGGCGGTCACCCACATGAACCCCAAGTCGTTCGTCGCCCGCGTCACCAAAGAGGGCGACAAGCACAAGGTCCTCGGCGTGGTGCTGAACGACGGCTCGCCGCTGAAGATCGTCGAAGTCAAGATCGACGAGGGTCCGTGGCAGCCGGCGACGATGGACCCGGCGACGAAGGACAAGTTCGGCTGGAAGCTGTTCACCTACACATGGACCGGCGCCACGCCGGGCGCGCACACGCTGGTCTCGCGCGTCACCGAGGCGAACGGCAAGGTGCAGCCGACCGAGCAGGAGCTCGAGAACAAGAAGTCGTTCCTCGAGCACAACCCGCAGAGCCCGCGCAAAGTGATGATTTCGTGATCCGACGCGGTTGACGCTCCCTGATCGCGGCCAGGCGAGAGAAGGCACGGCCTTCGCGGTCCTGGCCGCGATCAGCTTCTCGCATCTCCTCAACGACACGATCCAGGCGGTCCTTCCCGCCATTTATCCGCTGCTCAAGTCGTCGTTCGCGCTGACCTTCGCGCAGGTCGGCCTGATGGGCATGACCCAGCAGGTGACCGCGTCGCTGCTGCAGCCGGTGGTCGGGCTGTATACCGATCGCCGCCCGGCGCCGTACGCGTTGATGACCGGCATGAGCCTCACGCTGCTCGGGCTGCTCTGGCTGTCGGGCGCGGGCACCTTTGCCATGCTGCTCGCGGCCTCGGCGTTGATGGGCATCGGCTCGGCGATGTTTCATCCCGAAGCGTCGCGGATCGCGCGCATGGCCTCGGGCGGGCGCCACGGGCTGGCGCAGTCGCTGTTTCAGGTCGGCGGCAACGTCGGCTCGTCGTTCGGGCCGTTGATCGGCGCGTTCCTGATCGTGCCGCGCGGCCAGCGCAGCATCGCGTGGTGCGCACTGCTCGCGCTCGCCGGGATGGCGATCCTGTGGCGCGTCGGCAACTGGCACAAAGGCAAGGCTGCGGTGAGCGAGCCGCCGCGAGCCGAAGAGCGCGACTTCGACACCAGCGGGCACGTCATCGCGCTGCCGCGTCACGCCGAGCCACCGCGCCACGTCGGGTGGGCGCTGGCGATCCTCGCGGCGCTGATCTTTTCGAAGTACTTCTACCTGGCGAGCCTCTCCGCCTACTACACCTTCTTCCTCATCACCCGCTTCCACGTCTCGGTGCGCACCGCGCAGATCGATCTCTTCATCTTCCTCGGCGCGGTCGCCGCCGGCACCGTCCTCGGCGGCCCGATTGGCGATCGCTTCGGCCGCAAATGGGTGATCTGGGGATCGATTTTCGGCGTCGTGCCGTTCACGCTCGCGCTGCCCTATGCGAGCCTGTTCTGGACGCCGATCCTCACCGTGATGATCGGCCTCGTCCTCGCCTCCGCCTTCTCGGCGATCGTCGTCTACGCGCAGGAGCTCGTGCCCGGCCGCGTCGGCCTGATCTCGGGTGTGTTCTTCGGCTTCGCCTTCGGCATGGGCGGGCTCGGCGCCGCGGTGCTCGGCGCGATGGCCGATCGGATGGGGATCGAGTTCGTCTACCGTGTGTGTGCGTTCCTGCCGCTGCTTGGAGTCCTCGCGGCGCTGTTGCCGGACATCGAGCGCGAGTAGTTGCTGGTTGCTAGTTGCTAGTTGCTAGGAGACAGTGCGCGCGGCTACAGCGGCAGCGTGACAGCTAGCAACGAGCAACGGGCAACTTGCCAGCGTAAGTACAATGTCTGGTCGTGCGCTACCGCTTCGGGTTATTCGAGTTCGACGACCGCGCCGGCATGCTGACTCGCGGCGATCGGCCGATCGCGCTCGAGCCGCAGCCCGCTCGCGCGCTCGGTCTGCTGCTCGCGCACGCCGGCGAGCTGGTGGCGCGCGACGATCTGCGCGCCCGCCTCTGGGGCGACGAGACGCACGTCGACTTCGATCGCGGCCTCGCCTATTGCATCGGCCAGCTGCGCGCCGCGCTCGGCGATTCCGCCGAGAACCCGCGCTTCGTGCAGACGCTGCCGCGCCGGGGGTTCAAGTTCATCGCGCCGGTCGAGGCGATTGGCAAGGACGTCGCGCCGCACGCAGCCGAACCGCCGCCGGCGGCCGCACCTGTCCCCAGGGCCGCGCGCCGAAACAACTGGGCCATGCCGGCCGCCGCGTTCGTCCTGCTCATCGTCCTCGGGCTCGCGAGCTGGTTTGCAACGCGGAAGGCGGTCTCGACCTCGCCCGGACGCCCGATCATTGCCGTCGCCGTGTTCGAAAACGAAACCGGCGACACGTCGTACGAGCGGCCGGTCGCGGCCATCTCGGATGCGATTGTCGAGCGGCTGACCGCGCTCGGTCCCGAACGCCTCGGCGTCAACGGCAACGCCAGCATTTTGCGGAAGCTGCGCGATATCCGCGACACCCGGGCCGTGGCGCGGGAGACCGGCGCCGCCTACCTGGTCGCCGGACAGTTGCAGACCCGGGACGGCCGGCTGTCGCTGCTCATCCACATGATCAGGCTGGACGATGGGACGCATGTCTGGGTGCAGCGGATCGCGCGGCCGCTCGGCGATCGGCTCGACACACTCGACGGCGAGGTAGCGGGGCGCATCGAGAGCGCGGTGCGGCAGATCGTGCTGAAGGAAACAGTCCTCACCTCCTGATGTCGGCGGGTAAGTCGAACGAAACGCGGCGGGTTAGTTCCTGACCGGTTCCTCGGTGGCATTTCGCGGCCCGCGGCCGTATCTGAAAGACATGACTCACACACGCCGTCACTTCATCCGCATCGTCCCGGCGCTCGGCGCCTTCGCGCTGCCGTTCGCGTCGCCAACGTTCATTGCGCATCCGTTCGGGCAGGCGTCCGCGGCCGAGGGCCCCGTCTGGCCGTCGCCGGAACCGGCACGCGGGACTCCGGTCGACGACTCGTTCCCGTCGCAGCACGTCGCGCTGGCAAAAGAGATCGTCAGCGTCTCGCACGGCAACCTGGCGCGGGTCCGCGAGCTGGTGCAGCAGCATCCCGCGCTCGCAAAGGCCTCCTTCGACTGGGGCTACGGCGACTGGGAGACCGCGCTCGGCGCGGCCTCGCACACCGGCCGCCGCGAGATCGCCGAGCTCCTGATCGAGAACGGGGCGCCGCCGACGCTGTTCTCCGCGACGATGCTCGGCCAGCTGGATCTGGTCAAGGCGTTCCTCGCCGCCATGCCCGGGGGCCAACGGATGCGCGGACCGCACAGCATCTCGCTGATGACGCACGCGAAGCTGGGCGGGCCCCAGGCGGAATCTGTCGTCAAGTATCTGGAGTCGCTCGGCGACGCGGATCTCCCGCTGAAAAACGAACCGATCGGCGCCGAGGATCGCGCGCAGCTCGACGGCCGCTACACCTTCGGCGATCGCCCGCGCGACAACTTCAAGGTGGCGACGACGCCACAAGGGCTGGCGCTCGAGCGCGTCGGCGCACCATTCGGCCGCGGCATCCTGCACCTCGGCGAACTCGCGTTTTATCCCGTCGGCGCGCCGCAGGTGCGCATCCGGTTCGAACGTGAAAGCGGAAAGATCACCGCGCTCGGCGTGTTCGATCCCGATCTCGTCGTGAGGGCGCGAAAAGCGTAGACGCGTTTTCAGCCAGCCCCCAGCCCCCAGCCCCAAGTCCCGAGGGTCGTTGCGACATAATCGTTCGCAATGGCCCTCTTCGTCTCGTCGTTCCTCGTCCTCTTCCTCGAGACCGCGCTGATTCGCTGGCTGCCCGCGTACGTCCGGCTGCTCGCGTACTTTTCGAACTTCATCCTGCTGGCGAGCTTCCTCGGCATCGGCATCGGCTGCCTGGCCGCCGGCCGCCGCCGCAATCTCTTCACCTGGTTCCCGCTGATTCAGTTCGCGCTCATCGTCGCCGTCGATCGGCTGCGGCTCGAGGTGGCGCTGCCGTCGACCTCGACGATCTATTTCTCGAGCGGCACCGCGGCGCCGGTGGTGCCGGTGGAGAGCACGCTGCTGCTGCCGCTGCTGTTCGCGGCGGTCGCGGCGCTGTTCGTCGCCGTCGCGCAGCGCATGGGCCGCGAGCTCGGCGGACGTCCGCCGCTGCGCGCGTATGCGATCAACCTCTCGGGCAGCCTCGCCGGCGTCGCTGCCTTCGCGCTGGTGTCGTGGCTGGAGCTGCCGCCGGCCATCTGGTTCGGCGTCGCGGCGGCGGCGGCGCTGCCTTTGCTCTTCGAGGGGCGCCGAGCCGTCGCGATCGCGAACGTTGCGCTCCTCGCCGCGTCGGTCGCGGTGGTTTACCGGATGCAGGGCGGCAGCCTGTGGTCGCCGTACTATCGCATCACCGTCTTCCAGGACGACGCCGACACCGTCGTCGAGGTGAACCACATCTTTCACCAGTCGATGGCGCCGGTGACGCACAAGGAATACTTCTACCAGTGGCCGTACACCGTGTTCGGCGACTCGCTCGACGAGGTGCTGATTCTCGGCGCGGGCAGCGGCACCGACGTCGCCGCGGCGCTGCGCCACGGCGCGAAGCACGTCACCGCCGTCGATATCGACCCGGTGATCCTGCGGCTCGGCGCCGAGCGGCACCCCGACAGGCCCTACAGCGACCCGCGCGTCACCGTCGTCTGCGACGATGCGCGGCATTTCCTGAGGACGACGACGAAGAAGTACGACCTGGTGGTGTTCGCGCTGATCGATTCGCTGACCGTGCAATCCAGCTTCTCGGGCGTGCGGCTCGAGAGCTACATGTTCACGCAGGAATCGTTCGAGGCGGTACGCGATCGGCTGTCGCCGCGCGGCGTCATGGTGCTGTACAACTACTTTCGCGAAAAGTGGCTGGTCGATCGCCTCGCCAACACCGCGGCCGAAGTGTTCGGCCGCGATCCGCTCGGCCACGTGCACCAGGACCGCGCCTACCTGGCGGTAATGCTCGCGGGGCCGCGCGTGGGGGAGCTGGCCGCGCGGCCTGCGCTGCCGGCAGACGTCAATGCGTACGGCCAGGCGCACGATCCGAGCCCCGCGCGGGCGCTGGTGCGCGATCCGGCCGTCGTGCCCGCCACCGATGACTGGCCGTTCCTCTACATGCGCGAACCCGCGCTGCCGCGCCACTACGCCGTCGCGCTGGCGCTCGTGCTGACGCTGTCGGCCGTCGCCGTCTGGCTTGCGACGCGCGGCATGACCCCGCCTGCCCCGTCGAACCGACCTGCCCCCCCACCCGCCCTACCTGCCCGACCCGCCCATTTCTTCGCGCTCGGCGCCGGCTTCATGCTGCTCGAGACGAAGTCGATCGTGCAGTTCGCGCTGCTGTGGGGCTCCACCTGGTCGTCGGCGTCGCTGGCGATCGCGTCGGTGCTGGTGATGGCCCTGGCGAGCGCGCTGGTCGTGAGCCGCTTCGAGATTCGCCGCCGCTCGGCCGTCGCCGGCGTGCTGCTCGCGCTGCTGGCGGTGAACTATTTCGTGCCGGTCGGCCGCGTCCCCTTCTCGAGCCGCGCGGCCGAGTCGCTCTTCTACGGCATCCTCGTGTTCAGCCCGGTGTTCTGCGCCGGGCTGCTCTTCAGCAGCAGCTTCAAACGCTCGTCGTCGACCGCCACCGACTTCGGCGCCAACCTGCTAGGCGCGATCGTCGGCGGTGTGGGCGAGTACTTGTCGCTCCTTGCTGGCTATCAATCGCTGCTCGTGCTCGTGGCAATCTGCTACATCGGCGCGATCGTCACCGCCGACGGCGACATTGCGGATTGCGGATTGCGGATTGCGGATTGATTGGTGGATTCAGCAGCCGCGGACTGTGATTGGTGAGTCAACGGCTGCCGCCTCTTGCCGTGTTGATCGACGCCACCACGATCCGCACAGTCTGGTCCGCTTCATCGAGCAATGCTGCGGCCGCAGTCGCGGTGACGGTCTCGGTGGAGACGAGGAGTTCGAGCCAGAGAAGTGTCTCGTCGCCTTCCTCCTCGACCGTGGTCATCTTCGAGATGAAGTCGGCCTTCGACTTCGCGCGGCACGACGACCGGTAGTTCGCGGCGACGCTAGTGCCGCTCTTGATCATCATCTGCCGTGCGATCTCCACTGATGCGACGTCGCGAGGGAGTTTCCTGGCGAGGTTCACGATCTGGGTCGCAAAGGCTTTCGTACGGTTCTTCATTTGAGCTGGCGTCATGACGGCCTGATCAGGCAAAGCCGCAGCCAAAGCGATTTCCTAGGAAAATCGCGGGGACCGTAAGAAACGAACGGCAACGGTGCGCGGTTTTTGCCACTGCCGGACGATCAGAAATCGCATAATCTGCCACGATGAGATTCGCAACCCGAGCGGCGCTGTGCGCCCTGGCCTTCTCAATCACTCAATCCCCAATCCAATCCGCAATCCGCAATCCGCAATCCGCAATGTCACCGCCGGGATGGCGCTCCCTGTTCGACGGCGCCTCGTTGAAGGATTGGCGAGGCTACAAGACGGACAAGGTGCCCGACGGCTGGCGCGTCGAGAACGGCACGCTGACCAAGGACAAGCCGGTCGCCGACATCGTCACGCGCGACCAGTTCGGCAACTTCGAGCTGGAGCTCGATTGGAAGATCGGCGAAGCCGGCAACGCGGGAATCTTCTACCGCGGCACCGAGGAGTACGACCACATCTACTGGAGCGCGCCCGAGTACCAGCTGCTCGACGACATCAAGGGCGAGGACAACAAGTCGCGGTCGACATCAGCCGGCGCCGCTTACGCGATCCTGCCGTCGCCAGCGGGCCACCTGAAGCCGGTCGGCGAGTGGAACCGCGCCCGCATCGTCGCGAACGGATCGCACGTCGAGCATTGGCTCAACGGCGTCAAGCTGCTCGAGTACGAGCTCGGCAGCGCCGACTGGGAAGCCAAAGTGAATGCGAGCAAGTTCAAGGACTGGCCGAACTACGGCCGCGCCAGGCGCGGCCACATCGCGCTGCAGGGCGATCATGCCGGCACGCTGGCGTTCCGGAATATCCGAATCCGCGAGATCAAATAGCGCATCACGAAGGACACGAAGGACATCGAAGGACACGAAGAAGATCAAATCATTCTTCTTCGTGATTCTTCGTGCCTCCGCGCCTCCGTGCCTCTCACTCAGAACATCATCCGGAACCCGAACCGCATGAATCGCGAGCTGTTGGGCATCGTGGTGGTGATCTGCCCGAAGGTCGCGCCGAGGAACGTCCCGTTGGGATTCTCGAAGTGCGGCGTGTTGGTGATGTTGAAGACGTCGGCGCGGAACTCGCCCTTGACGCGGCTGCCAATCGAGAACAGCTTCGCGATCGTCGCATCGAGGTTGACGTAGGCCGGCCCGTCGAGCACGCCGTTGCGGAGCGCATTGCCGAACGTGTTCGGCGCCGGCGACGAGAACACCGACGTGTCGAACCAGAGCGCCCCGGGGCCGACCGCGCCCAGCACGGCCGGCGTCCCGCTGACGTT
>Ga0111538_10014275_pt1 | contig 10473 bp, 6 predicted proteins | sample SoiMethybrSBSTD1_FD_79669 | JGI IMG/M metagenome (GOLD analysis project Ga0111538, IMG submission 79669) | Bulk soil microbial communities from a Populus tree surrounding site in Tennessee, USA - Soil MetaG P. TD hybrid SBSTD1 (version 2)... | ecosystem: Environmental > Terrestrial > Soil > Tree... | reverse complement strand
TTCTCGAATTCTCGAATTCCTACAACCACAGAACCACAGAGAACACACAGAGGTTGCACAGAGAAATCCAAATTAAGACACCCACTTTGCTGACGCGCTTAAATTCGCGCCGCTTTGAAAATACGCTTACGAATCTCATGAAAGATGTCACGCCACACTCTGCGTGGATCTTTCATCCCTTCCGAACCTCCTTGCGAATCCAAGACCCGATGTCCGTATTCGATTGCATAGACCGTTGCTTCCGGTATCGTGCTTTGGTTAGTGCGGGCAATCTTCTCGATCCAGCCCATTAGCCGGATTGGAATCTTTAGAGTGATCTGAACAGGAGCGTCCGAGACGGAATTAGTGGAATTCTCTATCTCATTGTTCCCACCGACCAACTTACGCAGCAAGTAACAAACTATGTCGTAGCAAGAGAGTAGGAAATACCGTCCGGCGCCCTGAAACCTGCTCGTATCTTTCCACTCTTCGGGCGTTCGCGGCGGGTACATGGTGTACAGCGCGACTCGTATTACCTCGAGGGCCTGTTCAGCCACGCGGTGTTTACTGAATGGGTTTGCTTGCTCCAATCTCGAATAGGTGGAAGCAGAGAGCGTTACGTCGACTTTTTGGTACTGGCCCATCCCTTCTCCAGTTAGACAGACAACTCGATCAGAGCAGCGCTGACTTTGTCATCAACAACTCTCAATTCTGCGATGCTCACGGGAAGACTGAATCTTCTTGGTCCGGCACTACCCGGATTTACATAGAGAACCCCTCTTCGATCCTCAAGAGATGGTTTATGAGAATGGCCGCTAACCACCACTTGGAACCCGGCACCCGATGGGCTTATGTCGATCTCTTTCAGATCATGCAACATGTAAATTGAGACCGAACCGATTTCTACTACCTCCCAATCCGGAAGCCCCTCTGCCCATTCACCTTTATCGTTGTTTCCGCGCACGGCAACAACAGGAGCAATCTCACTCAGCGTCTCAAGTACCTGGGAAGCACCGATGTCGCCGGCATGAAGGATCATGTCAACACCGCGAAGTGAGGCAATCGCTTCAGGACGAACGAGACCGTGAGTGTCGGAGATTATTCCAATGTGCCGCTCGGGCTTGCGTTTCATAGGTTACGGCTTTGAGGTTTCACATTTCAGATCATCCAGTGTACCTGACAACCTGTTGAGGTCCCCAACATACGTGCCTGCAAATGTCCCGCTATCTGTGTATCCCCAGAGCAACCACTTGGTCCAGAGAGGAGGAATAGTGGGCTCAGGCTTTTTCGCATATTGGACAATCCATAGGGGATATTGACCGAACTCCGGCGACTTTATTGTTTCCCTGGCAAAGGAGTTTCCTGTTTCGATGATCGGCTTGCAGCCCATTTCTTTTTCTACGATTTGGAGCCAGATTCTCATATTGCTTTCGATCGAATTGCCCGAACTTCTTTCGAAGGGAAGAGGTTCGACCATCAGCACAGGTCGCAAAACAGTATCTTGTCCGACAGTTTTCAGAAACAATTCGGCTTGTGTTTTAGGATCGGCACTTGCCGACAGAGTGTGATAAGCACCCGTAAGAATCTTTGCGGCTTGTGCCTTCTGAACATTGTTCTTGAATTCAGGGTCTACTAGCGATCTGCCTTGTGTAGCTTTTATGAAAGCGAAGGCGATGCCTGTCTTTCCGAGCTTCTCCCAATCAACTGCGCCATTGTGGTGACTTACATCGATGCCGTCACCTGGTCGGGCCTCGATAGTACGGTTGCTTGTAACTTCCGCTAGCGCTTTGTCCTTATATTTGATTTGCTCGGCCTGGTTTTGTAATTCCGTCGCTTGGGCTTGTAGTTGCGCTGCTTGCTGAACAGCAATGTCCCGTTGTTTGAGGGCCTCGGCCTCGGCTGCCTCCGCTTTCTCCTTGAGACCAACTGCCTGCGCCTCTGCTCGTTGGGCTGCTTCCTTCGCCGCTTCGGCCTCAGAGGTTCTGGTCTCGGCAACCTCTTGGGCTGACTGGGCCTTGCCCCTTTCGTCCTCCGCCAACTGCTTCAGTTTCAAGGCTGCATCTCTCTCAGCAAGCGCGGCAGTCATTTGTTTTTGAGCTTCGTTACCCTCATGAATTGCGGCCTTCATTGCAAGTGTAGCTTTGTTACTCTCATCGATTGCGGCACTCATTGCCAATCGAGCGCTTTCTGCCGACTGGTTAGCTTTGTTCTGCTGAGTTATCGCAACCCCTAAAAGGGCAGTGGCTTTTTTGTTCTTGCCGTATACATAGACAAACATTGCGACGAACAAGATTGTCGCAGGTACCAAAACTGCGACCAGAATCCGGCTGCGCTTGTAACTGGTATCCCTCTTTTGTTGTCTTTGATGTTCAACTGTCTCCTGGTTCCGAGCCTCGACACTTTTGTCGAGGAAAGTCATCGCTGTCTGGAAGCCGGCGCTATAGCGGCGAGCCCAGACTTCGTTCGGCTTATTTTTCGCTTTCCAATCCAATGCGACCTGCAATGCAGGATCCTTTAAGAGCCCTTCCAGTTTGGCTTCGTGCAGTGCTGCGGTGTCTGCCAGGCGTTTATAGATGCGGGCTGATTGGGCCTCCTCATCAGTCCACTCTTTCAACCGCTTCCATCCTCGAATGAGGCTCTCGTGCGAAATATCGATCACGGATTCCGGCGTTAATTCGACACTGGCCGGGGGCATTAAGAAAGATCTGCCGGACTGCCGAAAAGCATCGATCACAGTTACAGCCTCAGCACTCGTGGCGCCAGTCACACCACATATTTCATCCAGCGTAATTGGCCGGCGAATCTCACGATTGTCGTCGCCCTTTTCGGTCAGGCATTTGAAAAGTTGTTCTGCGACTTCGCGGCTGCGAGTGTCGGGCAAGTCGCTGAATGCTTCCTCTGCGTGACGTGATAGCGCCTCCGCCATTCCACCAACAGCTTCATAACAACACAAATCGATCGCCGCACCCTGATGGACTTCTTTGTGAGGCCTGGTAACTGGTCCATCTCTTCCTTCTACTGCAACGTCAAGCCGCTGTTCCTTGCATTCGTACCAAATACGCATTAGCAGATGCTGAAGCACCGGCAATTGATCTTGATTCTCCCCGGTATCATTAAGCAGTTGCGTCACCAACCGCGGTGTGATTTCACCACCGGCAAGAGACACTGGCCCGGTAATGACTTCGCGAAGCTCATCCCGAGTCAGCCGAGGGATCAGGTACTGGCTTTCGTTGATTGCTTCCGGCAGGTCCCAGAACTGCGCACAATCGCCCAGAAAATCTGAACGCATGGTCAGTACTACAAAAATATTCACGTCCGCTTGAGCCATCGCCTGCAACAAGAGCTTGACGAATGCAGCAGCGTCGTTTCGATATTGATCGCTCTCGTCTTTTGTCTTTCGTGCCGCCTCGCGCGCAAAGCGGAAGAGTTCTTCAAACTGGTCGACTACTACCAGGAGGTTCTCCGTTTTGGGCATAACGTTCTGCCGGACGACTTCGATGAGTCCGAGCGTGCCCCGACGCAGTGTGGTTTCTGCCACTGCGGTCTGGATGGCCACACTTTCCGGATCGTCTGAGCCAAAGATAGACCGTTCGTTCAACGCCCGCGCCAGATTTCCGATCGGATCATTACCCGGCCGCATTATCAAGAAGCGCCAGCTTGATCCGGCAGTTTTCATCATCCCGCCCATAAGCGCCGGTAACAGACCCGCTCGAACCAGTGATGATTTGCCGCTGCCGGAGGTACCTACGACTGCCAGAAAGCGCGCCGCTGACAGCTTCTCGATTAACTTTTCTACCTGGCCGTCGCGACCGAAAAACAAATCGCTTTCATCAAAATCAAAAGGGCGTAACCCAGGAAATGGGTTCTCGGGAGCCTTAATGGCCTCTAACAGAGAAACTGACGTGGTACTCATCGGAAGTCTCCTTTCGCTCCCTTGATCCTTTCAACAAAAGGAAATAGGACATGCGGATTGAAGTCTCCGTAATTCTTCATGATTACAAGATCGTCAGACTGAAGCAGGTTTTTTTCCGGGGTGGATGGCTCGCCGGCATAAATCGCCTTCGCTAAAACCGGCCTGCTTCTGTTAATCGAACTCTGACGTTGAATTAGTTTCCAACTGTTGACGAACCACTTTTCATCAGCGCTGCCGTAGTACAGCAACACACCATCGGTCGCGGGATCGAGTTGCGAATGGTTCTGGATATTGACCTCGAAGAATTCGTTGAGCGTTAGGTAATTGAAGAGGGGAGCGACCGACGTCCGATCGTCCTGGTGGCAAAACAAGCTGATATTTACTTGCTCATCGTCGCCGTTTTCGGGCGTAACGATCTTCTCCGGTTTGAGCTTCTTCACAATCGCGCTCTTGAAGTCTTCAATCTTGGATTGCAGAAATTCAGGAGTAGAATTTTTGACTTGCTCAAGAAGGTTTGCCTGTTGGCGGTCTTTTTGCGAAACGTCGTCAGGACTCCAGACCAATTGGGTAAGCCGTCCCGCGCGCGCCATCGCCTCGGCCAACTCGAATTGGATATGGGGAACGGACTTCTCTCCGGGGTTGAATGCTCCATAGTCCGAGCCGAGGAGATGGATTGTAAGTTTTGATTGCTCGAGTCCCGCGCGCACTTCCCTGATCAAGCTGGTGGAATCACGCGGCAGAGGTTGCTCAGGAAAAATGCGACAATTGAATTGAAGCAGTTCGGTTCGAATATCAGTGCGCCGCTGATCCATTTCTGGTGTTGTCTCGGCCAGATAAACGGTAATGCCATCTTCTTCAATTTCAGTTTTCGTGTCCGCGACCGAGGCTGCGACTGGCAATTCAGCTATGCGCGCACTCCGAAGTTTTCTCAGGACCTTGCTTAGATCCTGGGCGATAACGTCGATCTTGTCATAACAGACGGCGATATCGTCCGGCCTCACGTCAGGCATCAAATCCCTGTAGCGAGTTGTGTTGCCTATCTGCTCGTAGAACTTACAGTTGAGAACATCCTTCATTTCTCTGAATAGGGCCTCGACTTCGGGATCGGTGATTTCGTCTATCGCACTCTTTTCAACTTTGATAATGCGCTCGATGCCGGCGCTCGTAAGGAACTGCCGTAACTCACGCAAGCACCAACCGGATTCGACGTAGGGATTTGAAAGAATCGAGATGAACGCGGCCGTGCCCGAGATAGCATTTGCCAACTGTGTACTAAACTCGCCGAGAACCTGCAGCTCCGGATCGCGGAAGACCTTTACCTGCGGACTGCATCTCAAAAAGAGGCGCTGACGAAGGATCTCTTCAAAGATATCGACCCAGCCTATCTTGGCGTTTACCGGTTTGGAGTTGTCGATATGTGAATAACTGATGAAGACATCGTTCTCATATCCTGGAACGAAAGCCATTGCTTGGCCTCCTTAATCGTGGACGGGGATAACGGCGTGGCTCCTTTTCAGACGACAGCCACGGTTAATTGCTAAGGAAAGCTATGGTGATGCGCGTAATGACCATTAGAGATTGCGACAAGCGCGCCCCTTGATTATGTCTACAGGGACTAAAACGTTGCTGGGCGTTGGCTGTTAGTCTGGAAGTAAGTGCTTCCAAAAGTCAAATTGTAGGATGTGCACAGAGAAATCCAAGTCTTTGATCAAATGAACAGCCCGCGAACGAGTGATCCGACCACTCGCTCGCGGGCTGAAAGCGCCGAAAGCCTGTTCAGTTCCTCATCAGAAAACGAACTTTACACCCCAGAGAATCTGTCGCGGGTTAAAGGCGGACGTGAAACCCAGTGGCTGAGCGAAACTACGATCCCGGCGGCCTTCGAGTCGATTGGTCGCCGCCGCGTAGTCTGCGGCTGCCAGCGGATCAGGGAAGGTAAGTATCCCGGTGGCTCCCACCGTTACCGGCAGCACCTCGTTCACCGCAGCGAAGTTTGTGCGATTGAAGATGTTGGCGAAGTCCGCGCTGGCCTCGAGGCGCATCGGGCTGTCAGCCTTGAAACGAAAAGCTTTGCTGATGCGGACGTTTGCGCTCTTGTAATCCGGTCCGATTCCGGTGTTGCGGCCGATATTGAAAAGTCGATCGGTGCCACCGCGTGTGTCACTGTTTGTGTCGATACCGGTGCGCAACGTGAACGGAATTCCGCTGCGTAAGAAGATGCTCGGACTGATGGTGATATCCGCGAGTGCTCGCGAAGCGAAGTTGTGACCCGCACCACTCTTGAACGGACTCTCGATCACGCCGCTCAATACAAAGTTGTGACGAATATCAAAAGCCGAGACTGACCGCTCGGTGAAAAGTCGACTCGGGAAAGGTGGGGCAAACGCAGAATTGAAGTCGGTTTGATCGTCGATCGCTTTGCTCCACGTGTAGTTCGCCTGGAACGAGTAGTGATTGCTGAAACGCTTCATTAGCGAAACAGTCATTCCGTGGTAGATCGAGCTCCCACGCGACTCATAGTCAGTAAACTGAGTGATGCCGGCATCGTTCACGCCGAAGCACCGTGTGTCAGCGCCGCAAACTCGATAGAGTGGACCAAGGCGTGGGTCGCGTTGCGACATGGCAGTGAGGTTCGCTGCGGTGGCCGGACAACCAGGAGTGCCCGCTTCACAATAATTGAGACCGACCGGCTGTTGCAGGTGTAACCCATGGTACATCTGATAGGCCACTTCGATGCTCAGGTTCTTTGCGATCTCGCGCTGAATACCGATGTTGGATTGGATGGTGTAGTTGTTTTTGTAGTCGGGATTGAGTTCAAACAACACTCGTCCCGGAGCTCCTACTCCGGTAGGTGTTCCCAAACAATTGATCTGCGCTTCAGTCAATACTCCAAACGGAAGCGTTCCAGCGGCAACGTTGCAACCTGCGTTGCCGGCAACACCAACTCCATACAAGGTTGCGACGCCGTTCAGCGGGCTCTTCGAGATCTGATTGATGTATTGGCCGCTCCCATTCAACACGCTGGTGTAGCCGGGAATTTGAAAATAGATCGGTGAATAGAAAAGCCCGCCGCCACCTCGCACCACCGTCTTACCGTCGCTCGTTGCTTTCAGCGCGAATCCAAATCTCGGCGAGAAATAAGCGTGTCGTGGCACTGGCTGTGGTTCGCCATCCCAATCGATGCGGCCGCCAAGGTCCAGAGTCAGACGTTGATTGACTTTCCATGTGTCCTGGGCAAAACCGCCGATGTAATGACCGGTGCCCTGCCACGTCGGGTTGTGGAATCCCTGTCGATAAAGGAACGGCAAGTTGAGATCCAGATTTTGTAGTGGATTCAGTTGCGGAATTGTCGTACCTGCAAGAGCTGCGACGAAGGCCGGCCGGTCTGCTGCGGGAACCGCGAGAGTAATCGGGTAAGCCGCGGTTGATTGAAATTGCCACTCACCTGCGAACCAAAGATCGTTTTCGAAATCGTACGTGGCCGGGCGATACGAACCTCCAAATTTGAAAGTGTGATTGCCCTTCAACCAGGTCAGATTATCTTCTATCTGATATCGATCCTGGGTGACGTCATAGGGCGCTCCAAAATAGCGACCAAAACCCGCCAGACCGGAGACGACCAGACCGGTCACGGCCGGCTCGGGAGGTGCAGTTAAGTTTAAATTGTTTGGGGAGAATTGACCGCGGAGTTGATTGATCACGTCGCCGCTAAAACTGTGCGTCCAGGTGACGACGGCCGTTTGATCGTGTGTCGTAAGCGTGTTGCTGATTGAGGGCGAGGCGACGTTGCTGGCGCCGATATCGTCAGTGAAGTTACGCGTCAAGTTGAAGCGTCCGTTAATCGAATCGCTGTTCGAGATGTGGTAATCGATACGAGCGCTGAAGGTGTTAAAGCGATTGATGCCGGTAAACACACCTTCGCTTTCATGCAGCAAGTTAAAGATAGCCGGATAACTGGCTGCAGTTGTATTTAAGGCAGCGCGCAGGTTTGTGCCGATGCGCCGCACGTTGGCGCTGGCGGAAGCATCGAGAATCGCGAGCGATGCGAGTTGCGTTGCGTTGGGCCGCGTCAAAGGATCGTTGGTGTATGAGCGAAACCTCGCTGAATCAATGTTGGTGCGTTCGTAGTTAGTGAAGAAGAACAGTTTGTTCTTAACAATCGGACCACCGAGGGTGAACCCTGGAAAAAACTGCCGGTCCGCCGACTTCTTGCCCGGATTGAGAGTGTCAAACGGATTGCGAGCGGAGGTCGCATCGGAGCGGTAAAAGAAGAATCCGCTTCCGTGGAAACCGTTGCTGCCACTCTTGGTGACGATATTCACCGCGGTGCCTGCCGTAAAACCAAACTCAGCGGAGAACGAGTTTCGATTTACCTGAAACTCCTGAATGGCTTCGGTGGAAACGTCGTACCGGATGGTGCCTGAACCGAGTTCATTCTCGCCGCCATCAACCGTAATCAGATTGTTACGACCGTTACTGCCGCCGATCGAAAACCCGGAAGTTTGAAATCCGGTTACGCGACTGGCGATTTGTGTTCGGGGAGCGTTGGAGCTACTGACGCCCGGAAGTGTGTAAACGTAGTTCTGAAAAGTGCGACCGACGTTAGGCAGGTTTTCCACCTGCTGCGTGGAGATCGTGTTTGCCTGTTGTGTGCGCTCGACTTCTATAAGAGGCATGTCGCCGGTGATTGCGACCTGGGCGGTGATGGTACTGGTGCTTAGCTGCACGTCGAAAACCAGGCTTTGGCCGACGGTCAACCGAACGTCGTCATTGAAAGCCTTACCAAAACCGCGCGCCTCTATTTCTACCTTGTAGGCGCCGGGTGGCAAGAGGGCAATCGAATACGCGCCTTCCGAGTCGGTGGTCGCGGTTCGTTTGAGTCCTTTGTCGATACTCGTCGCGGTGACCAGAGCGCCCGGTATGAGTGCGCCTTGCTGATCGGTGATGGTGCCTTTCAGAGTTGAGCTGGCCACGTCGACTTGTGCTGACACCGGGCTTGCGCAGAGGAGGAGCAGAACCAGGAAAGTTAGTCCTTTGGTAAGCATTGAACCACACTCCTTTTGGAAGGTCTTAGAGTTAGTCTGGCGTGCGAACAAATTGGAATCGGCACGTCCCCATAATTCCGCCGAACAATTCCGAAATGGATAAAGGACCCTGCCTCTCCCGCAGGGGTGGAATGTATGATTTATTCTTGGGGAACCTACCGAACGGTCGGTAAAATAACACCGACGGTAACAGGCGTCAAGACTTTCTGTGTAATCTGTGGATAAGAGTTTGTTGACGTGACGCAGCTTCGCATGTATAAGTTCCTACCGGACGGTCGGTAAGTGGATCTAAACTTAACAGTCACAGAAGAAAAGTTTCGCAACGACTTTCGGGCGTGGCTTGCTGTTAATCTGCCTCCTGAATGGACGGGTAGCACCAGCGGGGAAGATCGCGCGGAGTATTTGCGCTACCTTCGCGAGTGGCAGCAAAAGCTCTTCGCAGGCGGATGGGCTGGCATCTCCTGGCCGCGAGAGTTCGGTGGCCGCGGTGCATCGCTGATGGAGCAGGCGATTTTTCAGGAGGAACTCGCCGCCGCTAATGCTCCGCCGTTGATCGGCACGATCGGACTGTCCCTCGTCGGCCCCACCATCATCGCGATCGGCACGCCGGAACAGAAGGCGCGTTATCTCGCTCCGATCCTTTCGGGTGAAGAGATCTGGTGTCAGGGCTTCTCCGAACCCAACGCCGGCAGTGACCTCGCGTCGCTCAATACAAAAGCAGTTCGTGAAGACGACGCCTTCATAATTAACGGACAAAAAATCTGGACCAGTTTTGCACAACACGCGGATTGGTGCCTGCAACTCGTTCGCACCGACCCGCATGCACCCAAACACAAAGGCATTACTTGCCTGCTGGTCGATATGCGCAGCGAAGGGATCTCAGTGAAGCCCTTGCGCCAGATGTCAGGCGACTCCGGCTTCAATGAAATGTTCTTCTCAAATGTGCGCGTTCCTGTCTCACAAGTTCTCGGGGAGGTGAATGGCGGTTGGACCACAGCCATTACGGCGTTGATGAACGAACGCGCAAACCTCGGCACCGGTAGCCAGGTGCTCTTCAAACGCAATCTTGAGGCTTTAATCAGGCGTGCGCGGGCGTTTCCACGAAATGGAAAACCTGCAAGCGAAGATCCGCTGGTTCGGCAAAAGCTCGCGCAGGCTTATCTGGAACTGGAGATTCTGCGCTTGAACACCAACCGTGCGTTAACGTCGTTGAGTAAAACGGGCGTACCTGGCCCGGAAGGTTCGATCCAAAAACTCTACTGGAGCGAATGGAACCAGCGAACTCAGCAAACTGCGCAGGAGATCTTTGGACCGTACGGTCAACTCACTGATTTCGATCACGGCATGTGGCAATACAGTTACCTGAGAGCGCGCGGCAATACGATCGAAGCAGGCACCAGTGAGATTCAGCGAAACATCATTGCGGAACGCGTGCTAGGACTACCGAAGAGTTACTGAAAACTGTCATGGAATTCGATCTCAGTAAGCCGCAAAAACTGCTGAAAGACTCGGCGCGAGAGTTTTTGAGTCGACACT
>Ga0111538_10014271_pt1 | contig 10475 bp, 11 predicted proteins | sample SoiMethybrSBSTD1_FD_79669 | JGI IMG/M metagenome (GOLD analysis project Ga0111538, IMG submission 79669) | Bulk soil microbial communities from a Populus tree surrounding site in Tennessee, USA - Soil MetaG P. TD hybrid SBSTD1 (version 2)... | ecosystem: Environmental > Terrestrial > Soil >... | reverse complement strand
GGGGCTCGTGGCCGATCGCGCGGCGGGCACGGCGCGCCTCGCGGGGCTCGCGCTCCTGGTCGCGACCATCATCGGACTGCCGCTCGGCGTGCTGACCGGCGCGCGGCCGCGCGGTCCGCTCGCGGCCGTGGTGACGCCGATCTCGACGGCGCTCATCGCCTGTCCGCCGCTCATCGCGGTACTCGCCCTGCTCTGGCTCGCGGTGGCGACCGGCTGGCTCTCGGTCGCGCCGGGCGACCTGGCGCTGCCCGCGATCGCGATCGCGCTGCCGCTCGCGGCGGCGCTCGAGCGGCTGCAGTCGCAGGCGATCGCCGACGCGCTCACGTCGGTCGATCTCACGGCGGCCGCCGCGCGCGGCATTCCGCCGCGGCGCCGGCTCTGGATCCACGCCGCGCGACAGTCGCTGCGGCCGGTGCTCGGCGTCTACGGCGTCATGGTCGGGAGCGTGCTCAGCGGATCGCTCGCCGTGGAGGTCATGACGTCGTGGCCGGGGCTCGGGCAGCTGACATACGAGGCGCTCATCGGGCGCGATCGGTTTCTCGTCGCCGGCTGCGCGCTCGCCGGCGCCGTGTTCATCGCGCTCGGCAATCTCGCGGCCGACATCGCGCGCGCGGCGATCGACCCGCGCGTGCGGGAACTGTCATGACCGGACGTCTCGCGTCTGTACGTCTCGCGTACGTAGGGCGGGTCGGGTTGTGACCCGCCACGACGTTTCGGCCCGCCTCGGCGCCGCGCTCCTCGTCCTCATCGCCTCGCTCGCGCTCTTCGCGCCCGTGCTCGCGCCGAACGATCCCGACCGCCAATTCGCCGACCGCGCCTACGCGCCGCCAATGCGCGTGCACGTCTTCGGCCCGCATGGCCTCCAGCGGCCGTTCGTCTTCCGCCAGGTGCTCGAGGATCGCCTGCTGCGCCGCTATGGCGAGGACGCGACGACGGCGCTGCCGCTCCGGTGGTTTGCCGGCGGCCGCCTCGTTTCGCTCGACGATGCCGGCGAGCCGCTGCTTCTCTTCGGCGCCGACCCGCTCGGACGCGACACGTTCTCGCGGCTCGTCCACGGCGCGCGCCTTTCGCTCGGCGTCACGCTCGCCGGCGTGATCGGCGCCGTCTTACTTGGCGCCGTCGTCGGCGCCCTGGCCGGCAGCCTCGGCGGCGCCGCGGACTCGCTCCTCATGCTCGCCGCCGACTTCATGCTCGTGCTCCCGGGCGCGTACCTCGTGCTCGTGCTCCGCAGCGTGCTGCCGATCACGCTCTCGACCGCCCAGGTTTTCGGTCTCATGGCCGTGCTCTTCGCCGTCGCCGCCTGGCCGCACACCGCCCGCGGCGTCCGCGCCATCGTCGCCACCGAGCGGCGGCGCGAGTACGCCGAGGCCGCGCGCGCGATCGGCGCCGGCCCGATCCGCCTCGCGCGCCACCTGGTGCCCGCTGCCTTCGGCTTTCTTGCTGTCGAAGTCGCGCTGCTCGTACCGGCGCTCCTCGTCGCGGAAGCGACGCTGTCGTTTCTCGGCCTCGGCTTCCCCGAACCGCGGCCGAGCTGGGGGAGGATGCTGCACGACGCGGCGAACGTGACGGTGCTGCGCGAGGCGCCGTGGATGCTGGCGCCGGCGGCGGCGCTGTTCGTGGTCGTGCTGGGGGTGCAGCTCACCGGCAGAGGACGGGGGGGCGCAAGTCCGGCGTTGTCCGCTCGCCATCCGCCAGCGTCCTTCTGATCGCATCCGGCAGGACGCGCTCGAGACAAGGCGTTCTGAGTCCAAGTGTATTAAAATGATATCGTATCTTTATGCCAAAGAATGCGATTTCCATCACGCTGGACCAGGACAACCTGCTCTGGCTGCGGGCGCAGACGGCGGCGGCCAAGGGCAAGAGCCTCAGCGAGACCATCGATCGGCTGGTGACTGAAGCGCGGGCCGCGGGGCGGATCGCGCCCGGCACCGTGCGGTCGGTCGTCGGCACGATCGACATCAGCGACGCCGATCCCGATCTCCTGACGGCCGACGAGTACGTGCGGGGCCTGTACGAGCACTCCGGCCGTCAACCCGTCGTCGTCAGGGAAACCGCGCCGGTGCGACCGGCTCTCCCGAAACGGCACGTGTCACGAGCGAAGTCGCGCGACGCGTCCCGGGCGAAAACGAAATGAGCCGCGCCGCCGTGACCGACACGCACGCGCTGCTCTTTCACGCGACGGGCAACGGCAAGCTCGGGCCGAAGGCGCGTGTGCACTTCGCCGCGAGCGAGCGGCGCGACGCGATCACCTACGTGCCGGCCGCCGTGATCTGGGAGGTCGGGCTGCTCGCGCGCGGCGTGCGCGTCAATCTTCGGCGATCGGTCCGCGAGTTCTTCGCGGATCTCTTCAGCAACCCGGCCTATCAGCCGCTCGACCTCACGCCGGCCCAGGTCTTCGACGCGGACGAGCTGCGGTTTACGCGTGACCCGTTCGACGCGCTCATCGTCGCGGCGGCGAGGGATCTGTCGCTGCCGCTGATCACCCGCGACGCGGCGATTGCCGGGTCCGCGGCGGTGAAGGTGATCTGGTAGAGGCTGGCGCGTGAGCGCCGATCGGACGTGGTCGTCCCGCAGCCGGTGCTCGCCGAAGTCGCGTACGGTATTGCGCGTCTGCCGGCATCGCGACGCCGGGAATCGCTGGCCGGGCGATTCGAGCTGCTGAGCGGCGAGCTGGCCCGGATTGAGTGGACAGACGCGGTGAGTGAGGCGTTCGGCCGGATCAAAGCCGTGCTCGAGAAGCGCGGTCAGCGGACCGAGGACGTCGACGTCGCGATCGCCGCGCACGCGGCCGCCTCGGGCGCCACGCTGGTCACCGCCAACTTGCGTCAGATGGCTCGTGTCCCGGGACTCAAGGTCGAAAGCTGGCTCGGTTCCGAGTGAAGGACCCGAGAGGTCCCGCCTGAGCGAGATCGGCGCCGGCCTCGGGCCCCTCGCCGGCAAGATCTGGCGCGTTGGCCTGATGGGGTACGGTGCTGTGTTACCCAACGCGGACCGTGCGGCGGCCGCACTCACCACGGCACTCGCTTCTACACACGCCTGAGATCTGGAGCGGGCTTTGCAGTAGCAGGAAAAGTGCACAGTGCACGGTGCAGGGTGCGCGTGCACGGTGCGGTCGTGCACGGTGCGGCGGTGCCCGAGTGCCGGGTGCCTGTTGTGAGGAAGAAATGCGTAGCCTGAAGGTCCTGCTCTTCGTCGTGATCATCGCCGGGTGCGCGACCAATCCGGCGACTGGCCGCCGCCAGCTGATGCTGATGTCCGAATCGCAGGAGATTCAGATCGGCCGGGAATCGGACGCCGAAGTCCGCAAGCAGATGGGCGTCTACAACGATCCGCAGATCCAGCAGCTCGTGAGCCGCGTCGGGCAGCGCCTGGCGCAGGCGGCGCACCGGCCGCAGCTGCCCTGGACGTTTACCGTCGTCGACGAACCGGCCGTGAACGCGTTTGCGCTGCCCGGCGGGTTCATCTACATCACGCGCGGGATCCTGCCGTTTCTACGAGACGAGGCCGAGCTCGCCGCCGTGATGGGGCACGAGGTCGGGCACGTGGACGCGCGCCATTCGGCCGAGCAGTACTCGAAGCAACAGCTGGCCGGCGGCGGGCTGCTCGTCGCGTCGGTCCTCGCGCCCGAGTACGGCAACCTGATTGGCGCGGGCGGCGGCCTCGCGGCGCAGGCGATCCTGCTCAAGTACGGCCGCGACGCCGAGCTCGAGTCGGATCGACTCGGCGTCGGCTATTCGGCGGCCAACGGCTGGGACCCGCGCGCGATGCAGGGGCTGCTCAACACGCTCGCGCGGCTGGACGAGGCCCAGGGCTCGCGCCGCGGCGTCCCGAACTGGGCGCTCACGCATCCGCCGGCCGCCGATCGCGTGACGAAGATTCAGGAAACCATCGCCACCGTGCGGACGCCGGCGTCGCCGGTGACCAACCGCGCCTCCTTCGAGCGGGTGCTCGACGGACTGGTCTTCGGTGACAGCCGCGAAAAAGGCATCGTCCGCGGCAGCGACTTCCTGCATCCGATCCTCGGTTTCGCGGTGAGGTTTCCGAACGCGTGGCAGGTCGCCAACAGCGCCGATCAGGTGGCGGCGATCGAACGCGAAGGCGGCAGCGTCGCGATGGTGCTCGAGTTTGCGCCCAACGCCGGCTCGGTCGAACAGACGGCGCGGACGACGATGACGAAGGCGGGATTGCGGGAGGCCGACGGCGAACGGACGCGCATCAACGGCCTGGACGCGTACGTCGGCACCTACGAAGGCGTGGCAGGCAACACGAGGATCGGCGTGCTGGCCGCGCACATTCGATCGGGCAACCAGACCTATCTCGTGGCCGGGCTCTGTCCCGTGTCCGAGTTCTCGCGCGTGCGCAATCGCTTCAACGATTCGATTCAGTCGTTCCGCCCGCTGTCGGCGCAGGAGGCGGACCGCATTCAACCGAACCGGGTGGACTTCGAAGTGGTCCGGCCGGGGGACACCTGGGATGCGATGGCGCGCCGGGCCGGCGGCAACGTGAAAGCCGCGACGCTTGCGATCATGAACGGTCAGGATCCGGGAACCCCGCCACGTGCAGGAGATAGAATCCGCATCGTAACCGGCGGGTGAGGTTGGGCGGACGAGCACAGCGATCTCGATGGTCGACGATTGGACGCGGCGCACTCGGCGCCGCGGCCGTGTGCCTTGCGACGCTGGGCTACACGTGGCTCACGCTGCCAGACGTCCGGCCGCTCCGCCGCGATCGGCCGGAGTCCACGGCCTTCATGCGCATCCGCGAGCGCGAAGCGAAGGCGGCCGGTAAGCCCGTCCGCTTCGTGCACCGCTGGGTCCCGTACTCGCGCATCAGCCCCACGCTCGTCCGCGCGGTGCTCGTGACCGAGGACGCCGGCTTCTGGACGCATGACGGGATCGACTACGACGAGCTGCGCGCCGCGGTCTCGGATACGTTGAGCAAGGGCGAGGCGCTGCGCGGCGCGTCCACGATCACCCAGCAGCTCGCCAAGAACCTCTACCTGTCGCCGTCGCGCAACCCGTACCGAAAAATCAAAGAGATCATGATCACGCGGCGGCTCGAGGCCGAGCTGCGCAAGGCGCGCATCCTCGAGCTGTATCTGAATGTCATCGAGTGGGGCGACGGGATCTGGGGCGCGGAGGCGGCGGCCGAGACGTACTTCGGCGTCCCGGCCAGCGGACTGTCTGCCGAGCAGGCGGCGCTGCTCGCCGGCGCGATCATCAACCCGCGCGTCTATAGCCCGGCGCGGCCGAACGCGCGGCTGCTGCGGCGCCAGCAGATGATCCTGGGACGGATGGGTGCGATGGCGGTCCCTAACGGCGGGTGAGGGCCGGCCGCTTCGCGCCGAGCCAGCGCGCCCGCCAGTACGGCGTGTCGAAGCGCTCGATCCGGACCGCGCTGCCCGTGCCGGGCGCGTGCACGAACTCGCCCGGCGCCCCCGGGCCGAGCGCGATCCCGACGTGGGTCGGGCCCGGCCCGATCGTCGAGAAGAACACGAGATCGCCCGCGCGAATCCGATCGGGCGCCACGTCCTCTCCGGCCGCGAACTGCTCGACGACGGTCCGCGGCACCTCGAGCTGATGCTGGCCGAACACGTAGTGGACGAAGCCGCTGCAGTCGAAACCGGACACAGGGTCGTCGCCGCCGAGCCGGTACGCGATCCCGCGCAGTCCCAGCGCGGTGCCGAGAATCTGGGCGGTCATCTCAGCGGGAATCGGGGCGGCCACGGTGGGCGGCCCCGGCGGTGCCGGTGCCGCGGCCGGTCGCGGCCGGTCGTGCGCGCCGCCCGGCAACGGAAACGGCGCCGGTGTGGCGACCGACCCCACCGGCCCGCACCCCGCCGCGATCGTGAGCACGATCGCGGCGACGCCCCAGACTTGACCACGACGGGCGCCGGCGCGCGTCTTCATCTTCTCTGTTCGTATCGGCTCCGCCGCGCGCGGCGAGCAGCCGCACCGAGCCCCTGCACCCGGCACACCGGCCCCGGCACCGTGCCCTGTGCACTATTGCACGGTGCCCCGGTGCTTGGCTGCTCTAACCCCCTGACAACATTAGTGTTACGTCTGACGTTTCTTGACAGGTCGGCGGACTTCTAGCGAGAATGACTCCGGGTCATGGAACAGACGCTGCTCCTGAACGCGACGTACGAGCCGCTCCGCGTCGTCCACTGGCAGAAGGCGATCACGCTCTGGTGCCAGGGCAAGGTGGAGATCGTGGCCCACTACGATCGCGAAGTCCGGTCGGTCACCTTCAGTATGAAGCTGCCGTCGGTCATCCGGCTCCTGCGCCGGATCCGCGTGCGGCGGACGGCGGAGTACGTCCCGTTTTCGCGCGCGAACATCTACGCGCGCGACAACCACACGTGTCAGTACTGCGGGGAGGACTTCGCCACCTCGGAGCTCACGTTCGACCACGTCGTGCCGGTCGCCCAGCGCGGCCGCAAGGACTGGGAGAACATCGTCACCTGCTGCATCACGTGCAACCGCAGGAAGGGCGGACGGACGCCGGAGCAGGCCGGCATGCGTCTCATCCGGCACCCGCGCCGGCCCGACAAGGTGCCGGCGATCCGGATCACGTTCGGCCTGCGCAACGCGCCCGAGAGCTGGCGCGACTACGTGTACTGGAACGTGGAGCTGGAAGAGTGAAACGACATCGGGTGTCGTTTTACGTTTTGCGTAAAACGACACCCGATGTCCTTAATAATGGTGCATGTGATCTCTTCGATCCGGCCGGGCTGGGTCGTCCCCGGCGGCCGCGTCGTGATCGAAGGCCGACACCTCCCGGTGCCTGCCGACGGACCGCCGCACGTGCTCGTCGGCTCCCACGACGCGCACGTCGTCGGCGCCTCTCACGCCTCCATCCGTCTCGTGGTGCCCGCCCAGTCCGAGGGCGGCAAGACCGCCGTCCGGGTCGACGAGCTGCCGGGCGAGACGGCGTACCTCGACATCGCGCGGCCGCTCGCGACCGGCCTCCACCTGGTGGACAGCCCGGTCTTCGCGCCGGACGGCCAGCTCTACGTCACCCAGAGCGGGAGCCGCGGCGTGAAGGTGCCGGTGCCGCTGTACCGGCTCTCGCGCGACGGCGTGCGCGAGCCGATTGCGGTCGAGGTCGCCAATCCCACCTCGCTCGCGCTCGGGCCGGACGGGGCCATCTACGTGTCGAGCCGGTTCGAGGGGCACGTGCACCGGCTCAGCGCGGCCGATCAGGTCGAGATCTACGCGACCGAGCTCGGCGTGCCGACGGGCCTCGCGTTCGCGCGCGACGGAAGTCTCTTCGTCGGCGATCGCTCCGGCTCGATTCTCAAGGTGCTGCCGGATCGGCGCGTCGAGCCGTTTGCGCAGCTGCCGGCCAGCGTCGCGGCGTTCCACCTCGCGATGGGCCCGGACGACTGCCTGTACGTGTCGGCGCCGACCTTCGCGACGCACGATCCCATCTACCGGATCACGCCCGACCGGCTGATCGACGTCGTCAACGATCAGCTCGGCCGGCCGCAGGGGCTGGCGTTCGACTCGACGGGCCACCTGTACATCGTCGATGCGCTCGCCGGCAACGCGGGGCTGTACAAGATCGACGTCTCGCGACCCAAAACCGACGCCGAGTTCGTGCTCTCCGCCCCCGCGCTCGTCGGCGTCGCCTTCGATCCGGACGGCGGCGTCGTGCTCGCCTCGAACGACTCCGTGTGGCGACTGGACGTGGGGTTGAAACCGCTCTCGTAGGGCGGCCCACTTCCACTATGCTCTCGCCATGAATTTTCTCCGCGTGAAGCCGCTCGACGCGATCCTGGGGGAAGCCGAGCAAGGGGAACACTCGCTCAAACGCGTGCTGGGCGCCGGCGATTTGATCATGCTGGCGATTGGCGCGGTGATCGGCGCCGGCATCTTCGGCGCGATCGGCACCGCGGCGGCGGGGCAGACCGGGCCGAATGGCGAGGTCATCCGCTACGGCGCGGGCCCGGCGCTGGTGTTCTCGTTCATCCTGCTCGGCGGGGCGTGCGCGCTGGCGGCGCTCTGCTACGCGGAGATCGCGTCGATGATCCCGCTCGCGGGCAGCGCCTACACGTATTCCTACGCGACGCTCGGCGAGCTGGTCGCGTGGATCATCGGGTGGGACCTCATTCTCGAGTACGCCGTCGGCAACGTCGCGGTCGCGATTTCGTGGGGCGACTACGTGAAGACGCTGCTCTCGGGCGTCGGGGTCACGCTCCCGGACTGGCTCTCGACCGGGTACCGCACCGCGCTCCTCAGCTCCAACCCGGCGATCCACGGCCTGCTCGACACCGCGCCGAAGCTCGCCGGCATCCCGCTCCTCGTCAATATCCCGGCGTTTCTCGTCGTGATGGCGGTGACGTGGCTGCTCCTGCGCGGCGCGCGCGAGAGCGCCACCGCCAACACCGTGATGGTCATCGTCAAGCTCGCGGCGCTCGCGCTCTTCATCGTCGTCGGCGCGATGAACATCCACCCGGAGTACTACACGCCGTTCGCGCCGAACGGGTTCACGGGCATCCACCAGGGCGCGGCGATCGTGTTCTTCGCGTACATCGGCTTCGACGCCATTTCGACCGCCGCCGAGGAGACGAAGAACCCGCAGCGCAACCTGCCGATCGGCATCCTCGGCGGTCTCGCGATCTGCACGCTGATCTACGTCATCGTCGGCGTCGTTCTCGTCGGCATGGCGCCGTGGAAGGACCTCGGCGTCGCCGATCCGCTGGCCTACGCGCTCAACGCGGCCGGCTTTCACAAGATCGGCTGGATCGTCGCGCTCGGCGCCACGATCTCGCTCTCGGCCGTGCTCCTCGTCTTTCAGTACGGCCAGCCGCGCATCTTCTTCGCCATGGCGCGTGACGGCCTGCTCCCGAAGTGGGCGGCGCGCCTCGACCCGAAGACCCGGATTCCGTACATGACGACGCTCGTGACGGGCGTGGTGGTGGCGTGCGCGTCGGCCATCGGCGACGCCGCGGAGACGTACGACCTCACGAACATCGGTACGCTCTTCGCGTTCATCCTCGTCTGCGGCGGCGTGCTCGTGCTGCGAGTCAAGGATCCGCACCGGCCGCGGCCGTTCAAGGTGCCCCTGGTCTGGGTCGTCGCGCCGCTCGGGATGTTCGCCTGCTGGTTCGTCATGCGGGGTCTGCCGCGCCTGGCGTGGGAACGGTTCGGGCTGTGGCTCGTGATTGGGCTGGTGCTGTACTTTGCCTACGGCTACAGAAACAGCAAGCTGCGGTCACAGCGCGACACCCGTTAAGTGAGACGTTCGAAGCCAGGAGTTGGAAGTCAGAGTACGCTTGGCCGTACCAGACAAGCGCCCAGTGACTTCTAACTTCTGGCTTCTCACTTCCTGCTTAACATGCCCTTCCCACTCACCGGTATCCGTGTCCTGGACCTGACCCGTCTGCTGCCGGGCGCGTTTGCGACGCTGATGCTTGCCGAGCTGGGCGCCGAGGTGATCAAGATCGAAGACCCGCGCGGCGGCGATCCGATGCGGCAGCTGCCGCCGCTCGTGGGCGGCCGCGGCATTTACCATCTGCTGCTCGATCGCGGCAAGAAGAGCGTCGTGCTCGATCTGAAGGATGCGGCCGCGCGGCCGGCGTTCGACCGGCTGCTCGCGACGGCCGATGTCGTCCTCGAGAGCTTCCGGCCCGGCACGGCGAAGCGGCTCGGCGTGTCTGCGGCGGACGTCCGGGCGAAGCACCAGCGCCTCGTGCACTGCGCGATCACGGGCTACGGGCAGACCGGACCCTATGCGGAGCGGCCCGGCCACGATCTCAACTACGTCTCGGTCTCGGGCCTGCTCGCCGCAGACCGGCCGGACGTCACGATGCTCCCGCGGATGTTCATCGCCGACGTCGGGGGCGGCGCGATGTCGGCCGTGATCGGCATTCTCGCCGCGCTCGTCGGCCGCGAGCGCGGCGGCGACGGCGCGTCGATCGACGTGTCGATGCACGAAGCCGCGCTCTATTGGCTCATGGTGCCGGCCGCGCGCGAGCTCGTCGAGGGCGGCGCCGGGGCCGGGGACGGACTGCCGACGTTCGGCGATCACGCCTGCTACAACGTGTATCGCACGAAGGACGGCGAGCACGTCGCGCTCGGCGCCCTCGAGCCGAAGTTCTGGCTGGCGTTCTGCGCCGCCGTCGGGCGCGGCGATCTGGCCGCGCGTCATCTCTCCGACGCCGCCGATCAGCGCGCGCTCATCGCCGACGTGCGCGCGATCTTCGCGTCCCGCACGCGCGACGAATGGCTCGCGCTCCTCAGTGACCACGATCTCTGCCTGACGTCGGTCAATCAGCCGCGCGAGGCCCTGGTCGATCCGCATGTCGTCGCGCGCGGCGCCGTGACGGCCGCGCCAGGACTCCGCGCCGTGCGGCCGCCATTTGCCGCGCACGCCGCCGACCTTGCGCCGGCGCCTGCGCTCGGCGGCCAGACGCGCGAAATTCTTCAGGCTCTCGCCTAGAGCCCGTGGAACGTGCCGCGACGATCGTC
>Ga0111538_10014270_pt1 | contig 10476 bp, 11 predicted proteins | sample SoiMethybrSBSTD1_FD_79669 | JGI IMG/M metagenome (GOLD analysis project Ga0111538, IMG submission 79669) | Bulk soil microbial communities from a Populus tree surrounding site in Tennessee, USA - Soil MetaG P. TD hybrid SBSTD1 (version 2)... | ecosystem: Environmental > Terrestrial > Soil >... | reverse complement strand
GTCCTTTGGCGTGTGGTCGATGACGTCCTCGCCGATGAACTCGAGCGCATCGTCCGCGGCGTCGAGCTGCGACACGCGCATGCGGCCGGCCGGCAACGGGATGCCGAGGCCAACCGCCTCGCGGTTCTCGAACTCGAGGTACACGTCGACCTTCGTGTTCGTTGGCACGCCGAGCTCGCGCTCCGTGTAGCGGCCGCCGAAGGAGAGGTACTGCGGCAACAAGCCGTAGTAGACGAGCAGCTTCTTCGCGGGCACGCGCCGCACCGTCGGGAAGAGCTCGATCTGCTTCGTCGAGTTGTCGTCCACGTTCGTGTTGCGGCCGAGCGTGTAGAGATGGAACTCGAAGAAGCTCTTCTCGGCGAACCCCTGGTCCGCGAGGAGTGCGTCCGCCTCGAGCGCGCGGCGCGCGAATGCGCGCTGCTCGGGAACCGGCGGCTGCACGCGATTGACGTCGCCGGCGATGAGCTTCAGGCGCGCGTCCGGATAGCTAGCTCCCGAGCGGTTCAAGATGCTGACCCACGCGCCGACGTCGAGGAAACCGTTGTTCGCGTCGGCGCCGGGGCTGAACGTCAGGTTGTAGTCGGACCACCAGGTGATGCCGGCCGTTTGGTACGTGATGCGCGTGTTGTGTCTTCCCGCTTGCTCGGTTGCCACGTCCCAGATCAGCGTCGGCCGCGTCATCAATCCGCCCGGCAAATCGGGGAAGTGCACGCCGGTGTAGTTATTGAGCGTGTGGATCTTGCCGTCCTCCGCGGCGAGCACGAGCCCGCCTTGCGTGCTCAGCAATCGGCCAGAGAGTTGCGTGACGCGGTTGCCCGCGAGCTGATCGACCGTGACGATCTGGTCGATGTAGCGCTCCATGAGCTTCTCGGTGCTGACCAAGTCGAATGCGAAGCTCTGCTCGATGACGCGCGTCGTATCGGGCGCTGTCAGCGACTCGAACGCGACGGTCGTCGGGTCGATGTAGGCCGCCACGTCGCGGAAGTTCAGCCGATTGACGCCGCGCGCGAGGTCGAGCGCGCGTTCCTGGCGGATCATTGCGTAGCCGGGCACCGCTTGCCCCGGATACACGTTGCCCTGGCCCGGCACGGGACGGTAGAGGTCGGGCGAGACCGAGCCCGGCTGCGTCGTCGAGTAGATCGTGAGCGAAGTTGCGCCAATGTCGTCCTGCGCCGCGACGGGTGCCGCAATGGCGAGCGCGAGAGCTATCGCGGCAGAGCGGGAGTGACTGTGCATGAAGCCTCCTTGTTCACGAAGATAGATTTGCAGCGCGCTGCGACGTTACCGCGATCCTAAGTCGGGGGTCCGCGCCGAATATAGGCACGGAATTGTAAAAACACCCGAGCCCTCGGCCCGCGATGCTATCCTAAGAGGTGCCGGTGTTACGGTTTCGGTTCGCCAGAACGCCGCGCACGCCGCTATCGGCTCGGCGCGAACCGAAACCGTAACACCGGCACCTCTTCAATCGCATGCGACAGCCGATCTCAATCTTCGCCGTCTTGCGCCGCGTTCGCGCGGCGCTCGCGCTCGCGTGGCCAGTTGCGCTCGCCGGTTGCGGCTTTCATCTGCAAGGTGCCGGCACGCTGCCGCCCGCGATGGCGCGCACGTATGTCGACACGGACCGGCCGCACTCGGTGTTCCTCGATTCGCTGACCGACGTGCTCCGGCAACGCGGCGCCGAGCTGCTGCCGGCGCCGGCCGAAGGAGCCGCGGTGCTCGACATCAGCTCCGACGAGACGGGGCAGCGCGTGCTGTCCGTCTCGGCTCGCAACATCCCGCGCGAGTACGAGGTCTATTACGCAGTCACGTTCTCGCTGCGCGTCGGCGCGGAGAGCCTCATCGACAACGAGTCGTTTGTCGTGACGCGTGCCTATACCTACGACGAGACGGAAGTGCTCGCGAAAGCCGCCGAGGAAGAGATCTTGCGCGAAGCGCTCGCTGCCGATCTCGCGCGGCGCGTCATGCAGCGCATTCAATCGCTGGGCGCGACCGCCATTGATGGCGGGAGTGCCGCAAATGCAGGACGCAATTTGCGGCCGACCGCTGCGGCGCTGCCGCCGCAGTAATCGCTCGCACATGTCCGCTTCCGTTGCACATTCGCCGGCCGCGAAAGTCGTCACGCTCGCCGATCTCGAGCGACGCGAAGTCGTTGCGCTACTCGCCGGCTACGGCGCGCGGCTCGTCGAGCTCGTGCCGCACGAGACGATCCCGGGCTCGTATTGGGGCGAGAGCGAAGCGGGTTTGATAGGCGACGCCGTCTACGTGCGCGCGGACACGCCGGCGCACTCGTTGCTGCACGAGCTTTGTCACTACATCTGCATGGACGACGAGCGCCGCGCAGCGCTCGCGACGGACGCGGGCGGCAACGACGACGAGGAGAGCGCGGTCTGCTATCTGCAAGTGTTGCTCGCGCAGAGCTTGCGAGGCTTCAGCACGGAGCAGTGTCTGCGCGACATGGACGCTTGGGGCTACAGTTTTCGCGAAGGCTCGGCGCGGCTGTGGTTCGAAAGCGACGGCGCGTTCGCGCGCGAGTGGTTGCTCGTGCACGGGCTCATCGATGCCAAGCAGAAACCGATCAATAAGTTGCGGCGAGCGTCAGGCGTTTAAGGTTACGAGAGTGTGACAAGTACGCGATTCTGCGCCTCTGTCGCGGCTTGTTGTCCTTCGCCTATACTGCGCCCTCACAACGACAAAGAGAGCGCGCGCATGCCAGCAGCAGAGCAGGACGCCGAACACAACACGCTGCCGAAGCCGACGCAAGAGCCCAAAGCGGAAGAGTGGCTCACTGACGTCATCGATCAATGGAGCCGCAAGGCGTTCCGTCGTTCGCTCGAGCGCCGTCACGCCGCGGAATCGTATCGCGTCACCGTCGAATCGGCGCGTTTGGTTCGGACGAGCTCCACGTAGAGCTCGAACAATCGTCTCGCCATCTCGCGGCTCGACCACTGCCGCTCGACGAACTCGCGCCCTGCGCTTGCGAGCGTCGCGCGCAGCGCGGGCTCGGTGAGAACGCGCGTCACCGCCGCGGCGAATTCATTCACGTCCTCGCGCACGACGAGTGCGCCCGCCGCAGTGGCGAGCACTTCTTTCGTGCCGAGCACGGCCGTTGAAACCACGGGCACGCCGAGCGCGAGACTCTCGAGCAGCACCAGTCCCTGCGTTTCGGTGCGCGACGCGAACACGAACACGTCCGCGGCTCGGTAGCAGTCGAGTAGCGGACCGCGCCGATCCAAGTAGCCGACGAACAGCACATGGCGGTCCAAGCGGGCTTCTGCGACGGCACGCTTGAGGCTCGGAAGCGCCGGCCCCTCGCCGGCGATCACGAACAAGATCTTCGGCACACTGCGCACGACCTCGGCGAGCACCTCGAGCAGGAAGCCGATGTTCTTCTCGTGCGCGACGCGGCCGACGAGCAGCATCACGGGGCGGCCGAGCGCGATGCCGTAGCGCGCGCGGAACGCGTCGCCGTCGCCGCCTGCGAACTCGTCGAGGTTCAGCCCGGTCGGGATCGTCTCGATCGGGCTCGTGACGCCGTAACGCCGCAAGACGTCGGCAAGCTGCTGCGACGGCGCGACGACGGCGTCGACGCCGTTGCATTGGCGGCGCGAGAACGTGCGCGCGATCGCGCGCGCGATGCCGGCCGGCAGCAGCGGCAAGTAGTGATGCAGATATTCTTCGAAGAACGTGTGATACGTCTCGACGACGGGCACCTGCAGCGCGCGCGCCGCTTTGATGCCGATGTGATGCGCGACGAACGGCGTCTGCACGTGCAGCACGTCGACCTTGCCGGCGAGCGTCATGCACGCGGCGAGCGTCGCTCCCGACTTCATCATGCGGTCCTCGGGATCGAACGCGAGATAGCGCGACGGCTGACGCAGCACGCGCGCGTCGTCTTGCCAGCGCACGGGATACTCGGGCGTGACGAGCCAGGTCTCGCAGCCGCGCGCCGCGAGATCGTGGCGGAAAGTTTGGATCGACGTCGACACGCCGTTCACGCGCGGAAAGAACACGTCGGAGAGCATGAGCACGCGCATAACGACCCGACGTCAACGAAGGAGCTGCTAGCCTGCGCGTTGTCTGTTACGGGATCGTGACTGTTCGGTTAGAGCCTTCACGAAACACGTTCACGTACATAACGTTGACGCGTGAGCTGCAATAATAACTTCAACTGAGCTCGCTAACCTTGTGTCCAACCTCGGCGATAGAGGCGAGTGAATGGACGCGACGTTCAAGACAGTCTGGGTCTCCGACGTGCACTTGGGCTCCCGCGCCTGCCGCGTGCAGTTGCTGCTCGACTTCCTGCGGCAGACGCGGTGCGAGACGCTCTATCTCGTCGGCGACATCATCGATCTCGAGAGCCTGCGCGAGAGCTTCTTCTGGCCGACGGCGCACACGGAAGTGCTCCGCGTATTGTTGAAGAAGAGCCAGGAAGGCACGCGCGTCGTCTACATTCCCGGCAATCACGACGACGACATGCGCGCGCTGATCGGCACGCGCATCGGCAACGTCGAGGTGCTCGGCCGCACGATTCACACGACGGCCGCGGGCAAGCGGCTGCTCGTGCTGCACGGCGACGAGTTCGACGCCGTCATCAAGCACGGTTTTCTGTCCGCGATCGTGGGCTCCGTCGCGTATCGGAGCCTGCTCAGCTTGAACCGCTTCGTGCACTGGCTGCACGAGCTCTCGGGCCGGCCGTACTGGTCGCTCGCGCAGCACGTCAAGACGAAGATCGGCAGCGCGCAGCGCTACATCGCGACGTTCCGCCAAGCATCGCTGCAAGCGGCGGCAGCGGCGGGCGTCGACGGCATCGTCTGCGGGCACATTCATAAAGCCGAGCTCGTCGAGCGCGACGGGCTCACCTACTGCAACGACGGCGATTGGGTCGAGAGCTGCACGGCGATGATCGAGCGCCTCGACGGTACGCTCGAGCTTCTGACGTGGCGATCGCAAACGGTCCTCGCTCCGGTCGTTCAACCGCTACGCGACGCGGCCTGAGTCGCGCCGCTAGATGAGCATGACGCTCGCGGTGCCGAGCGTTCCGCCGAGCACGGCGCCCGCCGCGACATCGGTCGGGTAGTGCAAACCGAGGATCACGCGCGACAAGGCGATCGCGAACGCCAACGCCGCGAGCGGTCCCGTCCAGTCCGGCACGTAGTGCGCGAACAGAATCGTGAACGACACCGCGTGCAGCGTGTGCCCGGACGGGAAGCTGTACCGGTCGAGCGGCGCCGACACGCACTCGATCACCGAGTGAGTGATGTACGGGCGTTCGCGCACGGCGCGGTGCTTGATGAGCTTGTAGAGCAGCACGCCGAGCGCGCCGGTCGCGGCGACGTGCGCGCTCGCCTGCAGACCGTCGAGGCCGAGCACGAGCGGCAGCGCGAGGATCAGCGCGTACCAGACCCAGCCGTCGCCGAGCCAGCTGACGGCGCGGAAAGGCTGGCGGACGAGCGAAACCCGGCTCGAGCGGTTCAGGTAGCGGCAGAACTTCAGCTCAGCCGCGTCGAAGCGTGCGAATGCGAGGGCTACGCGACGATCCATGTGTCACCTGATGCGTAGGTGCCGGTGTTACGGCTTCGGTTCGTGCTCCCGGTACGCAATCGGCGTCGTCAGCTCGAACCGAAACCGTAACACCGGCACCTCTTAGCGACAGCATGCGCCGGCCGCGTGACCGATCCGTGGCGGATGTATGAACCTTTTCTTGCAACTCTCGATAGTTAGGCCGCGTTTTGTCATGTGCCGTTAAAAGAGGCGGCCAACAATGCGCAGTGCTTCACATTTCGGAACGCCACCGATGAGAATCGCGATCGTCACCGACGCCTGGTCGCCGCAGGTCAATGGCGTCGTCACGACGCTGCAGCGCACGGCCGGGATGCTCGGGACGTTCGGCCACGAGGTCCGCGTCTTTTCCCCGGAAGGGCATCGGACGATACGGTGCCCGACGTACCCCGAGATCCGGCTCGCGCTGTGGCCGGGCAAGCGACTCGCCGCGGAGCTTGACGCGTTCGCGCCCGACGCGATTCATGTCGCGACCGAAGGCCCGCTCGGCATGGCGGCCGCGCGCTACTGCACTTCACGCCGCCTCGCGTTCACGACTTCCTATCACACGCAGTTTCCGCAGTACGTGCGCAAGCGCGTGCCGATCCCCGAAGAGCTGACGTATGCGCTGCTGCGCCGGCATCACTCGCAAGCGCGGCGCACGCTCGTCGCGACGGAGCAGCAACGCCGTGAGCTCGTCGCGCACGGCTTTCGCAGCGTCGTGCTCTGGTCGCGCGGCGTCGACACCGAGCTGTTTCGCCCGCGTGGCCGCGAGCACTTGCAGCTTGCGCGCCCGATTTTCGCGTATCTCGGCCGCGTCGCCGTCGAGAAGAACATCGGCGCGTTCTTAGGTCTGGACTTGCCCGGCACCAAGGTCGTGATCGGCGACGGGCCGGATCGACCGGAGCTCGAGAGCTGTTATCCGTCCACCGTGTTCCTCGGGTTCAAGTTCGGAGTCGAGCTCGCGCAAGCGCTGTCGTCGGTCGACGTGTTCGTGTTCCCGAGTCGCACGGACACGTTCGGGCTCGTGATGCTCGAGGCGATGGCATGCGGCACGCCGGTCGCGGCCTATCCAGTCACGGGGCCGATCGACGTCGTCGCGCCCGGCGTCACCGGCGTGCTCGACGAGGACTTGGGGAAAGCGGCACTCGCGGCGCTCGCGCTAGACCGCGAGGGCTGCCGGCGCGTGGCGAGCACTTGGACTTGGGAGCGCGCGAGCGCGCAGTTTTTCGGGCACCTCGTGCGTGCCCGCGACGGCCACGATCTCGAGGCGCGCGTCGCAGCGACGGCGGCGAGCTGAAGCTACGCGCGAATTCCGTTCGGCGTGTGACGCCGCAGCCAGGGATCGACGTGCGGCAGCTCGCGGCTCGCGGCCGCTCTGCGCAGCAACGTCAACGTTGCGGTCGGGAGACGCACTGGTGCAAGCCACCAGCGTGTAGCGCGTCCCCCGCTCGGCGTCCTTACCTTAGTTTCCACGAGATCAACCCATTACCAAGTACGGCGCGCGCATCGTGCGTGCGCAGCATGACGAAGCGATTTCAGCCCGATGAACTTTGTGCCACTTTACTTAAGCCGGCAACGTGTCCGCGTTTTGAGACACACGCTTCAAAGGTCGGTTCCCGACAGCGTAGACCGACAGCGGTCACGCGTCGGTCTCGATGCGGTCGTTAATCGGTGACGACTTAGAGCTTCGTCGGGTTCGGCGCGTCGCCGTAGACGACCTTCGGGTCGAAGACTTTTTCGCTCTCGGTGAACTCGAGCCGCTTCGAGGCGCCCGATCCGAGCGGGATGCGCCGATAGAAGCAGGTGCGGTAGCCGACGTGGCAGCTCGCGCCATTGCCGGCGACATCGACTTTGAGCCAGACGCAGTCCTGGTCGTCATCGATCATGAGCTCCACAACCTTCTGCACGAGGCCGCTCGTCGCGCCCTTGTGCCAGAGCACCTGGCGGCTGCGACTCCAGTAGTGCGCCTCGCCGGTCTCGATCGTGCGGCGCAGGGCTTCGGCGTTCATGTAGCCGACCATGAGTAGCTCGCCCGTCTGCGCGGCCGTGGTAACGGCTGGAATCAGCCCGTCCGCATCGAACTTCGGCGCGAGCTCGGCGCCTTCCTCGACTTGCTCGACGCTCGTGCGCGCCGTGAATTCGTTGGCCATGGGCGAGATCCGTCCTTTGAATCGCGAAATTATAGGCGTTTTCGGCCCGTAGCCGCCTGGCTGCTTCGGCCGGCGACCGCCATGGACGGCGGAAGCGCGAATGCAGGAGCAATTCGCGGCCTTGCTATGATGGCGGCTCGAATGACGCTTCCCAAGCCAGCCCGATGGCTCTTTCTCTTCATAACACGCTGACGCGGGAACGCGAGCCGTTCGCGCCCGCCAACCGCGCCGATCCGAAGCTCGTGACGATGTACGTCTGCGGGCCGACGGTCTACAACTACGCGCATGTCGGCAACATGCGGCCGCCGGTCGTCTTCGACGTGCTGGCGCGCCTGCTGCGGCGTTCCTACACGCTGACCTACGCGCGCAACGTCACCGACGTCGACGACAAGATCAACGACGCCGTGAAGCGGGAGGGCGTGCCGATCGGCGTGCTGACGGCGCGCTATCTCGCGGCCTATCACGAGGACCTGCGCGTGCTCGGCGTTGCGCCGCCCGACCTCGAGCCGCGCGTCACGGACAACATTCCGAGCATCGTCGGCTTCATCGAACGGCTCGTCGCCTCCGGCCACGCGTACGCGGCGGAAGGGCACGTGCTCTTCGCCGTGCCGAGCTTCTCGGGCTACGGGCAGCTTTCGGGCCGCGACCCGGACGACATGCTTGCCGGCGCGCGCGTCGAGGTCGCCCCGTACAAGCGCGACCCCGGCGACTTCGTGCTGTGGAAGCCATCGGACCTCGACATCGTCGGGTGGGATAGCCCTTGGGGCCGCGGCCGGCCCGGCTGGCACATCGAATGCTCGGCGATGGCGGCGGCGCACCTTGGCGAAACCATCGACATTCACGGCGGCGGCGTGGACCTGCTGTTCCCGCACCACGAGAACGAGCTCGCGCAGAGCACTTGCGGCCACGGCGGCAAGACCTTTGTGCGCTACTGGCTCCACAACGGGCTGATCCAGTTTGACGGCGAAAAGATGTCGAAGTCGCTCGGCAACGTGCGGCTTGCACGCGACCTGCTCGCCGAGCACGGCGGCGAGGCGATCCGGCTCGCGCTGCTGACCGCGCACTATCGCCAGCCGCTCGACTGGACGGACCAGCTAGTCGCGGAGTCGAAGCAGAAGCTCGCCCGCATGTACGGCGCTTTGCGCGATGCGGGTATCGGCGGCGAGCTGACGCGCGCGCCGGCCGCGCCGCCCCCGCCCGGGGTGCTCGCGGCGCTCGAGGACGATATCAACACGCCCAAGGCGATCGCCGACCTCTTCAACGTCGTGCGCGCGACCAACAGCGCCACGGAAGTGCTCGAGAAGCGGGCGCTCGCGGAGTCGCTGCGGGCGGGGGGCTGGCTGCTGGGGCTGCTCACGCAGGACCCGTCGGCCTGGTTTGGGGCCGGCACGGGGTCTCAGGGTGACGACGCGGAGATTGACAGCCTGGTCAAGCAGCGCGACGCTTTCAAACGGCAGCGCAACTTCAAGGAAGCCGACCTCATACGTGATCGACTGGCCGCACAAGGGATCGTGATCGAAGACACGCCGCAGGGTGCCCGATGGAGACGAGGGCGGTGAGCCCCGGCAGTCTAGTGCGGGGCGCGTTGCTCGGCCTCATTCGTCTATACCAGCTCACGCTGTCGCCGTGGCTCGGGAACCCGTGCCGCTATCAGCCGACCTGCTCGCATTACGCCGCCGAAGCCATCGAGCGGCACGGCGCCGTCCGCGGGGTGTGGCTAGCCGCCAAGCGGCTCGGCCGCTGCCATCCGTGGGGTAGCTCGGGGTACGATCCAGTGCCAGCTCTGCCTGGCCCGCCGGCAAGGAGGCCGTAACAATTGGATCGCAAGCTACTCGACATCATCTGCTGCCCGGTGACGCGCTCGTCGCTCGAGTTGCTGCCGGAGCACGAGCTTGGCGTCTTGAACGAGCTGATCGGCCTGAAACGTATCAAGAATCGCGAGGACAGCCTCGTCGACGCGCCGCTGACGGGAGCGCTCGTAACCCGCAGTGGCAAGCTCATCTATCCGATCCGCGACGGCATTCCCGTGCTGCTCGAGGATCAGGCCATGCCGCTCCAGCAACTCGAGGGGTCGTAAGTCGATTTGAAAGTCCCGTTCCGTCAACTCGACCGCCACCTCACTGATCGCTTGGCCAAGGTCTATCTCGTCGCCGGAGACGAGCCGTTGCTCGTCGACGAAGCGCTCGAGCAGGTGCGCGCGGCCGCGATGCGCGCCGGCTTCTCGAGCCGCGAGCTGCACACGGCCGACCGCAGCTTCAAGTGGGTCGAACTGCTCGCCGGCGCCGACAACCTGTCGCTGTTCGCGACGCGCAAGATCGTCGAGATCAGGCTTGCGACGCCGAAGCCCGGTGACGAAGGCTCCGAGACGATCGCCGCGCTCTGCGAGCGCGACGATCCCGACACGCTCGTGATCGTCGCCGTCGGCGAGAAACTGGGGCAGGCCTCCCGCTCGACTTGGGTCAAGGCGATCGAGCAGCACGGCGCCCTCGTCGAGATTTGGCCGATCGAGCGCGGCGAGCTGCCGCGCTGGATCCAGCAGCGTGCCACCGGGCTCAATCTCAAGCTCAAAGCGGGCGCGGCGCAAGCGCTGGCCGAGCGTGTCGAGGGCAACCTGCTCGCGGCCGATCAGGAGATCAAGCGGCTCGCGTTGACGGCCGCGGGGCGCGAGATCGACGAGGCCGAGGTGATGGAGTTCGTCGCGACCAACAGCCGCTTCGACGTCTTCGCGCTGGCCGATGCCGTGCTCGCGGGCGAGACGGGGCGCACGTTCAAGATCCTGTCGGGC
>Ga0111538_10014269_pt1 | contig 10476 bp, 10 predicted proteins | sample SoiMethybrSBSTD1_FD_79669 | JGI IMG/M metagenome (GOLD analysis project Ga0111538, IMG submission 79669) | Bulk soil microbial communities from a Populus tree surrounding site in Tennessee, USA - Soil MetaG P. TD hybrid SBSTD1 (version 2)... | ecosystem: Environmental > Terrestrial > Soil >... | reverse complement strand
CCGGCGCTGAACCTGACCGGGACGCTCGCGAGCGGCTGCTTCAACGAGGTGCTCGCCGCCTACGCGGACCTGACCGCGGAGGAAATGGTGATCGGCGGCGTCCTACCGCCCAGCTTCGTCAACAAGCTCGCCCACAGCAACCCGGCCCAGCAGGCCAACACCGCGCCGGTGCTGCTGGTGCAGGGCGACGTCGACCAGACGATCCCGCTCGAGATCACCCAGGCGCTGCTGAGCGAGGAGTGCGCGGTCAACACCGTCCCCACCACGCTGAACGTGTACGCGGGGAAGGACCACGACTCGGTCCTGTACGCCGCCATGGGCGACGTGGTCTCGTACCTGACCGCCAGGTTCGCCAACCAGCCCGCCCCGACGAGCTGCTGACGGCAGGTGACCGGCGCGCCGCGGGCGCGCCGGTCACGGCCCGAGCTGACCGCATCGACCCGTGGGAGAATCAACGGCGTGGATGCGGCAAGCTTCCGGGCCGGTGACGCCGATCGCGAGCGGGTCGCCGAGCGCCTGCGCGTGGCGCTGGAAGAGGGACGGCTCAACCTCCACGAGTACGACGACAGGCTGCGCCAGGCGTACGCCGCCCGCACCTACGCCGACCTCGACGCCCTGATCGCCGACCTGCCGGGCGTGACACCGCCGTCGCAGTCGCAGGTCGTGCCGGCCGCGACCGCAGCGGACAACGCCGCCGCCTGGCGGCCCACCGCCGACGGGAAGTATCCCGACGCCACCCGGCGCTGGGTGGTGAAACAGTGGGACGGCTGGATCAGCGTCGTCGTGGTGTGCACCTTGATCTGGTTCGTCACGTCGGTGTTCAGCGGCGAGGGCGCATACTTCTGGCCGATCTGGGTGGCCGGCCCGTGGGGCGCGCTCCTCCTCGTGCAGACGCTGCGCGGGCTGATCGCCGGCGAACCGCAGCGGTGGGCGGCCAAGGAGGCGCGCAAGGAGGCTGAGCGCGAGGTCCGCCGGCGCGCGCACGGCCGCGACACCGACACCAAGCCCGACGACGCCGACGGGTAGCGCCGCCTACCGGGCGAGGCTCGCGGCGATCGCGTCGGCCCACTGCCGCATCATCTCGGGGTAGTGCGCGGCGAAGCCGCGCAAGGGCTCGATCGCCGACGGGGTGAGCGCCGTCAGCTCGTAGGTGACGGTGACGTCGCTGTGCTGATCACCCGCCAGTTCCACGGTGACGGTGCCGGCGGTGTCGCCGGGGACGATGCGGGCGTACCGGATCCGGCTGTTCCCGACGCGCTCGACGACGACCCACGTGGTGGTGCGGCCGTGCATGTCGGTCTCGAAGACGGTGCCGGGCGCGGTGTCGTCGACGTCGGCGGCGGCCGGGAACCGGGGGCGCCAACCGGGCACCCAGCGCTCCTCGCCGCGGGCGGTGAACAGCTCGAACGCCTCGGCCGGTGGGCGGGCGACGGTGAACTGTCCGCTGATCGCCACGTTCATTGCTCCTCCTTGGTGTGCGCGTCGGCGGCGGTGAGGGCCAGGCCGTACACGTCACGCAGCTGCTCGATCTTGGCGAGCGTCTCCGGCGTGAACGGGGTCTTGCCCTCGAACGCGTGCAGGGCGATCCCCTCGACGAGGTCACCGAGCGACATGTCGAGGTACTCGGCGAGCGCCTTGAGCACCTTCAGCACGGTGCGGTCGATCCGGAGCCCGGTCTGCACGCGATCAACTGGTACCATGGTACCAATGTAACACAGCGCCGGCGTGCGCAGAGCGGTCAGCCGGCGCTCAGGTGGAGCTCGAAGGAGTAGCGGCTGGCGCGGTAGACGTGGGAGCCGTACTCCAGGACCCGGCCGCCCGCGTCCCAGGCGGTTCTGGTCATCGTCAGAAGCGAGGCGCCGCGCTTCTCGTCGAGGGTGCGCGCCTCGCTTGCCGTCGCGGAGCGGGCGCCGATCGTCTGGGTCGCGATCTGCGGGGTGAATCCGGCCCGGCGCAGCAGTTCGTACAGCCCGTACCGGGCCAGCTCGTCCTCGTCGAACCTGCCGAGCTCGAGCGGGATCGCGTTGTGCATCAGGGCGAGCGGTTCGTCGTCGGCGTAGCGGAGCCGTTCGATCCAGGTGACCTCGGTGCCGGCCGCCACCCCGAGCGCGGCGGCGATCTCGTCGGTGGCGGGCACCGTGCACAACTCCAGCACCGTCGTGCGGGGCGTGCGCTTGGCGGCGCTCAGGTCGTCGTAAAGGCTTGAGAGCTCGACCGGCCGGCGGACCTTGGGGTGGACGACCTGCGTGCCCACGCCGCGCTTGCGCACGAGCATCCCGCGCTCGACGAGGTACTGGATCGCGCGGCGGGTGGTGGGCCGGGAGACGCCGAGCCGCTCGGCGAGATCCACCTCGTTCTCGATGCGGCTGCCGACGCCGATCTCGCCCTTCTCGATCAGTTCCTGCAGCCGGGTGGCCACCTGGAAGTACAGCGGCACCGGGCTGGTGCGATCGATGGGCACCGGGCGCGGGGTGGAGAGATCAGCTGCCACATCGACCCCTTCGATTTGAGTTTGTCATGACAAACTCATTGACGTAAGAGCACCCACGTTATTACATCGAAACCAGCCACCCTGGCGCCCTCCCCCGTTCCGCCAGATCTGTTGATCATCCGCTCACAGCGTCGACACCGGCATCGCAGCCGAGGTTCGTCGACGGTCCGCGCCCCAAGACCCGGCCGAAGGGGTACGCATGCACCAGCACGAGGTACTGACGATGGGACGCGTCGGCGTCGACCTGTACCCGCACCAGGTCGGCGTGGCGTTGCCCGGGGTGCACACGTTCGGCAAGTATCTCGGCGGCAGCCCGACCAATGTCGCGGTCGCCGCCGTGCGCTACGGCCGGCGCAGCGCCGTGATCACCCGCACCGGCAACGATCCGTTCGGTGCCTACGTGCACGAGGCGCTGCGCGGCTTCGGTGTCGACGACCGTTACGTGACAACGGTTCCCGGCCTGCCGACGCCCGTCACCTTCTGCGAGATCTTCCCGCCGGATCACTTTCCCCTTTATTTCTACCGGTTCCCGACCGCACCGGATCTCGTGATCCGGGAGTCCGAACTGGACCTCGACGCGATCGGTGCCGCCGACGTGTTCTGGGTGACGGTCACCGGGCTCTGCGCGCAGCCGAGCCGCGACGCCACGCTCGCCGCGCTGCGGGCCCGCAACCGGACCGGGATCACCGTGCTGGACCTGGACTACCGGCCGATGTTCTGGCCGTCCCGTGAGGAGACCGAGGAGTGGGTGCGCGCGGCGCTGCCGTACATCACCGTCGCGGTCGGAAATCTCGACGAGATCGACGTCGCGACCCGGGAGCGCGAGCCGCACAAGGCCGCGGCGGTGCTGCACGGGCTCGGCATCCAACTGGTCGTCATCAAGCAGGGCCCGGCGGGCGTGTTCGCCTCGCGCGACGGCACCGAGGTGAGCGTGCCGCCGGTCCCGATCGAGGTCGTCAACGGCCTCGGCGCCGGCGACGCGTTCGGCGGGGCGCTCTGCCACGGCCTGCTCGCCGGCTGGGATCTGGAGCGGACGATGCGCTTCAGCAACACGGCCGGCGCGATCGTCGCGTCGCGGCTGGCGTGCGCCGACGCGATGCCGACCGCCGCCGAGGTCGAAGCGCTGATGGCGCAGACCGGCGCGGAAGCCGGCGCGGGCGCGGAGGCGAGCCGTGCCTGAAGCCTGGCTGGCCGACCTGGTCGAGGCGCGGGCGCGGCGACCGCGCGAGATCGCCGCGGCGCTGGCCCGGCGGGAGCGCCCGTCGTCGCTGTTCGGCCGGCACGGCCGGCTCATGATGATCGCCGCCGACCACCCGGCCCGCGGCGCGCTGCGCGCCGGCGCCGACCCGCTGGCGATGAGCGACCGGGCGGATCTGTTGCGCCGCATCCGCATCGCGCTGGCGAACCCCGGTGTGAACGGAGTGCTCGGCACTCCCGACATCCTCGAGGACCTGCTGCTGCTGGGCGCCCTGGACGGCAAGGTCGTTGTCGGCTCGATGAACCGCGGCGGCCTCGCCGGCACGTCGTTCGAGATCGACGACAGGTTCACCGCGTACGACGCCGCGAGCATCGCCGCCGCGGGCTTCGGCGGCGGCAAGATGCTGCTGCGCATCGATCCGGACGACGCCGGGACGGCCGGCACGCTGGTCGGCTGCGCCAACGCGGTCACCGACCTGGCCCGGCTCGGGCTGTTGGCGATGGTCGAGCCGTTCATCTCGCACCGCGTCGACGGGCGGGTCCGCAACGACCTGTCGGCCGGGGCGATGATCCGCGCGGTATCCGTCGCGGCCGGTCTCGGCGCGACGTCGGCATACACCTGGCTGAAGGTGCCCGTCGTCGACGACATGGAGCGGGTCATGGCGGCCACCACGCTGCCGACCCTGATCCTGGGCGGCGAGGTCAGCGCCGACACCGACGCGGCCTACGCGCAGTGGAGCAAGGCGCTGGCGCTGCCGACGGTGCGGGGCCTGGTGATCGGCCGTCGCCTGCTGTACCCGCCGGGCGGCGACGTGGCAGCGGCGGTCGACCGGGCGGTGAGCCTGCTATGAGTCTTGAGACCGTCGTGCGTGCCGGAAGCGCGGCGCTGGAACCATTCAGCGTGGCGATCACGCCGGAACGGGCCGGCTGGTCCTACAGCGGACTGGCCGTGCTGGACCTGCCAGCGGGCGGGATGGCCACCTGGCGCTCGGGCCGCGACGAGATGCTCGTGCTGCCGCTCGCCGGCGGGTGCGAGGTGGCCTGCGACGACGAGCGGGTCACGCTCACCGGGCGCGAGTCGGTGTTCAGCGGCGTCACCGACTTCGCCTACGTGCCCAGGGACGCCCGCGTCCGGGTGTCCACAGTGGATGGTGGGCGGTTCGCGATCCCGGCAGCCCGGGCCTCGCGGCGGCTGCCGTTCCGGTACGCTCCGGCCGCCGGCGTGCCCGTCGAACTGCGCGGCGCCGGGCGGGCGAGCCGACAGGTCAACAACTTCTGCTCGCCGGAGGCGTTCGAGGCCGACCGGCTGATCGCCGTCGAGGTGCTCACTCCGGGCGGCAACTGGTCGTCGTACCCGCCGCACAAGCACGACGAGGCGGGCGCGGGGGAGTCGGAACTCGAGGAGATCTACTACTTCGAGTCGACCGGCGTCGGCTACCAGCGCGTCTACGGGCACCCGGGCAAGCCGATCGACGTGTGCGCCGAGGTGCGCACCGGAGACGTCGTGCTGATCCCGTACGGCTTTCACGGTCCGTCGATGGCACCGCCCGGCTACGACCTCTACTACCTCAACGTCATGGCGGGGCCGGGGGAGCGCCGCTGGCTGTTCAGCGACGACCCGGCGCACGCCTGGGTCCGCGGCACGTGGGCCGACCAGCAGATCGATCCCCGCCTACCCATGAACGGAAGGACCCGATGAGGCTCACCGTCGCCCAGGCCGTCGTCCGGTTCCTGGCCAACCAGTGGACCGAGCGCGACGGCGTCGAGCAGCGCACGATCCCGGGCTGCTTCGGCATCTTCGGCCACGGCAACGTCGCCGGTATCGGGCAGGCGCTGCTGCAGGCACACCGCACCGGCGAGGCCGACCTGCCGTACCACCTCGCCCGCAACGAGCAGGCCATGGTGCACGCGGCGGCCGGCTTCGCCAGGATGCGCAACCGACTGTCCACACTGGCCTGTACGGCGTCGATCGGGCCGGGGTCGACGAACATGCTCACCGGTGCGGCGCTCGCGACGGTGAACCGGCTGCCGGTGCTGCTGCTGCCCAGCGACGTGTTCGCCACCCGGGTAGCCAACCCGGTGCTCCAGGAGCTGGAGGATCCCGGCTCCTACGACGTCAGCGTCAACGACGCGTTCCGCCCGCTGTCGCGGTTCTTCGACCGGGTCTGGCGATCGGAGCAGCTGCCCTCGGCGCTGCTGGGCGCGATGCGGGTGCTCACCGATCCAGCCGAGACCGGCGCGGTGACGATCGCCCTGCCGCAGGACGTGCAGGCCGAGGCGCACGACTTCCCCGACGAGCTGTTCGTCAAGCGGGTCTGGCACGTGGCGCGGCCGCCGGCCGAGCGCGCCGCGATCGGGCGGGCCGCCGCCGTCATCCGCGCGGCGCAGCGGCCGCTGCTGATCGCGGGCGGCGGCGTCGTGTACGCGGAGGCGAGCGAGGCACTCGACCGGTTCGCCCGGGCCACGGGCATCCCGGTCGCCGACACCCAGGCCGGCAAGGGCGCGCTGTCCTGGGACCACCCGAACAGCGTCGGCGGCGTCGGGTCCACCGGCACTCCGGTCGCGAACCGGCTGGCGCGTGAGGCCGACGTCGTCATCGGTGTGGGCACGCGCTACAGCGACTTCACGACGGCCTCGCGCACCGCGTTCGCCAACCCCGGCGTGCGGTTCGTCAACGTCAACATCACCTCCTTCGACGCCGCCAAGCAGGCCGCCACGACGGTCGTGGCCGACGCGCGCGAGGGCCTGGCGGCTCTCACGGAGGCGTTGCGGGGCTTCCACTACGAGGGCGACCACGGCGAGTCCGTCGCCGCCTGGCAGCGTCAGGTCGACGCGGCCTACCACCTCGGGCACGGCCCGGTGCCCGCGCAGAGCGAGGTGATCGGCGCGGTCAACGAGGCGTGCGGCGAGCGCGACGTGGTGGTGCAGGCGGCCGGCAGCATGCCCGGCGACCTGCAACTGCTGTGGCGGGCCCGGGATCCGAAGCAGTACCACGTCGAGTACGGCTACTCGTGCATGGGCTTCGAGATCGCGGGTGCGCTGGGCATCAAGATGGCCGCGCCCGACCGCGAGGTGTTCGCGCTCGTCGGCGACGGCTCCTACCTGATGATGGCGCAGGAGATCGTCACCGCGGTGTCGGAGGGCATCCGGCTCGTGGTGGTCGTGGTGCAGAACCACGGCTTCGCATCGATCGGGGCGCTGTCGGAGTCCGTTGGTTCGCAACGGTTCGGCACGAGGTACCGGTTCCGCGACCCGGAGACCGGCGACCTCGACGGTCGGCCGCTGCCGGTCGACCTCGCCGCCAACGCGGAGAGCCTGGGTGCGCACGCGATCCGCTGCCGCACCATTGACGACCTGACCGCCGCGCTGAAGGCCGCCCGCGACACCGACCGGCTCACCGTCGTGCACATCGAGACCGATCCGCTGTCGCCGGTTCCGTCGTCGGAGAGCTGGTGGGACGTGCCGGTCGCCGAGGTCGCCGAGCTGGAGAGCACGAAGCAGGCGCGGGTCCGCTACGACGAGGCGCGCCGCCGGCGACGCAGCCACCTGTAACGAAAGTAGACCCCCGCAGTGTGACGCCGATGGAGGCGACCATGTCCCGAACAGCACGAGACGCAGTGACCCTGAGGCTGGGAAGTTGTCCGGACTCGTGGGGCGTCTGGTTCGCCGACGACCCGCGGCAGACGCCGTGGCGCCGCTTCCTGGACGAACTGGCCGGCGTCGGCTACGAGTGGCTCGAGCTCGGGCCGTACGGCTACCTGCCGACCGACCCGGCCGAGCTGTCCGACGAACTGGCCGCCCGCAACCTGACGGTGTCCGGCGGCACCATGCACGGCCACAGCGGGCTGCACCGCGCCGGCGAGCTGCCGGAGATCCTGGCGCAGACCCGCAAGGTCGCCGCGCTCACCGCGGCCGTCGGCGCCCGCGACCTCGTCTGGGTTCCGGTGCCCGGCTACCGCGACGACGTGACAGGCGCCTACCTGGAGCCCGGAACGCTCGACGACGACGGCTGGAAGAACCTCGTGCGCGGCGTCAGCGAACTGGGCCGCGCGACAGCCGAGGAGTACGGCGTCCGCCTGCAGTTCCACCACCACGCGGACAGCTACGTCGAGACCCGGCCGCAGATCGACAGGCTGCTGGCCGGGACCGACCCGGCATTCGTCTCGCTGTGCCTGGACACCGGGCACCTCGCGTACGGCGGCGGCGACGCGGCCGCGCTCATCGCCGAGCACCCGGACCGGATCGGGTACGTCCACATCAAACAGATGGACCCGGTGATCGTGGCCCGGGCCCGGCGCGAGGACCTCGCGTTCGGGCAGGCGGTGGCGATGGGGGCCAGCTGCGAGCCGCCGGCCGGGATCCCGGACGTGCCGTCGGTGGTGCGGGCGCTGACCGAGCGGGGCCGGGACACGTTCGTCATCGTCGAGCAGGACATGTATCCGGTGGCGTTCGACGTGCCGCAGCCGATCGCCGCGCGCACCCGCGAGTACCTGATGGGCTGCGGGATCGGCGCCCAGGAAGGAAAGTAGGACATGACCGTTCGGGTTGGAGTCATCGGCACCGGGATGATCGGTACCGACCACATCCGCCGGCTGACCCGCTCACTGTCCAATGTGGACGTCGTCGCCGTCACGGACGTCGACATGGATCGCGCCCGCCAGGTCGCGGCGGGCGCCGGCGGCGTCGCGGTGTTGGCGACGGGCAAGGACCTCATCGACAGCGACGCCGTCGACGCGGTGGTCGTGACGTCATGGGGGCCCACCCACGAGGAGTACGTGCTGGCGTCGATTGCCGCCGGCAAGCCGGTGTTCTGCGAGAAGCCGCTCGCCACCACGCGCGCGGCGTGCGAGCGCATCCTCGACGCGGAGACGGCCGCCGGCCGGCGCCTCGTGATGGTCGGCTTCATGCGACGCTACGACGCGTCGTACCGCGACCTGCGGGCGGTGATCGCGAGCGGTGCGATCGGTGCGCCGCTGCTCGTGCACTGCGCGCACCGCAACCCGACGGTGCCGCCGAGCTACTCCAGCGACATGGCCATCAACGACACCTCGGTGCACGAGATCGACATCGTCCGCTGGCTGCTGGACGAGGAGATCGCCGCCGTGCGGGTTCTGACGCCACGCCGCAACAGCCGCGCGGCGGGCGGCCTCACGGATCCGTTGGTGCTGCTGATGGAGCTCGCCGGCGGCGCCCTCGTGGACGTCGAGGTGTCGGTGAACATCGGCTACGGGTACGACATCCGTTGCGAGGTGGTCGGCGAGGGCGGCACCGCGGCACTTGCCGACAACCCGGGCGTGATCGTGCGCAGCGGCGGCCGCTTCGGCGGCGCCGTGCCCGTCGACTGGCGGCAGCGCTTCGTGCGGGCCTACGACGGCGAGTTGCAGGACTGGCTGGACGCGGTCGCCGCCGGCACCACGACCGGCCCGAGCGCCTGGGACGGTTACGCCGCGACGGTCGTGGCCGAGACGGGCCTTTCGGCGCTGCGCACCGGCGAGCGGGTCGCGGTCTCGCTCGGCTCCAAGCCCGCGCTGTACGAATCGGGCCTGGCGGTGGCGTCATGAAGGTGGCCGGCGGAGCCGGTGCCCATGTGGTCGCGGCCATACGCCGATCTTGCAGTTGTGATGCCGACCAAACTCGGGCAAATAACCGCGAATACCAGCGCCACAACTGCAAGATCGACGCACCGAAGCCGTCGCCTTCTTCGCCGATCTTGCAGCTGCCGCCCGAGCTTTCGCCCCTCTTTGGTCGACTTTGCCGGGCAGCGCGACTGCAAGATCGGCGTATAGCCGCGAATAGAGGCCAGGTCAGGCGTGCTCCCGGACCACCCCGCAGCCGCTGAGGAAGCCTCTGCGATTGGTGGACGCGCCGGCGACGGGTGGAGTCACGGCGCTCTCCCTCCGGTTGGACGCTGATGCGCGAACGGGGGTGCCAAGTGAATGCGCTGTGTTTTACAGTTAGTTCGTCTAGCAACTAAACAAATTAGTCGACCGGTATCGCCCTCACAAGACGGCCGGGTCGACCATCGGATCCACCTCGCCCGATGGGGCATGATGGTGGGCCTACCACGCCAGACGGGCGAACCATTGATCACGACGCAGCACGGGCCGCAGCCCGCTGACTTCGCCGACGTGCGGGCGACGAACCTCGCCGTCGTCCTGCGCCACGTTCGCGACCACGCGCCCTGCTCGCGGGCGGACATCGCGGCGGTCACGGGGCTGAACAAGGCGACGGTGTCCAGCCTCGTCGCCGACCTCATCGAGCGCCGGCTGGTGCGCGAGTCCGGGCTCACCGAGCGGCGCATCGGCCGGCCAGCCACGATGCTGATGCTCGACGGCACGAGCCACGCCGGGCTCGGCGTCACGATCGGCGCGGGCCAGGTGACCGCGGTGGGCCTCGACCTCTCCGGCGAGCAGGTGCTCTCGTGGCGCCGGGCGATCCACGCCGGCGGAGCCGGCTCGGCCGCCACTGCCGGCGGCGCGGGGCCGGCGGGCCCCGGCAGGCTCATCAGCGCCGTGGCCGCCCTCGTGGGCCGGGCCGCGACCCGCATCGCCGCCGGCGGCCGCACAGTGCTCAAGCTGACCGTCGGCGTGCCCGCCCTCGTCGACGGCGACGGCGTGGTGCGCCTCGCCGGCGAGCTCGGCTGGCGCGACGTCGACCTGCGCGGCGAACTGGTCCGGGCGCTGCGCAAGCCGGGCTACGACGTCGCCGTCGACAACGACGCGAATCTCGCGGCCCTGGCCGAGCACCGGTTCGGCGCGCACGCCGGTACCGCCAACCTCATCCACGTG
>Ga0111538_10014268_pt1 | contig 10476 bp, 8 predicted proteins | sample SoiMethybrSBSTD1_FD_79669 | JGI IMG/M metagenome (GOLD analysis project Ga0111538, IMG submission 79669) | Bulk soil microbial communities from a Populus tree surrounding site in Tennessee, USA - Soil MetaG P. TD hybrid SBSTD1 (version 2)... | ecosystem: Environmental > Terrestrial > Soil > Tree... | reverse complement strand
CGACAAGCACGCGGTGGATCTGTTGCTTGCCGACCCTGCGACGTATGCGGCGGGGCGCGGCGACGAAATCCAGTCGGCGACGCGCCGTTCCGCTGAGCTCGCCGCCCGGCTTGCCGAGGCCGAAGAGCGCTGGCTCGTCGTCCACGCCGAGCTCGAGGCGATCGACGTACCCTGAAAACCTTCAGCGCTCAGGACAGATCACTGCGCGCATCGTGCCTGCCCTGCCAGCCGGGCTGTATGGCAGCCGGCTCGCCAGAGGACTGCCGCGGACCCGGCTCCGCGGTCGCGGCAACAGCGATGGACTCGGCATCGTGCAGGGACCCAGCCAGGTCCGTCCGATAACCGTCCGGTCCAAGCAGGCGCATCAGGCCCGCCCTCTCGAGCTTGGCGCGCACCCGCTCGTTTGCCTCGCAGAGGACCACCCGCACCCCGCGCTTGCGAAGGTCGTGCACCGCTTCCTCGATCGCGAGCAATCCAGTGATGTCGATGAATGGCACTCGTCGCAGGCGGACGATCAGCACTCTCGGATCGGTGTGGGTCTGCGCGAGCGCACGCTCGAAGTTGTCTACCGCGCCGAAAAAGAAGGGGCCGTCTATCGAATAGACCATGACGCCGGGCGGCAGCTGCTGCCAGCCACGGCGAACCAGCTCCGCGTCGAGCTCGGCACCGTCGAGCGGACCGACCTCCACCGCGGAGGACATCCGCCGCAGGAACTGGAACATCGCCAGGATCACACCGACATTGACCGCTATCACCAGATCGGCGAAGACGGTGAGCGCAAAGGTGATCAGGAGGATCGCGACATCGGCACGCGGGGCGCGGCGTACGAGGCCGCCGAAATGGCGCAGGTCGCTCATGTTCCAGGCGACGACGAACAACACCGCGGCAAGCGCGCAAAGCGGGACGTCGGATGCCAGCGGTGCAAACAGCAGCAGCACGAGCAGGAGCACGACTGCGTGCACGATGCCTGCGAGCGGCCCGGTACCGCCGTTGCGCACGTTGGTCGCGGTGCGCGCGATCGCGCCGGTGGCGGCGAAGCCGCCGAACAGCGGCGCGGCCAGGTTTGCGAGGCCCTGGCCGATGAGCTCCTGGTTCGAATCGTGGCGGGTGTCGGCCATCCCGTCGGCGACGACCGCGGAAAGCAGCGATTCGATCGCGCCCAGCATCGCAATCGTGAAGGCGGGTGCGAGCAGTTCGATGAATCTCGGCACGGAAAGCTGTGGTGGCGACAGCACGGGAAGGCCGCGGGGAATCCCGCCGAATTCGCTGCCTATGGTGGCGACCCCGGGCAGGTCGAACACGCTCATCACGGTCGTCGCCAGCAGGAGGGCGAGCAGCGGACCTGGCACCCGCTTCAGGCCCGGCAACCGCGGCACGAACACGGTGGCGAGCAGCGCCCCGGTCGCGAGCGCCGTCGTCGGCCAGTGAAGCTGCGGAAACGTCTGCAGCTGCGACCAGAGCATCTCGTGGAAGTGCCCGCGGCCGGCGGCGGGAAGGCCGAAGAAGTAGCGCCACTGCCCCACGAAGATCACCACTCCGATGCCGGCGGTGAAGCCTGTGATCACCGGGTCGGGGATGAAGCGGATGATCCCGCCCAGACGCGCGAGACCCAGCGCGACGAGCATGAGGCCCGCCATCAAGGTCGCGACCTGCAGGCCGTCGATGCCGTACTGCGCGGTGATCCCGGCGAGTATCGCGACGAATGCGCCGGTCGGTCCCGCGATCTGGAGGCGGCTGCCGCCCGCGACGGACACCACCAGGCCCGCGATGATGGCGGTGTAGATTCCCTGTTCGGGTCGCGCGCCCGAGGCGATCGCAAAGCCCATAGCGAGCGGCAACGCGACCACGCCCACGAGCACGCCCGAGGCGAGATTCGAGCGCCAGTGGGCTCGGCCGAAAAGACCTGCCTGCCAGGCTTCGCGCGCGGCGATCACCGGAGGTGTCCCGCCGGCGCAATCTGGACATCGACGTTCACGAGCGGATGAGGTGCCGGCCCACCTCGGTCATCGTGCGGCACCCGAGCAGCGTCATTGCGCGCTCCATCTCGGCGCGAAGCAGCGTGAGCGCGTGCGCCACGCCCGCCTCGCCGCCCGCCGCGAGCCCGTAGAGCGTCGCACGACCGATCATGACCGCATGCGCGCCGAGCGCCATGGCCTTGAGGACGTCTGAGCCGCGCCGGAACCCGCCGTCGACGAGCAGCGTGATGCGATCGCGCAGCTCGGCCGCGACAGTCGGCAACAGCTCGACGCCCGAGATCGCCGAGTCGAGCTGACGCCCGCCGTGATTCGACAGCACGATCCCGTCCGCACCCAGGTCCACCGCACGCCGTGCGTCCTCGACGCTCAGGATGCCCTTGAGTACCAGCCGCCCTCGCCAGCGTTCACGCAGGCGTGCGACAGCCTCCCAGGAGAACAGCGGGTTCAGCTGCGTCGCGAGGTAACGCACACCCATGAACGCCGACTGCCGCTCCCCGCCCGCCGGAAGGAACTCGAGCAGGTTCTCGAAACGCGGCACCCCGCCCGGCAGCAGTACCCGGCACACCCAGGCGGGATGCGCCAGCATGTCCAGGAGCGCGGGCACACCAAGTTTCATCGGTGCACGATAGTTGCGCTGGTCCCATTCGCGAGCTCCGAGCGCTGGAACGTCGGTGGTCACGACCAGCGTGCCGTAGCCGGCGTCCCGCGCACGATCCACCAGACGATCGAGCGTGCGGGGATCCTTCACCGGATAAAGCTGAAACCAGTTGTCCCCGGGCGCCTCTCGCGCCAGCGTCTCGATCGCGCAGTTCGACACCGTGCTGAGCGTGAAGGGGATCCCGGCGGTCGCCGCGGCCCGCGCAAGCGCCAGATCACCGTGGGGCCAGAGCAGCCCGTTGAACCCCGTTGGCGCAATTACGATCGGGAGATTGGCGCGCTTTCCGAACAGGGTCACGGCGGGATCGGGCATCGCCACACCGACCAGCGAACGAGGCTGCCACACGATGCGCTCGAAGACGTCGCGGTTGCGCTTCAGGCTGACTTCGTCCTCCGCGCCGCCCTCGAGGTATTCGCAGCTCGAGCGCGGCAGGCGCCGGTGCGCCATCCGCCGCAGATCCTCGATCGTGACGGCGCGCCGGAGATCGCGACCGGCATAGTGCTGGCGTCTCATCGCGCAGTCTGATCGGCCTGCACGAGCTCGGTGATGCGGATCGCAGCCTCCAGCGCCCGCAATCCGTCCTCGCCCGTGACCACGGGCGGCCCGCCCTCGCGGATCGCGCGCAGAAAGGCTTCAATCTCGAGCCGGAGCGCGTCACCCTGCTCGTAGCTGCGCTCCTCCAGCGTGACCTGTCCGGGCGCGGCTGCGGCGGACTCATCCGGCTTGCGCACGATCGTGAGCACCTTCTGCTGCAGGTCGATGGAGATGTAGGCGTCGTCCTGGAAGAGCCGGAGCTTGCGTTCCACCTTCATGCTGACACGGCTGGCCGTGGTGTTTGCCACGCAGCCGTTCGCGTACCGGATTCGTGCGTTCGCAATGTCGAGCCCGGCGGAGAACACCGAGGTTCCTACCGCATCGATCGACTCGATCGGTGCACCGACAAGGCTCTGGATGAGATCGATGTCGTGGATCATCAGGTCGAGCACGACGTTCACGTCGGTTCCCCGCGCCTTGAACGGGGCGAGTCGATGTGATTCGACGAAACGTGGCGTACGAAGCGTGCCCTCGAGCGCAAGGATTGCCGAATTGAAGCGCTCAAGGTGGCCCACCTGCAGTACCCGCCCTCGTTCGGCGGCGAGCCGCACGAGGTCGCGTGCCTGCTCGGGGGTCTCGGTGATGGGCTTCTCGACCAGCACGTGCAGGCCGTGTTCCAGGCAGGTCCGCGCGATCGGATGATGCAGCGGCGTGGGCGTTGCGATGCTCACCGCATCGACCTGGTCCAGGATCCGGTGGTAGTCGGCCTCGGGGCGGCAGCCCGTTTCCGCTGCGACGCGCTCGCGCGTGCTTGCGTCCCGATCGACCACCGCCACCAGCTCGGACTCTTCGAGCGCCGCGTACTTCTGCGCATGAAAACGGCCGAGGTAGCCGACACCGATCACAGCCGTGCGCACGTTCTTCATCCGTTCCGCCTGCTGCACGCCAGAGTAGGACCGAAGTCGAGACCGGCGATGATACTTAAGGAGTGTGGCCAGGACAGGCCCCGTGACGCAGCCGCTTGCGGCAGGGTCGCCTGGCGGTCACGATGCGCGGGGCCGCGCGCGGTCGCGCGGCGGGGGACGGTGGTCATGCCGAAGAGCGTCAAGCGCGAACTTGTCTGGCTGGGCGTCGCTCTGTTCGCCGGTCTGGTCGTGCTTCCTTTGCTCGTCTACGCGACCGGCATGCTGACCCTGGGTCCGTACAGTCGCGGCGGCGCCGGGCGCTTTCTTGTCGATTTCCTGCGCAGCCTCGTTCGCCTCGAGTGGCAGGCGCTCACGCTCGCCGCCCTGCCGATCGCGCTGATCGTCGCGTGGCGGGTCATCCGGGCGCTGCGCTTCCCGTCGTCGGGCGACGAATACGTCGACCCGGAGGTCGCTCGCGACGCTTCCGTGCGCCGCGAGCCCACGCTCTAGCGGTCTACTGCGAGGCGGCGCCGCCCGCCCGGCTCTGGTCGCGGATGGCGCGAAACTCGTTGCCGGGACGCCAGTTCGGGAACCCCCGCTCCATCGCCAGCATCAAGCCGACGTCGAAGTAGAGTTCGAGATCTTCGATCGCGCCGGAGAGATCCCAGTTCGGATCGAATTCGTCGGACGGCTTGTGATAGCGGTGCGAAACATAATCGGTGTTCTGCTGCAGGCCCCATTCCGGGCCATGCTCGAGCGAATCGATCCCCGCCCGCGCATAGAGCATTGGCACACCCTTGCGGGCCAGCGTGAAGTGATCCGAGCGATAGTACGAGCCCTTCTCGGGCGTGGACTCCGGCTCCAGGACGCGTCCCTGGTCCGCGGCCGCCGCCGCCAGAAAGTCCTCGAGCTCGGAGGCGCCGTAGCCGACCACGGTCACGTCACGGGTCCGCCCGTTGACCGCCATGCCGTCCATGTTGAGCCCACCGACGATCTGCGCGAGCGGCACGACCGGGTGGTTGGCGAAGTACTCGCTGCCCAGCAGACCGTATTCCTCACCCGTAAAGCCGACGAACACGACCGAGCGCTCAGGTGCAGGGCGCACTTCGCCGAACGCACGAGCCAGCTCGATCAATGCCGCGGTGCCGGTGGCGTTGTCGACCGCACCGTTGAAGACGGTGTCGCCACTGCCCTCCGCCGCCTTGCCAAGGTGATCCCAGTGGGCAGTGAATATCACGTATTCGCCGGGCCGCTTTGTGCCGGGCAGGATTCCGATCACGTTGTTCGATTTGATGCGACGGATGTCGTTCGCAACGCGAGTCGTGGCCTTGAGGGGCAACGGCATCGGCCGGAACCCGCGTTTTGCAGCCGCTGCCTTGGCGGTGTCGTAATCGAGGCTTGCGGCGCGGAACACCCGCAGCGCCGCGTCGCGCGTCATCCAGCCTTCGACCCCGACCAGTGAGGCGTCGCCTGCGGACGTGTCGATCGCGAGCTGCGGCCGAGCGGCCCCGTTTCGCACGACGTCCCACGGGTAGGCTGCCGGCGCCTCCTCGTGGACGATGATTGCGCCGGCCGCGCCCTGGCGGGCGGCCTCCTCGTACTTGTAGGTCCAGCGACCGTGGTACGTCATCGCGCGCCCGTTGAAGAGCTCCGGGTCGCCGGTGGCAAATCCCGGATCATTCACCAGGATGACGGCCGTCTTGCCACGCATATCGATCCCGGCGTAGTCGTTCCAACCCATGGCGGGTTCGACGATGCCGTAGCCGACGAAGACCATCTCGCTGTCGGTGAGCACCACTTCGGGCACCACGCGCTTCGTCCAGTACACGGCGTCGTCGGCGTACTCGAGCAGGGTGTCGCCCCCGGCGCCGGAGACCCGCAGCACAGCGTCGGGGCGCGTTGCCAGCTCGACAAAGGGAACGGGCTGACGAAAGCTGCCGCCCGCGCCCGGCTGGAGCCCGGCCTTGCGGAATTCCTCTTCCAGATAGGCGATCGTCTTTTCTTCGCCGGCCGTGGCCGGACGACGGCCCTCGAAGTCATCGGACGCGAGGACGCGGACATGCCCCGCGTAGCGATCGGCCTCGAACGCCGGCGTGACCGGGCTCGACACGCAGGCGGTCGCCAGACCCGCCGAGAGACCGACAAGAACCGGGAAAAGTACGCTTGGGCGGCAGCGGCACACCAGGAGCACCTCCGGGAAGCCAGGATCGGCGAAAATCAATATCGGGTTGACCAGTAGAGCGCGGCCACACCCGCCAGCGACGACCACATCAGCAGCTGGGCCCAGACGCGCCAGCGGCGCCGCTTGAGCTCAGCCATGAAACTGATGGCCGCGAGCGCGGTCAAAATGCCGAAGATCAGCGCGTAGACAGCCAGCAGGGGCAGTTCGGCTTTGAATTGCGGGTGTTCGCCGGCCAGGACCAGGAATACGACCAGAGTCGCCCCCAGGGCAAAGGTGGTAGCGGCGGCCGAGCCTAGTACCACGCCGATCAGGATCGTCAGCGGCTGCATGTATTACGTTCAACGCCCCCAAGCCCCTTGATTGGCGCCGGTGGTGTCTCTAGCCTAGGTCTCAAGGAATCCCGGTCGAGGGGGTGGCAGTGTATCAGTCAGATCGCGTCGGTAAGGAAGCCGGAACTCGCCGCTGGCGGCGTTCGGGTGCTGTGCTCGTCACCGCCATCGCGCTTGGCGTCGGCACCTTGTTGCTCGGCACGGCGCCCGCGCCCTCGTCGACCGCTGGCGCGACGACTCTCGATCTCGTTCCCACAGAGCGGCACGCAAAGGTGGCCCGGCTCGTCGGCAGCATGTTCGAGCGCTCACATTATCGCCAGGCCCCGGTCAACGATCCCGTGTCCTCACTGGTCCTCGACCGCTACCTCGAATCCCTCGACGGTGCGCGCAGTTACTTCCTCGCAAGCGACATCGCCGACTTCGAGCGTTACCGCTACCAGCTCGATGACGCGGTCACCACAGGTCGCGTAGACCCGGCGTTCGCGATCTACAACAGGTTCCAGGAACGCAATCGCGAGCGGATACAGCACGCACTCTCCCTGCTCGAGGTCGAGCCCGATTTTGCGATCGACGAGAGCTTCGAGTTCGATCGCGAGGACGCGCCCTGGGCGGCGAGCCGCGCCGAGCTCGACGAGCTGTGGCGCAAGCGCGTCAAGAACGACGTGCTCTCATTGCTGCTCGCGGACAAGACCTGGCCCGAGGCGCGCGACGTGCTGCGCAAGCGCTACGACCGAGTACTCAAGCGCAGCGAGCAGATCACCGCGGACGACGTGTTTGAGAATTTCATGAACGCGTTCGCGCACGTCTTCGATCCGCACTCCAGCTACTTCTCCCCGCGCAATTCCGAGGAATACCGGATCCAGATGAGCCTGTCATACGAGGGCATCGGCGCCTCGCTGCAGCTCGTCGACGATTTCGTGACCGTGGTGGAGATCCTGCCCGGCGGATCGGCGCAGCAGACCGGCGAAGTAACGGCCAAGGACCGCATCGTCGCCGTTGGCCAGGGCAAATCCGGCGAGCTGGTGGACGTCGTCGGCTGGCGGCTCGACGACGTGGTGCAGCTCATTCGCGGCCCGGTCGGGTCGTTCGTGCGACTGCAGATTCAACCGGGATCGGCCGCGCCGGGAGCGGCGGACAAGGTCGTGATGCTGCCGCGCGCCAAGATCACCCTCGAGGCGCAGGCGGCAAAGAAGGAGCTCAAGACCATCGTCCGCGGCGAGGAGACGATGCGCGTCGGCGTCATCACGGTGCCCTCCTTCTACCAGGACTACAACGCCCGCGCGGCGGGCGACGAGAACTACCGCAGCACCACGCGCGACGTGCGCAAGCTGATCGAGGAGTTCAAGGCCGGCGGCGGCGTGGACTCGCTGGTCCTCGATTTGCGTGAGAACGGCGGCGGGCACCTGAGCGAGGCCATCGGCCTCGTCAATCTGTTTGTGGCGCAAGGACCGGTGGTCCAGCTTCGCGAGACCGGCGGCCGGGTCGAGGTGCTCGAGTCCGAAGGCCAGGGCGTGGTCTACGATGGGCCCCTCACCATCCTGGTGGACAGGTTCAGCGCATCCGCGTCGGAAATCTTCGCCGCCGCGATGCAGGACTACGGGCGAGGGCTGGTGCTGGGCCAGGAGACCTACGGCAAGGGCTCGGTGCAGAACCTCTACCCGCTCGACCGCTACGCGCTCGGCCAGGACCCCGGATTCGGCCAACTGACGGTCACGATCGGGATGTATTACCGCGTGACGGGCGACAGCACGCAGAACCGCGGTGTCCAGCCCGACATCCGCCTGCCCTCGGCGATCAGCATCGAGGACGTCGGCGAGAGTTCGCGGGACGGAGCGCTGCCCTGGAACCGCATCCGCTCGGCTGAGTTCAGAACCCAGGGCAGCTTCACGCCTATCCTGGGTGAGCTGCAGCGCACTCACGATCAGCGCGTGGTCGATAATGCCGACTTCCGGTACACGATGGCGGAATACGCGGCCATCGACGAACAGCGCCGGGAAAAGGTCGTTTCGCTCAACCTTAAGGCCCGGCAGGTCGAGCGTGAGAGCCAGCGACAGGAGCAGCTCGCACGCGAGAACACCCGGCGCGGCGCCCGCGGCGAGCCGCCGCTGAAGTCGGTGGAGGAACTCCCCGACGATCCGCCCGACGCTATTCTCGACGAGGCGGCGCAGATTGCTGCAGACCTGAGCCGTCTGGAGCCGCGGTACCTGAGCCGGGTTCGCCAAGGCTCCTGAGCTCGCCGGGCCGGCGTCCTGGCACGGGCTGGCGCGTTCTGCTGGTGTTCTACTTGACTACAACACTATAGAAGCCTAGCATCGCGGGCACATTTCTGACCCGACTGGGGGCCCGATAGTGAATACCGCAAACCGCCGCCCCGTCGTCGCTTCCTTGTGGCGAGCCGGCCGGATCTTCGCGGGGCTGACGGTGCTCGCGCTGGCGGCGGGCTGCAGCAACGGCAAAGCCAAGGACAAGGACACCGAAACGACCGAGACCACTGTGCCCGTTGAGGTGCAAGCGGTTCGTCGCGCCGCGATGGTTGCGGTCTACTCCGGCACGGCGCCGATCGAAGCCCACGACGAGGCCGTGGTCGTCGCGAAGGTCGGCGGCGAGGTTCGCCAGATCTACGTCGAGGAAGGCGACACCGTCAAGGCTGGTCAGGTGCTCGCGCGCCTCGACGGTGACCGGTTGCGTCTCGAGGTAGCGGAGTCGGAAGCCAAGCTCCACAAGCTCGAGCGCGATCTCACACGCTTCAAGGAGCTCAGTCAGAAGGGGCTGGTCGCGAAGAACGAGCTCGAAAACGCCGAGTTCGACCTGGACGCGCTGCGTGCAACCTACGAGCGCGCGCGGCTGGAATTGAGCTACACCGAGATCCGCGCGCCGATTGCCGGAGTCGTATCTGCGAGGCACATCAAGCTTGGCAATACGATCAGCCCGAACGATCCGACCTTCCGCGTCACGGATCTCGACCCGCTGGTCGCCTATGTACATATCCCGGAAAAGGAGTTCCGCAAGCTCGCGCCCGGACAGCCGGCCGACGTGATCGTGGACGCGCTCGGCGGCACCCCCTTCACCGGGACGATCGCGTTCATCTCGCCGACCGTCGACCCTCTGACGGGCACCTTCCGTGCCAAGCTCGAGGTACCCGACACCTCGCACCGCCTCAAACCCGGCATGTTCGCGCGGGTCAACATCGTCTACGAGCGACGCGAGAACGCGCTGCAGGTGCCGCGCAACTCGATCCTGGACTCCGATGGGTCTCAGTCGGTGTTCGTCGTGGCCGGCAACAAGGCCGAGCAGCGCCGCATCAAGCCGGGCCTGGTCAACGGCGGCTGGGTCGAAGTTACTGAGGGGCTCAAGGGCAACGAACGAATCGTCGTCGTGGGCCAGGGCGGTCTGAAGAGCGGCACGCTCGTAAAAGTGGTCGACACGGAGGCCGGCGCACCCGCCGTCGCCGTCAAGTCGCGCTGAACGGCCGGCGCCTGTCGCGAGCGCCGTCGCCTCTTCGGGGAACATCATGCAGTTGATCGATTTTGCGATCCGCCGCCGCGTGACCGTCGTCATGTGCACGGTGGCGATCGCGCTTTTCGGGCTCGTGTCGCTGTCGCGACTCAAGCTCAACCTCCTGCCCGACCTCTCGTACCCGACGCTTACGGTACGCACCGAGCTCACGGGTGCGGCGCCGCTCGAGATCGAGAACCTGATCACGCGGCCGGTGGAAGAAGCGGTCGGAATCATCCGCAACGTCCGCCAGGTTCGCTCGGTCTCCCGGTCGGGACAGTCGGACGTGATCCTCGAGTTCGTCTGGGGCACGGACATGGATCTCGCCGGGATCGACGTCCGCGAGAAGCTCGACCTGCTGCAGCTGCCGCTCGAGGCAAAGCGTCCGCTGCTGCTG
>Ga0111538_10014267_pt1 | contig 10476 bp, 5 predicted proteins | sample SoiMethybrSBSTD1_FD_79669 | JGI IMG/M metagenome (GOLD analysis project Ga0111538, IMG submission 79669) | Bulk soil microbial communities from a Populus tree surrounding site in Tennessee, USA - Soil MetaG P. TD hybrid SBSTD1 (version 2)... | ecosystem: Environmental > Terrestrial > Soil > Tree... | reverse complement strand
GATCGTGATCGCGGCAGCGCTCGTCGCGCAGTCGCTGGTCATCGGCGCGCTGCCGATCCCGCACGATCCGATCCTCTACAACCTCTCCGATTTCATCCCGGTCGAGATCCAGCCGCCGGCGCCGCCGCCGCGGCGCGGGGCCGCGACAGCCGAACCTGCCAACGTCTCTCCCAAAGTCGCGCCGCTCGATGCGCCCACCGGCGTCGCGCCCGAAATCGAGCGCGGGCCGGTAGCCACGTCGCCCGGTGTCATCGAAGGCGTCACCAACGGCCTGCCGTTCGGCAGCGACACAGTCGGCGGCGCGGCGGTGCCGCCGCCTCCTCCGCCGCCGGTCCAGCCGCCGATGCGCCTGCATGCAGGCATCACGGCGCCGCGGAAAATCGTCGACGTCGCACCGGTGTATCCTTCGATTGCGCAGGTGGCGCGGAAGGAAGGGGTCGTCATCCTCGAGACGGTGATCGACGCGCACGGCACCGTCCAGGCGGTGCGCGTGCTGCGCTCGGTGCCGCTCCTCGACGATGCCGCGGTGACGGCGGTGCGGCAGTGGCGTTTCACGCCGGCGCTCCTGAACGGTGAATCGGTGCCGGTGGTGATGACCGTTACCGTGAACTTCAAGCTTCAGCAGTAGCGTCCGCGTTCACGCGGACCAGGTCCGGCTGAAGCCGGATGCTACGAACGATCCGGAGGACCTCGTGAACAGTCGATCTCGCGCAGTTGCGCTCGGCGTGATGTTGCTCGCCATTTACCCGGCGCCGTCCAGACACGCCGCTTCGCAGAACGCGCGCCGGACACGCGATCGAATCATCGGCGCGTGGCGGCTCGAATCGAGAACCGTGCGCAAAGCCGGCGGCGAGATCCTTCGCGACCCCGTGCTCGGCGCCGAACCAACCGGGCGGCTCTTCTACGACGCCAGCGGGCACATGAGCCTGCAGATGATGCGGCAGGATCGCGCAAGCGCGATCGGCACGCCCTCGAACCGGCAGGACGCGCAAAACGCCCGCGTCATCCTCGGCTACGACTCGTACTTCGGGACGTTCCGGGTCAACGACGCCGCCGGGACCGTGGTCCACCACGTCGAGGGGTCGCTGTTCCCCGAAGACCTCGGCAAGGACTTCGAACGTCAGCTCACGGTGGACGGCGATCGGCTGACGCTCGGGTTTACGTCAAAAACGCCGGACGGCGACATCACGCGCACACTGGTCTTCCGGAGGCTCAGGTAGAGGTCAGCGACGGGGTGACGGCGCGTCCCTCGGCGGACGATCGGATTGCGGCTTCAACCACGGCGACGACGGCGACCCCCTGCTCCGCCGGCACCGGGTTGCTGCCCACTCCCTGCAACGCATCCCGAAGCTGCGAGTAGAAGCGCCGGTACTCTCCAGGCGGGATCGGCGCCTCGCTCTCCCTGCCAGTGGCGCCGTCGACGAGCACCGCATGTTCATCGGCGTGCGCGGTTCCAGGGCCTTCCGGTGCGAGCGCGGCGACGAGCTCGCGCTCCTGGCGATCGAGCCCGTACTTGATCCAGCTGCCGGCCTGCCCGTGCACCACGAAACGCGGCGGCGGTGCAGCCACGATCACCGAGGCGTGGAGGATGACGCGCCGGCGGCTGTACTCCAGGATCACGTGGGCCCAATCATCGGCCTGCGCGCCGGGGCGTTGCGCCGCCAGGCTTCCGGTCACGCGATCGGGGAGGCCGAACAGCTGCAGTGCCTGATCGACAAGGTGCGGGCCGAGATCGTACCAGAGGCCCGCGCCGACGCCGGGCCGTTCCCGCCACCGGTCGCGCAGGACCGGACGGTACCGATCGAAGTGCGATTCGACGTGCGAGATCTCTCCGAGGACGCCGCTCGCCAGAAGATCCGTGATCGCCAGAAAGTCGCCGTCCCATCGCCGGTTGTGGAACACGGCGAGCACGCGGCGCTCGCGCTCTGCCAGCGAGGCGAGCTCGCGCGATTCCCGGAGCGTCGGCGCCAGCGGCTTCTCGACCACGACGTGTTTGCCCGCCCTGAGCGCCATCGCCGCAATCGACACGTGCGTGTCGTTGGGCGTCGCGACGACGACGAGATCGATCGACGGCGATGCACAGATCTCGTCCGGAGAGGCGACGACGGCGGTGCCGGGGAGGTCGGCGTGGACGCGGTCCGGGCGGCTCGAACCGACCTGTGCGAGCTCGAGCCCGGGAGTGGCGCGGATGAGTGGGGCGTGAAAGGTGCGCCCGGCGTAGCCGTAGCCAATCAGCGCGACGCGGATCATGTGGCGGCCGCGGCGGAGCGTATCACGATGGGTTGGTGCACTCCGGGCTCGGCGCCCGCCGCAATTGTGCTTCCCAGCAGAGGTCGGACCGCCGATACTGCGCGACATGACGCATCCAGGACATCGGCGGCTGGTCCGGCTGCTCCTGCCACTGCTGCTGCTCGCCGGCGCGTCGCCGGCGGCGGCGCAATGGGCGTCGCTCGGAGACATGCCGGCGCCGCGCCGGATCGAGAACGGCCTCGTCTATCGCAGCGCACAAGGCATCGTCTCGGTCACCGCGGCCGCACCCGACATCGTGCGCGTCCGCTTCGCGCGCACGCGCGAATTCGGCCGCGACCACTCGTACGCCATCGTCAACCGCGCGCTCGGCGCCGCGGGCGCGGAGGTGCGGGTCGGCGACCGCGTGTCACAGATCGTGACGCAGCAGCTCCGCGCCACGATCCAGCAGCGGCCTTTCCGGGTCTCGATCGCCGACGTGGCGGGGAACGAGCTCGACGCCGACGACCCCGATCGCGGCATCGCGTTCTCCGGCGGCGGGGCGGTGCGGGTCTGGAAGCGACTTCGAGACGACGAGCAGATCTACGGCCTGGGCGAGAAGACCGGTCACTTGAACAAGCGCGGCCGGCAGCTCGGCGGCTACAGCTACACGATGTGGAACAGCGACACGTTCGCCTACGAGAGCGATACCGATCCGATTTACGTGTCGGTCCCCTTCTATCTCGTGTTGCGCGAGGGGCGGACGCACGGCGTGTTTCTCGACAACACGTTTCGCAGCAACTTCGACGTCGGCCACGCCTCGCCCGGCCTGCTGTCGTTCGGCGCCGAAGGCGGCGACCTCGATTACTACCTGATCTACGGCCCGGACGCGAAGCGCGTGATCCAGCGCTACACGGAGATGACCGGACGGATGCCGCTGCCGCCGCGATGGGCGCTGGGGTATCACCAGTGCCGCTACAGCTACTACCCGGAGTCGCGGGTCCGGTTCATCGCCCGCAACTTCCGCGAGCGGAAGATCCCGGCCGACGTGATCTGGCTCGACATTCATTACCAGGACGGCTACAAGCCGTTCACCTGGGATCGTGAGCGCTTCCCCGACCCCGCGGCGATGGTCGCCGATCTCCGCCGCGACGGGTTCCACACCGTGCCGATCGTCGACGCTCACCCGAAAAAAGAGGTCGGCTACGCCCCCTACGACACCGGCCTCGCCGGCGATCACTTCGTCAAGAACCCGGATGGCAGCGTTTACGTGGCGCCGGTCTGGCCGTCGCAGGCCGACAAGAATCCGGGCCCCAGCGTCTTCCCCGACTTCAGCAAACCGGCGGCGCGCGAATGGTGGGGCGGGCTCTACAAGATGTTCACCGACATCGGCATCACCGGCATCTGGAACGACATGAACGAGCCGGCGGTGTTCGAGACAGTCACCGGCACGATGCCGCTCGACGTCCGGCATCACGGCGACGGCCAGCCCGCCGACCATCGCGAGATCCACAACGTCTATGGTCTGCTCAATACCCAGGCCACCTACGAGGGACTGCGGCGGCTGCGGCCGGACGACCGGCCGTTCGTGCTGTCGCGCGCCTCGTTTGCCGGCGGCCAGCGCTACTCCGCGCTGTGGCCGGGCGACAACATCAGCACGTGGGAGCACCTGCGCGCGACGATCCCCATGCTCACCGGCATGGGCCTCTCGGGGCTGGCGTTTGTCGGCAGCGACATCGGTGGCTTCGCCGGCGTCCCATCCGCGGAGCTGTACACGCGCTGGCTTCAGGCGGGCGTGTTCTACCCGTTCATGCGGACGCACACGACGCTCGGCACGCCGGACCAGGAGCCGTGGTCGTACGGCACGATGCACGAAGCGATCAACCGTTCGGCGATCGAGCTGCGTTACCGCCTGCTGCCGTACATCTACAACGTCATGGCGGAGTCGAGCACGACCGGACTGCCGGCGATGCGCCCGCTCGTGCTCGAATACCCTGACGACCGCCGCACCTGGGGACTCGACGACCAGTTCATGCTCGGCCGCGATCTGCTGCTGGCGCCGGTGCTGCAGGAGGCGGAGCGCGTCCGCGATGTCTACCTGCCGAGGGGCGAGTGGTTCGACTTCTGGACGGGCCGGCGGTACGACGGCGGCCGCAACGCGCGCATCCCGGTGACGCTCGAGAGCATTCCGATTTTCGTGCGCGGTGGCGCGTTCGTCTTCACCCAGCCGGTCGTGCAGCACACCGGCGAGATGGCGGGCAAGCCGCTCGAAGTTCAAGTCTTCCCGGCGGCCGCGTCGGAGGCCGTCATCTACGAAGACGACGGCGAGACGATGGCATATGCGCAGGGCACGTCGATGCGGCGCCGCTTCAGCCAATCGCGCAATGCGACGACCACCACCATCGATGTCGCCGCACCGGAGGGCTCGTTCCGTCCGTCTGCCCGCGATCTGGTGGTGTCGGTCCATGGAGTCAACGACGCCAGAGCCGTGACGACCGGCACGACGGCGATGACGCGCTACGCCCCGCAGGAACTGACGACGCACACGTCCGGCTGGGCGGTGTCGGACACCGGCTTCGTCGTCGTCAAGCAGCCCGATAACTTTGGCGCGCTGCACATCGTCGTCGAACGGTAATTGTCGTGCGCCGAGAGGCGCTCCGCTCTTAACCGGGTGCGACGGCGCCGGGGACGCGTGAGGTCACCGCCTCGGCGAGGACGTCCGCCTTCGGGCCGACGATCAGGTGCAGCACGCCCCCGTCGAGGCGCATCACCCCGGCGACACCGGCGCGACGCAGCGCATCCTCATTCACCACCGCCGTATCGCGGACCTGCACGCGTACGCGCGTCAGCGCGCATGCTTCCGCGGAGACGATGTTGCGCGCGCCGCCGAGCGCTTCGGCTATCGACGCCCCGGCCTGCACGATGTCGGCCTCCAGCACGCCCGACGGCCGTGGCGCGGCGGCAGCCGCGACAGCCGGAACCGCGCGTGCCGGCACGTCGGCGCCGGTCGCGCGCAGGTAGGCCTCGATGTCGCTCTTCAAGTTCTCGGAGCGCGTGCCGAAGATCGCCTGCAGGTTGTTGCTGTACCTCACCACTCCTGTTGCCCCGAGCGCCTTCAGCCGATCGGGGCTGGCCCGCGTCGGATCCACGACTTGCACGCGCAGGCGTGTGATGCAGGCGTCGAGGCTCTGGATGTTGGCGCGCCCCCCGAAGGCCGCCACGAGCTCGCCCGCGAGTCCGCCGCTCACGCCGGCAGCGCCGGGTGCGGCATCGGCATCGGCCTCGACCTCACGGCCGGGCGTCTTCAGGTCGAAGCGCCGAATCACGTAGCGGAACAACCCGTAGTACATCAGCGCCCACAGCGGCCCGATCGCAAAGAACCACAGGGCGTGCGTCGAGCGGTTGAACAGCACGACGAAGTCGATGAAGCCGTGCGAGAACGTCATCCCGTGCTTGATGCCGAGCGCGATGCAGGTGAAGTAGGCGACGCCGGCGAGGACGGCGTGAAGCGCGTACAGCAGCGGCGCGACGAAGAGGAACGAGAACTCGATCGGCTCGGTGATGCCGGTGAGGAACGACGTCAGCGCGGCGGAAATCATGATGCCGCCGACCTTCGCCCGGTTCTCCGGTCTGGCGCTGTGCCAGATCGCGATCGCCGCGGCAGGCAGCCCCCACATCTTGAACAGGTACCCGCCCGCCATGTTGCCGGCGGTCGGATCTCCCGCCGTGTAGCGATGAATTTCGCCGCGGATGATGGTCCCGCTGGTCGGATCCAGGTATTGCCCGACCTCGAAGAAGAACGGCACGTTCCAGATGTGATGCAGGCCGAACGGCAGGAGCGCCCGCTCGACGACGCCGTAGAGCGCGAAGGCCGCGCCGGGATTGCCGGCCGCCGCCCACCGCGAGAAGGCGTCGATCGCGCGCCCGATCGGCGGCCACACGATGCTGAGGATGACGCCGGCAACGATGCACGCCAGCGCCGTCGCGATCGGCACGAAGCGCTTGCCGGCAAAGAAGCCGAGATAGGGCGGCAGCTGAATCCGGTAGTACTTGTTGAACAGCCATCCGGCGATGCTGCCGACGACGATGCCGCCGAAGACGCCGGTTTCGATCGACTGGATGCCCATGATGGCCGTCGGCTTGTAGCCGAACACCGCGGCCATCACCCCCATCGTCGCCAGCAGCACGGCATAGCCGACGACCGCGGCCAGCGCGGCGACGCCGTCGTTCTGCGTCACGCCGAGCGCGACGCCAATCGCAAAGATCAGGGCAAGGTTGCCGAAGATGGCGCCGCCCGACTGCGCCATCACGTCCGACACGAGCGGTGGCAGCCAGGTGAAATGGGCGCTGCCGATGCCCAGCAGCAGGCCGGCGACCGGCAGCACCGACACCGGCAGCATCAGCGACTTGCCGGTTTTCTGGAGCAGTGCGAGCGTCGCGTTGTCGCGCGTCATGAGGACACGTCCAGCGGAACCAGCGCGCGCACCTCCGCCGCGGTCGCGCATGCGAGCGCCGCCTGCGCGAGGGCGCGGCATTGCTCCATCCGCAGCCGGCGGATCTGGGCCTTCAGCGCGGGAATGGCCGCGACGCTGACGCTCAATTCGTCGACGCCGAGGCCGAGCAGCAGCGGCACTGCCTGCGGGTCGCCGGCGATCCCGCCGCACACGCCGGTCCAGCGGCCGTGTTTGCGGGCGGCGGCGACCGTGAGCTCGACGAGACGCAGTACGGCGGGCGACAACCCGTCCACTTGTGGCGCGAGGCGCGGATGCCCGCGATCCATCGCCAGCGTGTACTGGGTCAGGTCGTTGGTACCGATCGAGAAGAAGTCGACCTCCCTGGCGAACTGGTCCGCGAGCAGCGCCGCCGACGGGACCTCGATCATGATTCCCGCCTCGATGGGCGGCGCGTCGAGACGCTGACGCTCCTCTTCGAGAATCGCCCGTGCCGCTCGCCATTCGTCCAGCGTCGCAACCATCGGGAACATCACCGCCACGTTGCCGTCCCTGGCCGCGCCCAGGATGGCGCGCAGCTGTGCGCGGAGCAGCTCGGGACGGTTCAGCAGCAGCCGGATCCCACGCTCGCCGAGGAACGGGTTGTCCTCGCGCGGCAGCGGCAGATACGGCAGCGGCTTGTCGCCGCCGACGTCGAGCGTCCGCACGACCAGCCGCCGTCCACGCCCCAGCGCGCGCGCCACGTCCCGGTAGACGGCCCGCTGTTCTTCCTCAGTCGGGGCGGTCGTCCGGTGAAGAAACAGGAATTCCGATCGCAGGAGGCCGACCGCTTCGGCGCCGAGCGCGATGCCCTGCTGCGCGTCGGCCAGCCCGCCGATGTTCGCCGCCACCTCGATGCGATGGCCGTCGAGGGTCGTCGCCGGCTCGTGAGCCCGCGCCTGGTCGGCGCTGCGCTCGCGCGCCTGTTGTTCCTGGAGCTGGTGGATGCGGGCAATATCCGCGGTCGACGGGTTCAGCCGCAACGTGCCCCTGGTGCCGTCGAGGATCACCGGCGTGCCGTTCCCCAGATCCAGCGCCCGCGGATCGATCCCGGCGACCAGCGGGATCTCGAGCGACCGAGCGAGGATCGCCACGTGCGACGAGGTGCCGCCGGTTGTCGTGCACAGCCCCAAGACGTTGGCGCGATTCAACGCGGCCGTGTCCGATGGCGTCAACTCTTCCGCCACCACGATCGTGTCCGCTTTGTACGCCGCCGGCTCGACTTCGACGCCGGTCAGTTTCTGCAGCACGCGCCGCCCGACATCGCGCAGGTCGTTGGCGCGCGCGGCCAGCAGCTCGTTCTTCAGGCTCGCCAGCCGATCGGCATGGCGGGTGAACGCGACCTGCCAGCCGAACGCGGCGCTCTTGCCACGCGAGAGTGCATCGGCGGCAACCTCGAGCAGATCCGGATCGTCGAGCAGCTCACCCTGCGCCGCGAAGATGGCGGCCTTGCCTCCCGCCCCTTCCTGCCCGAGCCTCGCCTGAAGAGCGTCGAGCTCCGCCTTTGCCTGCTCGAGTGCCGCGTCGAGCGCCTGCCGCTCGAGCCGCGCGTCATTGGCGTTCTCGACCACGCGGAGACGCTCGTGCCGCACTTGCCACACGTTGCCGACGGCGACGCCGGGAGAGGCGGCCACACCGGTGAGAAGGTTCGGATCCTCCGAACGCGCCATCCGCGTCACGCCCGTGGGAGCGGCACGTGCGTCGCCCTCAGGCGCGCGTGCGTCTTCGCCCAGGCCGTCGAGGACCAGCTGCGAGAGGACCCGTACGGCCTCGCCTGCGTCCGCGCCCGACGCGACGATCTCGACCCGATCGCCGCGGGCGATCTCGAGGCCCATGATGCCGACGACGCTTCGCGCGTTCACGTCGTCGTCGCCGCGCCGCAGCCGCAGGTCTGCCGTGAACTGCTTGGCACGGCTGGCGAGGACCGCGGCGGGGCGCGCATGCAGCCCCGATCGATTGACGATCGTGAGCGGCCCGGAGCTGACCGCGTCGGGCAGGGAACGAGCCGCGACGCCGGCGCCATCACCGGCGAGCGCGACGTCGAGGATCGTGTCGGCACCTGCGGTCACCGATCCGGATGCGGCGTGAAGCGCCGCTACACGCTCGGGCGACGTCACCACGATCTGCGTCATCAGGCTGCGCGCGTGGGTCGCGACGTAATCGGGATCGAAATCGATCAGCGTGTCGCCGGCACGGACCATATCGCCGGCTTTCACCCGCGCCGTAAACCCGCGGCCCTTGAGCTGGACGGTGTCGAGGCCGATGTGCATCAGGATCTCGACGCCATCGCTCGACGACAGCGTCACGGCGTGCGCCGCCGAATGGATGTGGACGACGCGGCCGTCGCAGGGCGCCAGCAGCGAGGCGGTGACCGGATCGATCGAGATGCCGTCGCCGACCATCTTCTGTGCAAAGACCGCATCGGGCACCTCGTCGAGCGGGACGACGATGCCGGACAACGGCGCCTTCAAGGTCAAGCGCGCCATGTCAGTTCGTTCCCGGGCGCGACGGCGACCATGACGGGTATGATGCGGCGATGCGCGCCGGTGCGATGACGACGCGAGCCCGGATCCGCACGGTTCTGTGCGCCGTCGCGCTCGCGTGCGCGACTTCGTACGTAGTGTCCGGCTTTAGCCGGACTAACACGGTCCGCCTGCTTGCCCACCGTAGCTCCGCCCACGACATTCCGAGCGGAGGTGGGAAGGCGGACACCACGGCGACGGTCCGCCTGAAGGCGGACACTACGTACACGCAGGGCCTTCCCGACGAGGCACTTCTTCAGCGCCTCAGGGCGTACATCAAGACCAGCTGGACCACCTTGTCGCGCTCGAACCGCGACCTTCCCCGGGCGCTTCCCGATCCGAAGATGCCGCGAAAGCCGGGCGAGCGCTGGCTTCTCTACATCGCGCCGGACCAGTCGCGTGCCCGCGTGCAGTCCGAGCTGCAGCAGGTCCTCGACGACAGCGCGATGCGGCAGATCGAGATCCGCACGCTGCCGCGCGACCTCCTGTCGATCCGCGAGCATGGCCTGCTCTACCTCCCGCGTCCCTACGTCGTCCCCGGCGGCCGCTTCAATGAAATGTATGGGTGGGACAGCTACTTCATCCAGGTCGGGCTGCTCCGCGACGGCGAACTGGACCGCGCACGCGACATGGTCGACAACTTCGTCTACGAGATCCTGCATTACGGCACGATCCTCAATGCCAACCGCACCTACTTTCTCTCGCGGTCGCAGCCGCCATTCCTGACGCGCATGATTCTGGGCGTCTATGAGCAGACCGGCGACCAGGCGTGGCTGCGGCGGACGGTGCCGGCGATCGAACGATACCACCAGTTCTGGACCAGTGAGCCGCACGCGATCCCCGACGTCGGCCTGTCGCGGTACTTCGATCGAGGCGCGGGTCCGGCGCCGGAAGTCCTGGCTGACGAAAAGGACGAGAACGGCCGGACGCATTACGACCGCGCGCGCGACTACTACCGCGCCCGCGAGGTGACCGACTACGACGAGTCGCTCTACTACGACAGCGCGCGTGACCGCCTGACCGATCTTTTCTACAAGGGGGATCGGTCGATGCGCGAGTCGGGATTCGACCCGTCGAACCGGTTCGGGGCGCTGAACGTCGACGTCATCCACTACGCGCCGGTCTGCCTCAACACCCTGCTCTACACCATGGAAGAGGACGCGGCCCGGATCATGGAGACCCTCGGCGACGCGGCGGCCGCCGGCACGTGGCGCGCCCGTGCTGCCTCGAGGCGCGAT
>Ga0111538_10014266_pt1 | contig 10478 bp, 13 predicted proteins | sample SoiMethybrSBSTD1_FD_79669 | JGI IMG/M metagenome (GOLD analysis project Ga0111538, IMG submission 79669) | Bulk soil microbial communities from a Populus tree surrounding site in Tennessee, USA - Soil MetaG P. TD hybrid SBSTD1 (version 2)... | ecosystem: Environmental > Terrestrial > Soil >... | reverse complement strand
GTCGCCGAGCGCGGGAAACGCTGGGTCAGCGGGCCGAGCCTGGAGAACGTCCGCGCGGGCGCGTCCTTGCTGAAGCGCCCGACCGCGGCGGCGGTCTGCGCCTCCGGGCTGGACGGCGCGAGCCGGCCCGCACGGGCGAAGGCCCGCTCCGCCGACTCCGGACGTCCCAGGCGCTGCAGGGCGACGCCGTAAAGAATCGCGGCGCGGGGGTCGGAGCCTGCTGCCTCGCGCCGCAGGCGCGCGAGCTGCCCGGCCGGTGGGAGCCGGCTCAAGCCCGCGGGCGGATCGAAGCTCGGGACGAACAGGGGCAGCCCCGGTGCCTGTCCCGGGTGGAGCAGGTCACCGGCACGGATCGCGTAGAGCGAGTCGGGCTGGACGCGGGCGGCCGCGCGCCAGGCGTCGGCGGCGTCGGCGTCGCGCCCCGCCCAGAAGTAGGCGAGACCGAGATGGAGGCGGACCGCGCCGCTCCGTGGATACAGGGCTGAAAGCTGCTCGAGGCGGCCCTGCGTGCCGCGCGGCCACTCGGCGAGCGCGAGGCCGATGCGCGCCGGCACCGACGAATAGCGGCGGAAGATCGGCCTGGCCTCGTCGACCCGTCCGTCGGCGTACAGGCCGGCTGCGCGTCGAAGGTCCCGTGCCTCTCGGTCGCTCCGCAAGCCGAGGTCGAGGACGAGCGGCGGATTGCCCTTGCGGCCCCCGCCGCCCTGCTCGTCTCCCCCGAGGACGGCGGCCGCGACGGCGACCGCGGCGGCGGCGAGCGCGACCACGGCGACCAGCACGGCGATACGGGTGCGCGGCGACACGGCTGGGACGGTACTCAGCTGGCTATTCTGGCGGCATGGCTCACGTGGACCAGCAGCTCGAGATCGACGCGCCAGGCGCACGCGAGCTGCTCGACCGCGACCCGAACGCGATCCTGGTCGACGTCCGCGGCGCCGACGAGTGGGCGGGCGGTTACATCCCCGGCGCGACGCTCGTCCCCCTGCGCGAGCTGACCGAGCGCATCGCCGACGTCGTACCGGACAAGACCAGGCCGGTCGTCCTCTACTGCGCGGTCGGTGCGCGCTCGCTGCGCGCCGCGCACGCGCTCGTCGAGCTCGGCTACGAGCGGCCGGTCTCGGTCGCCGGAGGCATCGTCGACTGGCTCAACCGCGGCTATCCGAGCACGATGGAGCGCACGCTCGAGCCGGCCCAGCGCGAGCGGTACAGCCGCCACTTTCTGATCCCCGAGGTCGGCGAGCTCGGCCAGCTCAAGCTGCTCGACTCGAGCATCCTGATGATCGGGGCGGGTGGGCTCGGCTCCCCTGCGGCGCTGTACCTGGCCGCCGCGGGCGTGGGCCGCCTGGGCATCGTCGACGACGACGTCGTGGACGAGTCCAACCTCCAGCGCCAGGTGCTGCACTCGACCGCCCGGCTCGGCGAGCCCAAGGCGCAGTCGGCGAAGCGCACGCTCGAGGAGCTGAACCCCGACGTCGACGTCGTGACGATCCAGGAGCGCATCACCTCCGAGAACGTCGACGCGATCCTCGCCGAGGGCTGGGACGTGATCGTCGACGGAGCGGACAACTTCCCCACCCGCTACCTGCTCAACGACGCGGCCGTCTGGCACGACATCCCGATCGTGCACGGCTCGATCTTCCGCTTCGAGGGCCAGGCGACGGTGTTCAAGCCGCACGAGGGCCCGTGCTATCGCTGCCTGTTCCCGCAGCCGCCGCCTCCCGAGCTGGCCCCGAGCTGCGCCGAGGGCGGCGTGCTCGGCGTCCTGCCCGGCGTGATCGGCTCGCTGCAGGCGAACGAGGCGTTGAAGCTCGCGCTCGGCATCGGCGACAGCCTCGTCGGCCGGCTGATGCTCTTCGACGCGCTCTCGGCCTCGTTCACCGAGGTCGCGATCCGCCGCGACCCCGACTGCCCCGTCTGCGGCGACAACCCGACGATCACCGAGTACATCGACTATGTCGAGTTCTGCGCGGCATGACCACCGTGCGCATCCCACCCACGCTCCGGCCCGACGCCGAGGGCCGGCGCGAGGTCGCGGCGGCGGGTACGACCGTGGGCGAGGTGCTGCAGGACGTCGCCGACCAGTTCCCGGCTCTCCGGGCGCGCATCTTCGAGAACGGCAACATCGCGCGCTTCGTCAACGTCTACGTCGGCGGTGAAGACATCCGGACCCAGGACGGCCTCGCAACTCCCGTCGCCGGGGACTCGACGGTCATCCTCCTCCCCGCCATGGCCGGCGGCGGAATTGCCCGCTAGCTCGGTTCTCGACCTCGTCGGGAACACCCCACTCGTCGAGCTTCAGCGGCTCTCGCCGAGGCCGTCGGTCCGCCTCTACGCCAAGCTCGAGGGTCAGAACCCGAGCGGGTCGATCAAGGACCGCATCGCCAAGGCCATGGTCGAGACCGCCGAGGCCAGAGGCGAGCTGCAGCCCGGCCGCGAGCTGCTCGAGCCGACGAGCGGGAACACGGGCATCTCGCTGGCGATGGTGGCGCGGATCAAGGGTTACGGCCTGACCTGTGTGATGCCGGCGAACGCCACGCCCGAGCGCCGGCGCCTGCTCGAGCTGATGGGCGCCTCGATCGTCGAGTCCCCTGCCGACGAGGGGACGAACGGCGCCGTCCAGAAGGCGCTCCGGATGGCCCAGGAGGAACCGCGCTACTTCATGCCGTTCCAGTACGCGAACGAGGCGAATGTGCGGGCCCATTACGACGGGACCGGCGGCGAGATCGCGGACCAGCTCGACCGCGTCGACATCGTCGTCGCGGGCCTCGGGACCGGCGGCACCCTGATGGGCGCGGGCTCGCGGCTGCGCGAGGCGTTTCCGGACGTCGTCGTCGCCGCCGCCGAGCCCCTCCCCGGCGACCCGGTCATCGGCCTGCGCTCGCTCGAGGACGGCTACGTCCCGCCGATCCTCGACGTGGGAAAGCTCGACCGGAAGCTGCTCGTGACCAACGCGGAGTCGGTCGCCGGCGTGCGCGCGCTGCTCGAACGCGAGGCGATCTTCGCAGGCGTCTCCTCCGGCGCGGTCGTCCATGTCGCGCACAAGCTCGCCGAGGAGCTCGACGAGGGCGTGGTCGTCTGCGTGCTCGCGGACGGCGGCTGGAAGTACCTCTCCGCGCCGTTCTGGGCCGCCGAGGACGTCGAAGAGGCGATGGAGACGTCCGTCTGGTGGTGATCGGTGAGGCACTGCGGCGCGAGTTGCTCGAGCATGCCCGCAGGGAGGCGCCGAACGAGGCCTGCGGGCTCGTCGCGTTTCGCGACGGCGTCGCCGAGCGCTACCTGCCCGGAGAGAACGAGCTCGCCAGCCCCTACCGCTTCCAGCTCAAGCCGGGCAATCCGATGGACTTCTTCCTCGAGGACGAGGGCTACGAGCTCGCCGTGTTCCACTCGCACCCCGAGACGGAGCCACGGCCGTCGCGCACCGACCTCGAGAACATCGGCCTCTGGAGCGGGCGTCCCTACCTGATCGTGTCGGCGGCCACGGGCGAGCTCCGTGGCTGGCGGATCGAGAACGGCGGAGTCGAGGAGCTCCTACTCGAGCTCGAGTCGTGAGGCGCGCGATCCTGCTCGTGCTGGTGCTCGTCGCCGCCGGTTGCGGCAGCTCGGGAAGTTCCGAGATCCCGACCGTCGACCCCGGCACCGCCGTCGGCCTGAACGGCAAGGAGGTGATCGTGCAGGGCTACTTCTCGCGTTCGCCCGAGGCGTCGCTCGGTCAGATGTGCGCCATGCTCGACGAGTCGTATCCGCCCGCCTGCTCGAGCCCGGCGCTGCCGGTGTCGAACCTCACGAAGGAGGGCCAGCAGAAGCTCCAGCTCACACGCGATCCCGAGACCGGCGCGCTCTGGTCGCAAAACGAGGTGGAGCTGCGCGGCCACATCGACGAGGGCGCGCTCGTCGTCGACTAGCCTCCGCCGAGTGTCGAGCGCAGTAATCGTCGGTGCAGGCATCTTCGGCGGCTCGCTCGCGCACGAGCTCGTCGAGCGCGGCTGGACGGTCACGCTCGTCGACCGCTACCCGCCGGGACACGTACGCGCGGCGTCGGGCGGCGAGACGCGGCTGATCCGCTCCGCGCACGGCGCCGAGGCCTGGTACGTGCGCTCCGCGCGCCGCGCCTGGGAGCGCTGGCTCGAGCTCGAGCGGGAGACCGGCGAGTCGCTCCTCGTGCCGTGCGGCGTCGTGTGGCTCGCACACGACGAGGCCGGTTGGGAGGCCGAGAGCGAACGAGCGCTGCGCGCCGAGGGCGTCCCCACGGAGCACCTGACTCCGGCCGAGACCGCGGACCTCTTCCCCAGCTTCGTCGGCGACGATCTCGCGTTCGGCCTACTCGAGCCCGAGGCCGGAGTCCTCCGCGCGCGAGACGCGACACGGGCGCTCGTGGCGCTCGCGAGAGCCAAAGGCGTGCGTTTCGTGGGCGGCGAGGCCCGTCCTGCCGGCAGGGCGGTCGACGTCGGCGGCGACCGGCTCGTTGCCGACGTCGTGGTCTGGGCTTGCGGCGCATGGCTGGCAACGCTCTTCCCCGACCACGTGGGCCTGCGTGTGACCCGGCAGGAGGTGCTGCACTTCGGCGCGCCGATCGAGTGGTCGACGCCGCCGATCCCTGCCTGGGTCGACTACGACGCCGCGTTCTACGGCGTCGGTGACGTCGACGGGCGCGGGGTCAAGGTGTGCCCCGACCGCGAAGGCCCCGCATTCGACCCGGATCGCGACGACCGAACGCCTACGGACGAGGCCGCGCAGGCCGCGCGCGGCTATCTCGGCCGCCGCTTCCCCTCGCTCGCGGACGCGCCCCTCGTCTTCTCGCGCGTCTGCCCGTACGCCCTCACCTCGGACACGAACTTCCTGATCGCCCGCCATCCCGACCAGCGGGACGCCTGGCTTCTGGGCGGGGGCTCAGGTCACGGGTTCAAGCACGGGCCGGCACTGGCGGAGTACGTCTCGGCCCTGATCGAGAGCGGCGAGGAGCCCGACGCTCGCTTCGCGCTCGGCGAGCGCGGCCCCGGACAGAGCTTGCGCACCGCCGGGACCGCGCCTGCCGCGGGCTAGCTGACCTTGAACGACCCCTTCATGAACGACGCGTGCGGATCGCACACGAACTTGTACGTGCCCTTCTTCAGCGTGACCTTCCACGTCTGATTCACGACGGCGGTGACCGAGGTCTTCTTGTTCACGCCGGGACCGGTGAGGTGGAAGTTGTGCATGTTCGACTTGTCGCTGACGGCGATCGTGTAGGCGCCGGCTTTCAGCTTGGTCACCTTCGTGGTGCCCTTCTTGAGGCTGATCGTGAAGCCGGGGCCGACCGTTGCGGTCAACTTCGTGGCCGACGGCGCCGCGCCGACTGGTGCGACGGCCACCAGCGCCACCGCGGCGACACCGGCGAGTGCGAGACGAATGCGGGTCATGTGGCGGCTCCTTCGATTTGGGATGTAGGAAGTCATACGAACCCTGCGTCGACCTGGATTCCATACTAGAACCAGGCTGGCCGGACGCAACTGACGGCCCTATTCAGAGTCGTCGAACCAGAAGAAGCCGACCGTGCCCGGGCCCGCGTGGGTGCCGACGACCGGCCCTAGGGTCGTCGCCAGCTCGATCTCCGCGTCCGGGCGGGCGCGCCTCACCATCTGCTCGAGCGCCCGGACCCGTTCGGGGGCCTCCGCGTGGGCGATCCCGACCCGCACGCCGGGGCCCCGCCCTGCGCTCTCCTCGAACGCGCGCTCGAACTCGCGGTAGGCCTTCTGGGCGCCGCGCACCCGCTTGAGCGGGAGCACTTCGCCGTCGGCCAGCGTGAGGATCGGCTTGATGTGCAGCAGCTGGCCGGCCGTCGCGGCCGCCTTGCCGATCCGGCCGCCCTTGGCGAGGTACTCGAGCGTGTCGACCGTGAAGATCAGCTCGGCCTCGCGCTTGTACCGCTCGACGAGCTCGTCGACCTGCTCGTCCGTCGTCCCACGCTCGAGCCTGCGCTGGATCGCGAGCCCGAGCATCGCGATGGCCGCCGAAGCCGTCTCGGAGTCGATCGTGCGGACCCGGTCGCCGGCCTCGGCGGCCGCGCGCTCCGCGCTCTCGTAGGTCCCGGACAGGCGACGCGAGAGATGCAGCGAGAAGATCCGCTCGTAGCCGGACAGCTCCTCGTAGACGGACAGGAAGTCCGCGGGGGTGGGCTGGGAGGTCGTCGGCGGTTGCGCGGCTGCCCGCAGTCGGGTGTAGAACTCCGCGGGCTGCAGGTCGACGTAGTCGCGGAAGCTCTCGTCGCCGAAGCGGACGTAGAGCGGCACGACCCGCCAGTTGGGGAACCGCCCCTGCGCAGTGGGGAAGTCGGCGGTCGAGTCGAGCACGATCGCCGTGTTCTCGGCGGTCAGGTCCACGGGGAGGCGAGCAGCTTACTCGGCGGGCGCGAGCCTGCCGCCCGCGCGATGGATCGCGTCCACGATCTCGTCGAGCGGCTGGTCCTTCGTGAGGCACGCGACGGCGCCCGCCTCGATCAAGGCCCCCTGCTCCCGGGCGTTCGCCGAAGCGGTGAGCGCCACGACTGCCGTCGTCGGCGAGGCCTCGAGGATCGAGGTCGTCACCTGAACCCCGTCGATACCCGGCAGGCGGTAGTCGACGACCACCACGTCGGGCCGTAGCTCGCGGCACACATCGGCCACGTCGTGCCCGTCCGCCAGGGCCGCCACGATCTCGATCTCCGGCCGGAGCCCGAGCAGAAGCTGAAGCGCTTCGCGGAAGACGTCGTTGTCCTCGACGACCACGACCCGGATGCGGCCCGACACGGCGGCAACCATACGCCCCTACTCGGCCGACAGCAGCAGGCGGTAGTGGGGCTGGCCTCCCTCGTGCACCTCTAGCTCGAGGTTCGGCCAGCGCCGTGCAATCGTCTCGAGCAGCCCGTCGAGCTGGTGCTCATCCGAGCCCGTGAGCACGGTGAGGACGTCGCGCGGCTGCGCGAGCAGCGCCTCGATCACCTGCTCGGCGACCGAAGCGAGCGTCTTGCCGCCGGCGACCGGCTCACGCTCGAGCAGCCCGAGGTAGTCGCCGGGCTCGGCCAGCCCCTCCACGGGCCGAGAGGCGATCGTCACCGCCCCGACGGCCACGCCGTCGAGCACGTCGGCCAGCTCGGACGCGTCCTCCTCGGCGGGTCGCCGCGCGTCGTGCGCGACGAGCGCAGCGAGCCCGGCCGGGATCGACATGGAGCGCACGACGTGGGTGGGCTTCGTGGCGAGCGAGGCGGCCTGCTCGGCCGCCATGATCACGTTGGGGTTGTTGGGGAGCACCACGACCTCGCCGGGAGCGCTCTCGATCGCGGCCAGCAGCGCCTCGGTGGACGGGTTCATCGTCTCACCGCCGTCGACGACCTGCGCGCCGAGGCTCTCGAAGAGCGCCCGGTTGCCGGCGCCGACCGAGACCGCAACGACGGTGGTGCCGTCGTCTCCAGCTCCTCCCTCGAGCACGCGCACTTCGCGCTCGGCGGTCTGGCGGTGCATGTTGCTCACCTCCACTCCCTCGAGGACACCCTGCACCGTGGCGAGCTGCAGGGCACGTCCGGGGTCGTCTGTGTGGACATGCACCTTGAGCGCCGAGTGGTCGCCCACGACGAGCAGCGAGTCGCCCAGCTGCTCGAGCTCCTGCTCGAGCACGGAGGAGTCCAGGTCCTCGCCCTCGACGACGAAGACCGTGCAGTAGCGGAAGCGCGAGAGCTCCTGGTGCGCGGATCCCAGTCCGGCGTGTTCCTCGGCGGGCGCCTCGGGCAGAGGCTCGCCGGCGACGTGCGAGGCGATTCCACGGAGAACCTCCATCAGGCCGGCGCCGCCGGCGTCCACGACGCCGGCATCCCGCAGGACGGCAAGTTGCTGCTGCGTTGCGAGGACGGCCCGGTCGCCCTCGGCCACGAGGCGGCCGAGCAGGTCGACGAGCGTCGAGTCGCGGCCGTCGCGCTCGGCCTCCTCAGCCAGAGTGCGGGCGACCGTGAGGATCGTCCCCTCGACGGGCTCGCGGACCGCCGCATAGGCGGTGTCGCTCGCCGAGCGGAGCCCAGCCGCCACCACGCCGCCGTCGATCGTCTCCGCGGCGCCGAGCACGTCGGCCGCGCCGCGGACGATCTGGGACATGATCACGCCCGAGTTCCCGCGCGCGCCGAGGAGCGCGGCCCGCGCGACGAAGCGCGCCACCGCCTCGCGATCACCGTCGCCCCCGTCCTCGAGCGCCTCGACGACGGCCCGTGCGGTCAGCGTCAGGTTGGTGCCGGTATCGCCGTCGGGAACCGGGTAGACGTTGAGGTCGTCGAGACGGCGCCGGTTGCGCTCGAGCGCGTTCAGCGCCGCGCGCGAGAGCGCGAGAACGGCGTCGTGGTCGCTCACACGCCGATTCTGACGGGTTCGGCCGGGCTCAGACGGCTTTTTGGACCTTGCCGGCCTTCAGGCAGCGCGTGCAGACGTATGCGCGAGTGGGCTTCCCGGCGAGCAAGACCCGTACGCGCTGGAGGTTGGGATTGAAGCGCCGCTTCGTCGCCACCATCGAGTGGCTCCGGCTGTGGCCGAACGACGGCTTCTTCCCACAGACTGCGCAAACCTTGGCCATGGACGCGGCAGTGTAGCGGAGGCTTGCTACGGAGCCGGAGCCGTGTACGCCCAGGTGGCGTCGACGAAGGTGTCGCCCGACTGGGAAGCGTCCCACTTCAGCTTGAAGCCGTACTTGCTCGCGCCGGTGCCGAAGAGGACCGAGTAGCCGGAGAGGTTGAAGGCGTGGTCGGCGCCCGACACGTAGATGCAGACCTTTCCGGCCGGCGCCGTGGGATTGACCGGGTCCCCGTTGCAGCCGGCATTGGTGTCGGTGGTCGTCGGCTTGGTCTGGCCGTCCGAGCCCTGCCAGCCCTCGACGTTGACGAAGACGTCGTTGTCCGAGAGGCCGACCGGGGCCGGCATCGGGAGGGTCACATCGACGCCGAAGTCGCTCGGGCTGTCGTCGAACGCGTGGAAGTCGCCGCCGACCGCGCCGCGGATGGTCTGGCCGCTCGGGACCGGGCTCAGCGCCGAATCGCCCCGGTCACCCTTGTCCCCCTTGTCGCCTTTGTCCCCCTTTGCGCCCGGGGCTCCTGGAGCACCCGTCGCTCCCGTCGCACCTGTCGCGCCGGTCGCACCGGTTGCGCCTGTTGCGCCGATGTCGCCCTTCGCGCCCGTGAGCCCCGTAGCTCCGCGCGGTCCCCTGAAGCCCCTGGGACCACGCGGTCCGGCGGGCCCTCGCGGCCCGCGCAGCCCGGTCTTGCTCGACGTGGTCGCCTTCTTCTTGAACGGCGACTGGGGCGCCGCGGGCGGAGGCGGAAACGCGGGCGGCTTGGCCGGTGGCGGTGGAGGAGGTGGCGGCGGAAAGGGTGGGGGCTGTGCGATCGGGCCCGTTCCCGTCGCCCCTGCGACGAGGACGAGCGTCAGCGCGAGCGCCCCGGCGGTGAGCGCGGCCTTGACCATGTGACAGACGCTACTCCCCTTGCGAGGAGAATTACAAGGCCGCTACGGCGACTGTGCGGACGAGCGCATCCGACCGAAGAGATCTGCCATCTCGAGCGCGCCGCGGGCGGCGTCTGCGGCCCGCTCGACGCGGGCCTCGGCCTGCTGGACGGTATCGGTCGTGAGCACGCCGAAGGCCACCGGCACCCCCGTTTCGAGCCCGGAGAGCTGGAGGCCGCTGGCGGCCTCGCCGGCGACGAAGTCGAAGTGCGCCGTCTTGCCGCGGATGACACACCCGAGCGCCACGATGCACGCAAACCGCCTGGTCTTGGCAAGGGCCATCGCCGCGAGCGGCAGCTCGAAGGCGCCGGGCACCGGGACGACCGTCACCGCATCGCGTGCGACGCCCGCCTCCTCGAGCGTGGCGAGGGCGCGCTCGAGCATGCGCGCCGTGATCTCGCCGTTGAAGCGGCTCACCACGACGCCCACGGAGCGGCTCGAGCCGTTCGGCGAGCCCTCGAGCGTGGCGTAGCCGTCGGGCACCCTGAACCCGGTCGCCGTGTGCTGCGGCGCAGGCTCGGCTTCGACTTCCGCGGCGGCAGGCTCGGGCTCGTCGACCGCGGTCGAGTCCTCCGCGGGCTCCGGCTCCGGCTCGGCAAGCGCGCTCAGGACGTCCTCACTCGCCTCCTCGTGCTCGTCGGGATCGTAGGGCTGGGCCTCCTCGCTGTAGCGGCGGCGCAGCTCCTCGAAGCGGTCGCTCATCGAAGCATCGCCGGAGTTCTATCGCGTCGACCGGCCATCGCAAACCGCTCAGTCGCCGTCGGACTCGAACTTGACGTCCTGGTGGTGAAGGCGATGGCCGAGCTTGTCCCGCTTGGCCTCCAGGTAGCGCCTGTTCTCGTCGTTGGGCGCAACCTCGATCGGAACCTGCTCGACGACGGTGAGCCCGAACCCCTCGATCCCGCTCAGCTTCTTCGGGTTGTTGGTGAGGATGCGGATCGACGACAGCCCGAGGTCGGCCAGGATCTGCGAGCCGATCCCGTACTCGCG
>Ga0111538_10014265_pt1 | contig 10479 bp, 9 predicted proteins | sample SoiMethybrSBSTD1_FD_79669 | JGI IMG/M metagenome (GOLD analysis project Ga0111538, IMG submission 79669) | Bulk soil microbial communities from a Populus tree surrounding site in Tennessee, USA - Soil MetaG P. TD hybrid SBSTD1 (version 2)... | ecosystem: Environmental > Terrestrial > Soil > Tree... | reverse complement strand
TCCTGGTGATGCTCGGGGTCGGGATCATCATCCCGAACATCGCCTACCGGGCGGCGGAGCTGCACGCGAGCTCGATCGAGATCGCCCTGCTGTTCACGCTCTATTCCCTGATGCAGTTCCTGTTCGCGCCGATCTGGGGGCGGCTGTCCGATCGGATCGGGCGGCGTCCGGTGCTGATCGCCGGTCTCTTCGGCGGCGGCGCGGGGCTCCTGCTCTTCGGCGCCGGCGATCGACTGCTGACGCTCTACCTGGCGCGCGGCCTGTCCGGGCTGATGTCCTCGGCGGCGCTGCCGACGGCGATGGCCTACGTCGCCGACGTGACCGATGAGAAACGCCGCGGGCATGGGATGGGGGCGATGGGTGCGGCGATGGGGCTCGGCTTCATCTTCGGTCCCGGGATCGGCGGGGCGCTCGCCCAGTTCGGGCACGCCGTGCCGTTCCTCGTGGCGGGCGGCCTGATGATCGTCACCGGGATCGCCGCCACGATGCTCCTGCCGGAGAGCCTGCGGCAGCGGGCCCCCGCCTCGGCCGGGGCGTGGTTCCACCTGCCGGCCCCCTGGAAGGCGCTCGGGAGCCCCTTGGCGCGCTTCTACGGCGTCGCGTTCACGGTGCCGTTCGCCATGGCGGCGCTCGAGACCACCTTCCCGCTCCTCCTGCGCGACCGGCTGGGCATGGGGGCGCACGAGATGGGCTGGATGTTCCTGTTCATGGGGACGGCGGTCTTCCTCGTGCAGGGGTTCCTGCTCGGGCGGGTGATCAACGCGGCGGGGGAGGAGCGGGTGATGCGCGCCGGCCTGCTCATCAACGCCGCCGGCTTCCTGCTCGTGCCGCGCGCCACCGGAGTGATCGGGCTGACCGCCGCGCTCGTCCTGTGCGGCGTGGGGAACCAGGTGATGCGTCCTACCAACGCCTCGCTCCTGACCAAGCGCAATCTCGGCGGACAGGGGGAGGCGATCGGTGTGATGGACTCGTTCGACTCGCTCGGCCGGATCCTCGGCCCGGTGCTGGCCGGGCCGGTGTATGGCTGGGCGCCGCACGCACCCTATCTCGTGTCGGCCTCGATCCTGGCGCTGTGCTTTGCGCTGCTGCTGATCACTTCACCGAGGGCGGGGGTGCGGCAGCCGGCGGCTTGAGGATGAAGCGCCCGATCGTCGCCGGCCGGTTCATCGCCATGCGCAGCACGCGGCTTCCTTCGACGACGAAATAGGTCGTGACCGTGCCGTCGGCGCTGCGGTAGACGTGGCGGATGCGCCCGGACGGCGCGACCGCGCCGGGCGGCGGGCTGCGCCGGTCCTCGGGGCCCGATTCGGCCGGCTTGCCGTAGATCTCCAGGAGCTCGTTGACGTTCGAGCCGGCGCCGATCCCCTCGACGGTGCGGCGGGTGCTCGCCGGGACCCCCTCGTAGGCCTCCGCGAAGTTGAAGCCGATCGATTCGATCGTCATGGCCGCCGGAGTTTCCCCCATCGCCAGCGCCGAGATCCCCTCGGAGGGGATCGACAGGCGGAGGACCTGCGGCTGGTTGGCGAACGGTGCCTGCCTGGCGTCGGGGTAGCGGGCCAGGAGCTCCGCCAGCGTCTCGCCGAGCCAGACCGCGCCGGGGATGCCGACCTGCATCTGGATGACGGCCTGCTGCGCCGCCCCGGGCTTCGCCTCCCCGGCGGCGGGCGCGGGCGCCGGCAGGGCCAGGCCGTAAAGGCCGAGCGTCAGAGCCGCCGTTGCGAGGGCCGCGCGCGTCATCGCGGCACTATAGCATGCGGTACAATCGCCACTTCCCGAGGAGAACCCGTTGCACGGAAAGGACGGCGACGCGGTCGTGAGCCGCTTCGATTCGGAGGCGCGCGACTTCGCCAGGAGCCCCTTCCACCGGGATCCGGAGCGTCTGAAGCGGTTCCTCGACCTCGCCGCGCCCGGGCCGGACGAGGAGGCCCTCGACATCGCCTGCGGTCCCGGCATCGTCGCCGCCGCGTTGCGCGAGCGCGGCGCCGCGGTGACGGCCGTGGACCTGACGCCGGGGATGCTGCGCGAGGCGCAGGGCAGCGGCGCGCGTCTGCTGCGCGCCGACGCGCTGCGGCTGCCGTTCAAGGATGCCTGCTTCGATCTCGTCCTGTGCCGCAACTCCTTCCACCACTTTCCCGATCCACCGATGGCATTCGCCGAGGCGGCGCGCGTGCTGCGGTCCGGCGGCCGCCTGGCCTACGAGGACATGGCCGCGGCGGAGGACCTGCCCGAGCGCGACCTGCAGGAGACGATCGAGCGGCTGCGCGATCGGGCGCACGCCCGCACGCTGCCGCCGGGGGAGGTGCGCGGGCTCGTCGCGGCCGTCGGGCTCGAGGTGACCGCACAGCACCTCGTCCCGATGACGGTGGACTTCGACGAGTGGATCGATCGCCCGCGCCCGTCGGCGGCGGCGCGCGCCCGCGCCCGCTCCCTGATGGAGACGCGGCGCGACGCGCCGGCGGGGACGCTGCGCTCCTTCGTCGAGGAGGGGCGGCTGCGCTTCGAGCGGAACAGCCTGCTCCTGGTCGCGGTGAAGAGATGAGCCCGGTCGATCTGTTCCACGACGACGGCAGTGTGCCGTATCGCTTCTGCCCCCGCTGCGGCGGCGGGCTCGAGTCGCGCGTCGTCTTCTCGCACGACCCGCCGCGGCTCGTCTGCGGCGCCTGCGGCTTCGTCTTCTACCTCGATCCCAAGGTGGCGGCCGGCGCCATCTGCCGGATGGACGGCGGGGTGGTGCTCCTGCGGCGCGGCATCGAGCCGGGCTACGGCCTGTGGGTCTATCCGGGCGGCTACGTCGATCGCGGCGAGTCGCTGGAGGAGGCGGCGGTGCGCGAGGCGCGCGAGGAGGTCGGCCTCGAGATCCGCCTCACCGGCCTGATCAATGCCTATTCGTACCCGGGCCGGCCGGTGATCGTCGTGGTGTTCGCCGCCGACGTCATCGGCGGCGCCCTGACGCGAGGGGAGGAGGCGCTCGACGCGCAGGTCTTCCCCGAGACGGCGATCCCATGGGGAGACTTGGCGTTCCGCAGCACGACCGACGCGCTGAAAGAGTTCTTCGGCGGGGGTGCCTTGCGCCCGCCGATCGATCGTTGACGAGAGAGGGGGACGGATGCTGCTCGAGGGAAGAGTCGCGGTGATCACCGGCGGCGGCACCGGCATCGGCCGGGCCATTGCCGAGCGTTTCTATCGCGAAGGGGCGAAGGTGGCGATCGCCTCGCGCAACGCCAAGACGCTGCAGACGGTCGCCATGGCGGTGAACAAGGGGGACCATCGCATCGTGCCGTTCCGCTGCGACGTCTCCAACCGCGACGAGGTCGAGGTGCTGTTCGGCAACGTCATCGAGGTGTGGGACCGGGTGGATATCCTGGTCAACAACGCCGGCCTCTCCGGCATCACCCCGGCGATCCCGGCTCCGGAAGGCGACGACGCGGAGGCGCGGTTCAAGCAGATCCTCGACGTCAACGTGACCGGGACGTACTTCTGCGTCCGCGAGGCGGTACCGCACATGCCGGAGGACGGGCGCGGTCGCATCATCAACCTGTCGTCGGTCCTCGGGAAATTCGGGGTCCCCGGCTACGGCGCCTACTGCGCCAGCAAGCACGGTGTCATCGGCCTCACCAAGGCGCTGGCGCTCGAGCTGGCGCCGAAGAAGATCACCGTCAACGCGCTGTGCCCCGGCTGGGTGGAGACCGACATGGCGGCGGCGGGCGTGGCGGCGGGCGCGCGCGCCGAGAACATCACCCCGGAGGAATTCAAGCGCCGGGCGGAGGAGCGGGTGCCGCTCGGGCGCTTCCTGCGCCCGGACGAGATCGCGGGACTCGCGGTCTTCGTCGCCTCCGACGCGGCGGCGGGGATGACCGGCCAGGCGATCAACCTGGACGGCGGGTCGGCGATGTGGTGAGCGATCGTCCCGGACCCGGCGACTTCCCGATGACCGCCCCGATCGAGGTCCGCTTCCGCGACATGGACGGGATGGGGCACGTCAACAACGCCGTCTTCCTGACCTATTTCGAGGTGGCGCGGGCGCACTACTGGAAGGCGGTCGGCGAGGACGAGTGGTCGCGCCTGAGGACCTACGTCCTGGCGCGCGCGGAGGTCGATTTCAGGAGTCCCGCCACCCTCGCGGACGATCTCGTTTGTCACGTCCGGGTTGCCTCGTTCGGGACCCGCTCCTTCGCCATGGAGTACGTGCTGGTGGACCGGAAGAGCGGGCGCACCGTCGCCGAAGGCCGCACCGTCCAGGCGATGTACGACTACGAGAAAAACGCCAGCCGTCCGCTCGACGAGGCGATGAAGGCGGCGGTACGGCGCTTCGAGAAGCGGGAGATCCCCGAAAGAGGAGCCAGGACATGAGCAAGGGGAAGGTCGCGATCCTGGTGGAGAACGACTACCAGGACATGGAAGTGTGGGTGCCGCTGTACCGGCTGCGCGAGGAGGGATACCAGACCGTCGTCCTCGGCACCGGCGCGCCGCAATACAAGTCGAAGCACGGCTACCCGGTCGCCGCGGAGATGAAGGCCTCCGAGGCGCGCGCGGCCGATTTCGCCGGGATCGTGGTGCCGGGGGGCTGGGCGCCCGATCGCCTGCGGATGGACCCGGGCGTGCTCCGCCTGGTGCGGGAGATCGATCAGCAGGGCGGGATCGTGGCGGCCATCTGCCACGCCGGCTGGGTGCTCGCCTCCGCCGGCATCGTGAAGGGGCGCAAGGTCACCGCCTACCAGGCCATCAAGGACGACCTGGTGCACGCCGGGGCGACGTTCGTCGATCAGGAGGTGGTGCGGGATCGCAACCTGATCACCTCGCGCAAGCCGGACGATCTCCCCGCCTTCTGCCGCGAGCTCGTCCGCGCCCTCGCGGGGTCGTGAAGGGACTCCGCCTCGGCACCTCGTCCTGGAGCGCCCCGTCGTGGGAGGGGCCGTTCTATCCCAGGGGGCTGCCGCCGGCCCGGTGGCTGGAGCACTACGCAACCGAGTTCGACAGCGTCGAGATCGACGCCACCTTCTACCGTATCCCGGAGGAGCGGACGGTGGACGCGTGGCGTGACCGCACCCCGCCGGGGTTCCTGTTCGCCGCCAAGGTGCCCCAGGTGATCACGCACGAGAAGATGCTCGAGAACTGCCTCGAGGAGATGACCGCCTTCCTCAGGGTGATGCAGCGGCTCGGCGATCGGCTGGGGCCGCTCCTCCTGCAGTTCCGCTATTTCCGCAAGGCGGAGATGCCGGACCCGAAGCCGTTCCTCGAGCGCCTGGAGCGCTTCCTGCCGTCGCTGCCGCCGACCATGCGGTTCGCCGTCGAGGTGCGCAACCGGTCGTTCCTCGGGGAGCGGCTCTTCGACCTCCTGCGCCGGCAGGGGATCGCGCTGGCCTTCATCGATCACCCCTGGTTCCCGGGGATCGGCGAGATGATGAAACGCCGGATGGCGCGCACCGCAGAGTTCGCCTACATCCGCTGGCTGGGGGATCGCGTCGCGATCGAGAAGCGCACCACCACGTGGGACAGGCTCATTCTCGACCGGCGGGAGGACATGCGGCCCTGGGCGGCGGCGGTGCGGACCCTCGTGGCGGAGGAGCGGACCGTCCTCGGCTACTTCAACAACCACTACGCCGGCTACGGCGTCGGGTCGATCCGCCTCTTCCGGGAGATCCTGGAGGAAGGGCAGAGGAACGAACCCCCGGACCGCGCACCGGGACCGTCATTCCATTGACGCAACCGGTTCCGAGCGGTGGATCGCCCTGCATCCGGACCATATATTGCAGCCGCCGTCCGGGCAGGCATGCGACTGGCGTCCCGGGTCGGGGAGGGGTCCGGATTGTCGGTCGAGGGGGAGCGTCCACCCGTCGCACGGGTGCGTCGTCGCGAAGCCGCGGCGGTGTGCCTGTTTGCCCTCCTGGCCCTCCTCGCGGCCCCGGTCCTGGCGGAGCCCGATTCCGAGGCCAGCCTCCCGCCTTCGGTCGAGTACCAGATCAAAGCGGACTTCGTCTACACGGTCGCCAAGTTCGTCGAGTGGCCTGACAAGGCGTTCGCCGGGCCCGGCGCACCCCTCACCTTCGGCATCGTCGGCAGCGACGTCGTCGCCGACGCCATCTCCGCCGCGCTGCGCGGCAAGAAGGTGCACGAGCGCCCGATCCGCACCGTCCGGATCACCGACCTGCGCCGCGCCCTCGAGTGCCAGATTGTCTATGTCAGCGAGTCCGATCCGGCCCGGGTGAAGGTGCTTCTGGACGAGGTCGGGTCGGCGAACATCCTGACGGTCGGTGAGAGCGGCGATTTCGCCGACCGCGGCGGCATCCTCGGCATCCGGATGCGCGACACCCTCGTGCAGTTCGAGGTGAACATGCGCTCCGCCGAGCGCGCCGGCATCACCATCAGCAGCAAGATCCTGCGGCTCGGGGAGGTCGTCGGAGGCGTGCGGCCGGCGTCGGAGGGGCGCAAATGAAGCGCTTCCGCGACCGGTCGATCACCCAGAAGCTGACGCTGATCGTCCTGTTCACCACCGGGGCGGCGCTCGTCACCACGTGCTGCCTGTTCCTCGGGTACGAGTGGGCGACGGCGCGCGCCGGGATGGAGCGGGAGATCACGACCCTGGCGGAGTTCCTCGGCGCCAACACCAACGCGGCGCTGGCGTTCCACGATGGCAAGGCGGCCTCCGAGACCCTGTCCACGCTCCGGGCGCAGCGGCCGATCACCGCCGCCGCCCTGTACGACAACGACGGGCGACTGGTGGCGTCGTACCGGCGGCTGGGGCGGGAAAGCCCGGTGCCGGCCTCGCCGCCGACCCTGGGCGACCCGGTGTGGGGCGGCGGCCGTCTCACCTTGACGCGGCCGGTCTTCCTCGAGGGGGACCGCCTCGGGACGTTGTGGCTGCAGGCCGACCTCGAGGAGATGGAAGGACGGATGCAGCGCTTCGCCGCGGTGGCGGCCTCGGTGCTGCTGCTCGCCGCCGGCCTGGCGCTGCTGCTCGCCGCCCGGCTGCAGCGCTTCATCACCGGGCCGATCGGGCACCTTGCCACGACCGCGCGGCAGGTGGCCGAGGAGAAGAACTTCGCGGTGCGCGCCGTCCGGGAGGGGAACGACGAGGTCGGGCTGTGCATCGACGCCTTCAACGAGATGCTGGCGCAGATCCAGAAGCGGGACGAGGCGCTCAAGTCGGCGCACGACGCCCTCGAGGTGCGGGTGCAGGAGCGCACCCGCGAGCTGCGCGAGAGCGAGATGGTGCTGCGCTCCTTCTACGACAGCACGCCGCTGATGATGGGGGTGATCGAGCTGCACGGCGGCGACATCGTGCACCTGTCGGACAACCCGTCCACCGCCGCCTTCTTCGGCCGCACGCCCGGGACGATGCGCGGCCGGCGGGAGAGCGAGATGGGGGTGCCGCCTGAGGCGCTGGCGATGTGGTCGGAGCGCTACGCCGAGTCGGCCCGCTCCGGGACGCCGGTGCGTTTCGAGTACGCACACGGCTCCGGGCCGCACGCCCGCTGGCTGTCGGCGACCGTCTGCCGCATCCCGCGCGGCGCCGGCGGCCGCGAGCAGTTCTGCTATGTCGTCGAGGACGCGACCGAGCGCAAGCGGGCGCAGGTCGAGCTGCAGAAGGCCAAGGAGGCGGCCGAGTCGGCGAGCCGCGCCAAGAGCGAGTTCCTGGCCAACATGAGCCACGAGATCCGCACCCCGCTCAACGGCGTCATCGGCATGACCGAGCTCCTGCGGGACAGCGATCTGAGCAGCGAGCAGCGCGAATACCTCGACCTCGTCCACACCTCGGGGGAGGCGCTCCTCGCGGTCATCAACGACATCCTCGACTTCTCGAAGATCGAGGCCGGCCGCCTGGACCTCGATCCGATCCCGTTCCGCCTGCGCGACAGCCTCGGGGAGACCATGAAGGGCCTGGCGTACCGGGCGCAGTCGAAGGGGCTGGAACTGGCCTGTCACGTCGGCGCCGCAGCGCCGGATGCGCTCATCGGCGACCCGAGCCGGCTGCGGCAGGTGGTGATGAACCTGGTCGGCAACGCCATCAAGTTCACCGAGTCGGGCGAGGTGGTGGTGCGGGTGGAGCAGGAGCCCTCCGCCGACGGCGCGGTCGAGCTGCGCTTCTCGGTGCAGGACACCGGCATCGGCATCCCGGCCGAGAAGCAGCGGACGATCTTCGAGGCGTTCACGCAGGCGGATGGCTCCACCACCCGCCGCTACGGCGGGACCGGCCTCGGGCTGACGATCTCCCAGAAGCTGGTGCAGCTGATGGGCGGGCGGCTGTGGGTCGAGAGCGTCCCCGGCGCCGGCAGCACCTTCCACTTCACCGGCCGCTTCGGCCTGCAGGAAGGACGCCCGGGGCTGCTCCCTCCGGAGACCGCCGTGAGCCTCTCCGGCGTGCGCGTCCTCGTCGTGGACGACAACCGCACCAACCGCTGGATCCTCGAGGAGATCCTGACGCAGTGGGGGATGCGGCCGCTCGCCCTGGCCTCCGGCCCGACGGCGCTCACGGCCGCGGCCGAGGCGCGCGCCAAGGGGGATCCCTTCCGCGTCGCGCTGCTGGACGTCAACATGCCGGGGATGGACGGCTTCGAGGCGGCGGAGCGGCTGCGCCGCGACGACGACCTCGGGCGCACCGCGATCCTGCTGCTCACCTCCGCCGGACGGCGCGGCGACGCGGCGCGCTGCCGCGAGCTCGGCATCCACGGCTACATCACCAAGCCGGTCAACCAGTCCGACCTGCTCGACGCCCTGATGACCGTCCTCGACCCGGGGCGCGGCCAGGCCCCCGCCGCCCCGCTGGTGACGCGGCACTCGCTGCGCGAGGAGCGGCGGCGCCTGCGGGTCCTCCTGGCGGAGGACAACGCCGTCAACCGGCGTGTCGCCCTGGGGCTGCTCGAGAAGCGCGGCTGCGAGGTGCTGCTCGCCGACAACGGGATCGAGGCGCTGGCGATCTTCGACGCCGGCCCGGTGGACGTCGTCCTCATGGATCTTCAAATGCCGGAGATGGGGGGGCTGGAGGCGACCGCGGCGATCCGCGAGCGCGAGCGGATGCAGGGCGGCCACGTCCCGATCATCGCCATGACGGCGCACGCCATGAAGGGGGACCGCGAGCGCTGCCTCGCCGCCGGCATGGACGACTACGTCAGCAAGCCGGTGCGGCCGTCGGACCTCTATGCGGCGCTGGAGCGGGCGCTGCCGGGGAGCGGTGTCCCGATGCCGCTGCCCGCGGCCCTCGCGTCGCGGCCGGCGGCGGCCGGCGCAGCCCCGACCGGGGCGGCCGGTCGCTCCGACGCGGTCGTGGACCGCGAGCAGCTCCTGGAGCGCCTCGAAGGGGATCTGCGCCTGCTCGCCGAGATCGTCGCCCTGTACCACCAGACCTGTCCGGGCCTCGTGCAGGAGCTGCGCGCGGCGTTCGAGCGCCGCGACACCGCCGGCGTCTACCGCGCGGCGCACACGCTCAAGGGGATGGTGGCGCACTTCGGCGCGCCGGACGCCACGCGCGCGCTCCTGGTGCTCGAGGAGCAGGCGCGCGAGGGGCGCACCGAAGGACTGGACGCGGCGATGGAGACCGCCGTCCGGGAGATCGCCCGGCTCGACGACGCGCTCGATCGCCTGCGCCGCGACGCGGCCTGAGCCGCCGGCCCCCGCGTCGCGCGGCGGCGCGACCTTCTATACCATCCCGCCGTGGATGTCCGGACCCTGCTCGACGAGGCGGCCCGCCGCCACGGGGATCGCGCCGCGCTCCACTGCGGCGGCCGATGGCGGAGCTACCGCGACGTCGCGGCGATCCAGGAGCGGATGGCGGAAGGGCTGCGCGCCGCCGGAGCGCGTCCCGGCGACCGGGTCGCGGCCTTCTTCCCGAACTGTCATCTCTTCCTCGCGGCCTACTACGCCGCGCTGCGATCCTCCCTCGTCCTGATGCCCATGAACCTCCGGCTCGCTCCGCCGGAGACCGAGGCGGTGCTGTGGCGCGGCGGAGCCCGTTTTCTCTTGAGGTCGGCAGAGGGGGACGGCTTCGCCATCGCTCCGGTACCGGCTGCGAGCCCGGCACCGCCCGGGGCGGAGGCGGTGGCGGTGGCCGGCGGGCGGGCCGCCGCCGCACCGGCCGAAGGGGCGCTCCTCTATTTCACGAGCGGCAGCACCGGGGAGCCGAAGGGGGTGCTGCTGACGCTCGCCAACCTCGCGGCGCACGCGGAGATGACCCTGCGGGCGCTCCGCTTCTCGTCCGGGGACGTCTGGCTGCACGCCGCCCCGATGTTCCATCTCGCCGACGCCTGGGCGATCTTCACGGCGACCGCCGCCGGGGCCGGCCACGCCTTCCTGCCGCGCTGGGACGGCGGCGCGGCGCGCGACGTCGTGGCCGCGGCCGGGGTCACCCTGACCAATCTCGTGCCGGCGATGATCCCGGCCTTCCTCGACGCGGCGCAGCGCGACCCGGCGGCGGTCCGGTCGCTCCGCCTGCTCCTGAGCGGCGGCGCGCCGATCGCGCCGTCGCTGCCGGAGCGGATCGAGACG